>WBZR01004212.1_pt1 | contig 12029 bp, 2 predicted proteins | sample 5204231 | NCBI WGS metagenome assembly WBZR01 (sample SAMN12412403, study PRJNA552823) | activated sludge metagenome | isolation source: activated sludge from anammox sidestream of wastewater treatment plant... | place: USA: Virginia | collected 2017-08
GCGGCCTGCGCAGCTGAAGGCAATCCTTCGATTTCCAACTCGACGAGCTCGGAATCATCGAGGAGACAGACGAGGTGGGCCGCTGAAAACTCGGCACGCAGTCGCTCGATGTCTGCCGTCAGGTCGCGATCCCACGACCCGCTGGCGGCATCGGGCTGCTTCTTGACCGGTGCGAACGTCAGCCCGACCCTCCCGAGCCAGGGCGTGGGCAACCAGTCGACGCGAATAGGGTGCGAGGCGGACGTTCTTCCCATGTTCAAGGCCGCAAGTTCTCCGCGTGATTCTAGACTCGCTGACGGCTGTGATTATCCTCGCGGCGGCGCGACAGCTCCTGTCGCTGTTGTCCAGCCTGCGGGTCGCACGCCACAATGCTACACCGCGTGCAAGCGTCTCGGTCCAAAAGGCGGGTGCCGATGCGGTTCGCGGGAGCTCGTCTATGGATGTCTTTGATCTCCGGGACCAGGTTATCGGCGACTACGCCAGCTATGTGAAAAGCTTCGTGCGCATCCGCGATCCGCAGATCCGCAACTTCGTTGACTCCGAACTGGAGAGCGGGGTGTTGTGGCCGAACCCGCTCGTCCAGCTCAATCCCGCCTACGCTCCCGGCGGGTCTATCGACGAACTCGTCAGCGAAGGACTCCTCCGTCCTGAGTGCGGCCGCATCTTCCGGCGAGGCAAGGACAAGAATCCCGCCGGCGAGCCGCTCCGCCTTTATGCTCACCAGCGGCGGGCGATCGAGGTGGCGCATACCGGCCGCTCATATGTCCTGACAACCGGCACCGGCTCCGGCAAGAGCCTCGCCTACATCGTCCCCATCATCGACCACATCTTGCGAAAGCGGCACGAGGCTCGCCAAGATCACATCTCAGCCATCGTTGTCTACCCGATGAATGCGCTCTGCAACAGCCAGATGGAGGAGCTCAAAAAGTTCCTCGTAGCCGGCTATCAAAAGGGTCGCGAGCCGATCACGTTTGCCCGCTACACCGGACAGGAGACCGCAGAAGAGCGCGAGCGGCTGGCGAAGTCTCCCCCGGACATTCTCCTCACGAACTTCATGATGCTCGAACTCATCATGACCCGGCCGACCGAGATCGACCGTAAGGTCATCCGGGCTGCTCAGGAGCTCGACTTCCTCGTGCTCGACGAACTGCACACTTACCGCGGACGCCAGGGCGCCGACGTAGCCATGCTCGTTCGCCGCGTGCGAGAACGGACCCACGCCACAAGGCTCCGGTGCGTGGGCACGTCGGCCACGATCGCTGGCGCGGGCACCAGGACTGAACGGCTTCAGACCGTAGCGAAGGTTGCCTCCACCATCTTCGGCACAAGCGTCGAGCCGGAAGCTGTCATCGACGAGTCGCTTGTCCGGGTGACGCGTGGAGATACATCGCCCGACGCATTGCGCCGGCGCTTGGCCGAATCGCCGAGTTATCCGGAGGATGCGGATGGGTTCGTTTCCGACCCGGTGGCGAGTTGGATTGAGCAGGTTCTGGGCTTGCGGAAGGAAGATGACGGAACTGTCGTTCGCGCCGAACCCCGCGACCTCCCTGCCGCGGCGGAACTCCTTGCAGAACAGACCGGGGGCTCACGAGAGACCACGGCACAGCACCTCCGTGAGGCACTCCTTGCAGGCTTCCGCGCGAAGAGCCCCGAAACAGGTCTACCACTCTTCGCGTTCCGACTTCACCAGTTCGTCTCGCGGGGTGACACGGTGTACGCGTCCATTGAGGACTCGTCTCGACGCTACCTGACGATGCAGGCTCAGCAATTCGTGCCGGAACCGCCGGGCGACCGCTCACGGATTCTCCTTCCAATGGCGTTTTGCCGAGAGTGCGGACAGGAGTACTACGTCGTCGACTGGGACCAGCGCGAGGGGCAACTGTCAGACCGGAGTCTGGGTGGCAAGCGAGCGCTTCGGGACGGGCAGCTTCGCGGCCGAGACGTCTCGTCCCGTGCCGACGCAGAAGACAACGACGTCATTTCTGGATACCTAGCGCTCGCCGCTGGACTGGACTGGACAGGCGACCCGGAGGAGGACTTTCCCGAGGATTGGGTCGAAACCGGACCCGATGGTTTCCCACGCGTGGCCCGGGCGTTTCGATCTCTTGTGCCGGCCAGCGTGCGCGTGGCCGCCGATGGAAGGTGCTCGCCTGGAACCGGACTCCCCGGCCTGGAAGCATGGTTCCTCAATGCACCCTTCCGTATCTGTGTCCGTTGCGGTGTTTCATATTCAGGGCGGCAGCGATCCGACATTGGGAAGTTAGCGGAGCTGGCAACCGAAGGACGAAGCACGGCGACAACGGTGATCTCGCTTTCGGTCGTCCAATCCCTGCGCGCGGCGGCGGACGTAAGCGAGACAGCGAGGAAGCTCTTGAGCTTCACCGACAACCGGCAGGACGCTTCTCTACAGGCCGGCCACTTCAACGACTTTGTTCAGACGACCTGGCTCCGGGGCGCTTTGCTCAAGGCGGTCAGCGACGCCGGGCCCGGGGGGCTCGACTACGAGGATCTGCCGATAAGCGTAGTGGACTCGCTTGGCCTGGACTATGCCGACTACGGTCGGAATCCCGATGACGAGTACAGCCGCGACGACGCTAAGAAGGCGCTACGAGCGGTAATTGCCTACCGCGTGTTCAACGACATGCGTTTTGGCTGGCGACTTACCTCACCCAACCTGGAGCAGGCAGGCTTGTTGGCCATCGAATACGAACACCTGCGCGACCTGTGCGCCGATGGTGCGAAGTGGGACGGTACTCCCGAGTACGTTTGGGCAGCCACCCCCGAAGAGCGGGAACGAGCATGCCACGAGTTGCTGAACTGGATGCGCCGCGCCCTCGCAGTGAACGCCGGTGACCTCGAGACCAATGGCCAGGAACGAATGAAGCGGCGCAGCGAGCAGCACCTCCGCTCATCCAAAGAGCCGGCGCCGAGAGGGGGGCTGAGCTGGGGTATCGAAGGCGATGAGCGGCTGCAGCTCTTTCGCGTCGCTCGGCTCGGCCCGGCGAGGGACCAGAGCGGAGATCGAGAAGTCGCACTCACCGCCCAGAGCGGAATCGGCCACTTCCTCCGCAGCCCTGGGACGTGGACCCGCCTCCCTGACCAGAAGAAGCTCCCCGCAAAGGACTTTCCTGCCCTGGCACGCTCGTTAATCGATGTGCTTTCCCGGAACGGCTTCCTCGAACCCTACGACGGGCGGGAGTTCCCGGAGGCAAAGGATGGTGCGGGGCAGCCCATCATCTATCGGCTCCGCATGGCCCGGCTTCGCTGGCGTCTCGGAGACGGGAAGCCAGCGGTCGACTTCACCCGAACGCCCCGACTATCGAGAGAACGCGCGGACGCCAACGTCTTCTTCAAGGACCTTTATCAGCATGTCGCGCTGAACCTCGCCACGCTCGAGGCACGCGAGCATACAGCGCAGGCGGCAGCCGACGATCGCGAAACACGCGAGGAGCGCTTCCGGCAGGGCGCCCTACCGGTGCTTTACTGCTCCCCAACGATGGAACTCGGCGTCGACATCTCCGACTTGTCCTCAGTGAACATGCGCAACGTCCCACCCACTCCGGCGAACTACGCCCAGCGCAGCGGCCGGGCAGGTCGTGGTGGCCAGCCCGCGCTTGTGACGACCTACTGCTCGTCCATGAACCAACACGACCAGTACTTCTTCCGCAGACCCGGCCTGATGGTCTCCGGGGCCGTCCAACCGCCTCGGCTCGACCTGGCCAACGAGGACCTCCTCAAAGCGCACGTGCACGCAGAATGGTTGGCCGCAACCGGGCAATCCCTCGGCCGCGCAATGCAAGACGTTATTGACATCACGCAGGAGGACGCGCTCCCGCTGCTGCCGGGTGTGGCTGACTCATTGGCGAGCGAGCACGCTCGGAATCGGGCCGCTGCCGTTTGCGCACCGATGCTGGATCAGTTGGCAGCGGTACTCGCGGGCGCCCCGTGGCACGATACAGCCTGGCTCGAGCGGACCCTCATCGGTGCCCCCGCCGCCTTCGACAGGGCCGCAGACCGCTGGCGCTTCATGTACCGCTCTGCGATGGAGCAGCGGGCAGAGCAGGAGCGCATTGCGCGCGACATGGCTATCTCAAGGCCGGACCGTGTTCGGGCCGAGCAGCGGCGCGACGAGGCACAGCGTCAACTGGAACTCCTCGCGGGCCAGGACGTCGAAGCGTCGTCGGACTTCAACCCCTACCGCTACTTCGCAAGTGAGGGCTTCCTTCCCGGGTACAACTTCCCGCGGCTTCCCATAGCCGCGTACTTGCCTGGTGAGCGGCTGCCTGGTTCGCGACGCCGCGAGATGGAGGCGATTTCACGCCCGCGCTTCATCGCCGTCTCCGAGTTTGGTCCGCGGAGCCTCATCTATCACGAGGGCGCTCGCTACGTGGTTGATGGAGTCATCCTCCCGACGGTTGAGGGCGACGGCCTCCGCACGACCAGCTGCAAACTCTGTGGGCTCTGCGGCTTCGCCCACTTTGGCAACGGCGTAAACGACGAAGTCTGCCACGGCTGCGGAGAAAACATGGAGGGCGCTTCGCACACCTATTCCGAACTCATGAGGCTAGCTGGCGTGAAGACCCGTCGCACGACCCGGATCACTAGCGACGAAGAGGAGCGTCTGCGGCTTGGGTACGATGTACGGACGGCCTACGCCTTCGCATCGGGCCCCGAGGGAGAACGGCGCGTACGCATCTCCTACGTGGCGAACGGTACCGGTGTGGCATCGGGCGAATTCGCACCGACGGCGACACTATGGCGCTTCAATCTCGGCTGGGTGGGACGGAAGGACAAGGAGACCCACGGCTTCCTCCTCAACATGGAAACCGGCCGCTGGAGCCGCAGCGAACAGGAATCCAACACCGACTCAGAAGAGAACGAACCCACCCCGGCCACCAGTAGCGTCGAGCGCGTTGTGCCGTTCGTCGAGGACCGGCGGAACACATTGCTGCTCCGTTTCGACTCCAAGGTGTCGTCCACCGTGCTCATGAGTTTGCAGTACGCGCTGAAGCGCGGCATCGAGACCATCTACCAGGTCGAGCCATCGGAACTCGCGGTCGAACCCCTTCCCACTCCCGAGGAACCGCGGCTGCTTTTGTTCTACGAATCCGCGGAGGGCGGCGCAGGCGTCCTCGAACGGCTGGCGGTCGACCAGGGGGCGATGGCCGCAGTTGCCCGCGCGGCGCTGGAGGTCTGCCACTTCGACCCGACGACCGGCGAGGACCAGCGGCGCGCACCGCATGCTCGCGAAGACTGCGAAGCCGCCTGCTACGACTGCCTGCGCAGCTACTCAAACACCCGTTACCACGAGATCCTCGACCGCCAACTGGTGAAGGATGTACTGCGACAGCTCGCCGGTTGCGACACCTCGGTAGGCGCCGGGAGCCGGACCCGTGCGGAGCAGTTCGCCGAACTACGCCGCACGGTCGATCCTGGCTCATCCACCGAACCTGAGTTCCTTGACTTCCTTGAGGAGCATGGATTCCGGCCGCCCGATGAGGCGCAGAAGCACATCGCCGAACCGCCAGCCAACCCGGACTTCTACTACCGGGACGCGGCTGCCTGCGTCTTTATCGACGGTCGCCATCACCTCTACGAGCATCGTAAGGCGCGCGACACAGAGACGGATCGTCGGCTCAGGGAGGCTGGGTACGAGGTTATTCGATTCACGCCCGAGACGACGTGGGAAGAAACCGCTCGGGCACACGCCTGGGTCTTCGGCGAGGAGGCGAAGTGACGGAATATCACGCCGGAACGCTCGTTCGCGCACGTGGACGCGACTGGGTGGTTCTCCCTCAGAGTGATCATGAACTCCTCAGGCTGCGCCCCCTCGGCGGGTCTGATGACGAGTCTGTCGGCCTCTTCCTTCCGGTCGAAGGCGGCGATGTTCGATCCGCCACGTTCTCACCACCTGAGCCGGAACGGCACGGCGACTTCGCTTCAGCGAAGCTGCTTATGGATGCTGTTCGCCTCAACTTCCGTTCCGGGGCCGGCCCATTCCGGTCCCTTGGGCGCATTGGTGTCGAGCCGCGTTCCTACCAGGTAGTGCCATTGCTCATGGCCCTGCGCCAGGACCCCGTGCGGCTCCTTGTCGCCGATGACGTCGGCATCGGGAAGACCATCGAGTCGGCGCTCATTGCCCGGGAACTCCTCGACCGAGCAGAGATCCGACGAATCGCGGTACTCTGCCCGCCGCACCTCTGCGAGCAGTGGCAGGAGCAGCTGTCCAGCAAGTTCCGTATCGACGCGGAGGTGGTACGACCGGGTACCGTCGCCCGGCTTGAGCGGAACCTGCCCATCGGACGGTCACTGTTCGACGAGTACCCGTTCGTGGTGGTCTCGATCGATTACATCAAGTCGGACCGGCGCCGTGCCGATTTCATTCGCGCCTGCCCCGAGTTCGTCATCGTCGATGAAGCGCACACGTGCGCCGAGGGGGCATCGAGCGGCGGCGGACAGCAGCAGCGTCACCGGCTGGTCAGGGACCTCGCTGCCGACACCGAACGCCACCTTGTCCTCTGTACCGCGACGCCTCACAGTGGCGTCGAGTCCGCGTTCTACTCCCTGCTCGGGTTGCTGGACTCTGAGTTCGCATCTGTCCCCGAAGGCCTCGGCGGCCAGCAGCATGAGCAGCTTCGCCGGCGAATCGCCCGTCATTTCATCCAGCGACGGCGGGGGGACGTGGTTGCGTTCTCCAGCGAGCGTACCGACTTTCCGAGGCGCGAAGCCTCCGAGCTGCCTTACACCATGTCGCCGGGCTATCGCGCGCTCCTGGACCGGGTGCTGGATTACGCGACCGAGATGGTGCGCTCGACTGAGGGCGCGACACGGTTCCAGCAACGTGTTCGTTGGTGGGCCGCGCTCGCCCTGCTTCGCTGCGTGGGCTCAAGCCCGATGGCGGCCGCGGCCGCTCTACGCACGCGGGCAGGAGGGGCCGGAGAGTCCGAAGGCGACGTCTCGGAGATCGATGAGCGTGGTCTGCGCTCCGTCTTCGACCAGGAGTCGAGCGAGTCGGCGGATGAAGACGATGCCGTGCCCGGCGCCGACACGATTGCGGCCGAGACGCCCGACGCCCGGGAGCGGCGCCGTCTGCTGGACCTGGCCCGCGACGCAGAAAAGCTTGCCGGCGACGACGACCGCAAGCTAACGAAGCTCTTGAGTGAAGTCGAGACTCTCCTCAACGAGGGCTTCAGCCCGATTGTCTTCTGCCGCTATATCGCCACCGCCAACTACGTGGCCGACGAGTTGAACCAACGCCTGAATCGTCGCGGTCGCCCGCCGGTGATGGTGGAATCGGTTTCTGGCGCCTTGCCTCCTGAGATCCGCCGGCAGCGCGTCGACGTTCTGGCCGAGTCGGCCCGGAGGGTACTCGTCGCCACCGACTGCCTCTCCGAGGGCATCGACCTGCAGCACCACTTCGATGCCATCATCCACTACGACCTGAGCTGGAATCCCACGCGCCACGAACAACGCGATGGACGCGTCGACCGTTACGCTCAGCCCTCGCCCGAAGTCCGGAGCATCCTGGTCTACGGACAGGACAACCCGGTGGATGGCGCTGTGTTGAAGGTGATCATCCGCAAGGCCGAACAGATCCGGCGAACCCTCGGCATCTCCGTCCCGGTACCGACGGACTCAGACAGGGTGCTCGAAGCGATCCTCGAAGCCGTGCTCCTCAAGCGTGAAGACAACCGCCAGATGCAGTTCGAGTTCGAGCAGGCAGAACAACAACTTGGCTGGAACCGCGCTGTTGAACGTGAACAGCGGAGCCGCACGATCTTCGCCCAACACGCGATGCACCCGGATGAAGTGATGGCTGAGTTGCAGGAGGCTTCGGGCGCACTCGGCGATTCAAACGACGTGGAGCGGTTCGTACGTGACGCGGCCGCCCGGCTTCAACAGCCGCTGGGCGAGGAGCGAAAAGCCCTGGTGATTGACCTCTCCGAAGGGTCACAATTGCCACGCGCCGTGAAAGAGGGAAGCGGACTCACTGGCCGCCGACGCATCGGCTTCCACCTGCCGGTGCCGCAGGACGCAGTCCACATCCCGCGCGTGCACCCACTGGTCGAGGCGTTCGCGAACTACCTCGTGGGGTCGGCGCTGGAGGGCGCACACGAGGGCGTCGCGGCCCGTTCCGCTGCCATCCGATCCAATGCCGTGAAGCGGACAACCACCCTGCTGCTGCTCCGGCTGCGGTTTCAACTCGACGTGACACGGCGCGGTGAGACCGAGGCGTTGCTGGCCGAGGAGTGCCTGGTGCTCGGGTACCGGGGTGAAGCTGCGGATCCAGACTGGCTTCCCGATGACGAGACACTCCCGCTGCTCGGCGCGCGAGCGGACGCGAACATCCCCGAGGCGCAGCGGGTCGCTTGGCTGCAGCGGGCCATCGATGCCATCCCCGTACTCGAACCGCATATCGCAACCCGGGCGAACGATCGCGCCGCTGCCCTCCTCGCCGCCCACAACCGCGTGCGCAAGACTGCCGGCCTGACGACGAGGGATGTCCGTTACCGCGTCGAGCCACACCTCCCCGCCGACGTGCTCGGCTGCTACATCATCGTGCCGGTGGTGGACTGATGGCGCGAAGGGCTCTCGATTCCCGTCCAACTGTGCGTTCCGAAGGCGGGCTCCTGCCACCCGACCTGCTCGACCGTATCACCGACCCGCGCGAGAAGGACCTCCCGGGGCTCGACCCGGCGCGTGACTACGGGCTGGAACCCAACCTCCGGCTCACGGAAGCAGCGGCCCGCAGTTGGGAGCGCGCGAAGGCTTACTGGGGCGCCTTCAAGGCCCGGCTGGAAAGCTCCCGGCCCGGCGCCGAGCTCGGCATCACCCGCCAGCAATGGCTCGTCCCGCTATTGGCCGAACTCGGGTACGACGACCTCGACTACCGCCAGCAGCCCGAGGACGTCAACGGCAGGCCGTTCCACGTCTCACATCGCGCGACCAGCGACCCGTCCGCGCCACCGCTGCACCTGGTCGCTGCCAACCAGCCGCTCGACAAGGCGGACCCCTCCTCACCCGGACCGAAGGCTAGCCCGCACGGGTTCCTCCAGTCCTACCTGAACGAGACCGACCACCTCTGGGGCATCGTCAGCAATGGGCGCCAGCTCCGCATCCTGCGCGACAACGCCAGCCTCACCCGCCCCGCCTACCTGGAGTTCGACCTCGAAGGGATGTTGGAAGGCGGCGTCTTCGCCGACTTCACCCTCCTCTGGCTCGTGGCGCACCGGAGCCGGCTCCCGAAGGGCACGAGCGACACCGATGCCTGCTTCCTCGAGCAGTGGTACAAGGCCGCGCTCGTCCGCGGCGCGCGCGCTCTCGGTGACCTGCGCCTCGGCGTCGAGAACGCGATCCGCGCCCTCGGACAGGGCTTCCTCGACCACAAACAGAACGAGGAACTGCACGCGAAGCTCGCGGCGGGCGAACTCGACGACGTCGGCTACTACCGCCAGCTTCTTCGCGTGGTTTACCGGCTGCTGTTCCTGCTCGTGGCCGAAGAACGTGACCTGCTCTTCCCAACGGGCGCCGACGCACGGGGCCGCGAGATCTACAACGACCACTACTCCGTCTCCCGCTTGCGCGAGCGACTCCGGCTGGACCGCGGCGACAACCGGCACGATGACCTCTGGCGGGCGCAGCGCGTCGCCTTCGATCTCCTACGCGCCGGGAATGCGGACCTCGGCCTGCCCGCCCTTGGCGGTGGCATCTTCGACACGCGAATGTGTCCCGACCTGGAAGTAGCTCAACTCCACAACGACGCACTCAAGGCGGCGATTCGCGGCCTTTCGCTCGCACCGACGAAGTCGGGCTACCGGCGCATCAACTACCGCGACCTGGATGTCGAGGAACTCGGTTCGGTGTACGAAAGCCTGCTCGACGAGCAGCCGTCGCTTCGGGCCGATGGCAGCAGCGCACAGTTCACCCTCGCGAGCGGGGGCGAACGCAAGACCACCGGCTCGTACTACACGCCATCGGTGCTGGTGCAGGAGCTGCTCCGGAGTGCGCTCGACCCGGTTATCCAGCAGGCCCTCTCCTCGGCGCCCGACATCCCCGGAAAGCGGGCCGCGCTGCTCGACCTGGCCGTCTGTGACCCCGCCTGTGGCAGTGGCCACTTCCTCCTCGGGGCGGCGCGGCGCATCGGGCGCGAACTGGCGCGGCTGGCGAGCGGCGAACACGAGCCCGACCCCGCCGTCCTCCGCCATAGCATCCGCGAGGCGATCACCCACTGCGTCTACGGCGTCGACCTGAACCCGCTGGCGGTTGACCTCTGCCGCCTTGCGCTCTGGCTCGAGGGTCATGAACCTGGCCGCCCGCTCGGATTCCTCGACCACCACATCAAGTGTGGCAACTCGCTCGTGGGTGCAACGGCGGAGCTGATCGAGAAGGGCATCCCGACCGAGGCGTTCGAGCCAGTCGAAGGCGATAGCAAGGACGTCGCGAAGGACGTGAAGAAGCAGAACCGGCAGGAGCTGGAGAAGCCCCAGCTTCGCCTCTTCGAATCCACCGGGCTCGAGCCGGCTGGCCCCAGCGCCGCCGAAGCGAAGGAAGCCCGCGCGATCGCGGAATTCGAGGAGGACGCGCCCGAGGATGTGCTGCTCAAGGAGCAGGAGTACGAGGAATTCGCCGCCAGGCTTGCCCACAAGAAGCGCGCCGCCGACCTCTGGACCGCTGCCTTCTTCTGGCCGCTGCGGGACGAATCACCAGCGCCGCCCACGCAATCCACCCTCCTCCACCACCGCGCCGGCCGCGAACAGGAGATTGGGAAGGCGTTCGAGCGGCAGCTGGCCCGCGTGCTCGAAGAGGTGCGCCCCTTCCACTGGGAACTGGAATTCCCGGAAGTCTTCGACGCGCGCAAGGGAGGCTTCGACTGCATGCTCGGCAACCCTCCCTGGGAGAAGGTGAAGCTCAGCGACAAGGAGTTCTTCGCGACGCGTGCCCCGGAGATAGCCGCCGCACCCAATGCTGCCGCCCGCAAGCGGCTTATTGAGCAGATGGAACGCGAGGACCCCGCACTCGGCCTCGCGTACGAGGATGCCCGCGCCCTGGCCGAGCGCACCTCCTTCTACCTCCGCCAGGGCGGACGCTTCCCGCTGGGCGGGGCGGGCGATGTGAACTACTACGTCGTCTTCGCCGAACTGCTCAGCGACCTCGTCAACGGTCGCGGCCAGTCCGGCATTCTCTGCCCGTCAGGCATCGCCACGGACGACACGACGAAGGCCCTCTTCGGGAAGTTCGCTGCCGGGCGCATCGCCAGCCTCTACGACTTTGAGAACCGCGACAAGCTGTTCGAAGGTATCGACTCACGCATCAAGTTCTGCCTGCTCACCGTTCGCGGTTGGACCGACCATGACCGTCCTGCCGACTTCGCCTTCTTCATGACCACCATCGACCACCTGCGCGAGCCGGAGCGGCACTTCACCCTGACGGCCGAGGACTTCGCGCTCTTCAACCCCAACACGCTCACCTGCCCGGTGTTTCGCAGCAAGCGTGACGCAGAGATCGCGCGGAAGATGTACCGGCGCGCGGGCGTCTTCTGGAGGGAAGCGCGTGGCAACGAACCCGAAGACAACCCCTGGGGCGTGAAGTTCTCTGCGATGTTCCACATGTCCAATGACTCCGGCATCTTCCGTACACGCGAGGAGCTGGAGCGCGATGGCTACACACTGACGGGCAACGTCTTCGTCCACGCCGACGGTCGCGAGTACCTGCCGCTCTACGAAGCGAAGCTCTTCCACCAGTACGACCACCGCTTCGCGACCTTCGACGGCGCGAGCAAGGAGGACCTGAAGGCCGGCAACGCCCGCGACATGACCGCCGCGGAGAAGGCGAACACAGATGCCGTTGTGATCCCGCGCTACTGGGTGCCGGCAGAAGAGGTGGCGAAAAGGCTTGACAATCGCGAATCGACACCATCATCCTTGAGACGAGACGAGACGAGACGAGACGAGACGAGACGAGGTACTTCCTGGCGCTTCGGCTCATTGCCAGAGCGACGGATTGGCGGACCACGATTTGCACCGCAGTGC
>WBZR01004213.1_pt1 | contig 12028 bp, 7 predicted proteins | sample 5204231 | NCBI WGS metagenome assembly WBZR01 (sample SAMN12412403, study PRJNA552823) | activated sludge metagenome | isolation source: activated sludge from anammox sidestream of wastewater treatment plant... | place: USA: Virginia | collected 2017-08
TGGTACAATACGGTTAGGATTCATACTTCACTAAATGGAAGATCGCCTCTAGATAAACATTTTGAATTAATCAAAAAATTAGCAGCATAATAGCTTATCTTTATGTCTATTCTCATGAGAATGTCCACTGTCTTCCGTCATTGTCAAGTCTCTGTCAGTAAAGGTTTTCGCTGTTTTTGTCCAACTGTTTTTGTGTCGGATGTGGGTGGCGAAAAAATTAAAACACCGAAGGGAGGGAAGAAAAAATTTGAATTTGTCTTGGCGTGGGTCAGGCATACTCTTTTGCAAGCTTTGGCTCGAGGGCTGGCTTGTGTGGCTTGCAAATGTGTATGACTGCTGCGTTGGCATTTCCTATTTCGTTATTTGTTTGTCAATGATTATTTGAATGTAAAATTTTCTTTGCTCTTTTTGAAATAAAATGTGATTTGAATTAAAGTCCACAATACTCTCTTGTCCTTTCCAATGTGTCAATTGGTTGTAGGGTGTGTTAGAAATAATGAATGAATTTAGTTCAATGTCTGGGTCATTAAGTTTCTGCTGAATGCTTGTCTTGATGGTTTTATGCAATTGAATTTTCGGGTCGGTCAAACCTTGAATTTGTCTGAGTCCTTTAGGGTCAATAAATGAAACATATTGCTTGTTGCCTACTACAAGCCAAAGAATAAAGTCAGGAAAGAAATTGTTTGCCTCAAAAAAACCAATACCCTTTTTACTCATGTTTCTGAGTAAGTACAATTGTTTGTCTTTGAAGAACTCCGTTTTCGTATCAAAAAATTGTTTCAGGTCTTCAACTAAATCTCTTTCGCCTTTATTTAAAGGAACGGGCTGAACTTTTATTACTTCTTCATATCTGCCTTTGTCAATATAAATTAATGGCTGATAAAGATGAAGATTGGCATACAAAGCCTCAAAGTCATTGTCAATTTTGAAGTTTTCCTGAAATTCTTTTTTGCGAACTACTTCCTTTAACTCTTTAATTTTACCGATTAGTCTATCTTCTGTTTTCTTTACCAAGAAATTGTATTCAGCTTCAAAATTTGGATGAGTGCTATCAATAAATGCAACTTCTATTTTATCACTGTAAAACTTATTTTTCTGATAGTTGTAAAGTCTTTCTACAAAAGATTTCAGTAGCGTTAAAGCTAGCTCATGCCAAAGTTTAACCTTACCGTAATCAGTTATTTCAAGTTCGCTTGAAGGTATGAGTAGTGTGTACCATTCGGGACTTTGTAATATGTCTTTTAATGCCTCAATCGAAAGATTTACATTATACCAACTCCGTTCGTTTTTGAACTTCTGTATTTCAAAGTAGATTTTATTCCAGTCTAAAAACGCAATATGGATATTATCCAATTTCCCTTCTTCAATGGTAATAACCGTTGAAACATTGCTTGTTTTTGAACTTTTTAAAACCTGAACTTTCGGGTACCAGTCTACAATAACTGGTGGAACTTTTTCTGTAATTACAGCATCAACCCAAACATCACGCTTAAAGTTTGAGCCATCTTTAACCTTGATGAATTTAAGTTTCTTTTCAGATAAATCAGAAATTGTTGGCAGAATGTCAACGGTGATTTTTTCAAAATCAGAATCCGTTGGTAAACCTTCTTCTTCAAGGTAATCTTTGAATTGCTGCATGTAATCAGCTCGTAAACCGAAAATATTCAGGGTTTCAAGAATTGGTAATACTTCAGGAATAAAATCAGGTCTTAAACTGGTATCTAAAGCGGTGCTGCGTTTCAATGAAAATTTATATCCTTTTAAACGAACACCTCTACCAAAAAGCTGAATGATTTCAGAACCTTCACCTCGTCCAATATTTAATAAGCCCATTGTGCTTACTCGCCAACTGCTCCAACCTTCACTGAATTTCTTAGATCCTATCAGGATATTTACTTTACTGCTTTTGCTGTTAATGTCGTGAAATAATGAACTTGAAAAATCTCTTTCACCAATGTTCATTTTGTGTGCTTCGCATATTTTCAATAAACCTTTGTCGTCACCCACATTGATTACACCAAAATACTCTCCGTTACCAATTCGTAAACCAATTTCACCATCTTGTCCTTTAAGATTGTCAATATGAAGTGAAGCTCCAGCAACATCTGAATTGAAAACTTCTTTTAAAACATCCTGGAAAACGGAATGTGCTGATTTCCCTGATTTTCTAATTTCTTTAAATGCATTTCTGAAAATGGAATACCCTAATTCATTGTTCAAACCATCTTTGGCTTCTAAAAGTAATTTAATTCGTTCAATGGATTGTGCGTCATTCTTTGCAAATGCTTCAATGAATTTTAAGACTTCCACCACATCGGAAGCTGTTTCTTTACTTATGCTTTTGGTTACTTTACCGCCTACAAAAATCGCTAATGGCTTGTCAATTAAAAATGGTTCTAAAGCTTTTCCATGCTCTTTGAAAACTAATAACTGCTCATAGAAAGAAAGTAAACTGGCTGTTAGATAAAGAACAACACGTTCTTCCTTTCCGGGTTCATGCCATTGTTCATTTAAGTTTAAAATCTGATAATCTTTGCCATAACCATCGTTGTAGAAATACCGATAAGAATAGTCAAACAAAGTTGCCTTTCCATATTCATCAATCAATGCTTTTTGTTTAGCACCCGATAAGGCATGAACAGCCTGCCCGAATGTTGCAGAATATTCAAATGAAAAACCTGTTTCACACAAACGGTTTCGTTTGTCTTTCCATTCTGTACCACCAGCTCCTCTGTGACCTTCATCAACCAAAACCAAATTGTTGCCTTCAAAGGCTTCAACTGCCACTGTTTTATTACCGCTTGTCTCCTCTAGCTTGTGAATATCAATGATTTCAATTTTTTGACCTGAAAACAGTGAGCCGCCTGTTTTATCAAACAATTCGGCTTCCATACCTGATAGGGCAAACTCTTTTAAATGCTGTTTGGAAAGGCCTTCATTAGGAGTTAGAACAATTATCCTGTTCAGCGTTCTTTCAAGGTTATGTTGGCTTAAGTAATATCTATACTGCAAAATATTTACATGCATCAATAGTGTTTTGCCTGAACCAGTCGCATTCCAATAAGCAAGCTTATTTAAGTCATTAACTATGGTTTCCAGTTTGAATTCAGTAATAACTTTAAAATCATTACCATGCTTTCCGTGATTGAAGTCTAAAAAGGTGTTTAAATCATTTTGTAGGGCTGTTTTGTCGCTGAAGTATTTGTCCAAATAGATTTCAGTAAAAAGCAAGGCCAGATACTGAAAGTATTTCCACTTGATGGGTTCGGTTCTTTTCTCTGAAATAGTTTGTGTATGTGAGAAAATATTTTGGTCGTATTGAAGCAATAATTCTTTAGGCAGATTAGCATTGCTGTAAAACCTTGCTACCAATGCATGATGAAAATGAGAGACATTGTTTTCATCATAACCTTCTAGTGCCGAATCTTTTAAATCCGATGACAATGCCTCCAAATCTGTAACACCAAACAGATTGAGTATGTATTTATTGAGTACAAGTGATGAACTGAGTTTTGCCATACTTTATAGATTTTCTAATGCCGTTATCCACTCGTTAAAGTGTGGGCACTTCTGCCGTAAAAGATTCAAGCCAATATCTTGTGCCACCATAGGCCCAACTTGTGCTTTTTGTCCTTCATAATCAGGCAAATGTTGTATGATACGTTTTGAAGGTGCCGTTTGGGGCGATTCATTTATCTCTTCTGGATTCATGCCATTGATGTCACGTTTCAATCGTGTAATTCCTTTTTGTCCATCAGGATACATTCCAAGCAACCTATCCGGTTCAACCATAAGTAATGCTTCAAATTCATGCAGTTGAACGTAGGGTATAAAATTCGGATGATTGATATCCTGAGCAATGGCAGCCTCTAATGCAGTAATTTTTTGATATGGATTAACAATGGTTTGTAATTGTGGCGTATATGGACTCAGTGAGTCTTTTGGAAAAGCATACAAGTCAACAAAGGTTGTGTACCATGTATCCTGCTTTCCTCTATCTGATTGTATCCATCTAAGAATGTCGTTTCGGAGCTTGATGTATTTAAGCAATCCTCCTTTTGCCGGTTTATTATTGATTCTATCCCACCCCGTTTCAATTTTTCGTACGGATACGAATTTGTTCATCTGGGCAAAATGATGTACTAAAACATCATTCACAAATGCTTCTTCGGAGCTGCCTTCGGCAATTATATTGATATACTTCATGGCCGTCCTCCGATTATATTTTTCTCCCAAATTTGTCCCGTAGAAAACTCTTCTAAATAGGCTTGAAGACTTTCGGAATCAGGTCTGTGATATTCTGAATTTCTTCCTTTTCGGTCAATAACTACCAAATCTTCTAATTCAAAATTGTTTACAAGACTGATGGATTGTGTGGCCACAAATACCTGACAATGTGATGAAGCCGCTTTAATTAAACCCGCTACTGCATCAATAGCACTTGGGTGTAATCCTAATTCAGGCTCATCTAAAAATAGTACAGCAGGTAAATCTCTCGGATTTTGACCCAATAAACTTATTAATGCTATCGTGCGAAGCATTCCATCGGACGCTTGTCCTGCATTGAACACTTTATTGGTTCCCTTCTCTTTCCAGCGGAGCAGTATTTGCCCGAATTCAGGATACAAATCAAAATCGTCAAAGAATGGAAGTACCAAACGTATGTACTTTACAATACGTGTATAATAAGGCTTCTCTTCATTTTGTATGCGATATAAAAAGCTCCCTAAATTCTCTCCATTTTGCTTAAGCCACCTTCCATCAGCCTGCGACCATTTTAATCGCATGGGTGCAGTGTCGCTGGTGTTGTGGAATTGATAAACTATTATCTTTCTAAGTAGATTTAGAATTATATTAGTAGTTTGATTGTTTACTTGTGGAAGATTAGCTTCTTCGTGTCCAACTCCACAACTGCTCCAAGTTGCCTTACCATCAATTTTATGTCTGCTAAATCTGTATAATTCCTCTTTAAATACAAGTTTGTCAGGTTTTGCAAACATTAAACTGAATTTATAATCGTTAATTCCATGGCGATTACTAATAGATATCTCAGCATCTATGCTTTTTGTTATATCTGCGCCATCGTGCAAAATATCGTTTGCACCACCTAAGTAAGCTACATGCTCCTGAAGCTTACCGTCTGAGTTAAGCATCCAACTCAGGAATTTGAAGAAGGAAATAAAATTACTTTTCCCCGCACCATTTGGACCGATCAATATATTGATTGGCCTCGGCTCAAAGTTCTCAATGGCTTTTATTGTTTTGTATCCTTTAATAGTAAAGGATTTTAGTTTTATATCTGACATGCTCAGTTTTTTTTAAATCATTTCAAACATTCTCTTCCCAAACTCTTCCTCAATCAATACCACTTTCCATCGTTCATCGCCCGTTTTTAGGTTTTCTACGTTGTTGTCGCCATTTACGTAAATGCGGTCAAACTCGGCATCGAGTGGGTTGTATTTGCTTTTTTCCAGAAATTGGTTGAGTGCAGTGCTATTGTGTTGGGTGCAATCTCGCCACACCACCAATATTTTTTCTTCGGCTAAGTTTTTGCCCGTTACCACCACATAGCCATCTTTGGGTACGGCATAATTTTCTACCACAAGCCCAATCAGGTAATTGAAGGTTTCTACCAAATCTACTTTGGTGGGTTGCAGTTCGTTGTTTTTGGTGATGTTTAGGTAGCAGTTAAACGGATTGACAAACCACTCCAAATTAAGCAAACTGTCTTTGGCTTCTACATCCAACATATAGTTGAGCATATAGCCTTCTTTAAAGGTTGGGTTCATAGCCAATGCCCGTTGCTGGGTTTCGGTTTGCTTCAGAGCTAAGTTATTAAGTGTGTCTTCATAACTTTCCAAACGCATGTATTTAAAAATACCTCCCCCTTTCCAATTTGTATCGTTTGTAACCCCAGATTTATCACCAAAAAGTGTATTTTTCAAACGGGTTAAAGTGATGTTCTTAAAATAATCACCTTGTTCAATCCCTATCCATTTTCTTTTTGATTTCTGTGCAACTGCACAACTTGTAGCACTACCAACAAAAAAATCTAAAACAACATCTTTCTTTTGAGTGCTCATTTCTATAATCCTATAGATTAGCCTCTCTGGTTTTTTCCCTTTTCTTAATGTTACTCCCCCTTCGTTATGTAAGTCATTAGGTAACACATCATCCCAAATGTCTGAAATGGGTTCTCCTGGAACTAATCTTCCCCCAACATTTATGAGCCTATCTTTGTAGAAAAGTAAAGCACTCCCATTTAATATATAGTAATCGTTTTTGTCTTCACGTGGTAGATGGAATATTTTATTCGGATTTTGCTTTGAAATCTTTTTCAGCTCAACAGCATCAGCACTAATACTATTTTCATCAAGGCTTGCGGTCCTTATTACTCGATTTGCGTTTTTAATAACAAATTCAAGCAACTCAGAATCATAGTTTTCACCAAGTTCCTTTTTGAGTTTAGATTTTTGGATTAACTTTTCCCTAGCAAAAGCGTCTAGCACACTTTCAAATTCCCATTGTTCAAAATGGGAATTAATGTTTTTTATCAATGTGCCATATCGTGTATCGTATTCTTTTTCACGATAAGCTTTCTCTGGCTTCCATTTTGTTTCATCTGCTGAATATGTCAATACATATTCGCTAACGTTAACAACACCCGGGTTTATTACTTTTGCACCAGTTACTGAACCGCGTTTTACTGTTATTGCATTTTTTCTGTTTTCTTCTCCGTAAGTTGTATCAAGTAGTGAGACCGTTTTATCTACTTCTTTCAAATCAATACTCACAGAGAAAGTGCCTTCATCATTAATAAAAGCTGTTGAAAGTTGCAACCTGTCAAGCATCATACTTAACCAACTACTGTGCTGATAGTCGTCTTTATATATAAAATCGTCTCCACCTGTATTATATGGTGGGTCAATATAAATACATTTTACCTGCTCTTTGAATCGTTCCTTCAGCAGTCCAAGTGCTTGAAAATTCTCTGAATTAATCAACAGTCCATCGCACTGCTCATCAAAATTCTCTATGCTACTTATCAATTGCCATTTAAAGCTATCTGAAAAGAAAGCGGTGTCTAAAACCAAGAATGGGATTTGGTTCAGAAATTCCAAAGTCAATGGGTTGGTAAAGCCCACCTTGTCTTCCGGGAATAAACCTCCGGCTTTCTGTTCCTTAATTTCATTAATGGCAAAGAGTTTTATCCATTCTTGTATTTGGGCTTGGTTGTTCAGTATTTCGGGGTACAAGTCTTTAGGCACAAGGTCAAGCGTAATGCAGTAATTGCACTCCACCACCATTTTCTTTTTCAGCCACAGTTTCTTTTGGAAGTTTTCTAACTGAGCTAAGAACGAAATGATCTTTTCACCAATCTTTTTAATGGCTTTTATCTTGCTCAGTTGTTTTAAAAACTCCTGCTCATCACGGGTATTCAGGTCGTCAATAAACAGAACTTCATTTTTTATGTAAAAATCCAACTCACGGCTTAAGAAGCCGCCTAAATCTTTATGGATGAAATAATCAAAGGTGTTACGTGCCGTATAATCGTTTAAGTGTTTTTGTAGCAAGGTCCTTTGCCTATCCTTTTCGGTAGGTTTCAGGCTAAGCAATTCCAAAAACTCTTGCGGTATTTGAGTTTTTACCGCATCAAAAGCCTGTTCCAACAAATCGCTTTGTTTTACTTTTTTATCGGTGCGTTCGTAGGTGAAGTAAATTTTAAATTCATCACCCACGGTATCGCAAACTTTTTCAGCGTAAATGGCAAATCGCCTTTCCTTATCGCCCTGGGTTTTGTTGTTGTTTTGCTCGGAACTGGCTTCCACCAATTCAAAACAAACGGTTTTGCCATTGCCCAACTTAAAGCGATATACTTTAAAGTACTCACTGGTTTTAATGTAGTATTGGTCGGCATTGGCCCAATGCAGTTTTACTTCTTCGCCTTCATAGGGTATGGCATACACATCCTTCTTATACCTACGCATACTGATGAAATCGCCATTGTCGAAATAACGCTTGAAGAAATTGGCAAGCAGAGAGAATACTTCGTTTTCAATAGCGGTCAAATCTCCAATTCTTGCATATTGGGCTTTAAGTTCTTGAACTTGTGGCAAATCTTCAGGATTGGGATTACCATATTTGCGGGCTGTTTCAATTTCGGTCTCAATTTGACGTTTCAACTGTTCAGCATCCAAGGTTTGGTTATTCTTTAGAACGTCTTTTACTTGCGGTATCAGGTCCACTTCCAAAAACTGTTCAATGTCTTTGCGTTTTTGGTTCATAATGCGGTAAATACCAAAATCGAGTTCCGCTTTATCGAGCATGAACACTTCCTTGAGTGTATTAATGAGTTTATCGTAGTTGGTCATGCTTATACTAATTTCCAGTTAATGGTAAACAAATGTGTTTTGTTAATCTCTTGTTTCATTCGCTTCTGAATATCGGCAATCATTTTATCTCGCATTTCTGCAATTTCATCTTCCACAATAAAAATTTCCTGCCTTTGTTTTTTCTGTTTTCTTGATTCTTCCTGCAATTGCTGTTGCAGTTTCAATTGAGCCATTGGGTCGGTCGTTTTTTGCACTTCCCGGTTTAGCTCTTTAATTTTTGCTTTGGTTTCTTTAATGGCTAATTCCGCTGCATTCATTCTGTCCTCAGCCCATTTGGTAAGTTTTTCCGTTTCAAATTTCAGATAGTTGTTGTCTCTCTCTGAAATCGATTTGAGTAAAGCGTCCAGATGGATTTCTGTTTGATTGGAAACATTGGCAATATCAAGATTGCTTGTGTTTTCATTGGTTTGTTTTACTGGCAGAGTGAGCAACCTTTTGGCTTGTTCCTCATTCAATGGTTTGCCATCATCTGTCTGTCCAAAGGCAATCACATAGTCAGACGACTCAAATGAATCCACACTTACAGCCAAGGCACTCAGCCATCCTTGTTTTCCTTTCAGTACATCCAAAATTGACACATTGCCTACGTAACCTGTTAAATCAAACGTGAGAGATGCGTTTGGCAACTCTTTCTCTTTGGCTTTCTCCAAAACAGTTTGTGCCAAAGGATGCCCCATGCGATATACATGTGCTTCAGTATTTGGTTTACCCAATTTGAAAGCTTCAGTTGGGAATGTTGCTTCTGGATATGGTTGCTTCTTGAGTTTAAAACTCAGGTTTTTATCATTGAATGTTGCTGCACCGTTTAATTCGAACTTAGTAACAGCCCAAAGCCATTGTTCGTATTTGTTGATGTATTCTCTGCTTTCAGATAAACGGATTTTGAGTTTGTCCAACACTTCATCATCAAAGTTAGCCAAAAGCGTTTCTCTTGTTGAGAGCATTTTGCTATTGATTTGCTCGTCTAATTCCTTTTGCAACAAATCAAACTGCTCTATTATCTCTTGTTCAGTTCTGTATTTCTGATAGATTTCAGCAATTCGTTTTTCAAAATCAACTCCCGATTCAATGCTACCCAACACATCATCACTTGCTCCGAAAACGCCACTAAACAATTTGAATTTTTCAGCCAACAATTGAAAAACACGTATGTCGGCAGCATTTTTCACATTCAGAAAATTCACTACAACAACATCATATTTCTGCCCGTAGCGGTGGCAACGGCCAATTCGCTGTTCAATCCTTTGTGGATTCCAGGGCAAGTCATAATTGATTAGCAAAGAGCAGAATTGAAGGTTGATTCCTTCTGCTGCGGCTTCGGTTGCAATCATAATGGTGGCTTCATTTCTGAAATACTCTACCAATGCAGCTCGTTTATCAGCGGTTGGCGATCCAGTTACTTTATCAGTTCCTCTGTTTTTCTCTAACCAACTTTTATAAACCTTGTTAGAAGTTTCATCATTGTTTGAACCGTTGAACAAAACAATCTTATCAGGATATTGCTCACTCAGCAAGTTAAAAAGGTAATTCTGTGTTCGGGTAGATTCCGTGAATATGATGGCTTTCTTGTTGGCGTGTTTATCCATTTTAGAAAAACCTTCCTTCAATGCCGTCAAAAGCTTTTCTCCTTTGGCATTGTGCTTTATAGATTCAGCTAAATCTCTGAATTTTTCTAATTCAGCTATTTCCAGTCTGATGGCTTCAATATCCGTTTCCGTCAAAGAATTTTCATCAGATTGTTCATCCTCTTCCCATTCTTCAGCTTGTTCTTCAAAAAGCTCATAGTCTTCTGAAACTTCATCAGCCACACTCACTTTTTGATGGTCTTTAATAACCTGATGCAATTTTTTAATCAAGCTATTCAGTGTTCCGGCAATAGCAAATGAAGATGAAGCCAACAGTTTTCTAAGAATCAATGTCATTAAATGCCTTTGACTTGCTGGCAAAGCGTACAATAATTCTTTTTGCAGGTAGTCGCTTACTGCTTCATACAACTTCTGTTCATCATCCGATGGTTCAAACTTAATAGTTAGCGGAATTCGGTTAGTGTAACGAATGTATTCTTGCACCTGCCTGCGAAGGTTGCGAATGCAAACAGATTTTAAGCGGCCTCTTAAGTCCTGATAATTTTCACCTTCAACCGTTCTTAAAAATTGACTTCTGAAACTTTTAATGTCGCCAAAAGTATGTTCGTCAATGATGCTGACTAAACCATACAATTCAAGTAATGAGTTTTGTAAAGGAGTTGCAGTTAATAAAGCTTTTCTGGAATGAGATAATGCTTCTTTTATGGCATTTCCAATTTTGTTAGTTGGCTTATAAACATTACGTAGACGATGTGCTTCATCCACAACTGCCAAGTCCCAGGAAATTAACTGCATCAAATCTGCTTTAGCTCTTGCGAACTGATAAGAACAAATAATGATTTTATTTTGGTCAAACGGATTGCGTTTCCCTGACTTTACAAATTCATTGAAATTTTTGTTTTCAAGAATAATTGTGTCTAAGAAGAACTTATCATATAATTCTTGACTCCATTGTTTTCGAAGGTTTGCCGGACAAATGATTAAGAGTTTTTTTCTTCTCTCAGCCCATAATTGAGAAAGTAAAATTCCTGCTTCAATAGTCTTTCCCAAACCAACTTCGTCAGCCAAAATTGCACCTTTGGAAAGTGGTGACTTGAAAGCAAACAAAGCCGATTCAACCTGATGTGGATTCAAGTCAACCTGTGCATCCATCAACGCCACATTGAACTTCTCACTACTTCCTGAAGGAAAGCGTCTGGTCAGTTCGTATGCAATATATTTTGCCTGATATGGAGTTAATTCGTTCACTTATCTTTTACTTTATTTAAAGCCATTTCTAATGCCTGAACTGAGAATTTTTCATTTTCTACCAGTTGCAGAACTTTGTCTGCAAGCCAAATAGGCAACAAGTCATTTTCAGAAACATTATACAACTTGGATAACTTCTTCAAATGGTTACGACTAACCGGTTTTTCATTATGCTCCATTTTGCTGATGTAAGCAGTATCAACCTGCAAGTCAGCAGCAACTTGTCTTTGCACTAATCCTTTGGCTTCTCGTAATTCTCTTAGTTTTTCGCCTAGCATTATTAACCTGTTTTAGTCTTGTCCTTTAAAGGTCAAATATAGAAATAATTATGTTACTGTTTTCCGTGCTGTGGGAAAATTTTGCTCTTTTGGTTTTGCGAAGGGTCGGCTTGTGTGTCGGGCAAAACCAAATGTGCAAAATGCGGGTGGGCAAATTCAATTTTTTTGTGCGGTGGGGTGTTTTAATTTTTTCTTGTGTCGGCTTGTGTGTCGCCAAGTTGGTCTGCTGGTCTGTGTCACGTTACAGCGAAATTGTCTGCCGATTTAAGGTCCTCTAAAAAGTCTGGTCGGGATGTCAAAGGTCGATTGTTTTGTTGTCAGTTTAATGGTTGTTGTGTCGTCTAATAGGCTTGCTTACAACGTCAGTCTGTGAAAAAAATATTTCAAAAATTTTATCAAAAATATAAAAACATTCTGTAATTTCAAGGCATAGAGTAAATCATACAAGAATGCCTAGCTTACCAGGTCTTGACCGTTCCCAAATCACATTTTCTTCACTAGAAGATGCTATTTCTACCGATAA
>WBZR01004215.1_pt1 | contig 12027 bp, 9 predicted proteins | sample 5204231 | NCBI WGS metagenome assembly WBZR01 (sample SAMN12412403, study PRJNA552823) | activated sludge metagenome | isolation source: activated sludge from anammox sidestream of wastewater treatment plant... | place: USA: Virginia | collected 2017-08
GTAGTGGGCGTTATTGGTGGCCACGCAGCCCAGACCCAGATGCTCCGCCAGAGCCGCCAGCTCGGCACAGAGCCGCCGGTCCTCCGGCAGCAGATGGTGCTGCAACTCGATCCAGAACCCCTCGGGACCAAAGATATCGGCGTACTTGCGGGCCGCGGCGACCGCCTCGCGACGTTCTCCCCGCGGCAGGCGCCGCGAGGTTGCCCTTCAAGCGGGTGGCGCAGCCGCCCGAGCGGCGCCGCGCGACGCGTCACTCGGCAATGCCGATCGACGGTGTCTCGGTGCTGGTTTCCGGCCGCGTGGCAGGAGTGCGACCGTTGGTTGCATCTTCCTCGGCGGCCGCCTTCATCGACAGGCGCACGCGGCCCTTTTCATCGGCCTCGATCACCTTGACGCGCACGATCTGCCCTTCCTTGACGTAGTCGGACACCTGATTGACCCGCTCCTTGGCGATCTGCGAGATGTGCAGCAGGCCGTCCTTCCCCGGCAGGAGCTGGACGATGGCGCCGAAGTCGAGCAGCCGCAATACCGGACCCTCGTAGATCTTGCCGACTTCGACTTCGGCAGTGATGTCCTCGATGCGCTTGCGTGCGACATCGCACGCCTCCGCATTGACCGAGGCAATCGTCACCGTGCCATCGTCCTTGATGTCGATCGTGCATCCGGTCTCCTCGGTGAGCGCGCGGATCACCGCACCGCCCTTGCCGATGACGTCCCGGATCTTCTCGGGATTGATCTTGAACGTGAACATCCGCGGCGCGTGCGCCGAGATCTCGGTGCGGGCATGCGGCAGCGCCTGCTGCATGATGCCCAGGATGTGCAGGCGGCCCTCGCGCGCCTGCGCCAGCGCCACCGCCATGATCTCCTTCGTGATGCCCTGGATCTTGATGTCCATCTGCAGCGCCGTGATGCCACGGTCGGTGCCGGCGACCTTGAAATCCATGTCGCCCAGGTGATCCTCGTCTCCCAGGATATCGGTCAGCACCGCGAAGCGGTTGCCTTCCTTGATGAGCCCCATCGCGATGCCCGCGACGTGTGCCTTGGTCGGCACACCGGCGTCCATGAGTGACAGCGAAGCACCGCACACCGATGCCATCGACGAGCTGCCGTTGCTCTCGGTGATCTCGGATACGACACGCATCGAATACGCGAATTCCTCGCCGGTCGGGAGCACGGCGATCACCGCACGCTTGGCAAGCCGCCCATGGCCGATTTCGCGGCGCTTCGGGCTGCCGACGCGCCCCGTCTCACCGGTCGCATACGGCGGCATGTTGTAGTGGAACATGAAGCGGTCGCGGTACTCGCCCTGCAACGCATCGATGATCTGTTCGTCCCGGGCGGTGCCCAGGGTCGCGACGACGAGCGCCTGCGTCTCGCCGCGCGTGAACAACGCCGAGCCGTGCGTGCGCGGGAGCACACCGGTGCGAATGCTGATCGGGCGCACGGTCCGCGTGTCGCGGCCGTCGATGCGCGGCTCGCCGGCGAGGATCTGTTGGCGAACGACCTTCGCCTCCAGGTCGAAGACGTGATTGTCGACGGCGCGCGCGTAGTCGGCGGTCGCGTCCGCGGCGACGCATTCGGCGCGCGCCTTGGCGTACACCTCCTTGAGGCGCTGCTGGCGGGCCTGCTTCTGGCGAATCTCGTACGCACCGCGCACGTCGCTTTCGACCGCCGCCGTGACCGCGGCGATCATCGCCTCGTCCTTCGCTGGCGGCTGCCAGTCCCACTCCGGCTTGCCACCCTCCTCGACCAGCGCGTGGATGAGGTCGATGACCGCCTGCTGCTGCTGGTGGCCGAAGACGACGGCACCGAGCATCACTTCCTCGGACAACTCGTGCGCTTCGGACTCGACCATCAGCACGGCGGCTTCGGTGCCGGCGACGACGAGGTCGAGCTGCGACGTCGCAAGCTCGGTCTTGCTCGGATTGAGGATGTACTGGCCGTTGAGATAGCCCACCCGCGCCGCGCCGATCGGGCCGGCGAACGGGATCCCCGCAAGCGTTACGGCCGCCGACGCGCCGATCATCGCGGGAATGTCCGGATCGATCTCGGGGTCGATCGACATCACCGTGGCGACGATCTGCACGTCGTTGTAGAAGCCGTCGGGGAACAGCGGCCGCAACGGCCGGTCGATGAGCCGGGAGGTCAGCGTCTCCTTCTCCGAGGGGCGCCCCTCGCGCTTGAAGAAACCGCCGGGAATCTTGCCGGCGGCGTACGTCTTCTCCTGGTAGTCGACGGTCAGCGGAAAGAAATCCTGTCCGGCCTTGGGCGACTTGGCCGCGACGCAGGTCACGAGCACGACCGAGTCGCCGAGACTTGCGAGCACCGCGCCTCCGGCCTGGCGAGCGATCTCGCCGGTTTCGAGCGTCAGCGTGTGCGCGCCGTATTGGACGGATTTCTTGATGGCATTAGGCATGTTGGGATCCCATGAACGGCGAAGGCCGCGCTCCGTTGCGAAGCGCGGCCCTCGCGGGAGAAACGGTCGAAAGCGACATCGCTCCGCGCACGGTGCGGGCGATGGCGGGGGACTACTTGCGCAGGCCGAGCTTGTCGATCAGCGTGCGATAGCTGTCGGCATTGCGCGACTTCAGATAGTCGAGAAGCTTGCGCCGCCGCGACACCATGCGCAGCAGGCCGCGCCGCGAGTGGTGGTCCTTCACGTTGGTCTTGAAGTGATCGGCGAGCCCGTTGATGCGCGCCGTGAGCAGCGCAACCTGGACTTCGGGCGAACCGGTGTCGCCCTTGCCGCGCTGATGGTCGGCGATCACTCTCGCCTTGTCGGTAGCCGTCACGGCCATGGTCGTTCCTCGTCTCTCGGCAATCGGGTTGCGATTTCGCAAAGTCTTAAATTATAAGCGGAAAAGGGGCTCTCAAGCAAGATCCGCATCGAGCGCCAAGTGCGCGCCGGGAAGGACGCGCGTCGGTTGCGCCACGCCGGCCGCCACCTGCGCGAGGCCCAGGAGCCGCGTGCCGGCGTAGACCGCGTGCTCACCGCTCGACGTGCCGCCGGCCGCGACCGCTTGGCCTTGGAGAAAGCCTCGGGCCCTTGCAGCGTCGACGACGAGGCGCGGCAGATCGGCGACAAGCGTGGCCGTCGGCAACAGGCAGGCCGCGCGTGCAGCGTCGTCCATGGCCTCCAGCGCGACAAGCGTGTGCGCCCCTTCGATCCCGAACGCTCCGGTCGCGACGCGTCGCAACGCGGTAAGATGGGCTCCGGCGCCCAGCGCGCGGCCGATGTCCTCGGCGAGGACCCGGACGTAGGTTCCCTTGCTGCAGGTGACCGCGACTTCCGCCACGGGATCGTCCCAGGTGATGCAGTCGAGCGCGTGAACGACGATGCGCCGAGGTGCGCGCTCGACCTCGACGCCTTCGCGGGCGAGTCGATACAGCGGCTTGCCGTCGACCTTGAGCGCGGAGTACATCGGCGGGACCTGCGTCTGCTCGCCGACGAAACCCGCGAGCGTCGTGTCGAGCGCGGCGCGTCCGAACGCGACCGGGTGCATCGCCACGATCGCGCCTTCGGCGTCGCCGGTCGTGGTGGTGATCCCAAAGCGCAGCGTGGCGAGGTAGCGCTTCGGAGCATCGAGAAGGCGCTGTGCAAACCGCGTCGCCTCGCCGAAGCAAAGCGGCAGCAGCCCCGAGGCCAGCGGGTCGAGCGTTCCCGTGTGCCCGGCGCGCTTCGCCTGCAGCAGCCATTTCGCCCGCTGCAACGCGGCGTTCGACGTCATCCCCGAAGGCTTGTCGAGGAGCAGGACGCCGTCGACGTCACGACGCACGATCCGTACCGGGGGCGTACGCATGCCGGATCGAAGGACTGATGAGGGCCGGCGGACCCGCCGCCCGCGTGGGGCGTGCGCCGCCGCTACTCGGCCAGCTTGCGGTCAGCCGCAACCGCGTCGTCGATGAGCTGCGACAGCCTCATTCCCGCCTCGATCGAATCGTCGTAGGCGAAGTGGAGTTGTGGCACCGAATACAGGCCGAGGCGATGCGCGAGCTGGCTGCGCAGGAAACCCGCGGTTCGCTGCAGCGCGTGCGTCGCCTCGGCGCCATGCTCGCCGCCGGCAAGGTCGGTGAAATGCACCGTCGCATGCGCGAGGTCCGCGGAGACGTCCACCCGAGTCACCGTCACCCGCCCCACACGCGGATCCTTCACCTCGTTGCGCAGGAGGTCGGCGAGCTCCTTCTGGATCTCGTCGCCGACGCGCTGCGCCCGTTGCGAGTGTCTCTTCATCAGGATGTGGTTACAGCGTGCGCGATACCTCGACGACCTCGAAGACCTCGATCTGGTCGCCCTTCTGGATGTCGTTGTAGTTCTTGAGCGACAAGCCGCACTCGAAGCCGGCCTTCACCTCACGCACGTCGTCCTTGAAGCGCTTGAGCGAATCGAGCTCGCCCTCGTGGACCACGACGTGGTCGCGCAGCAGGCGCACCTTGGCGCCGCGTCGCACGAGCCCCTCGAGTACGTAGCATCCGGCGACCGTCCCGACCTTGGAAATGCGATACACCTCGCGCACATCGACCAGCCCGAGCTGGTTCTCCTTGCGCTCGGGGGCGAGCATTCCGGACAGCGCCGCCTTCACCTCGTCGACCGCGTCGTAGATGATGTTGTAGTAGCGGATCTGCACGCCGCTCGTCTCAGCGAGCTTGCGCGCCTGCGCATCGGCCCGGGTGTTGAACCCGACGATCACGGCCTTCGACGCGAGGGCGAGATTGATGTCGGACTCGGTGATGCCACCGACGCCGGCGTGCACGATGTTGACCTTCACCTCGTCGGTGGACAGCTTCGTGAGCGCCTGCGACAGACCCTCGTAGCTGCCCTGGACGTCGGCCTTGATGATGAGCGCGAGTGTCTTCGCCTCGTTCTCGCCCACTTCACCGAAGATGTTCTCGAGCTTCGTCGCCTGCTGCTTCGCGAGCTTCACATCGCGGAACTTGCCCTGGCGGAAGAGCGCGATCTCGCGTGCCTTGCGCTCGTCACCCAGCGCCATCACGTCCTCGCCGGCGAGTGGCACATCCGACAGGCCCTGGATCTCCACCGGGATCGCCGGGCCGGCCTCGTTCACGGCCTTGCCGTTCTCGTCGTTCATCGCTCGCACGCGACCGAAGACGGCGCCGGCGAGCACGATGTCACCGCGCTTGAGCGTCCCGGATTGCACGAGGACCGTCGCCACCGGGCCACGCCCCTTGTCGAGTCGCGCCTCGATCACGATGCCCTTCGCCGGCGCTTCCTTCGGCGCCTTCAGTTCGAGGACCTCGGCTTGCAGCAGGAGACCGTCGAGCAGACGATCGATGCCTTCGCCCGTACGCGCCGACACCGGGATGAACTGCACGTCGCCGCCGTATTCCTCGGGCAATACGCTCTCGGCCACGAGCTCCTGCTTGACGCGCTCGGGGTTGGCTTCCGGCTTGTCGATCTTGTTGATCGCGACGACGAGCGGGACGTTGGCCGCCTTGGCGTGAGCGATCGCCTCTTTCGTCTGCGGCATCACACCGTCGTCGGCCGCGACCACGAGCACCACCATGTCGGTCACCTTGGCGCCGCGCGCGCGCATCGCCGTGAACGCCTCGTGACCCGGCGTGTCGAGGAAGGTGATGACGCCCTTCGCGGTCTCGACGTGGTACGCGCCGATGTGTTGCGTGATGCCGCCGGCCTCGCCACTTGCCACACGCGTGCGCCGGATTGCATCGAGGAGCGAGGTCTTGCCGTGATCGACGTGGCCCATGACCGTGACGACCGGCGGACGCGGCAAGAGCTCGGCCTGATGCTCGCCATGCGCCTCGGCAAGAAGCGCATCGGGATCGTCGAGCTTGGCCGCCATCGCCTTGTGGCCCATCTCCTCGACGACGATCATCGCCGTCTCCTGGTCGAGCATCTGGTTGATCGTGACCATGCTGCCGAGCTTCATCATCGCCTTGATGACCTCGGTGGCCTTGACCGACATCTTGTGCGCGAGCTCGGCAACCGTGATCGTCTCCGGAACCGTCACTTCGCGCACGACGGGACCGGCGATGCTCGCGCCGTCCCCGGTGTCATCGTCGCGATGCCGCCCACCCATCTTCGGGCCACGCCAGCCGGGTGCGCTCGACGCACCACCGACGTCGCCGCGCAGCTTGAGCGCGCGTCGCCGTGCCGCCTCTTCCTGAAAGACCTGGCCGGGGGCCTTCTTGGTCGTCCGGTCGGTGCGTTTCTCCCCGGGCTTGGCCGCTGGACGGTGCAACGTGCCGAGCTTCTTGGCCGGTGCGGCACCTGGCGCGGCCTTCGCCTCGGCGGCGGCTTTCGCGGCGGCCTCGGCTGCGGCCTTCGCTGCCGCTTCCTCGGCTTCCTTGCGGCTGCGGCGCGCGGCCTCACGCTCCTGCTTTTCGCGCAGTTCCTGTTCCTGGCGCTGGAACAACGCATGCGTCTTGCGCTGCTCCTCTTCGCGCGCGGCAATCTCCTGCGGTGTCAGGTGTGACGGAATCGCAGGTGCGACTTCCGCGACAGGCGGCGCAGCCACCGCCTCGACCGCGGCGGCGACCTCGGGTACGGGCGTGGGCTCCGGGGTCGGTGCAGCCTCGACCATCGGCTCGGGCGCCGACTCCGGGGCGGGAGCCGGTGCAGGCTCGACCACCGGCTCGGGCGCGACGCTCACCTCGGGCTCGGGTGCGGGAAGCACAACCTCCTCGGGCGCCGGCGCCGCGGCGTCATCCTCGCGCCGGACGAGCACCCGCTTCTTGCGCACCTCGACCTGGATCGTGCGCGACTTGCCCGAGGCATCGGCGGCCCGGATCTCCGAGGTCTGCTTGCGCGTGAGCGTGATGCGTCGCTTCGGCTCGCTCGCACCGCCGTGCTGGCGGCGCAGGTAATCGAGCAGGCGGGACTTGTCCTGCTCGGTGAGCGAGTCGCCGGCCTTCTTGGCTGCGACCCCTGCCGCCGCGAGCTGCTCGATGAGCGCCCCCGCGGGCATCTTGAGCTCGGTTGCGAATTGTTCGATCGTCGTTTGCGGCATGCGTTTCGTCTCCTGCCGGGTGCTGCCGGCGCGTTGCTGTGGGCGCCGTTATTTCGTCGTGACGGCCGGGGTGGCCGCCACGGTCTCGGCCACGACCGCCGGTTCGGTCTCGAACCAGTGCGCACGCGCCTTCATGATGAGGTCGACGGCGCGCTCGTCGGGCAAGCCCGTCATCTCGGTGAGCTCGTCGGTGGCAAGGTCGGCGAGCGCGTCGCGCGTGGTGATGCCGTGCGCGGCGAGCTTGCTCGCGACTTCGGTATCCATGCCGTCGAGCGCGAGAAGTGCCTCCTCCACGGTGCTCACCGACTCCTCGCGCACGATGGCCTCGGTGAGCAGCGCGTTGCGGGCGCGGCTGCGCAATTCGTTCACGGTGTCCTCGTCGAAGGACTCGATCTCGAGCATCTCATTGATCGGCACGTACGCCACTTCTTCCAGCGAAGTGAAGCCCTCCGCGATGAGGATCTCCGCCACCTCCTCGTCGACGTCGAGCCGCTCCATGAAGAGTTCGCGCAAGCGTCCCGTCTCGCTCTCCTGCTTCTCTTGCGATTCCTCGACGCTCATGAGGTTCAACTGCCACCCGGTGAGCTCGGAGGCGAGTCGCACGTTCTGTCCGCTGCGCCCGATCGCAATGGCGAGATTCTCCTCGTCGACGACGACGTCCATCGCATGCTTGTCCTCGTCGACCAGGATGCTTTGCACCTCGGCCGGCGCCAGCGCATTGATGACGAACTTCGCCGGATCGTCGGAATAGAGGATGATGTCGACGCGCTCGCCGGCGAGCTCGTTGGTCACCGCCGTCACGCGTGACCCGCGCATTCCGATGCACGTTCCTTGCGGGTCGAGCCTGGGATCGTTCGACTTGACCGCGATCTTGGCGCGGATCCCCGGATCGCGCGCCGCCGCCCGGATCTCGATCAAACCCTCTTCGATCTCGGGGACTTCGAGCTCGAACAGGCGCACGAGGAAGTCGGGCGACACGCGCGAGAGGATGAGCTGCGGCCCTTTGGCGGTGCGGTCGATCTTCATGACGTAGGCGCGCACGCGGTCCCCGACGCGCAGCATCTCCTTCTGGATGAGCTGGTCTCGCGGTATCACTCCCTCGATGCGACCCGACTCGACGATCACGTTGCCGCGCTCCATGCGCTTCACCGTGCCGGTGAGGAGGTTGTCGTCGCGCTCGAGGAAGTCGTTCAGGATCTGCTCCCGCTCGGCATCGCGGATCTTCTGCAGGATCACCTGCTTTGCCGCCTGCGCCCCGATACGCCCGAATTCGATCGGCTCCAGGGGCTCTTCGACGACGTCGCCGAGCTTGAGATTGGGATCCCGCTCGATCGCGTCGGTGATCGCGAGCTGGTGCGCGGGCTCCTCGTGCTCCTCGTCGGGCACGACGGTCCAACGGCGGAACGACTCGTAATCGCCGGTCGTGCGATCGATCGCGACGCGCGCGTCGATCTCCTGGTTCGGAAAGCGCTTCTTGGTCGCCGACGCGAGCGCCGACTCCAGCGCGACGAAGACGATCTCCTTGGGCACGTTCTTCTCACGCGCCAACGCGTCGACCAGGAGCAAAAGTTCGCGGTTCATTTGGTCTTTCTCCACTCGATCCGGGGCACGAGGCGCGCCTTGTCGATTCCTGCAAAGGGGATCTCCTGCACTCCCTTGGCAGTCTCGACGAGCACGCGGTCGCCGCCCGGTCCGTCTTGTGTGCCTCGCAGCACGCCCTTCACACGGCGTGCGCCTTCCATCATCTCGTGCAACGTGAGCTGCACTTCCTCACCGGCGAATCGATCGTAGTCGGCGCGCTTGCGAAGCGGCCGATCGAGACCAGGCGAGCTCACCTCGAGCCGCTCGTAGGCGACGTCCTCGGCGTTGAAGAGGTGCGTCAACTGATGGCTCACGCGCGCGCAGTCCTCGACGTCGACGCCTTTCGGTGCGTCGATGAAGACACGCACGAGCCCGGCCCGCGGCTGCAGCTCCCAATCGACGAGCTCGTACCCCATCGGAGGGACGGTCCTGGTCAGCAATTCACCCAGCAATGTACGGCGATCCGCCATCTCGTCATTCGCACCAACAACCGATTACGCAGGCACGGGTACGCTCGCGGCAGCGGCGAAAATCCCCGCAGAAATGAAAAATGGGCCGGAAAAGCCCATTTCTTATGACTGCCCCGTGGTGTGGTCCGGAGCTTGCCTGCCGCCCCTTGAAGCGCCTCCGCGAGCGCACGTCGCGCCTGCCGGAAACGTCACTGCCGCCGCTGCCGCGGGCCGCGCATCACGTATCCCACGAAAGCCTCTCATCATAGCAGATCCTGGCGCCGAGCAGAACACTTGCGCATGCCACGCAGCGACGCCCGGCGCGCGGCCCGGCGGGTTTGCGCATCGTGCCGGCGGTGGCGTGGCGGCTGCGCAGGCTACACTTGCACGTCCTCACGCTCTTTCGACGCGCCATGCCCGATCCCATGCCGATCGCCATCCACGGCGACATCACCTGCTCCCTCCTGCCCGGGCTCACCAACCGCCACGGTCTCATCACCGGCGCCACGGGAACCGGCAAGACCGTGACGCTGCAAGTGATTTCGGAGCGGCTTTCCGCGCTCGGCGTCCCGGTGTTCATGGCCGACGTCAAGGGCGACCTCGCCGGCCTGTCGCAGCCCGGGAAGGACTCGCCCAAGCTCGACGAGCGCCTCAAGACGATCGGGGCCGAGAAACCGGCCTTTGCCGGCTTCCCGGTCACGTTTTGGGACGTCTTCGGCGAGCAGGGACATCCCGTGCGGGCAACGGTCTCGGACCTGGGGCCGCTCCTTCTCGCCCGCATCCTGAATCTCAACGAGACGCAGGCGGGCGTGCTCACGCTGGCCTTCAAGATCGCCGACGACGGTGGGCTCCTGCTCCTCGACCTGAAAGACCTGCGCGCGCTGCTGCAGCACATCGGCGACAACGCAGCCCAGTTCCAGACGACCTACGGCAACGTGTCCGCCGCGTCGATCGGCGCGATCCAGCGCGGGCTCCTCGCGCTCGAGCAGCAAGGCGGTGACAAGTTCCTGGGCGAGCCCATGCTCAACGTCGACGACCTGCTGCAGACCGTCGACGGGCGTGGCAGCGTCAACATCCTGGCGGCGGACAAGCTCATGCAGTCGCCCAAGCTCTATTCGACGCTGCTGCTGTGGCTCCTCTCGGACCTGTACGAGCGGTTGCCGGAAATCGGCGATCCCGATCGGCCGAAACTCGTCTTCTTCTTCGACGAGGCGCACCTGCTCTTCAACGACGCGCCGCGCATCCTTCTCGACAAGATCGAGCAGGTCGTGCGCCTCATTCGCAGCAAGGGCGTCGGCGTGTTCTTCGTCACGCAGAATCCCCTCGATGTCCCCGACACCGTGCTGGGGCAACTCGGCAACCGCGTCCAGCATGCGTTGCGCGCCTTCACGCCGCGCGACCAGAAGGCCGTGAAGTCCGCGGCCGAAACGATGCGCGCCAATCCCAAGTTCAACACCGAGGCGGCGATCACCGAACTCGGCGTCGGCGAAGCGCTGGTGTCGTTTCTCGACGAGAAGGGGCGGCCGTCCATCACCGAACGCGTCTTCGTGCTTCCCCCTGCGAGTCGCATCGGTCCGATCACGCCGGACGAGCGCAAGGCAATCCTCGCGCAGTCCGCAGTCGCCGGGGTCTACGAGAAAGCGCTCGATCGCGAGTCGGCGTTCGAGATGCTCAAGGCGCGCGTCACGTCTGCGCCGGCACCGGCCGGCGGCGCGTCAGCCGAACCCGCGAGCAGCGATGGCGGCGGCGTGCTGGGTGGCTTGAAGGACCTCCTGCTGGGATCCACGGGTCCGCGCGGGGGCCGCCACGAAGGCGTTCTCGATGCCATGGCGAAGACCGCGGGCCGCACGGCGAGCAGTGCAATCACGCGCGAGCTCGTGCGCGGCGTGCTGGGATCACTGCTCGGCGGCAAGCGCCGTTGACGAGCCTTGGCGCCGTGCGCGGGCGCCAACGGCGAAAGCTCAGGGCAGCGCGGCGCGGAAGACGACGCCGGGGTACGACAGCCCCCAGTTGTCGCTTGCCAGACGCGCATTCGAGACGTGCTCGAAATAGAGCCCGACGTCGTACTCGTGGCGCGGCCCGAAGACGATCCCCGCACCGACGATCGTGCCGAACTGGAAAGCAATGCCGAACTTCCGGCTATTGTTGATGCGCGTCGCCGTGAGCGCGTGCGGGCCGATGCCACCCTCGACGTAGTACTGCATCCCGCCGCGTGCCGGCCAGGTGCGACGCACGAGCGGCGTCAGGCCGAAGTCCCACAGGTGGCCGTACGGCGTCGGTCGCCCCATGCCGCGCCAATAGGCGGCGGTGAGATCGAGGCGCAATTCGAGTTGATTCGCCGCGAAGAAATCCGCGCGCGGCGTGAGATTCCACCGTGCCCCTGCGCCATAGATGTCGACGTCATTGCCGAAGCCGATCTTGGCCGACCATGCGACGGGGGTCCACGATCCGTCGGCGGCCATCGCCTGCGCCGGAACCCCGGCGACGAACATCGTGAGAAGTGAAGCAATCGTCCAACGACGCAACGGCATGCGACATTTTATCGCGCGCGGGGTGCATGAAGCACGACGCCCAGCCGGAGGTGGGCTGGGCGTGGTGTGGTGTAGGTGCCTGACGATGACCTACTTTCGCACGGGAGCTCCGTACTATCATCGGCGTGCTGCCGTTTCACGGTCCTGTTCGGGATGGGAAGGGGTGGTTCCGGCGGGCTATGGTCGTCAGGCGTAGGGGGTGCAGAGGCCGGGGGCTGGGGCCAGGCGCTGGGCGGGCCACGGCGTGCTGCCGGTGGCGGGTCAGCGGACCTCTGCTTGGAAGGTAAGGGGTTGGGTTGGGTCGAGTTGTTGGCGCCGGCAAGGTCTTGCTCTTGCCGCGGGCTGGCCGCTTGTGGGCGGACAGCTGAAACCCACGCTTATGGAGTCAAGCCGCACGGATTATTAGTACCGGTTAGCTCAACGCATTACTGCGCTTGCACACCCGGCCTATCAACGTGGTGGTCTGCCACGGTCCTTCAG
>WBZR01004217.1_pt1 | contig 12020 bp, 12 predicted proteins | sample 5204231 | NCBI WGS metagenome assembly WBZR01 (sample SAMN12412403, study PRJNA552823) | activated sludge metagenome | isolation source: activated sludge from anammox sidestream of wastewater treatment plant... | place: USA: Virginia | collected 2017-08
TTTTGTATCACCCATGATTTTCGTTGTAAAAACAGATTATGCAATTTTTAACTATTTTATTAAAGCCAAATCCGTTTTCACTTGCTATATTATACAGAATAAGCTCTTAGTTACAACTTTTCATTTTTTTATATCTTGACTTTTAAATTACTATCTGTTTTTATGTATTATATGGCAAAATCATCTAGCGCTATTTCCTCAATTCTCTCGCAACCGATGAATCAATTGATGACTAGGCTCATGTATATCGTTCTTCTTATAGCTTTTCTGATAATCGGATATCTTTTTGGTCAACTTCAGGCAGCAAATGGCGGCTCAACAGTTGCCGGAAATGCGACTGCCCCAACTGATCCTGCAGCTGCCGCAGGCGCTCCTGCCGGGCCTGTCTTTGCAGAAGTTGAAAATGGCCACCTCCCTGTAAAAGGTGATGAAAATGCTCCTGTTACGATTGTAGAATTCTCTGACTTTGAATGTCCTTTCTGCGGACAGTTCTATTCAAATACCCTATCTCAACTTATAGAAGAATACGTTGATACAGGAAAAGTAAAACTTTATTACAGGCATCTTCCACTATCATTCCACCCTCAAGCACGTCCAGCAGCTCTTGCTTCAGAATGTGCTAATGAGCAAAATGCATTCTGGGATTACCACAATATATTGTTTGACAATAATGCAACTCTAGGAACTGCTACTACTGACAAATACGTAGAATGGGCAACGTCTCTTGGCTTAAATGCTAATCAATTCAGAACTTGTCTTGAATCTGAGAAATATGCAGAGAATGTTGATGGAGACTCTGCTGATGCAACAGCAGCACAAGCAACAGGAACTCCAACTTTTTATATTAATGGTCAACAGTTAGTTGGAGCACAACCTCTCACTTCATTTAAAGCAATAATCGATGCTGAGCTTGAAAAGTAAGGACTACTTTTTTGCACTCCTGTATAATTAATCTATGAGCTTTAAGTTATTATTTAAAGTTTTAAAGGAAGAACTATTAAGTTTAAAATCTATATTGCTTGTTATTTTTCTTTCTTTAGTATTTGTTGCAATTTCCATATCGCTAATTAACATCCAGTCTTTTATCTCTTTATTAGCAAATAGCTACTCATTCTCTTCAAAACTAGATATTTTTATAGCTATCTTTTTAGGAACTTTTACCGCGACTTCTATAGCGGATATCACACTGGTAGCTATTATGGGTATTCTTTTTGGAGTTAATATGACTCTTATAATAAATAAGTTTTCGGTGTTGAAAAAAAGGGGAAATTTGAGGCTTATGGCAGGTACTGGCATTATATCTGTCTTTGCAGCAGGATGTGCCTCTTGTGGCCTTTCTTTTGCGTCTCTTATAGGTATATCTGCAGTCCTTGCGATATTGCCATTTGGTGGTATTGAAATTTATATTCTCGCAATTGGAATTCTACTACTGTCTATCTATTTTAATGCCAGACAAATCATAAAAGTCTGCAAGATTAATTAACTTTGGCATTTAGTGCAGTAAAAAGTTCCTCTTCCTCCTAAATAAACCTTTTCAACTATTCCTCCGTCTCCCCTCCTACATTCCTTATTTTTTCTTCCATAAATAAGAAAGTGATTCTGGTACTCTCCTTTTTGCCCCAAAATATCTACAAAATTAAGCTCTGACGACCCTCTGTATTTAATACCGTTTTCTAAAACCTTTATCAAAGAAGTAAATAGCTCTTTTATTTCAGAATTTGTTAACGTCTTTGCTTTACGTCTGGGGTCAATTTTTGCGTCAAAACATGCGTCATTTGCATAAATATTTCCTACTCCGCCTATTTTTTTCTGCTCCATAAGAAGCGTTTTTATGGGAAGATTTGAACCTGCTACTATTTTTTCAAATAACTCTAACGTCAATTTAGGAGTCTTTGAACCTGGTGACGGAATAGGCTCCGGACCTAGGGTCTTAAAGAATGAAAGTTCTTTTAACTCTTTTTGAGGTAAAATCTTCATCCACGCAAAACGCCGAACTTCTTGGAAATAAAGATGAGAATTTCCGCTCAAAACTATATCTACTCTAGTCCATTTATTTGGAACTTTAGAAGGAGAAGGTTTTAAAACCTCCATGTCCTTATTCTTCTCATCACGGTAAATAAGCTGTCCGGTAAGCTTTATATGAAAAGCAATTACAAATTTATTATCAAGCTCCAGAACCAAACCTTTTGCATAGCGTTTTGCGTCAGTTACTTTTGCATCTATTATGTTTTCTGTGTCTCCAGTAACAAGCTTTGAGTCCATTACATCTACCTTTACTATAGTTTTCCCAACAACATACTTTTTGAGTCCTAACTTGAGTGTTTCAACTTCTGGCAATTCAGGCATGGATTTGCTCCTTAATCTTTTTGTCAAACTCTTTTTCAGAGAATTTTTGTGCGTGTTTTTTAATTCTATTTGTATCAAATTTCATTTTTTCAAACTTTTCTATTGCTTTATGAAGCTCGTTAGAGTTGTTTTTATCATAAAAAATCCCCAACACACCATCTATTACTGTCTCTTTTACTCCTCCACTTTTATACGCAATTACAGGCGTTCCTACTCCCATACTCTCAACAGGAGTTATGCCAAAATCCTCATCGTAGGAGGCAAAAATAAAAGCTTTTGCTTTACTCATTAATTCAAATTTAACTTCATCACTTACTTCACCAACAAGTTCTATATTGTCATTTGCCATTTTCCTGAGTTCATCTTCAAATCCTGCAAATCCCTTACCAAAAATCTTTAGAGTAAGCCCATTTTTATTAAAAGCATTTACTATTACATCTATTCCTTTTGCTCGTGCAAGCCTCCCACCCGTAAGATAGTATTTTTCTTTAGTTGCACTCTCGACTTTGGGAATTTTAACAGGAGGATAAATAACTATTGCGTCTCTTCTGTAAAACTTTTCAATTCTACCCTTAACTTCTTCTGAATTTGCAATAAAAACATCAACATTCTCACTAGATTTGAAGTCAATCATTCTCAAAAAATGATTTGCTATATGGGAGGCAAGATAAATTAATTTATTTTTAGTCAAATCTCTTGCAGTTTTGTAGCCGTAAAGATATCTAGGCGGCGTATGAGTATAAGAAATTAATCTAGCATTTTTTTTGTTAACCGTATTTGGAAAATAAGCTCCAGTTTGGCTTACTATTATTAAATCGTAAGAAGAAAAATCAAAGCTTTTGAATGCAAACGGAGATAAAAGCCTTAAGGGGGAAATAAGTTTTGCCCGAAAGGGAATATAGTTTAAAAACGAAGTTTTAATATCATATTTCTCAAATCTAAGCTTATGCGGACCTAAATACTCAGGCAAATAGACTGTAGTAAAAATACTAGCTTTGGGAAAAATTTTTATAAGCTCCTCTAAAACTTTCTCTGCTCCACCATATTCTTTTATATAATCGTGAACTATTGCTATCTTCATGTTAGTTAAATAATTTCTTTAATTCTTCAATACTTAACTCTTTCATGGAGTTTATAGTCAAATCAGGCTTTGGTTCTATCTTTATATCTAAATCGTGATTACGAAAAACAAATTTCATATTAGCCTCGCTTGCTGCAAGTGAATCGTTATTGGTATCCCCTATTACTACGCACTCTTCTGGTAACACGCCTAACATCTCGCTAACTTTGAGAAATGCATCAGGTGCAGGCTTTGAGGCTTTAACATCTTCTGGAGTAACAATTACATCAAAATAATTAATTAAGTTCTTCAACGATATTTTAGTTCTTTCTCTACTTGAATTTGTACCTATTCCAAATAGGATATTGTTCTTTTTAAGCTCCTCTAGTAACTCTACTACACCATCAAAGATAACGTCTCTTTCTTCAAGCAGTTTTGTATATTCCTCATGATATTTTTTAAGCGTTTCTTCAACTGTAAATGGGATTTTATACTTCTTGTTAACTAAACCAAAAGTAACATCTGCTGTAGCTCCACGAAGAATATTTCCATCATTTTTGTCATAGGGAATATCACTATATTTACTTACTACATTTTCAATCGATTGAATCACAACTTCTTCTGTATCAACTAAAACTCCGTCTTTATCAAAAATAACTGCTTTAAGCATAGTTAAATTAACTTCATTTGCTCGCTCTTTTTATTATTTTTTGCTTTCAGCCCAAAAACCTCATCAACTCTTTTAGGCAAAGTTTTGAATTCATATTTTTCAAACCCCTTACGTAGTCCTTCAACATCAATTTTCTTGAAGTCCATATCAGAAAAATCATGCGAAAAAGGTACATCTGTAAGTATTTTGGCGAGAGTTTTTGCAAGAATTGCTGCTTCTGCTCCATTAGTTAATTTGTCTGCAAGAGTTTTTTTAGTTGCTGCAATTTCGCCTAGATTTTTATAAATATTTTCTATGGTTTCGTATTTATTTATTAAATCTGAGGCTGTTTTTGGACCTACTCCGGCAACTCCCGGATAATTATCTGAAGCATCTCCCATAAGTCCTTTTAAATCGACAAATTGCGACGGACTAATACCGTATTTTTCCCGCACTTTATCCGCATCAAATATTGTTACTTCTGAAATCCCTTTAACTGGAGCAAGAACTTTAACCCTACTGTTAACTAACTGCAGCATATCGCGGTCTCCTGTTACTATATACGCTACTCCGCCTAGCTTTTTTGCCTCAAATGCAAGAGTTCCAATAATATCATCAGCTTCATATCCATCAACTGCATAAGTTGCAATTTTTGCATTTTTAAGGATTTCGCCTATTATTTCAAACTGCTTAGATAACTCTGATTCAATTTTAGGACGTTGAGCTTGATAACCCGCGTACATTTGCTGCCTGAACGTAGGCTTTGGACGGTCAAAAGCTATAGCTATATGAGCAGGTCTTAGATTTTCAATCATCTTAAAAATCATTTGGAAAAATCCATGAACCGCACCTGTAGGGACTCCATCTCCGCGTGTGAATGAGGGTAAAGCGTGATAGGCACGATGCACTATTGCACTGCCATCAACAAGCATAAAAATGTCTTTATTGAGATCTTCTTGCATAGATAGATTATATACTAATAGATTTGGTGTAGATGCAGGGGCGGCGACGAGATCCGCCCCTGCAAAGAGTGTGACGCTTTGCGTCCATAAAAAACGCGTGGTGCATCACTAACCACACTAGATGTCGGAAAAGACTGGAAAGGTAACCTTTGCGAAAGACCATGAAGGCGGGAATTATTCCCTTTTGCAGTCGTTAGTTACGACGCAATTGGGAGAATTCCCTGGGTCGGAAGGATTGGCGAAGGTCTCATTGCAGCCGAAGCTGCAGTGTCACCTCCTGAAAATTCCGGCGGAGCAGACTGCACCAGACCGAGGGAACTAACCTCGCCTTTGGCGAGAGGCATAATAACCGCTCGGGTCATCTGCAGAAAGTCTGCCGATGATTCTCCTATTGGAGCGTAGAGCGCTGACTGAGGCGGCATACCGGCGCAAACAGCTGCAGGAATATAAGCAACTCCTGCAAAACTATTTACAACGGCGATGTCGCGGACTAGCTCTCCCTGCGGACTGCTGTCCACGGCGATAACGACAGGCGGAGCGCGAGACTCTTTAAGGTCCCAAGAGACCAGAAAGACTGCTCCGGTGACGAAAATGGCAAATGTGGCCATGAGCCACGTTGCCAATTCGCTCCTTACGGTTCGCGCGAGCACATTGCCCACTTTTACCCCCGAAGGAATTGGTCGAAAGGACTGGGCCAAAATGGCAATTCGCTACGCTTTTAAAGCGCCCGTTGTTTTGGATTAACACCTCCTAAGAAAAATTCGAAAACAGACCTCGTATCCCCTGTAGAAGGTCTGAAATCGTCTTTTGGGTGGGTCTGCCCAAAAAGGTTCGACTAGAAAACGTATGCGGAAGGCCCCCGAAAATGCTCCTTCCCTTTTCAAGACATCGTCTTAACGGAGCAGCAAAACACCATGAGTTTTAGTATCTTGCGGCTCCGTTAAGAATATTTTAATGAGCGTTTATCCCATGCTTACGGGATAAATTATGGTTGAATTATACTATGAAATTTGACTGAAGACAAAATTAATACTGTGTTGGCTTTCTACCATATCTTTCCTTCGATAATCTAACAATAGTTTCCCTATTGTCATTTTTGAGACTAGGCGGAGGGAGCGTCTTTGCAGGGAATGGACTGGAGCTCATCCCGTCTATACAAAGTTTTAGAACTATTTCATGTTTTCCTAGTGACACAAGGTCATTTTGAGTATAAATTCCTGCGTACTCTTGCTGCAAAAGTGCTGCGTCCCCCGCGCCTGTAACAAATGATATAAGTGTTCCTGCATTTCCAAAAATAGCTTTTTGAATCCCTATATCGAGCTGGTCTATATATTGATTTGCAAGAGTTATAGCAAGTCTATATTTTCTAGCCTCAGAAAGGATTTTTATAAATGAGCTTGTTGCAAAATTCTGGAACTCATCTACATAAAGGAAAAAGTCCTGTCTCTCCTCTTCTCTCATAAAGGCTCTGTTCATTGCAGCAAGCTGGATTTGGGTAATAATCATAGCACCTAAAAGCGACGCGTTATCCTCACCTAATTTTCCTTGAGAAAGATTTAATAGAAGGATTTTTTTATTATTCATAATGTCTTCTAAATCAATAGTTGACTTAGAATTTCCGATTATATTTCTGATCATTTTTGAAGATACAAACTGGCCAACTTTGTTCTGAATCGGGGAAATAGCCTCAACTCTGAGCTTATCTGTCATTTTCTCAAACTCGTTATCCCAGAAGTTACGTATAACTGGGTCTGTAATTTGAGGAACAACTTTTGCTCTGTAACTTTTTTCAGATAAAATTCTTAGGGCATCAATTAAAGTCGTTCCTTCTATTTCAAGAAGGGAAAAAATTGTGTTTCTCAGAATATATTCAAGCCTTGGACCCCAGCTATCAGCATAAATTTTTGCAAAAATTCCAACAATTCCTGATGCAATTAAGTCCTTATGCTGTTTATTTTTTATCTCTAATACGTTTAATGAAAAAGGTCTTTCTGTATCAAAAGGCTCGAGGTACACGACATCGTTAAGCCTTCTTTTCGGGATATAATCTAAAATCTGCTCAGTCAAATCTCCGTGTGGGTCTATTACACCAATTCCTCTATCTTTTCTAATATCATCTATTGCCATATTCGCAATTAGAGTAGATTTTCCGGCACCGGTTTTTCCCATGATATAGACATGTTTGCGTCTGTCCTCATCCTTTACCCCAAAAATAGTTAAATTATTTTTAAATTCTGTTTGAGCAAAGAAATTTACCTGCTTTTTCTCATCTTCAGTAAGGCTAAATGCAGTAGGAAGATTCTCAGGCGGTTCTCCTTTAAGGGTTTTACCCCAAGAGATATTTTTAATTCCTGCAAGCAACATTCCTGGAGGATGCCAGAGAGTTGCTAGTTCTTGAGAGTTAAAGATCTGGTAACGTCTTTCAAAAAGCGGCGTTTTTCTATTTTTAATCCTATTTAAAAAAGCAGCCTTTCTAACTAAGGGCTTTTTTAATGCCAGCTGATTTCCATCACCCAAAGAAAAACTTCCAAATGTCCCAGCTAAATCATGCAGAAAAGGGGTTGGCGGAAGATTGTTGCTGCCAACTGCAAGCCTTATTACTGCTTTTCCTCCCTGAAAAGAAGCTTTTTTAGTCATTTGTGCTTTTGGCAAAGCGTACTCTACGCTAGGCCCTTCTTCCCCATTTCCGCCTTTTTTTACTTCAGTGGTTTGCCTTAGAATATTTCCTTGCCATGCAAAAGAGGCTGGTGTAACTATAATTTGAACCATCATCGTGACATCTTCAGACTGTTTTGCCATAAAGCCGATTAAAGAAGTTAGAGGATCAATTGAAAAATCTGCATAAGTTTTTATAGGAAGATAATAAGGAGAACTTTGCTTCATATCCCCTACAGCAATATTTTTAGAAGACAAAATTTGATTTAAAGGGTCTTCTGTTTCAGTGATAAAAGAAATCGGATAAGAAGATGCTATAAGGCTAGTCATATATTGGGCGTGCTCTTTTGGGACAGTTACGTAAAAGGAGATTGCTTTATTAACTAGAAAAATCTCAAAAGAAAAAATTGGAGGAGTTTTAAATAGTCTTTTAAATAAAGAAACATATGGGACAGACAAAATCGAGGCAAAAATTTGAGTTGCAGACTCTATTGAAGTTTCGTCATCTTTTGCATTTCTTATATATAAGTGGGTTAACTTGTCCATGAGTACCTTTAGTATATCAGCTAGCGATATTTTTGGAAGCTTTTTTTGTTTAGGAAGTATTAATTTTTCTTGGGAGCATTTTTCTTTATCTCTCCCTTCATAAGACTCAAAAATTCGTCTGAATCAAGTGTTTCTTTATCTAAAAGCGCCTGAGCCACTCTATCTAAATTCTTTTTATTCTTTTTCAAGGCATCTACTGCTCTTTTCATCCCCTCATCTAAAATTCTTACAACCTCATTGTCTATTTTTGACTGCATAGCTTCTGACATTTTTGAAACTTCACCGTACATTGCTGCATGTTTTTCATAATCTAGATTTATTGCGCCGATATTACTCATCCCATACTCAATTACCATAGTTCTAGCAAGTTCTGTTGCTTTTTCTATATCATCTGCTGCGCCCGTTGTTATATTTTCCTTACTAAATACCATTTCCTCAGCAGCTCTTCCGCCAAGCATTGTTGCAATTTGCTCGAGTAATCTAGTTTTTGTTTCATGAACTCTATCCTGGCTTGGCGGGATTAAAGTATGGCCCAAACTCATTCCACGTCCTACTATGGAGATTCTATGGACTGGATCTGCGTTTGGCATCGCATAACTTACTATTGCATGACCTGACTCGTGATAAGCAGTAATTTTTTTATCCAAATCTGACTGCATTCTTTTTTTCTGGGGACCTAATTTTACTTTAGTTGCAGCTTCTTCTATATCTTTTTCATCTATTTCATTTTTAGTTTGCCTTGCAGCAAGAATTGCTGCTTCGTTAAGCATATTTTCTAAATCTGCTCCAGTAAATCCGACTGTCCTTTTTGCTACATTTTCCCAATTAACATTCTTTTTAAATGGTTTTCCTTTGGAGTGAATTTTTATAATCTCTCGTCTTCCCTCTATATCTGGGTAAGGCACTACTATTCTTCTATCAAATCTGCCTGGCCTTACTAAAGCACTATCTAAAATATCAGGCCTGTTTGTTGCAGCAATTACAACTATTTGCTCTCGAGGAGTAAATCCATCCATCTCTACTAATATTTGGTTTAATGTTTGCTCTCTTTCATCATGTCCACTCATCATTCCACCACCACGAGTACGCCCTATTGCGTCAATTTCGTCTATAAAAATTATTGCAGGCTGACTCTTTTTAGCGTTATTAAATAAATCACGGACTCTCGCTGCTCCAACTCCAACCAACATTTCCATAAACTCTGACCCTGCTATCGAGAAAAATGGAACTTTTGCTTCCCCGGCGACCGCTCTTGCAAGCAAAGTTTTTCCAGTTCCTGCGGGACCTACTAAAAGTACTCCTTTAGGGGTTCTAGCGCCAAACTTCCTGTACTTTTCTGGATTTTTTAAAAAGTCGACAACTTCAGACATTTCTTCTTTTGCTTCATCTGCTCCAGCTACATCGTCAAATGTTACTTTGGGAAATACTTTATTAAAAGCTTTTGCCTTACTCCCGCCAAAAGAAAATATATTTTCTTGTGCACCTCTAGCTTGCCTAAAAACGAAAAAGAAAAATGCGATGATGATTAAAATTGGGAGAAATGCTGTAAGTATGCCAACCACAGCATTCATTCCTGAATTATCCTTTATAGTAATTTTAGCTTTGGAAGCATCTACTTCAGAGTTTTGGAGTATTTCGTAAAGCGATGCGCCTGGCTCTTTGTTGCTCGTTGCAACTTTTCCGTCTTTATATTTAACTTCTAAAGAATTATCGCTAACTATTATTTCTTCTACCTTCTGTGCATTTACATCTGAAATTACTTGAGACAAGGGTATTGTTTGTTTTGTATTGTCAGTTGTTATTCCTGAAAGACCGACTGTTATAAAAATTAAAAAAATAAACAAGAATCCATAAAGAATTAAATCTTTCCAGCCTATTTTTATACCAAATTTTTTACTTTTTTTTGAATCTTTTGCCATTAAAGTCGTGAAGAGCAGTAAAACTCTACTCCAAAGCGTAGAAAGGTGATTATATCACAATTGAGCTTAAAATTTAAGCTTTTTTACTTGGAACCGGATCAAATCCTCCTTTTGAGAACGGTTGACATGAAATGATTCTTCTAATTCCCATAAGTACTCCTTTTAAAACTCCATATTCTTCTATAGCATCAATCATATAGTCTGAGCAGGTCGGACTATACCTGCAAGAAGCATTAGTTACTGCAAGTGCTTTGAGAGCAGGTAAGTTGAAAATATCAACTTTTTGATAAAACTTTATACTTGAGATAATTATTTTCTTCATGCTGTTTCTTTTTTTAACATCTCTACAAATTTTTCTACCATCTTTTCCTCTTTAACCAAAACGTTTTTTACCTCCGAAAAATATGACCCTTTATTTATATAATCTAACAATTCTTTTAACTTCTCTTCTTCTCCTTGAACTACAGCTTCTACTCTTCCATCTTTTAGATTTCTGACCCAGCCAGTAAGTCCTAAATTTCTTGCTTTTTTAACCGTGAAAGCTCTAAATCCTACACCCTGAACAAAACCAGAAATTAAAATATGAATCTGTTTCATAAAAGTATAAAGTAGAAAGTATTAAGTATAAAAAAATTAAATAGAAAAATACTTAATACTAACTTAGGCCCATTTTTTCTTTAACTTCTTTTATAGTTTCTTTGGCAACTCGTCGAGCCTTTTCGTTCCCTTCAGAAATTATTCTGTCAACAAGCGTTGGATTGCTCTCAAACTCTCGTCTTTTTTCCTGAATAGGTTTTAGTTCTTTAAAAATAGCCTCAGAAAGCTCTAATTTAATATCGCTATATTTAACTCCGCTGCCTTTGTATTGAGCTTCAAGATAATCGCGCTTTTCCTTCCCTTGGAATAATTCAACAAATTCAAAAAGGCTTTTTACTCCGCCTTCTACACTGCTTCCTTGCCCGCTGTCTGTTGGAATTCTTGCGATTTTACTTTTAATTTCATCTAAATTATCAGTTAAATTTATATAGCTTCCCTCAATACTCTTGCTCATTTTTCCCTCTCCGGTAAGAGATGGAACGTACTCTCCATTCGTCTTAAACCTTTGCGGTTCAGGGAAATTTGTTCCGAAGTCTTGGTTAAAACGCCTTGCGATTTCGCGTGCGACTTCAAGATGCGGCTCCTGGTCAACTCCAACAGGGACTAATTCGCCTTTATAAATCAAAATATCAGCACTCATTAAGACTGGATAGTTAAGAAGTGCCATAGTGACGTTTTCAGGATATTGTTTTACTTTGTCTTTAAATGTAGGAAGATGCTGCATTTTCGCAACAGTTACCACAGATGAGAGGTAAAACGCTAGTTCCAAATGTTCATTTACCTCACTTTGCTGGAAAATTACTGATTTTTCAGGGTCTAGTCCTGCCGCAAGATAATCAATAATTACCTCACGTCTGTTTTTCCTCAATTCTTCGACACTATAAGGAGTTGTAATAGTATGTACGTCTGCCACCATATAATAAGTTTCGTACTCTTGTCCTGAGCCTGTCGAAGGATTTTGAAGCTCAAGCATACCCTTCACAGCTCCCAAATAGTTTCCTAAATGGAGTCTTCCAGTAGCCCTTATTCCTGATAAAACTCGTTTTTTCATAGTTATATTCTACTATTTTAAGCCTAAATTAACTAATTTCAATTATTCATCCACCATCTTCTCTACATTTTGCTCAAGATTTAGTTCTCTTCCTGGAAAGTCTCCGCTAGCATCCATCATAATGCCAACATAGACAATTCCTGACTCTTCAGGTTTGCCAAAAACAGTATTTGAACCTATTTCTCCATCGCGCACTGCAATAAAGGACTGCCCAGATTCTGTCGTTCCATATATT
>WBZR01004218.1_pt1 | contig 12013 bp, 11 predicted proteins | sample 5204231 | NCBI WGS metagenome assembly WBZR01 (sample SAMN12412403, study PRJNA552823) | activated sludge metagenome | isolation source: activated sludge from anammox sidestream of wastewater treatment plant... | place: USA: Virginia | collected 2017-08
CGAGACGAATTGTTTGGTCGCTTGATTCATTGTCGATTTTCCACCAAAGACCTATCAAGCGATCAGATCAAAAATGCCCTGCAACGAAGGGTTGCGATGCATGGGGACGTTCGTTATTTCCCTGATGGGAGCATACGGGGAATGTCGAATACGACCGACATCTACGTGTTTCCCGGAGTACATGAGTTGCCCCAGGTTGACGACATCATTGGCATTGACCCCGAACTGACGGAGGGTCTGTCGTCGGAGGAGTGGGTGAGGTTAATGCGTGCCTGACCAGGTTGAGCGCCGGTACTGGGATACATGCTGCTTCACTGCAATGATCGCCAAGGAAGCAGATCGCGTTGAAACCTGTCGTCGCCTTATCCAAGAGGCGGAGGCCGGGGAGCACAAGGTCGTCACGTCCGCCTTCACAATTGCAGAGCTGACCCGCCGAAATGGGCAAGTGATGCATCAATTCAGAGCTGAAATAGATGGATTCTTTCGAAACCACTACTTTCTCATCTTCCCCGTCGATCGCTTTGTCGCCGAAAAGGCGCGAGAACTCGTGTGGGATTTTTCGCTCAAGCCCGGAGACGCAGTTCAGGTGGCAACAGCTATCCGCTCGAAGTCGACCATTTTGTACACCTACGACGGCCAGATCATCGGACTGAACGGCAAAGTGCCGGCCATTGAAATCCAACAGCCGACATGGAGTGGCCAGCCGAAACTCATCGAATAGCCCCCCTACAGCCGCACGGTCAGCCGGTGGGGGCTACTGTCTATGCAAGATGGAAATGCGCCCCCATTTGATGGCCCGGCCGGCATTGGTCAGCGTGGCCGCGCTCACGTTGTATCCCATCATCACCGTCGCGGTCGGCAGATTCGTCGAATGCGTTGCGACCAGACTGCCATTGATGTAGTACTGAATCGTGCTCGCGAGGCACCGCACACGCAACCGATAGACACCATTCGCGGTGACCGCAACGCCTGAGTTGTTGATCGTCCCGCCGCCACTGTTGTCATTCGACCACGTCTGCCAGTTGGCATCGCTCGCGCCGGTCGAGAAGCGAAACCCCGCGCCGTGCACGGTCGGATCATCGGACGCATTGGGGACTGCTGAGAACAGACCAACCCAGACACGGATACTTGTAATCGTCGGTGGCACCTTGACCATGAACTCGACATCAGGTTGCCAGTCCCGGCGAAACACACTATCGAGCGGATCAGAGCGCACCGACGTCGCATTCCCGGAGACCGCCCCGGTCGTGTGCTGCACCCATGGCCCGTCTGCGTCATCAGCATCGGCAGCCGTGGCGTTGAGCAGGGCGGCAGGCATGCCCACGGTGGATGCAGTTGATGCGCCGGGGTTGGCATTGACGGCCTTGTATGTCCAGTGCTGGATCGGCACATCATCAATCGGCAGATAGGCGCTGTCGTGGTTGTGGCTGATGCTTGCATAGGCAGCGTTGTGATTGTGATTGCCTTCGGCGGGCGTTCCGGCACTGGTGCCATAGGCGAGAGCAATGTTAACTTCGTTCTCCGGCGACTCGGTGAGATTAAAATCCGACGCGTCGAAGTCGAGTGTCGTGATGTCGGTGTCAAGCGCTGACCCGCCCTCGGCAACCGTGATGCCAGACGATCCCCCGCCCGGGTCAACCGGCGTGCCGTCGATCGACAGTGCCGGAACGTCCAGCGGAACATCGAACGTGTACAGCTCCGGCTCCGTTTTCTGCGCGAGTCCCAGGACAAAGGTCTTGCCGCTGATTTTGATGCAGGCCACGACGTCACCGGTTTCGAGCTTGAAACCCGGCAGACGGGCATAGAGCTCGGTGGCGCCGGTCGCGGCTCTCAAATCACGGACCGTGACTTTTCCGTCAGACTGACCCGTGACGACGGCGAGGAATGGTTCAATCTCTGCTAGCCGCCTGTTGAGGCGGTCGTGGGATTTTCGGGCAGTTTCGTCTACCGTATTCATGACTAGATCAGAACCCCGTTGATGGCGTCCACGACCTGATTGAGTTCCAGACGTGGTTTCGACGAATCGGCCATCCATCCAAAATCAGCCGTCCTAATCCACCACAGGCCATTGAGAATCGCTTGCTGTCCTGACAGATTCAGCATCACTGTTTGATGCGGCAGAACCACAGCGGGGTTGGGGAAAATCGTTGTGCGTGCGGTGCGATAGAACGTCCGGCCCTCGCTCAACAGCCGATCTGCATACGCATCGACCGATGCTTGATCAGCCAGATCGGGCACGCTCTCCGGAGACCGCGCAATCTCACCCAGGTTCACTGTTGAGGTTGGCGATGCAGGATCATCGTTGCGTTTGATAGCCTTGAGCGGCTCGGATGCCGGATCGTTTTTGACGACGATGACCACATTCGCCACCGTGGTATCGAGCGGCTGTGTCTCAACCTCGCCTTCGATGTCGTCACTCGTCAGCGTCATCAGTGGTTCGACGTACTGCACGGCGCGGCTCGGTTGGCTCGTGAGTTTGCCGTCGCCGGTCATGTAGAGGTGGTAGTAACCGATGGCTTTGAGCAGATGATTCGCCGCCGCGAGCTTCGTCGTGCCGGGCGAGAATGAGAGATTGCTTGTGAGGGTTTGGCTTGTGGCAACGATGCTATGCCGCGTGAATCCTGCCGATTCGATGATCGTGATGACGGCTTCGACATAGTTGGTCGAAGCAGCGATGTTGTAGGTATCCGAAAACGCCTGACGAGCCAGGTCCGCGGTCAGATCACGCGCCCGATACTCTGCCGTCGCCCAGTCGATCGAACGCGATCCGGACGGCACGCGGATGGTGTACAGGCCGATTTGCTGCCGAACCGATGGCCGGCCATCGTCATAGACGATGTTCGTGAATGGCGCGACGTAGTCGGTGTAGGGACTCAGGGCAGCGGGTTTGTCCACGACGAACCGCGCATCCATCTTCGGATCGCGATCCACATTCATGCTCACGCCTCCGCCGATCAGAATGTCGGACACATCCTCAATAAGTGCGTTGAGCTTGGTTGCCCGCCACAACTCCGTCCAGACGGTGACGCCTCCGCCAGCCATCAAACATTTTCCCGGTAGTGCTCACCTCTGAGCGTCAGCTTCGCCGTGTGCCAATCAACAAGCTGATCGGCGATGTTGTTGCCCGGCATCGTCATAAAACGCTTGCGGCCCTTGTCATCCCGATAGCAGAGCGTCCCACCCGCCGCATCAAGCGCTTCGAGCTCAAGCCTTTTCGTCGTGGCATCGGCCCAACGGTCATCAATGATCTGCACGTCGAAGGCGATGATCGGCACGCGCTTGCGGCCGCGAATCGTGGTCGGCAACGCCCGGCTGACCGGCTGAAATACCGCGTCGTCAATATCGCGCCCGAAGTCACGTTCTTTCGTATTGCGCAGCGCTGTCCGCAATGTCGACGGATTCGCCGTGCTGACCAGCACCACGCCGCCCAAGCTGACCGATCCGCCTGCTTCGACCGGATCAGATTCGAGCGTGTCGAGTCCCTCCTGGATCGTCTGAATAATGGCGCCGGTGTACTGCGCGCCAGAAGCGGGGAAGTAGTAGGTGAAGCTCGTCAGTGTTGGCGACGTGATGCGAGCGGCGACGAACTCGGTGGTGTCGGGGCCGCTCGATGCCCGCAACTTGATGGTGTAGTTCGCCCACTCGGAGCCGTACTCGGTTGTGTCCCACGTCCAGCGCAACGCCGATGGCCACGGGTCATTGCCGACGCTGATTGCCTCGCACTGGACATTGAGCACCGGATCGGCAGGCGGATAGTCGATGTCGATCGTGATCTGCTCTTGCGATGAGAGCGGCGTCGAGTCCTCCACAAACACGACCAGATCGAGCGTCGTCAGGTTGCGGTAGCTGCTCGACGGGATCAGATGCGAGTCAGAACCGCTTGTTTGCAGACCGGAGTCATAGACGATGTTGGTCGTGCCGGCCTCGTAGAGCCAGACCTGATATTTCTGTTGGTCCGTGGTCGTCCACTCGACCAGCAAGCTCGACGTGGCGATGGTGGCCAGATCGGATGGCGTGTCGATTGCAAGCGGTGGGCCGTCCGCGAAAATGAACGTCGCCTCACTCGACTTGACCGCATTCCCCTCGACCGTCTGCTCACCACTGTAGAGCGTGCCGTCGTAGCTGTAGGCATCCCAGCGGTAGGTTGCGAAACTGGGCAGGTCGGTCGGGTCGAGCGTCTGGTACTCCCACACGGAGCCGTTCAGCGTCATGTCGCGAGTCTGGAGCACCGATCCGCCCGCGTTCTTGATGCGGGCCTTGACGACCAAGCCGCTGCCCACATTGTCATCGGTATCGGTGGCATTGCATTTCAGGATCGGCGGACTACTGACCGGCAGGCTATTCGCCGGCGAGAGACCGGTGGGAATACTCGGGGCCGCGTTGGTGTTGAACGTCCGGCTAGCGCTCCATTCGCTGAGCTCGCCGGACTCATCTCGCCCTCGAATCTGGTACCGGAGATTCGTCCCCCACGGCAGATTCGACAGCCCGGCGTTTGCCCAGGGGATCGTGAACAGCGTGCCCGGCGATGCGGAACTGGACACGTCGGCGATGTTGTACTCACTGCCGGCCTGGAGCGTCTGCGAATCTTCGGCGTTGCGAATCCGGACCTGCACATGCGTCATATCCTCGGCGGCAACGTGTGTCCACCGGCCGTTGAAATCCGGCTGGTTCGTTTCGATCTTGCCGGTCGGGACATCATCCAACGTCACGAATCCAAAGTTCGCCGGCGTGAACTGCGTCCAGCTGGTCCATGCGCTGTACTCGCCGAAGTGGTCGGACATCTGTGTCCGCCACTCGTAGAGCACGCCCAGCGAGAGGGCTGAACCACCGTATGTCCGCGTGAACGCGTCGGCTGTCCGCTCACCGCTGTTCGCCGTGAGCGTCGTGTCCCACATGATATTGCCGTCAGAGACGCGCCGGACCTGAATCTTGAACTGGTTCAGGTAGTCGCCACGGTTCTCGTTGGCGTCGTTGAAAGATGCAGTGAACGTCGGAACGAGGCCGTTGGTATCGCCGGACGGCGACTGGCTGGTCGGTGTGGCTGGCGGTTCGTTGGTATCGCACACCAGCCAGATGACCATGTGCCCCTCAATGCTTCCGGAGACCGTACCCCATGGCGCGGGCGGCGGCTGAGAGAGTCCCGTGCGGTTGTAAATCCGCTCGTTGTTCATCACGATGTTCGCGGCCTGCTGCATGTAGAAGGCCCAGCTCGCACCAGTGCCGAGCACCGACAGTGCATATCGATCAGCGTTGTTCAGCGGGATGGCGCTATTCGTTGGTCCGTTGTCGGAAGCGGCAATCGCGCCGCCAAACTCACCGCCTGGACTGGCGGAGTTGATGGTGAACGCGCTGGAGTATCCGATCCGTGTGGTTGGCTCCATCGAGCCGTCAGCGTTGTAGACACCAATCCGCCCGGTGACGTCCGAGCCGGATCGGTAGCCTTTCATCCAGGCTTCGTAAGCCCAGAGGTGTTTGTCGGTGAAGTCGGAGACTCGATTGTAGACACAGCCACGCATCGCGCCCGCGCCAGCCGTCCCGATGTCTACGTGGGGGAGGGACGAACTGCGTCCATACAATACGACGGCCATCAGGACGCACCCAGCGTTTCGACGGCGCTGCCGTAGTTGCGGGCAAACTCCGCGCCGAGCTCCGAGTTTTCGAGGAATTCCCGCCACTTGCCCGGTTCGAGTGTCTGAATAACAACTATCGGGCGCTCATTGTTTCCACCGACAAAACCGCCGCCGGTATCCATTCCGATCTGGCCAGTGAATCCTCTGAGTTGGCGCTCGACATCGGTCCACCCTGATTGCATCCCACGCTGCAACCCGTCCATGATCAGCCGACCGGATTCGTAGAGCAACTTTTTGTCACGGACCGGCGGTCCCTTCCAGTCGGGGATTTTGTCGGTGATGCCGCCAAGGACTCCGTCGATGCTTGGCATTGCATCGGTGATACCGCTCGTGAGTCCGCCGATGACCTGTTTCCCCGCATCCACCAGCAACGTAGAGAGATCGCCCAAGGCGTCTACGATTTTGCCAGGAATACTGGCGATGAGATCGATGACGCCCGTCACCATATCGGTGACCGTGGTGATGGCACTCGTTTTCGCCTCCGTGAATTTGGAGGTCACGGAGGCCTTCAGCGCATCAAGTTGTGCCCCCGCCCCGCTTAGCAGTTCTTGCCCTTTCGCAATAATCGAATCTTTCATTTCGGTTATTTTCGAGACAGCGGAATCTTTGAGCTCAGTAAACCGCTGCACCGCCTGCGTTTTCAGGTCAGTGATCCGGGCGATGGCATCGTTTTTCAGGTCAGTGATGCGTTGCGTCATGGTCGATTTCAGTTCGGTAATGCGTGCGACGGCGTCGTTCTTCAGTTCGGTGATTCGGGCGACTGCGTGTGTTTTCAAATCGCCAGCCAGACGAACCGCGTCATCCTTCATGCCAGTGAAAATCTGGACGACATTCGTCTTCATCTCGCCAGCCAGCCGTCCCGCATTTTCCTTGATGAACTCCCATGCGGCCGGGATCGCGACCTTCAGGGCATCGATAATCAACGTGATGCCCGCCTTCCACGCGTCGAACGCGGCAAGCACCATTTCCTTCATCCCGTTGACGATGGTGACGACGCCAGTCTTGATCAGCTCCCAGTCGCCCGTGAAGACACCCTTGAGCACCTGCATGATGCCCTTGACGACATCCACCCATCCCGACAGCGCGCGAGTCACCGCGTCGACCATCTCGCTGACGTACTCGCGGACGCGGGGCATGGCTTCCGCGACGGCCGCGACGACTCTGCCGATCATTTCGATAGTCGGCTGCCAGCCTGCGGGGAAATGGGTCAGCCAGTCATTCAGGTAGTCACCGTCGTCGATGACCGCGCTGAAGTACCTGCGCAGTTCGTCGAAGCGGGAAAAGAGCGTTTGGAGGAAGTTGGAGACGGCAGAGACTGCGCCACCGATGCCGTCCCGGAACCCTAAGAAGTTCGTTTGATACGCGACGAAGAGCAATGCGATCGCGGCAATGACGAGGCCGATCGGACTAACCAGCAACCCGATCGCCGTGATGATTGGGCCAATTGCGGATGCCATCGCGCCAAACACGATCAACAACGGTCCAATGGCAGCGGCAATCGCCAACACGGTGGCGATGAGTGTCTGGGTCCGTGCGTCCAACGCGGCGAATCGCTCGGCACCACGCTCCACAATTCCAGCAACCCGCTCGATGGTTGGCGCTAATCGCTCGCCGAACGCGATAAAGGCTTCGTCTATTGCGCCGCGCATCCGCTCGATAGAGCCGAGTAATGTGCCTTGCCGAATCGCGGCCGCATCGGCGGCAGCGCCTGTTGTGTTGATTGCCTCGTTGTAGTCCTGCCAACCCTCCGCGCCCTGCTGTGTGAGCGCGATAGCACCGGAGATGCCGTATGTGCCGAAAATCGCCGAGAGCAACTCCCGAAATTCCTGCTCGCCAACTCGATCCAACCCTTCAGCCAGTTGCCCCGACATTGCCTCCAACCCGATGAACTTGCCCTCGGCATCGAACACATTGAGGCCAAGCGCCTCCATGGCATCGGATTGAGCCGTCGTCGGATTGAGCAGTGACAGCAGCATCGACCGCATGGTCGTCCCCGACATCGACGCCTCAATACCGGAGTCGGCGAAGATCGACAATGCAGTCAGCGTGTCGTCAAGATCGAGCCCGAACAGGACTGCGGTATTCCCGACTGATGCGAGCGCCGTCCCTAATCCGTCAACATCGGCCTGTGATTTATTGGCCGCCGCCGCGAACATGTCGGCAACCGTGGTGGCCTCTGACCCAGCAATGTTGAACAGGTTCATGGATGACGCCATGATGGCCGCGGCATTTGGCAGAGTGACACCAGCAGCTGCCGAGAGGTCCACAACCGCCCGCGCCCCACCATCCATGATGTCGGCCACCGGGATGCCCGCTTTCGCGAGCTCTTCCATGGCGAATGCCGCTTCGGTCGCACTGAACGACGTGTCTATGCCGATCTGGCGAGCGAGTGTGCTGAGTTGCTCGAATTCAGTGCCAGTGAGATCGGCCACCGCGCGCACATTCGCCATCTGCTGTTCGAAGTTGGCGAATGTCATCACCGCCGCTGTGCCCATCGCGACGATGGGCGCGGTGACTTTGAGCGACATGCTCTTCCCAAGGGCCGTCGCCTTGGTGCCGATGGCATCGAGCTTCGATCCAGCGGCATCCATCGTCGTACCGAAGCTGTCCGCTTTGGCCTGGAGTTCGACGACGAGTTTTGCAATATTGGCCATTGCTGCTGTTTCCAAGCAACGCAAAAAGCCCGCTGACTCGCCCCGAGCGCATGGCTCAGAACATGTCAGCGGGCTCCCGCTTTCTCACAAGTTGTTAGCGCAAGTCTAGCAGACTGCCTCCGTCGTGATTACTGGCAAATACCAATCACCCATAGCTCTCGCAGCCGTAGCCGTCGCCGTCCCGATCGAAGTTGTGCCGATCGTAGCCGATGACGGTCACGCTGTGCCCGATGTCGCCGCAGTCCAGGTCGTAGGACACGTTAGGCACGCATGGGGTGTAGTTGGGATCGCATCCGCCGCCGCTGGTAGCCCCCATGACTGGTGCTGCGGTCGGAGCCGGGGCAGGTGCTGGAGCGCTACCGCCACCACCGCCAGATGATCCACTCCCACCGCCGCCACCACCAGAGTTACTCGCAACCGGGGCCGATGGCATCGTCAGGTTCTCCGGAGCAAACCCGCCGCACATGTTCCAAACCCCGAGATTGTGCCGTTCGGCGAACTCGACGGCCGCCTTCATCTGCTCGGCATAGATTCGGTCGCCGTAATCGACATCGTTGGCGAATCCAGATCGGGCGAGTAGCTCATTGAGCAGATACGGATGACCGTCGACAGTGAACCAGATATAGGCCAGGTATCGATCGTACTGGTCTCGGTCGGTGCGGTCCTTCTGGAGCCAGACGGTTGGCTCGTTGTCGTTGTAGGACAGCGCGGCGATGACGTATGCACGAGCGTCGGGACCGCCACACTCCACAGGGTTGAGCTCTGGCGTGTCGGCCCGGTAGATGCGCACCCGCTCAATCTCGCCGTCGATCATGATCTCCAGCGTATCGCCGTCGATCACCCTAACAACCTGTCCTTCGACGAGGTTATCAGGGATTTGGTCTACCCAGATGGCGGGTGAGAATCCCAAAATCGTGATCAGCTGTTCGCAGGCAATGCCGTTGCCATCAGGGTCGAGTGATGGGCTATAGAGGTCGAGGTCGCTCTCGAGCGTCGATTGCGCCCATATCCAGGAGTCGAACTGATCGCAGGACACATCCTGCGCTTGCGCTTGAGCGCCCGTCAACACGACAAGTACAGCCAAAATTCCCGCGACGCATCGCCCTCGCATTGGTGTTTCCTCGCACGAAACCTGTTACCCGGTGACCGGTAGGGTACACCAAATATCATTCGTACAGGCTATCGGTTTGGGCGAGCATCATTCAGGCTCTGTCGAAGCGAATCGAGACCCGGCAAATTGACGCCAAGTTGATACGATTCGGCAATCCTCTTGATCGGCAAGCGCAGCGAACCAAGGCGGTTTGCTGCGTCATGTTGAACGATGCCAGCGGCCCGAATATCTCCAGATGGCACCCACGCAGCCGGGCAATGCGCTTGCCGCAATCAGGGCACCGAAACGGATTATCCTCGCCGCCCACGGCTACGCCCGCCGCCGATCGCATGGGCGAGTTTCTGTTTCAGGGTTTCGGCGTCCTGCGGACCAGATTCCGGTTTCTCGTAGAACGGCATGAAATCGGTCGGCTTCGCCGCTGGGCCTTTGTGTTTGAGGTGATTCGCGATGACGGCGGTCGAGATGCCGGAGCGGAAATCGGCTCGCTCTTCTCCCCATGGCTCCAGTTCGTAGAACGCCTGCCATTCCGTCAGCTCTTTGCCGCTGAGCCGGTCGCCCAGTTCCGCTACCGTGCATCCGAGCGCCAGGGCTAAGCGGAACTGGAATCGTCGTCCTGGTCGCTCGCGAAGTTTTTTGCGATGTCCTCAAGGTCATCATCGGAGATGCCGGAGAGCCTCGCCGCCACATCGTAGATACGGTCAATCGCTCGCGAGCTTTTCCGCCCGAGTTGCGGAATGTCGGATTCTCCGAACAGCAGCTTGCCGTCTCCGTCAACCGTGGCCATCACCGCCAGACGTGCCCGGAGGTGATTCGTTGTGACCTCCCGCGATTTCCCTTTGACCGTGACGCTCAAATTCTCCCACTTATCGCGCTGGCCAGCGGTCAGGCCCCGTACAAAGACGGAGCCTTTCCACTCGGGGATATGGACCTCTTCAGTTTCGATGTCCGATGCTGCGAGAATCGCCTCGCGGCTCAGAACAGTCACTCGTCTTGGTTGTGGCAATGGTTACTCCTTCTATACGACCCAGGTATCCCACTCGACCGCGCCGCTGATCGTGAGCGTGATCGAGGCGCTCAGCACGCCTTCGACTGGCGCGCTCATCTCATACCCCGTGACGTATGCGCCGAAATCGATCTGGTCATTGTTCTCGGTTTCGAAAAGGATTTGGAAGTTCCGCAGGTTCCCCTCGACGAAATCCTCCCAGAGACCGCCGTCCGGCCCCTGCGTGCTGTCGCCGATGAAGTTCACGTCGAACGTGACCTCGCCGCCCTCTTTGATGGTGACGATATGCTCGCGCCACCCCGCCGAATCATGGCTGGTCACATCCTCAGTGGCGGCAGCCAGTCCCGGCCCACTGATGTCCTTGACCTCTGCAACTGTGACGAATTGTTCGCTTGGGGTTGCGCCGTCACCGATTTGCAGCAACGTGTTGTGCGCCGATCGTGCCAGGCTCATGCTTCACCTCCTTTGGTCCGGCCTCGGTTGCCGGGTGGTTTCGTTGTCGTTTGCTGCTTCTTCTGTTGGTCCTGCTGTTTTGCCCACCGTCGCCGGGTGTCGGCCGGTGAAAATTCTCGCGGCGGTTTTGCTGGGCGGTTGGCGCGCTTGATGTGCTCGGCAACCCGCTCCCGGCTCGAATGCCGAAACCCGTCGGGCGCTTCGAACACAACACGACCCCGCCATGTAATTTCGGTAATCTGATCAGCCATAGAGATACAACTCCTCCTCGATGGCAACACTCAAAACTGACTGGTATCCGATGGTGATTTGGTTTCCCCACTGGAACGACGTGAATCGCGCCTCGTAGGGGTTTGCGCTGGTGTGGCCGGTCACGCGGGGATCGGTCAGGTTGACGACGGTCCCGTCGAACCGGTCCTGGCTGAATTTGGTCAGCAGCACGTTGGGCATCAGGTCCGCTACGCGATACGCGGTGTCCAGGTCGTGCGGCAGGTCTTTGCGAGCGACATGCAGATCGATCATCACATCAAGGTTGAGCCAGAGCATCGGCTTCCCACGGGCGCCAGACGAGCTGCCGAGCCGTGCAATACGGTCGCCTGCCCACACGATGATCGCGGGAAACTCATTGATGCTGTCGGGAACATCGGCATACACCCGTGCGCCGACCGGCATCTGCCCGAGCGTGGTTCGCACTGACTGAAGCACCTGCTGAATGCCGGGATTCGCCGCTGCAACAGTCACTTCGCAAACTCCGCCTCTAACTCAGATACCAAGGTGCTCAAGTTCTTGCGGATGAAGTCCTCGGTGTCCTGTGCGGCCGGGGCCATGAATGGCCGAGCCGCGATGCCTTTCGTCGCGATCTTGCGCCGGATCAGGTACTCGGCGTTGTCCGGGATGCCCTTGCGCTTCATCCACGGCAATAACGCGCCCTTCGGTGGCCACTCGCCCGGCTCCTGGCCCCGTTCGATTTTCTCGGCATAGTCCGTGTTCGGGCCGATCTTGCGAATAAACGCGCCGTCCGGACTGACGGTGATACTGCCGCGTGTCCGAGTGGTATCGACCGCGCCCACGCTGGTGATGTGCTCGCGTGCTCTGCCCTGCAGGTAGATCGCCGAGCGGTCCAGAAATCGTTCAACCGGGCGTTGCACACGCGATGGGTCGT
>WBZR01004220.1_pt1 | contig 12005 bp, 10 predicted proteins | sample 5204231 | NCBI WGS metagenome assembly WBZR01 (sample SAMN12412403, study PRJNA552823) | activated sludge metagenome | isolation source: activated sludge from anammox sidestream of wastewater treatment plant... | place: USA: Virginia | collected 2017-08
AAGGGCATTTTACGATTTCCATAAGCAGAAAAACCAAAATCATTCTACCATCTTGCGCAACCTCGCAAAAAAATGGATCAAAATCCTTTTTGCTCTTTGGTCTCAGGGTACAACCTATGACGAAATGATGCATATTCATAATCTCAAAATAAAAAATGTCCCCTGGGCCATGGCTTTGTAGTCATTGATCCTTAAATGGCTTTTAACTCTTTTTTAAAAAAAGAAAAAAAGAGCTTGACATAGAATGTCTTCAGGATTCAAATGCGATTTCATAACTCGATGCTATAATCATAACATCCCTTCAGGATTACGCCGCTAGTGGACAAACTATGGGATTTTGGTTTCAAACCAGAATCCGTTGTAGGGGCGAAGCATTTGCTATAAATTGGCATACATGCGTTCATATCCAAATGAGCAAATGCTTCGCCCCTACGCTGCCAATGCCTCGTTGAGTTCGTTAATAATCTCATTCATCCTGTCACCAAACAACTGATACATCTTCCCCCTGCCGCCTGCGGCGTCGAAGGGTGTATAATCCAGGTCGTCGGCGTCCAGGTGGATGCTGGCGGCGATGTGGTCTTTTATCATCCGCAGCCAGTGCATCTGCTCTTCCGTAAACTTCAATGCACCCGCCTGTTTCTGAAACACCCACCTTTGGAAATTTATGTCCACGGTCTTGTCGTATGACGTCAGCGTTTTATCCACGCCTGTAACCTTTCGGATCAAGGAGACCAACGCAATCAGTTCGTTCTTCGGACTGCCTCTTGTTGCAGGGCTTATCGAGGCATCCAGTTGCTCATAGGCGCGCCACACCTGCATGGGCGCAAGCATTGGTTTTTCTGATTTCAATCTTTCCAGCACTTCCTTAATCATCGTGTAGGTGAGCTCACGCCTGCGGTAGGGCTGTGCGTAAAATATCTGCAAGGCAGTGATCTCGTCCTTATGATGCTCTATCCACGCCTTGAAATCGCGCGCCACGGCTTCCGCCTTTCCTTTGCTGTCACTATTCCAGCCCACGTTGGTTATGGTGTCGGGATTCTGCATGTCAATCTTTTGTTCGTGTGTCTTGCGGACGTTCTCAATATATTCGTTCAAGTCACCGGTGAATACCTTTGCTGCGTTGTTCTGCAGTTCGGTTTGCAGGTGATTGAATCTTTCTTCTTTCACAGCGGGCGCTGCGCCAGGGTTTTCCAGCTCTATCTTTGCTCGTAAATCTTCCAGGGTGTCAGGATTGAAGGCATTCAACAAATCCTTTGCCGCCTGCGAGACGGTTTTGCCCTTGGTTTTTTCAGAAAATTGCCGTCTCTCCTTGTCGGTAATCTGTTTTTCCAGTCGTGTCAAACGATTGGCAACAGAAGTGAACAACTCTTCCTCTCTTGCCCCTACGGCAAGAGCTGCCAGCAAATCCTTTAAGGGCACACCGGGCTTCTTTTCCAACGGGCGGCTGTCGGTCTTCAAACTCCTGGTAACGCCGATGGCATCGACGATTACAAAATGGTCTTTGGTGTGTCGGGCAGAAGGTGAGACCTTTTTCAGGTCGTCAAAGGAGACGGTGCGTGTGCCCCGGCCTTTCATCTGTTCAAAGTAATTTCGGCTCTTTACGTCCCGCATGAAGAGCAGGCATTCCAGCGGCTTTACATCCGTGCCGGTGGCAATCATGTCCACGGTAACGGCAATCCGCGGATAATATTCATTGCGGAATTGCGCCAGCACCGACTTTGGGTCTTCGGTCGCCTTGTAGGTTACTTTTTTACAGAAATGATTTCCTTCGGCAAACTCCTCACGGACGATTTGAATAATGTCGTCGGCATGAGAATCGGTCTTGGCAAAGATGAGCGTTTTGGGTACTTCAAATTCCCCCTGTTCATTGTAGCGGCCGGGGAATATTTCAGGCAGTTGCTCTTTGAACGTGCGAATGACTGTGCGGATTTGATTCGGGTTTACTACGTCCCTATCCAACTGCTGCGCCGTGTATGCCACATCCTCATCCTGCAACTCCAACCGTTTCTTCCTGCTCAATCTCTCGCGATGCTCCACGTACGCACCTTTCCAGAGGGTAGCGCCCTGTTGGGTGATTTGCGTATCAATCAGGAATACGTCATAACCCACATTCACGCCGTCGGCCACGGCTATTTCGTGGTGGTACTCTGAGACCAGGTTTTGGTCAAAGTAAGCCACTGTGCGTTGATCGGGCGTTGCGGTTAGCCCCACCTGAAAGGCGTCAAAGTATTCCAGCACCTGCTTCCAGAGGTTATAAATACTGCGGTGGCATTCGTCAATCACTACAAAATCAAAGAATTCAATCGGCAGTTTTTCGTTGTATTCAACGGGCGGGACTTCCTTCGGCTGCCATCTTCTTTCATTTGGATTTTCTTCCTCGGCGCCTTCTTCCAGCTCCGTTCCTTTCAGGATGGAATATAAACGCTGAATGGTGCTGATGTATACCTGGCTGTCGCCAGGAATATTGCCGGATTTCAGGCGATGCACCCCGTACAGCTCGGTGAACTTGCGGTTGTCGTCGTTCGGCTGGTACGCCATGAATTCCTGCTCTGCCTGCTCGCCCAGGTTTCTGGTATCCACCAGGAACAGTATGCGCCTTGTGTGGGTATATTTCAGCAGGCGATAGATAAACGTGATGGCGGTGTATGTCTTCCCTGAGCCCGTGGCCATCTGAATCAATGCCTTCGGGCGATTGTCTTTGAAAGACGCCTCAAGGTTATTGATCGCCGTAATTTGACAGTCACGCAGTCTTTCAACGGGCAGCGCAGGCAGGTCGGGCAGGTTGCCGCGGAGCGATTTCGGTTGTTTTAGCCATTCGCGGAAGGTCTCCGGGCGGTGAAAGGAAAATACGGGCCTTGACCGCGGCTTGGGGTCTCTGAAGTCGGTAAACCGGGTAACCTCGCCTGTGCTTTCGTATGCAAAGGGAAGTTTTTCGTTATTTAAGTATTTGAGCTTCGCCGAGGCATATCCTTCGGATTGGATTTCGTGGATGGTGAGGCGGTGTCCTTCTTCTTCGCGCTTGGCTTCAATGACACCCGCGGGCTTTCCGTCAATAAACAAGACATAATCGGCTACTCCCGCATCCGTCGGGTATTCACGAACTGCAACACCAGCGTCTGCATGGAGATTAATCCTATTCTTTTCCTGAATACACCAGCCGCAGGCGGTGAGTTGCTTATCAATACCGTCGCGCGCTCTTTGTTCGGGATTTTGATTGCTCATTGTCATTAAAACATATCAAAATTGATAAAGACATACAAGCATCAAATTATCCTGAATACGTTAAAAATACTGACAAAATTATGAAGGCGCAAAACGCATTAGGACACCGAAAGAGCCTTGGAAATTTTTGCTAAAATAATGATGCCATGCCACCCCTATGGTGTTTATAATAGTTATATAATGATACTCTGTAATAATGACATTCCATCGGGATTTTCCCTTTTGGTTTAAACTATAGCAAGCGAATCAAATAAGTTGACATTACGTACCTGGCATTCCGAGCGAAGCGAGGAATCTTAGGATTTCTCAGTCGCGCTGCTCCTTCGAACTGATAATTTTTTTCGTTGACTATATTCTATGAAAGTATGCCCTGTTCGTTTGCTGAATAGTTACTGCCCGGGCAGGGTATTGGGCAGTCCCGGTGCTCTCATGAATGTATATGCAAACCCAGGTTGGATAAAAGGGATGGCATGCGTTATCTCATATACCGAACCCATAGACAATGCGTTTCCTTATCGAAGTTGTGCTGTATTGGAATACAGGGAGCGGCTTGCCAGTATTGTTATCTCCCGGATTTTGGGGGGAGTTAGCCCAACATCATGAGACGAGTCCTTCATATTGACATGGATGCATTCTTTGCAGCAGTTGAGCAAAGGAGAAATCCGGAGCTGATTGGCAAGCCGCTTGTCATTGGAGGCAGCGGCGACCACACCCAAAGAGGTGTCGTAGCAACTGCTTCGTATGAAGCCAGAAAGTTCGGGATACATTCCGCAATGCCGTTAAGAACCGCATACAAATTATGTCCCCATGCTGTATTTCTTCCCGTTGATTATAACGAATACTCCAGGGTATCCGGGGAAATAAAGGACATCCTCAGAGAATTCAGTCCAATCATGCAGGATGTGGGGATTGATGAGGCATTCCTTGATGTATCCCGGATAGACAAACCGGCAGAGGAGATCGCTAAGGAAATCAAAGCGAAGATCAGGCAGGAGACGGGTCTTACCTGTTCCATAGGAATAGCGCCCAATAAGCTCCTGGCAAAGATCGCCTCGGACATGCAGAAGCCGGACGGGCTTACCATAATTACCGGACAAGACATAGAAAACCGTATATGGCCGTTGCCGGCAAGAAAACTCTGGGGTGTCGGGCCAAAGACAGAGGTGTCTTTAAAGGAAATGGGCGTTGAAACCATCGGACATCTGGCATCCTTGCTCTTGGATACACTTGTTGAGAGATTTGGAACATCTCACGGGGCATATCTCTATGAGGCATCGCGGGGGATAGACGAGAGCCCCCTTGTTACCCAATGGGAACCAAAATCTATGAGCAAAGAAATTACCTTTCAGCATGACACGGGGGATTGGCAGACCATAGCCAAAACCCTTGCAGCACTTACCAGAGAGGTAGCGAATGACATGAAGCAGTCGGGCTATAGAGGGAGGGCCGTTACGGTAAAGATAAGATTCAGTGACTTTGAAACCCACACACGTGCAAAAACCCTCACAGGGCATACGAATGCGGTAAGTGAGATTAGAACGGCTGCCTTTGACTGCCTCAGGAGATTTGAATTGAAAAAGAAGGTCCGGCTTGTGGGGGTGAGGCTTGGAGGGCTGGAAAAGACGTAATAAAAGGATGTTTTAGCGCTATTATTAGGTTAAAATGGTTATTCTTTTCCACGTGCTATCTGAAACATCACTTTATACTCCCCGTAAACACATAATCATTGCCCGCAACCCCTATGTGACAGTTGATACACGGATCGACCTTACCTTCCATGTGTACTTCTCCATCCGGCTTATAGCTTATCCAGTACCAATCATGCCCTGCGGGATTAAAACCTTTCATCTTGTACATTACCGTAATTACAAATACCTTTTTATCATCGGTATAGTTTTCTTTGATCAGGAGTGAACCATCGGGAAACACGCCTTTCTTATTCACAACGGTGTCGAGGGCGAGGTCATTTATATACAATTTAAGGATATTGCCGGGCGGCATGGTACTCTCGTAAAAACCTTCTTTGCCGGGCCATGTGGGGTAGTTCTGGTATGGATGCTCAACGGTCATATACGTCCACAATGCTTGCGCATCCGCCTTGCCATCTTTATGCGGTGTCTCGCCAGCGCAGAATTTGTAAGGTAACAACAATGAGGAAACGAGGCAAAAGGCAATAAATATCAGGAATTTCAGACTATTCATAAGTCATTTCCATTTTTGGAGGTATCTTTCCAGTAATCTTCAGTTTTTAAATACAGCTTCAAATTCTTCCAGATCTATTATCATCTGTTTTAATACACTTTAAACATTTCTATAGTGTCTTTCAAAGATATTTTTGACATTTTTAGCAAAGATATGAGATTAACCCTGGGGCTGTCCAAAAAGTAAGTGGAACAATCTAAAGAGCTAAAAGGTTTTTTAAGGAATAGTGATGAGGAAAATAACGAGAGTACAAGAGTAAAACTGAGGGTGAAAAAGAGTGGATACCAGGGAGGAAAACGAGATGGTCAAAACCAAGCACTATTCAGAGACGTAGAAATACCTGGGGAGAGGAAGAGGGCAAAGAAGAGGTGTAAGCCGGTATTTAAAGAATACAATCAAAGTCAGTTACTGTTGTTACCGCCGGGTTTAGAGGAGTTAATACCGGAGTGTCATATGGTACGGGTGGTAAATAAGACAAGAGAACAGTTGAATCTGGAGCCTCTTGTGGAGAGCTACAAAAGAGGGGGAACAAGTAGTTATCATCTCCGGATGATGATAAAGGTGATCGTCTACGCATATTTGAGCAAGATATACTCATCCCGGAAGACAGGGAAGGTACTGCGTGAGGATGTAAACTTTATGTGGCTTTCAGGGATGAGCCGGCCGGATTTCCGGAGCATCAACAATTTTCGTTCTGGGCGGATGAAGGAGGCAATAGACAAGGTGTTTGGTGCAATGATTGAGTTTTGCATCGAGAACAAGTACGTGAGACTGGAGAACTACTTTGTAGATGGGACAAAGATAGAGGCCGACGCCAACCGGTACAGCTATGTATGGGCGAAAAGCATGTCCTGAGTCTATCGAAGGACACGAAGAGGTACAAGCACGGGGTAGAGGAGAAGGTAAAGGAGTTGTTAAAGCACATTGACGAAGAGAACGAAAGGGAGAAGCAGGTATATGGAGATAAGGATTTAGAGGAGATGGGTGAAGAGAGCGAAATAACGAGCGGGAAGATCCGTGAGCAGGTAGAGCAATTGAACGGGATTTTAGGGCAAAAAGACACGCAGACTAAGGAGTCAGCAACGGCGTTAAGAAAGGCAGGAAAGGTCAGGAAAGAACTGGAAGAGAAGCACCTGCCGAAGTTGATCAAATACGAAGAGCAAGAGAGGATTTTATCAGGGCGGAACAGTTATTCAAAGACTGACCCGGATGCCACGTTTTTAAGGGATAACCGAGATCAGGTAGTGCCGGCATACAATGTCATGGCGGGGACAGAAAACCAGATCATCGTGAGTTATAGCATCCATCAGGCGGCATCAGAGACGGAGACATTGCCGGGGCATATAAGGCGGTTAAAAGAGTGTGCGAAGGGGAAGCCGAAGTCCATCATAGGGGACAGCGCCTTTGGGAGTCAGGAGAACTATGAATGTATTGAGAAAGAGGAGATAGGGAACTATCTGAAATACAACACGTATCATTATGAGAAGACAAGGAAATACCAGTCAGACAGATTTCACAAAGATCATTTCCTCCGTGATGAGGAGTCTGACAGCTACGAATGTCCTGAGGGGAGGAAACTCAGGTACAAAGAGACACAGAAAAGGAGAACGAGTACCGGGTATGAGACAGAACAAAGGGTGTATGAATGCGAGGATAGCAGTGGATGCACAGTAGCGGAGACGTGTAAAAAGGGACAGGGGAACCGGAATATCCGTATCAATCCAAGGCTTGAGGCTTACAAAGCGCAGGCGAGGGCTAACTTAGAATCAGAACAAGGCAGACAATTGAGAAAACTGAGCAGGGTAGAGATAGAGAGCGTATTTGGTGACATTAAGTGGAATCAAGGCTACAGGCGGTTTCGATTGAGAGGGCTCGAAAAAGTAAACGTAGAATTTGGTTTACTCAGTATGGCGCATAATATGAAAAAGATAGCAATCCTTGGACAAAAAACAATAAATGAAAAACCATCGGCTAGAAAAATAGCGTAAGAATACCAGAGAGTTCCCTTCGTATAACAAAAATGCTTTAATCTTCTACCCACAGAAATTTACTTTTTGGACAGCCCCAAGATACTGCTTTATCCTCGGTATCTCCTTTTCTTCTAAAATCCTTAACATCTCCTCCACTTTGAAACACAGTTTGTCCGATTCTCCCTTGAGCAGATATTTCATATCTTCCCTGTCCTGCTTCAGGTTTGTTACAACTTGATGGTATCGGGAAGTTCTTTTTCCACCTGCGAGATAGGGATATCGGCGCTCATTAGGAACAATGCGGCATCCAGATGGTCTAAAAATTCATAGGTCGTTTCTGTGTTGTGCAGGAAGGTGGACCCCACTCCCGGCGTGTCTACCAGCAGTATTCCTTTTTCGAGGAAAGGGGACGGATACCCGATGCGTGCACACCGTACACACCGTATGTTTTTTGGATTTCCCTTTTCTGTTACATAATCAGAAAGTTTCTCTATACGAATTTTCTTCTCACTGCCATCCTCCATTATGACCACACAGTTGACAACCACGCCGTACTTCAGGATTGTTACAACAGACGTCAGGGGCACGATGGAAGAAGGGAGGATTTCCGCACCAATCAAACCATTAATAAGTGTCGTCTTGCCTCTTTTAAACTGGCCCAGGATTGCTAAATTAAAACTGTTCGACATCAACTGCTCCTTGACCATAAACAACCGATTGTCCACAACCCCCATGTCTTCCTTTGTCAATGTCCCAATACTTTCGAGGGTGTCCAGTAGTTCTGTTTTCTGCCTTATAAATTCCTCAAGCACAGTAAAATTCCTCCACAATAAAAAAACCCCTGCCGAGACCGTGTCTCCAACAGGGGTTCTTATAAACAAAAAACTCCTATCGAAGTGTGTGTATTCAATAGGAGTTATCAGCTATCACCTGGCAATTGGGCGAACTCCATCGCCTGAATTTTAATTACACAAAAAAATACTACGCATTCAATTTCTTGTCAAGAATAAGTGTAGTTTGGCATGTACTTGTTCAGGGCTTGTCAATCGCCAGCCACCCGCCACATAATCTTTTCTCTGTTTTTACTGACACGTAACAAGGCAAAGGTTATATAGCAAAAGAAAAAAACGGTGGAATATTTAAAATAAAGGTACAATTGCTATGCGGTTTTCCGGTATTTTTGCGCCAGCAATGGTATCTTTCCACTGACCACATCAGGCGTGACCAGAAACGAGGAATCTCCTTTATTGGAAGGTAAATGATACATGGCGTCCAGCATGAAGCTTTCAAAGATTGACCTGAGCGCCCGTGCGCCCGTCTTCTTTTCAAATGCCCTTTTGCTAATTTCTACCAATGCGTCATGAGTAAATTCCAGTCTGGCCTCTTCCATCTCAAAGAATTTTTGATATTGTTTGACCAGCGCATTCTTTGGCTCCATCATAACTCTGATCAGGTCTTCCTGCATCAGTGGCATTAAAGGGGCTAAAATGGGCAATCTGCCCACAAACTCAACAATCATGCCGAAGTCGATGATATCCTCAACCTCTATTTTACCTAAAATTTTACCGAGTGATTCCTCGCTGTTCTCAACTTTTGGGGCATCAAAACCGATATTTGTTTTTCCCAGCCTCCGTCTGATGATTTCCTCTATCCCCGTAAAAGTGCCACCGCAGATGAAGAGGATGTCCTTCGTATCTATCTGAATATATTGTTGCTCGGGGTGTTTTCTCCCGCCCTGAGGAGGTATATTCGCTACGGTGCCCTCCAGCATCTTCAGGAGCGCCTGCTGGACGCCTTCGCCGGAGACATCCCGCGTTATGGACGGATTGGGACTTTTTCGAGCAATCTTATCAATTTCATCAATGTAGATAATTCCCTGCTGGGCGCGAGGGAGGTTAAAATCGGCATTTCTTAACAGGGCCAATAAGACGTTTTCTACATCTTCGCCTACATAGCCCGCCTCTGTGAGCGTTGTCGCGTCTGCGATTGCAAAAGGGACATCGAGTATTTTGGCGAGTGTCCGTGCAAGGAGGGTCTTTCCCGACCCGGTTGGCCCTACCAAGAGGATATTGCTTTTTTCAATCTCTACCCCATCGTTACTGGTGCGTGTAATCAAACGCTTATAATGATTATACACGGCAACTGCAAGCGTCTTCTTTGCCTTATCCTGGCCAATGATATATTCGTCTAAATGTTCTTTAATCTGCGCCGGGGTAGGAATTTTCCCTAAGGGTTTTACCTGGACGTGCTTTTGATCCTTCTTCAGAAGCGTGTAGCATGCCTCTACGCATTCGTTGCAGATGAAAATGTCGGCTTCGCCTTGAATAAGCCGGTTTACCGCATCGAAACTCCTTCCACAAAAAGAACAGCTCTGCTTATCTTTCACGGCTTTTTTAGCCATATTTACCACCTCAAAAATATTAAAAGGAGCTTTTGTTTAAAGCATATTTTTCACTCAGAAAAATAATAACAAACCACCTTATATTATGCAAATATTTTTAAAACTTATAAAATGGGAAGCGAAGATTACCACGGATCCCAAGATAGTAAGAAGTAAAGAGGTAAAGAGGTAAAAAAAGTTAGTAAAATAGCGGGATAAGGCTTGATTATTTTATGTTTTATGGTACCCTTCCAGAACACGGGAAAAACCAATAAAACATGTTTTATTTGGAGGCCTTATCCTTGAATATAGAAGCAAAAGAGAAAAAGAAATTAATCAGAAAACTTCAAAAACACTTTGACTATAAGAACGTACATTACACAGGCTGTCCGGGAATGAGTCGTCCTGGTTTTTCAATGAAACCATAAAAAATGGGTCAACGCGGTTGCGAAAGAGAAGTTCAATAATATAATAAGACTCAATGAAATCGATACGACAAAACCGCACCAGGCAGTTAAAGTTTTTCGTTGAATCGCCTGTTTTGCAGAGCAAAGCGCACCGATCATCCGAAGTTGCTCCTGAGTGTGCTCTTTTATGGATATGCAACCGGGGTGAGGAGTAGTAGAAAGTTAGAACAGAGGTGCCTGAGCGATCACCTCTATATTTATCTGATGCAGTGCTACAGACCGGATCATCGGACAGTAAGTGATTTCCGCAAGAATAATCTCAAAGCGATAGAGAAGTGTTTTGTGGATATCGTGAGGATATTCAGTGCGTTGGGGTATACCAGCGTGGGAAAGATGTACCTGGACGGGATAAAGATAAAAGGCAATGCCTCAGTGAAGCGGACGAAAGATCGTGCGGGGTTTGAGAAATGGCTTTCAGGGGCAGAGGAGGAGATAGCGACATTGTTAAAGGAAGCAGAAACCATCGACAAGCAGGAGGACGAGAGTTGTAAAACTGATCCGGAACAAGAGGCATTACAGAAGAAGTTATCAAGCCGTACCTACCTGAAAAAGAAGATAGAAGAGGCGTTGGAGATAATGAAGGAGGAAGGGAAAGAAAAGATTAATCTTACCGATAAGGATGCCAATCATATGAAATCGGGAGATGGGTATGTGCCTGACAGGAATTTTCAACACTACAAGTCTGGAGAGTATGAAAAGGAGGAAAATCGGTATCACTATACTAATTTTACCTATGATGCGGCACGTGATAATTATGTATGTCCTGAGGGGAAGCGGCTAGAGTACTGGAAGTCCAGAACAAAGAAGACTATGAGCCACCAGTGGAATCATAAGATTTACAGGGGACAGGAGTGTGGTGCATGTCAGAAGCGGTCACTCTGCACAAAGACAAAGGCGAGAGAGTTATTCATAGATATCCGTGAACCTCTGTTGCAGAAAATGAGAGAAAAGCTGATATCTGATGAAGGGAGGCGAAAATACTTTATGCGTCAGCATATCATCGAGCCAGTCTTTGGGCATTTGAAATTTAATGTGGGGTATAGGAACTTTCTTTTGCGAGGAAGGGAAAAAGTCTGCGTAGAGTTTAAACTAATGTGCCTCGGATGGAATTTAAAAAAGATGTTGAAACTGGGAATAAGGCCAGCAACTGCATAAAATGATCAAGGAAAACCTGCTCTCCTTGTGCAGTTTCATATACTTTTTCATACGAAAATAGAAAAGCATGACGTATTAAGGGTCTCATAATAGAATATACGTTGAGTTATCTGCTTTAGTGCTTAAACACTAGAAAAGAAGAGCGGGTCATAAATCAATACTATTATGAGACCCTTAATAAATGGAAACAAGTTAACCATTCCCTGACCTGTTTATCGATCTCATTTAGTTTAGACACATGAATTTGCCCCTTATTTGCTGGCGGCATTCTCGGACAGCCTGTTTACACGTAACACCCCCAGTCGTTTTTAAAATCCCACTTTTCTTGGTGTTATTTCTTTACACCCTTCATCTTTATGATTGTTTTTAAATCTTAAGAAAAGACACTGTCCCTGTTGACAAATAACCCAAAGAATGTTTTCTTGCCATACGTCCTTTCACCTTGGGACTCATCAGGTTATTATCGTTCTCCTTCTACTACCTTAGTGTTTGAACGAAAACCAGCCGAAGGCTGATAATACAAGGGGAAGAAGGCGAAAAGAATCGGATAAAAGTGTTGAATATTTGAAGCAGGAGAGGTAAACTTGTGGTGGAAAATGAGGGTTTGGC
>WBZR01004221.1_pt1 | contig 12004 bp, 10 predicted proteins | sample 5204231 | NCBI WGS metagenome assembly WBZR01 (sample SAMN12412403, study PRJNA552823) | activated sludge metagenome | isolation source: activated sludge from anammox sidestream of wastewater treatment plant... | place: USA: Virginia | collected 2017-08
GGCATATCCTTTGTCAGAAAGGCCTTGCGCACCTTCGATCACTTTATTTGCATCATAAATTATCTTGTTACTCGAAATCCACATTCCTGCAGCAAGAGTATTAGTTCCATCCACGGCCCCTGCACCTAATTGCAATTGGTATTCGCCGGTATTACCCTGATTCAATACAATCATTTCAGAAGTAATCAATCCGTTAATGTTGACTTTATTATACAAAGAACTCGCACGGCCGGCTGTATACACACGTTGTAAGCCGACAGCAACCCCGGTCAATCCCTGAGGGGAACTGAACACCTGCTGGTCGGTGGCTGCATTCGGATTATTATAATCCTTTTTACAGGATGCCATAAATAAAAGCATCACGGATGATAATCCTATGAATGTTATATTGATGAATTGTTTTTTCATATAAATAGTTTTTTGAGGTTAGAATTTAGCTGCGATCCCTACTTTAAATGTCCTGGGAATAGGCACTGAACCAAAATCAATGCCCCGCATGTAAGTACTCTGTCCGGCTGCATTCACTTCAGGATCATATCCATTATATTTATCCCACGAGATCAGATTGCGGCCGCTCAGGCTGACAGACAAATCTTTAAAGAATTTGAACTTGCCCAGATCGTAACTCAGGGATACTTCCCTCAACTTTACAAAGTTGCCATTGCTCACACGCCATTCTTCCACCTGATAAACTCCAAGAATATATCCTCTTGGTATCTGACCCAGGTCTTCCTGCTCAGCTACTAACCCATTTCCAACACCCTGGCGGGTCCTGAAATCTGCATTGAATACATTCAGCCCCTGTACTGCATCCAATTGTACATGGAGACCGAATTTTTTATAATTCAGATCATTGGTCAATGTAGCAGTGTATTTCGGATTGGGATCGCCGATCACTTTTCTCAAAGTTGTTCCTGTCGGCAGCCCGTTGGCATCACGCTGAGGCGTATAAGACAATGGTCCGTTTTGAACTCCCTTCTCTATTTGAGGTATTCCCGATGAATTCTTTACTTGATTACCGTTTGGATCAACAGCAAAGAAAGTTCCATAGAACACGCCGACGGGATATCCCTGCAGCAAACTGACCGGTGCACCGGTGACTGTGCTGAGCAGAATCAGTGAAGAACCCACATTAAGTACCTTATTGCGGTTATGATTATAAATTAAAGTCACATCCCACCGAAGATCTTTCTTTGACACCGGAGCGCCGTTCAGCAAAATTTCAAAGCCCTTGTTCTGCAAAGAACCCAGGTTATCCAACAAGCTGGAGAATCCTGTGGTAGGAGCAATGTTACGGGTAAAGAGCATGTCCGTAACTTTCTTATTGTACCAGTTAAACGTCAACCCAAGCCTGTCATCCAGGAATGACATGTCAGTTCCGATCTCAAGTTCCGCCTGCCTTTCCGGCTTAACATTGGTATTGGCCAGAACACTGCTTGAATTAAGAGCCGTTCTGCTTAAATAAGAATTGGAAGTATAAGTATTGAATCGTGAATATGCTCCAATACCGGTCAGGTTTCCTGATTGTCCGTAAGCAGCACGGATCTTGAATAAATCCCACCATCCGACATTGTCTTTCCAGAAATCAGTTTCAGAGATCAGGTAGCTTCCGCTGGCTTTTACATAAGTCTGGTTACGTTGATTTTCTCCAAATACGGATGAACCGTCCCTGCGTACAGCTCCTGTAATAAATATCTGGTTCTTGTATTTAAAATTCTGCTGAATATATTCACCTGATATAGAAAGCTCGCTTCTGCCATCGGTTGACGGAAGAATGGTGCTGGCCCCATTCACCGTCTGAACAAATGGTGCAAGGCCACGCCCCTGCAACAGCGAATAATGGTTCTTTTCATATTGCATTGAATAACCAACCTGGGTGATGGAAGCAATATCCGGAGAAATATTAAACTGGTAAGTACCATTAATCTCATTATTGATCTGGAAGAAATTATCATTGCCGGTGCTTGCATACCCGTTCAATGTCGGGTCCAACGCTGTGCCACCACCCCAGAATGCAGTATTCACGTTATAAGCGAAAGGAGGCATATAAGTGGTACCATTCTGTGCATAATTGTCAATTCCCAGTGTATAGTCAATGGTCAATCCCTTAATGGGCTTAAGCTTGGCGCCTAAGTTAGCTATGACACGATCCGTTTCTTCCCTTTGTTTAAAATCTTCAATCACTGAAACCGGATTCACACGGCCTCTTTCACCGATTGCCTGAACATTTCCCAGTGCATCACGCTTCCAGATATCATGAAAATTTCCAATAATGGTCACAGAGTTCATTGGCGAATAGAATGAGTTACCGTCAGGCCTTTCATGAGATGATGTGTTGATGTAGTTCAATCCAAGGTTCACACTTAACCAGCGATTCAATGTCTGGTCAATATTGGCCCTGAAGCTGTAGCGCTGAGCATCCGTGTTTTTTACAATTCCCTGGTTAAAAAAGTAAGATCCGGAAATATAATATTTCGTCTTATCAGTCCCGCCGCTTACTGAAACATTGTTGTCGGTGCCTAATCCGGTTGTGAAAATATAATCCTGATAATCATAACGGGTAACCGGAGTGGTGTTTGTTGGTAACACACCGCCAATAGTGGTAATAATATCCTGGGTGAATGCCCCGGGACCGTCAGGAGGCCCGCCAAATTTTACAGGAGCCCTGTTCACACCAATCTTTTTCCTTAAATGATTCACCATAAAGCCTGTTGAAAAATTAACCACAGGTGCGCCGGTAGTTCCTCTCTTGGTGAATATTTGTATTACACCGGCATTAGCCCTCGAACCATATATGGCCGCAGCGGCTGCGCCATTCAATACCTCAATATGATCAATATCCGCGGGGTTGATATCTGCCAGCCTGTTTTGGCCGATAGACCCTACAAAGTTGGTTCCATCATAACCACTCTGAGTATTTGTGACCCTGTTGGTTGCATTGTTTACAATAACACCATCTACAATATAAAGAGGGTCTGATGAAGACAATATTGAGCTCACTCCTCTCAACCTCACGGAGAATCCGCCGGCAGGATCACCATTATTTTGAACGATCTGGGCTCCTGCTGTTTTTCCCTGCAGGGCAGCCAGAACATTGTTGGTGGCGCCTTCGGTCAACTTATCGGCTTTCACCGTACTGATATAGCTTCCTAATTGTTTACGGGTGGTTCCTAATGACACACCGGTAAGGATCACTTCATCCATATTTAATGCATCAATGGCAAGCTGAGCATCAGAAGTGTAAGAAGCGGCACTTCCGATCTGGATCGTTTGTGATCTTGATTTATAACCTACACCTGAAAAATCAAGTGTATAAGATCCCGGACGCAGATTGGCCTGGAACGTATAAGCGCCATCGGCATCGGTTAGTGTGCCAAATGTGGTGTTATGAACCAAAACAGAAATGGCAGGCAAGCCTTTTCCATCCGGGCCCGTTACCTTACCACTGATGTGAACCTGTGCTGATCCGATCAAGACAGATAGCTGCAAGGCAAAGACCAGAGAAATATTTTTCCATCTCTGTTGCCTTCTTTGGAGGAGTTTTCTCATTTCGCAGTTTTTAAGGTTAAAAAAAATATTGAAAATGGATATTGTTCATTTAATGAACTCACTCGTCATTCACTCTGAAATTCTCATAAAATAAGGAAGTAATGGACGTTATTATTTTTTAATTTTAAATAACAACACGCCTGAAATCACCGGCCATCCTGCAATTCAAATGTTAATCGTGCGGCAATTTAATAAAAGAAGTCACAATTTATTGCAATTTCTCGCAAAAAATTGCACACAATAATTTCAAATATCGCATAAAGTCGCATGAATTATAGGTATTTTTACTAACATCCATGTGAATATTGTATTACAAACCCATCATTGATAAGGAGCAGAAGTTTTTGATTCAGTAACTGTTTTCAGCTGAGAAAGGCCCTGGTCCATCTGAGAGCCATAAAACTTATCATAAAAGAGACTTGAAAATTTTTTCCATGGATACCAATTTAAATGAAAATCCATGTACCACTGTACCGTTGTATGAGCCGAATCAACTTCGGGAATTACACGCCATACAGAATAGATTCTTTCTCCCTTATCCCCTTTATCATAGATGGCAGTGATTTCATTTGCTTTTATATCCTGAATCAACAGATAAAACTCCGGGCTGTTTCTGAGTATCAACCCCTTTATCATTCCGGACTCGTAAAAAAATGAAAGGGTATCTGACCCAGGATACCAGTCCTTCCATTGTTGAGGATTGCTGAGTTCATCCATTACTGCCTCTTTGGGACTACCAATACGGATGGTACGGGACACTCTTATCTTGGAAGGTATGAATAAAGAAATGATAAAGAATACTAATGCAAAAGCTAGAATACCAAATATAAAAAGTCTGACAAAACGCATTGAATATTCAATTAAAATAAAAACAGGCAGTCATTATTCCCATTTGAATACACGTACCGCAACAAAATAAGTAATGACCGCCCAAATGCCCAGCAACCCGATCTCTTTCCAACAGTCGGTAAGATGTGCTCCTTCAAAAGATATCTTCCGGATGGCATTGTTGAATTGGGTAAGGGGCAGCGCTTCACAAAAAGGCTGCATCCATTTCGGGAATACATCTATAGGAAAAAATGTTCCGGATAATAAAATTTGCGGAAAGCTGAAAAGGTTGATGAGCAAGGGTATGGAAGTATCGGTCTTTGCCACACTGCTGAAGATAAGGCCTACTCCCATCAGGATAAAAAGAATGTAGATGGACATAGCTACTAATTCCAGAAAAGTGACAAAACCATTCAACAAGGTGAAATCCAGAAAGAAATATCCAAAAGCTATTAAAACAATAATGCTTACCAATTGAAAAAAAAGGCGGCTGGCGCCAATGCCAAGTAAAATATTGATCCGGTTCACCGGCGATGCGTAAAATCTTTTCAATACCAAAGTTTCTCTCAGGCTGAAAAAAGTAAAAGCAATTCCGAAGAGCGTGGAAAACAAAACAGAGAATCCCAGCTGGCCCGGCAATATAAAATCGATATTGTGATAGGGCCTTACTTCATATATATTCGGGATGATCTGAAAATGATTGAACTTAGTACCTGCCATCTTTCTTTCCATTTTAAAAGAAAGGTTATCAAAGGTCTGTTTCAAAGCGGCAATGGAAGAACCGCTGGCTGTAGTGGAAGTGTAATGAATGATAAAATGTGGCTGTCCTGCAGAATCTACGTACTGCTTCAGATCCACTTTAGCATCCAGCTTGCCTTTCTCCAGATCCTCTTTCATCTTAAGCGTATCAATTTTCCCCTTCGAGGTCTTATAAGAGACAACTTTGATCAACGGATTATTAATAATGCTATCGTACAGTTCTGAAGAAGTGTCTGTACCCGGTGCAAAAGCAATCTTATTCCTTCCCGGTACGCCCTGGCCAAAGGATCCGAATATCAGGATAAAAACGATCGGAAAAATGACGCTGAAAATAAGGGAACTTATATTTCTGAAAATCGCTCTGAAACTCGCTTTCGTGATCGCCCACAATGCTCTGCGCTGGCTAAACCTCTCCGCCATTTTACATATTTGAGGTGCAAATGTATTATTTAGAAAATAAAACCGTTAAAAACTTTGCTTTGCAGGATCTTAACGGGTTCTTCTGTTCTTCCTGAGTTTAAAATATTCTGATTTAACATTTTCACTTATAAAAAAGAAGATATTTGGTATTTATTAAGGGCATTAATGAATAAAGCATACATACTTACCGGGTCCAACCTGGGCGACAAAAAAAAGAATCTAACTACCGCTTATCGCTTCATCAATGAGCAATGCGGCACTATCAATAAGAGATCCTCTATATATGAAACTTCGGCCTGGGGCAAAACAGATCAGCCGGACTTTCTGAATCAGGTTTTGGAGCTGAATACTTCATTGACCGCAAGACAGCTCATAAAAAAACTTCAGCACATTGAACAGCAAATGGGAAGGGTCCGCCATGAGAAATATGGCCCGCGGATCATTGACCTGGATATTTTATTTTTCAATAATGAGCAATACCAACTTCCTTCTTTAATAATTCCACATCCCGAAATACAAAATCGCAGATTCACTCTTATTCCATTAATGGATATAGCTCCAGAGTTTGTGCATCCTGTTTTTCAAAAAACCATATCAGAACTCCTCAAGAAATGTCCGGATCAACTTGAAGTGAAAAAGTATTCCTGATTTTTTCCACAAACTGAAAAATAACAAGGATTGCAATAATCATTTGGATTACTTTGCAAGCCCTGAATCTATCAGATTCAGATCAGCGTACATTATCCGGGACTAATGCGTTACCATTTCATCACAATAGAGGGAAATATAGGAGCAGGTAAGACCACCCTGGCGCATTTGCTTTCCAAACATTATAATGCAAGGCTGATATTGGAAGAGTTTGCTGATAATCCTTTTCTTGCTAAATTTTATGAAAACCCGGGCCAGTACGCTTTCCCTCTGGAACTATTCTTTATGGCAGAGCGATACAAGCAATTAAAAGAACTTCTGCAGCAAAAAGATCTCTTTCAAAGCATCACCATCTCCGACTACCTGTTCACCAAATGTCTTTTATTCGCAAAAGTGAATCTTCCTGAAGATGAATTCCGGTTGTACCAGCGTTTATTTGATATTATTCATCAGCAATTGGTACAACCAGACATCCTGATTTATCTTCATGCGCCGGTTCAGAAGCTTCAGATCAATATTAAAAAGCGGAACCGCACCTATGAACAAAATATACAGGATGATTATCTCTTCAACCTTCAGGAAACCTATACACACTATATCAAACAGCACAATATAAAAACATTGTTCGTTGATGCCAGCAATGCCGATTTCCTGGGTAATGAAAAACATCTGCAGGTGATCTTCGATGCACTGGAAAAAGAATATGAGAACAGGCAATACTACCTTTCCCTCCCCTGACAGGATCAGACCTGATCAAACCGGCCTTCTTGTTAATTTTAAAAACAATAGAAATCCTGTTTCCATTTTATGATTCCCGGCCCCGGTCAAAAACACGATGCTCTTGTTTCCATTAAGATCGCAGAATTCCGAAACCTGATGACCGGGCGTTTCCTTTTTATAATGGCGTTGCGGATGATGAGTACCTCTGTGGGCTGGTGGATCTATGAATTGACCCATGATCCTTTTTCAATAGGGTTGCTGGGGCTTGCAGAGATCATTCCTGCCTTGTCATTTGCCCTCTATGCAGGCCATGTCATTGATAAAAGTGAAAAGAGGAAACTGTTGAGGAAAGGCATCTTCTTTTATTTCTGCTGCTCCATCGTTCTTTTGCTGCTGTCACATAAGTATTCAGATCATCACTTAGGGGTTCACAAAGTCACAATTTTGATTTATTGTGTAATATTCTGCAGTGGCATCATCCGTGCATTTGCCGGACCCAGCTTTGCAGTGCTGCTGGCATACATTGTTCCCAAAGAAGTTTTGCAGAATGCCACCACCTGGAACCAGGCAACTTTCTTATCCGCATCCGTGTCAGGACATGCCGCCGGTGGTTTCCTGATAGCAGCATTTGGAATATCCGGCTCACTAACTGCTATCTGCCTGCTGATGGCTGCAGCAATACTTGTATTATCTCTCTTGAAGCCTAAAAAGCCTGATCCGAATCAGATCGGAAAAAGAACATGGGAAAGTGTAAAACAAGGATTGCATTTTGTATTCAAAACAAAAGTGATATTAAGTGCCATCACGCTGGATCTTTTTGCTGTTTTCTTTGGAGGAGCCGTGGCTATGGCTCCTGTTTATGCTTCTGATATTTTGAAAGTAGGCCCTAAAGGGTTCGGATGGCTCAATGCTGCATCGGATATTGGCTCGATAATCGTCGTAATCCTTCTTACGATCGCCCCACTTAAAAAAGAGCATGGTAAGAGATTATTATTTGCCGTTGCCGGCTTTGGATGTTGCATCATACTCTTTGGCTTATCCAAATGGTTCTGGTTATCTTTTCTGGTACTTCTTGTAAGCGGCATGCTCGATGGAGTGAGTGTGGTGATCCGCGGAACCATTCTTCAGTTAAAAACTCCGATGGAACTGAGAGGAAGGGTGATGTCCGTCAATTCCATGTTCATCAATTCCAGCAATGAACTGGGACAATTCGAAAGCGGCCTGGCAGCAAAGATCATGGGCGTGGTTCCTTCAGTCGTATTTGGTGGATGCATGACACTCTTTGTGGTGATCGCTACCTGGATAAAAGCGCCGGGATTACGTAAATTCGAGTATTGAAAATTTTCGGGGTCATCATTTTCTTCAATAATCAAAACATATTTTTATGAACCGCCGCTCATTTCTTCAAAACACATCTTTTACTTTAGGCGCTCTTGCTTTAATAAAGAAAAGTTCACTGTCAGCTTGGTTTGATCCGTCCTGGAAGATCACCATGCTTAGAGATAATATCGGAGTATTCACCGAAAGAGGCGGTACCATAGCTTTCATGCTCTATAAAAAAGGAATCGTTGTGGTAGATGCACAATTTCCCGACACGTCTCAGCACCTGATTGAAGAATTGAAAAAAAGATCTGGGGAACCATTTACCAAACTGATCAACACACATCATCACATGGACCATACTTCGGGAAATATCTCTTTCAAAGGCATCGTTAGCCATGTGCTGGCTCATGAAAATTCGCTGAAAAATCAAAAGAGGGTGGCAGTAGCCCAAAAAACAGAAGATAAGCAATTGTATCCTGATCAGACCTTTTCGGATACCTGGTGCGAAGAGATCGGTGGAGAAAAGATCTGCCTTTATTATTTCGGAAGAGGCCATACAGATGGTGATGCCATGATCCATTTTCAGCATGCCGGTATCGTTCACATGGGCGACCTTATGTTCAACCGGCGCCATCCTTTTGTAGATCGCAGTGCAGGGGCCAGTATGAAAAGCTGGATAGAAGTATTGGGTAAAGCAGTAAAAAAATTCGGCAATAAAACACAATATGTTTTTGGCCACGCTCAGGATGGCTATGACGTTACCGGCAATGCCGATGATCTGAAAAAATTCAGCGATTACCTGGGCCAGGTTTTACACTTTGCCGAAAGCGAGATCAAGGCAGGAAAAACTAAAGAAGAGTTTTTAAAAAATACTGCCATTCCGGGAAATACAGAATGGGCAGGCGAAGGTATTCAGCGGCCATTGCAGGCAGCATATGAGGAATTGACTTCGGAATAATTCATTCAGAAGTAAAAAAAATCATAATCCCGAGGTCAGCCTCGTGTCAAAACTTATTCGCCGTTTAAAGATCACTTTCATCTTTTTCATATCCGGGTGCAATACATTTACCAGGTAATTGTTTTCTTCAGGCATCAATACGCTGGGAACGGCTAATAACAAACTGCTTTTACTCTTCAGGAATTCATCTCCCATTCTTTTTGTGAGAGGCCTTGTATCAGGCGCATCCCATCCGGGAGATAGTTTATTTTTATCTATTACTTCAATACGGGTATTGCCGGGCAATGATAAAGTAATGAGTATATAAACCTTCTGATCCAGCATTTTCGCCGGCGTATGTGCCAATGTTTCCAATAATGCTAACGATCGGTAAGAGGAAGTGTATAGCGCAAATAAGCCCTCACTGTTCCACCTGCCTCCAAAAATTTTTGCCCCGTTGCCTGAAAGATCATCAGCATATTTTTCCTGGGCAATACGGTATAGTTCCATATACTATGAATACACTCCCTGTTCTAACCTACCCAGTATTTTGGTAACCATCTGGATACCAAATGAAGTATCTAAAAAATCAATTGGTGATTTATTGTCAAGGACGATCAGAGGGCTATGCAGCCACTCAATAAAACCTTGCCGGTTCCCAATTACTTCTATGCCTCTTTGTGCAAAAGCGGCGAGCTCAAGAATCTTTTCGGTTTTCAATGTATCCAGTAATTCTTCCTCGTCCTTACGTTGTATATTCCGGTGAGAAGTATGCAGCAAACTGCTCATAGTTTCCATGGAAACACCCAGGTAAGCTGCCAGGGATTTCAGCGTGGATTTCTTTATGCCTTCCCTTGTAAGACTGATCAGGTCAAAATCCCCTGTGATCATTTTTTTTATGCCTTTATTGCCTCCTAAGATCACTCTAAGAGATTCATATTGTATTGCTGCCTCCCCTGCTTTTGTTAGCGGCTCTTCGGTCCCATGATAAGGTTTTGTTTTCCTGGATGTTTTTTTCATGTTCCAAATATACGACATTTTGGTTAAAATATATCCTTTTTGTCGTATTAATTTTTTATTGCTTTTTCCAACACATAAAAAACAATCGGACAAAAAGTGGAGTTTTTCAAAGTCAATTGCTGGCGTTTGATAAAAACATCTTCATCTGTATAAGGAAACCGGCGGCAATCGGACGGACGTTGTTCGTAAATACTGCAACGATTATCAGTTCCCAGGAAAGGGCAAGGTTTTGCCTTCGCCACAAAATCGCCGTCTTCATCCACCACTAAGTATTTTTCAATGAATTCGCTCTCTCTCATTTTCAGATGCCTGCTTATCCTTTTTATATCAGGAGTTTTAAAACGGGGAGAATAATTTTTACAGCACCGGGCACATTCAAGGCAATCGATCCGGGAAAAAGCCTCTTCGTGCAAAGTTGGCAATTGTTTTAATACTTTATTCTTATCTGCCCTTTGAAGAAAGCGTTTGTATTCTTTTTGTCTTTCTGCAGATCTTTTTTCCCAATTGGAAGGTACACCCTTAATATGATTTATTTCCGGATCCATGATCGAAATAGTGGGCAAATTTCAATAATATAGGCTAAACTCCTTATCAGAAAGTCTGTATATTTTTTATTTTCATAAGAAGACGGAATCGAAAAGAAGGTGAATTCGTTAATAATCATTCAGCTTCAAAGATCCGGTTCTCAATATTTAAAAGTTCTCTACCCTTTGCTCACAATTTTCCACCTCCCTTTATTCCGGAAATTTTCTGCAATTCACTCCATAACTTTGCGCAGATTTTTAAATAATAATCTGAAATAAATCATCGAAAAATATAATCATGAATCTCTTTGAAGAACTACAACATGAATTCATTTCCCGTCATATCGGTCCCGATGAAAAAGAGACCCGGGAAATGCTGAAGATCATTGGAGTTAAAGACCTGAACGAACTAATTGACCGGACCGTCCCCGCTTCTATACGGATGCACGGATCACTGCAATTGCCCCCTGCGATGAGCGAAAGTGAATATCTGAAACATATAGAAAGTATTTCACAAAAAAATAAACTGTTCAAAAACTATATCGGGCAGGGGTATTATGGCACTATTGTACCTTCTGTGATTCTGAGAAATATTTTTGAAAATCCGGGATGGTACACCCAGTACACTCCTTATCAGGCAGAAATTTCGCAAGGAAGACTGGAAAGCCTGCTGAACTTTCAAACAATGGTCAGCGACCTTACCGGCTTACCGATTGCCAATTCTTCTTTACTCGATGAAGCTACTGCGGCTGCAGAAGCAATGACCATGTTCTTTAATATGCTGAATAAAGATCATGATCATATCAGCAGGCCGAAATTTTTTGTGGATAAAGAGATATTTCCGCAAACAATAGATGTACTGATAACAAGAGCCGCACCGATCGGTATTGAGATCGTAACAGGAGAATATTATTCTGCTGAAATCAATTCTTCATATATCGGAGCCATAGTTCAATATCCAAATAACAAAGGATCCATCGAAGATTATCGCAGTTTCATCAATAGAGTTCACGACGCAGGAGCTTACGTGGTTATGGCTACGGACCTGCTCGCATTAACACTGATCACTCCGCCGAGTGAGTTAGGCGCTGACTGTGCTGTCGGTTCTGCACAACGGCTCGGCGTCCCTTTAGGATACGGAGGTCCACATGCCGCATTTTTCTCGGCCAAAGATGAATTCAAACGGCACATTCCCGGCCGTATCATCGGCGTAAGTATTGATGCACAGAACAACCGTGCCCTTCGCATGGCATTGCAGACAAGAGAACAACATATT
>WBZR01004223.1_pt1 | contig 11995 bp, 14 predicted proteins | sample 5204231 | NCBI WGS metagenome assembly WBZR01 (sample SAMN12412403, study PRJNA552823) | activated sludge metagenome | isolation source: activated sludge from anammox sidestream of wastewater treatment plant... | place: USA: Virginia | collected 2017-08
AAGGAGATCGCCCACGTGGCGACCCATCTGCCAGGCTTCCTCTCCCGCAAGTTCGGTGGGCGGAACATCAACGCGCCGGTCGGCCTGGAGCTGTCCGCCTTCACGGCCTAACCAGGTAGCCTCTGGAATCGATGACGAAGCTGATCAACGGCGCGATCGTCGCCTATTCGCTGACCTCCATCGTTCTCGGCGCCCTAGCCTATTTCGCTCCGCGCGAAGGGCACGACGCGTCGATCGTCTCTTTGATCGCGGGGGGCGCGATCGGCGTCTTGATGCTGACATCCCTGTGGCTTTGGGCCTCCGGACGGCAGCGCTTTGGGCGGATTATGTCCGCGGTTTTGTGCGTGCTTTGCCTTGGCAACTTCGTGCCAAAGATGAGCAAGGGGTTCTATCCCAATGGCCTCATGGCGGTGCTCACCCTCGTGCTGTTCGTGCTGCTCGCAGTTGGGCACATGACCGCTAAGTCGTCCTCGGCCGAAACCCCCGGCTAGGCAGGAGAAGGAGCGGCCGACCACGCTGCGTGGAGTCTGCGTTTGGCCTCGTCAGGTAGGAACGCGGCGTCCACGGCTTCGGCGTAGAGTTCGCGGGCGTCGTCGAGAGTCCAGCCGAACGCGTCCGAGCATTTGGCCCACTCTTCGGTGAGACTCGTTCCGAACATGGGAGGGTCGTCCGAGTTCAGCGTCACTTTGACTCCTGCCTCGCGCAGCCTCTGAATCGGGTGGGCGGCCAGATCGGGGAAGACGCCAAGGCAGACGTTGCTGGTCGGGCACACTTCGAGGACGATGCCCCGTTCTCGAAGAGCCGCCATCAAACTGGGGTCCTCGATCGCCCGGACTCCGTGCCCGATGCGAGGCGCCCCCGTGACCTCCAAGGTCTCCCAGATCGACTCCGGCCCGAGCGTCTCTCCTGCGTGAGCGGTGACCGGCAGCCCATGGCGCGCGGCCTCGTCGAATGCGGCCTGGTAGACGCGCGTTCCCCGGTCCTCGAAGCCGGCTAGCCCCAGCGCGCAAACTCCGCGCCCATGCCATCGAACGCACCACTCCACGACCTGGAGGGCCCGCTCGACGGAGTCGCCGCGCACGATGTCGAGGATGAGGGCCATCTCGACCCCAAGCTCCTTCCGGCCCCATGCGATCGCCCGATTGAGCGCGTCCAGCTGCTCGTCGACCGGGATCCCGCAAAACCGCTCAATCGTGCACGCGGTGAACGTCGCCTCGGTGTACAGGACGTTCTGCTCGGCCTGCCCCTGGAGAAACTCACGCCCGATGAACTCCAGGTCCTCGGGCGTCTTGATGCACCTCGACACCGCGACGTAGACGTCGACGAAGTGGGGAAAGCTCTGAAAGGCGTACCAGGCCCGGAGTCCACCTGCGTCGTGGGCCGGGAGATCGACGCCGTTCTTACGTGCTAGTTCGAGAACGGTCTCAGGGCGGATCGAGCCTTCGAGGTGGACGTGAAGCTCGATCTTGGGCATCGTGCGAAGCGTCACGCGGTCGATCGCCATGGATTTAGGAGTATGGCGCATCCGAGTTGCCCCCGGGCCAGGCCCTAGCCCCCGCTGGGGGACAGCCCCTTCTCAGCTGTTTCGCATGACTCCCCCTCGCCCTTCCCTGAAGGGAGAGGGGGCCGGGGGGTGAGGGTAGGAAAGACGCCGACAGCGACGGTTCGCCTTCCCCTCGCAGGGGAAGGCCTGAGAACGAAGCGAACTGGGATGGGGTGGAGAACTCGCCGGTCCAACTTGTTCGCGCGGAACGCGCTCGTCCCCCGAAACCCCACTTGCATTTTCCGACAACTCCGCCTTAGACTGGGACCATGCAGAAATCTCCGGGCGAGGCGCTGACGGCCGCCGAGATTCGCAGCCTGCCAGTGCGGGGCTGGGCGATCAGCGGGGTCCTGATCCAGAGCCAGCCCAATATCGACTTGAGCCGCATGGGGGAACTGACCGATGCGGAGGCGGCCAACCTGAGGGAGGTCCTCGCCGAGAGGATCGCCGAACAGAGCGTCAAGGTCACCTTCCTCGAACGGTGGGACAACGGTCTGACCTTCCGCGTCCACCACCTCTCGGGGCCGACCATGAAAGGCACGTTCGACATTCAGGGTATCTAACACCCTGATGGAGGCACGGACCGAACGGCTACACATGCGCGAGCTCGCGCCCGGCGACGGAGCGCGCCTCTTTGCGATCGAGTCGAAGGCAGACATGGTCCGTTATCAGGAGTTCGGGCCGCGCACGCGTGAGAACGCCGAAGCATACGTTCGTGAGGCGATCGAGGCGGCCCACGCCCAACCCCGTACCTGGTACGAGCTCGCAATCTGCTTCGAGGGCAAACTGATCGGCCGAACCGGCGGTGCGGTGACCGCCGAAGACCCACAAGCCATCTGGATCTGGTACGTCGTTGACACGACGATGCAAGGGAAGGGAATCGCCCGGGCGGCCGTATCCGCCCTGCTCGAGCTCCTGCGTCATGAGGGCCTCGGGCGAGCCCTCATCGACTGTGACCCTCGCAACGAGCCCTCGTGGCGTCTCGCCGAGCGGCTTGGATTCCAGCTGATCGGCGAGAGCGCGGAGCTGACTCTCATCAAGGGGGAGCCTTGCCACTCGCGCACCTACGCCCTGGACCTCGATGCCGAGTAACCTTGGTCGGGGGCGAATGAGGGAGATGTCGAGCAGGTTCGCTTGGGGTTCCAAAGGCGAGATCGTCGTGACGAAGCGAGTACCGAACGCGCTGGTCGAAGTCCGGACGATGACGCTCGCAGACGTCGAGGGTGCGGTCGCTCTCCAGCGCGCATGCTTCCCGCCGCCCTTCCGAGAGGAGCTGCATTGGCAGCCCCACCACCTCCTGAAACACTTAGAGGCCTTTCCTGAGGGTCAGTTTGTAGCGGTCGCGGGTGGATGCGTCGTCGGCAGCGCCAGCAACGTGCGCCTCCCCGAGGATCGCTGGCGGGCGCACCTGTCGTGGGATGAGACGGTGGGCGGTCTCGATCTGCGAGGCCACGATCCTGCCGGCCCGGTGCTATACGGAGTCGACATCTCGGTCCACCCGGAGTGGCGGGGACAGGGGATCGCTCGGAAGTTGTACGAGGCCAGGTTCGCGTTGGTCGGCTCGCTGGGCCTACGCCGATACGCGACGTCGTGCCGCTTGCCAGGGTTCCGGGACTGGTTGGCAGGCATGGCCCTGTCGCAGGACCTGCTCGAACGTTATCTGAGTGAGGTCGCCGCAGGCGTCGTCGTAGATCGAACGCTGACGCCGCTCCTCAAACTGGGTCTCCGATTGGAGGGCGGGCTGACCGGCCACATGGATGATGAAGAGTCGATGGGCTGCGCGGCAAGCCTCGAGTGGACTCCATGAGGGTCGCCGCCATATCGTTTTCGGTGGAGGGGAAGCCGCCTTTCGACGCTAGGTTGAGCCGAGCCGTCCAGAGGGCGGCTGATCGTGGCGCGGAACTGATCGTCCTTCCCGAACTAGCCGTCTTGGGGATGGTCGATGCCTCGTCCCCGCCCGACGGACCGGCCTTGGTGGCCTGGCTATCAGATCGAGCCGCTGATTATGTCGACCTGCTCGCGAGGCTCGCCTCACAGACAGGCGCCACGATCGTCGGCGGGTCGCACCTCGAGCGGCGCGGCCCGAGAATCCGCAATGTCTGCGCGGTCATCTCGAACGGCGTCGTCCACCGGGTTGAGAAGCGGGTGCTCACCCAGTGGGAACGCAACGAATGGGGGCTGGAGCCGGGCGATGCCCCGAGCGGGATCGGTCAAGTCGGTGTCCTTGTCTGCTACGACAGTGAGTTTCCCGAGCTCGCGAGGCCCCTCGCCCTTGCTGGAGTGCGCGTCCTGTGCGTTCCTTCGTTCACCGAGACCGCTCACGGGTTCGGCCGTGTCCGCCTCAGCTGCCATGCGCGGGCGATCGAGAATCAAGTCTTCGTCGTCCAGGCGTCCCTTGTCGGATCGCTCGGTCGAGAGCCGGTCCCTGGCTCGTATGGATCGAGCTCGATCCTCGCCCCTTGCGTGCCTCCGTTCCCGGCATCGGGTGTGCTCGCCGAATCGAGGCGAAATGTTCCCGGCATCGCGATCGCCGACCTCGACCTGGACGCGCTCGAATCGGCGCGAGCGGTCGGAGGCGTACGCAACTTCGAGGACTCGCGTCGATTGCTGGGCCGCTAGTTCTTGGCCGGCTCAGCGAACTGAATTGCGACAACCGGCTTGCCTTGCTCGATCGCATCGCCGACCTTGACCAACACTTTGACGATCTTGCCGGCCCGGGGTGCGACGATCTTGCGGGCGAGAACCGCGGCCTCCGCATCGTCGACGCGCTTCTTCGCACCGGCAAGCTTGGCGTCCGCGTCGCGCTTGGCGCCGCTGTCGATCTCGACCTTGGCCGGCACGTTCGGCGCGGGCGTCGCCTTCACGAAAGCGGGCTTCGACGGCATCGGCCGGTCGATCACCGGAGCCGCCGCGGGAGCCGTTGCGGGCTCCTTTTCGAGCGTATCGAGCTTGGCGATGAGTTCGACCGCCGCCTGGCGTTCCTTCTCGAGCTGCGCGACCTTTGCCTGAGCTTTGCCGGCCTCGGCGAGCGCGGTCTCGGCCGTCGCTTTGGCTTCATCGGCCTGCTTGACCGACGCTTCGTAGCCACCCTGTGCCGATGCGTACTGTGCCTCGGCCCGAGAGGTCTCGACCTGGCTGACCGCGCCTTCGCGCAGGAGCATGCGCATCTTCTCGGCTTGCTGCTTACGCTGATCGGCGATCACCTTGGCAGCGGCGGCGTTCCGGCCGGCTTCCTCGGCCTCGGCGACGGAATCGGTGTGTTTCTGTTCGAGCTGGACGACGTCGGCTTTCGCTTCCGCGAGTTTGGTTTCGATGTCCGCCAGCAATGCCTTCTCGCTCGCCGCGCTCTCTGGCTTCGCAGGCGGAGTCGTGTTCGGGCCAGGAGTGCCGGTAACCGGAGGCAGCGCGCCCAGGTGAGTCTGATCTGCTGCGGGGGTGATACCCTTCGGCAGGGGGCCAACGGTGACGATGCGCCCTCCGATGCCGGTTCCCGGAGGCAGCGCGACCGCGATCCCAGAGGCCTGAAGCTCTTGGGCGAGCCGATCCAGATCCGCTCGCGCGGCGGTGAGCTCCTTCTGCTCGGCGTCGTCGTCGAGGAGCAGCAAGGTCTCTCCAGCTTGAACCGTCGCACCGTCGGTGACGAGCACTTGACGCACCGTGCCCTGCGTGTTCGCCATCAGCTCGTATCCGAGCGAACTTGGTGCACGACTGGCGACTTCGCCGCGGACGGCCGCCCAACCTAAGAACCCCAGAAGGATTGCCCCTGCCGTCGCGACCAGCGCCATCGACCGGTAGGTCCTCGTTGGGGTCAGCAGTTGGGGTGCCTCATTCGGAAGTTCGTTCACGGCGCTACTCAATGTACCTACGCTCCCAGGAGGTCAGGCGTGTCCATAGGACGACGTGCCCAGCACCTCGCTTGAATTGTCGGTCGATCTGAAGCGCCGACTAGTCGCGCTTGATCTGCGGACGCCACGGTTGGCCCCTGACGCCGCCTTGCTGCTGACCGGCAGTCTGACCTTCCGTCGTCGGAGCGGCCCCGGGCGGTGGGGGAGGCGCAGTCGGCCCGGTTGCTGCCGCGGGCGCGTGGTCGCCTCCTTCTTGGCTCAGCTCGATCAGTCGCTTGAACTCGCCCGGATCCTTCGCGCGATGGAACGCGTCCTCGTAGGCCACGATGTCCTTGCGGACGAGCTCGGCCATCGACTGGTCCAGCGTCTGCATTTTCTGCTTCATGCCGGTCTGGATCATCGAGTTGATCTGATAGCTCTTGTTCTCGCGGATCAGGTTGCGGATCGCATTCGTCGCGACCAGCGATTCGTATGCGGCGACGCGCCCTTTTCCATCCTTGCGCTTGACCAAGGTCTGCGACAGGACGCCAACGAGATTGACCGACAGCTGCATGCGGATCTGCTGCTGCTGGTGGGTAGGGAAGACGTCGATGATGCGGTCGACCGTTTGGACCGCGTCCACCGTGTGCAGGGTCGCAAAGACCAAGTGGCCGGTTTCCGCGGAGGTGATCGCTTGGTGGATCGTCTCCAGGTCGCGCATCTCGCCGACGAGAATCACGTCCGGGTCCTGGCGCAGCACGTACTTCAGCGCGTTGTAGAACGTGAGGGTGTCCTCATACAGCTCACGCTGGTGGATGAGCGCCTTCTTGTCCTCGTGGACGAACTCGATCGGGTCCTCGACGGTCACGATGTGGACCGGCTCGTGCGAGTTGATCCTGTCGATCATCGAGGCAAGGCTCGTCGATTTCCCCGATCCGGCGGGTCCGGTGACCAAAACCAGCCCTCGCGGCTTGCCGATGAAGTCGTAGACCGCCGGCGGCAGCCCCAGCTCTTCCATCGACTTGACCACATAAGGGATCACGCGGAACGCTGCCTGGGTGCAGTTGCGCTGCTGGTAGCAGTTTCCGCGGAACCGGGCGACGCCGGGAATCTCGGTCGCGAAGTCGAGGTCGTGCTCCTTGTAGTAGCGCTGCCGCTGTTCTTCAGAGAACATTTGGAACAGCGCCGCCTGGAATTCGTCGCTCAGGAATGGCGCCTCGTCCTCCAACTGGACGAGTTCGCCGTACACGCGCACATAGATGCGTCCCGTGTCGGTCTTGAAGTGCAGGTCCGACCCGTCCATTTCGACGGTCTTCCGGAGCAGCCGCTCGATTCGTTCATGCATTGCTAGGCGCCTCCACGAGTCCCATGTTCGTCGCCCGCCGGACGAACTCGATGGGGATCGACGATCTGGCGAGGGCTTGCTCGTACTCGACGACGCCGTCCTTCACGAGCCGAAGAAGGTCGGAGTCGAGCGTCTGCATGCCGAACTCGCCACCGGTCTGGATTTCGCTGTAAAGCTGGTGGGTCTTGCCGTCCCGGATCAGCGTACGGATCGACGGTGTCACCGACATCGCCTCGAACGCGCCAATGCGTCCCTTGCCGTCCTTGGTCGGAAGCAGCGCCTGGGACACGATGCCTCGCAGGGTGACGCTGAGCTGGGTGCGAATCTGGGGCTGCTGGTCGGGGTCGAATACGTCGACGATACGGTCGATCGTCTGGGCGGCGTCGACCGTGTGCAAGGTCGACAAGACGAGGTGTCCGGTTTCCGCGGCGGTAATCGCCAGCTTGATCGTCTCGAGGTCTCGCATTTCACCGACGAGGATCACGTCCGGGTTCTGGCGCATGACGTGCCGCAGCGCCTCGTGAAACGCGAAGGTGTCCGTCCCGAGTTCGCGTTGGTTGATGATCGACTGCTGATCGGGGTGCACGTATTCGATCGGATCTTCGATCGTCATGATGTGGCACCGCTGATTCAGGTTGATGTGGTTGATCATCGCGGCAAGGCTCGTCGACTTGCCCGAACCCGTCGGCCCCGTTACCAAGATCAAGCCCCGCGGCAGGAGCGACAGCTGTTTGGTGACCTGCGGAAGCCGTAGGTCGTCGATCGTGCGAATCTTGTAGGGGATGACCCGGAAGACGGCGCCAACCTTGTGCCGCTGCCAGAACATGTTGACCCGGAATCGGGCGGCGCCCTCCACGAAGTAGCTGAGGTCGAGCTCGCGCTGGTCGTAGAGCTTTTGCTTACGCTCTTCGGTCAGAAGGCTGAACAACAGCGCTTGAGCGTCCTCGATCGTGAGCGTCGGATAGTGGGTCGCGCGGCGAAGCTCGCCGTGGATGCGCATGATCGGCGGCTGACCCGCCTTCAGGTGAAGGTCGCTCGCGTCGCGAGCGACCAGATCTCTCAACAGGTCGTCGATGGTTGGTAGCAAGGTTCGCTCCCGAGATTACCGGCGGAGCATCTGCTTGAGCTCCGACTGGATTCCCGCGTAGTTTAGCGCGGTCTGCTCGTCGATCACCCCCGCCTTCACGAACTTATACAGCGATTGGTTCATCGTCTGCATGCCCCAGAACTCGCCGTCGTTCATGAGCTCGTAAAGGTCGCTGAAGTGGCCGTCCTCGATCTTCTTACTGACCGTCGGGGTGCAGACCAGAATCTCCATCGCGCAGACGCGTCCATTGCCGTCCGCCCTCGGCACAAGCTTCTGGGACACGATGAACCGAAGCGAGTTCGCAAGACGGAGGCACAGGTGCTCCTTCTCGTGGGGCGGGAACATGTTGATGACGCGGTCCATCGTCTCGTATGCGCTCGACGTGTGAACCGTCGAGAAGACGAGGTGTCCCGTTTCACCGGCTTGAAGCGCGGTCTGGAACGTCGTGGTGTCGCGCATTTCACCGACGAGGATGACGTCGGGCGCTTCACGGAGCACGGCGCGCATGGCAGGGAGGAAGTCTTCGGTGTCGATGCCGACTTCGCGCTGCGTGACGTAGCTCATCTTGTCCCGGTGGACGAACTCGAGCGGGTCCTCGATCGTGACGATGTGGCACGAACGGGTCAGGTTGATCATGTCCAAGACCGCCGCCAGTGACGTGGTCTTGCCCGAACCCGTGGGTCCCGTGAACAGGATCAGTCCGAGCCGCGGATCGCCCATCTTCTTCAAGGTCGGATGAAGGCCGAGGTCGTCGATCGACAAAATGTCGAGGGGAATGATTCGGCAGACGATGCCATCAGTGCCCTTCTGACGGTGCAGGTTGGCACGGACGCGGCACAGGTCCTTGACAGCGAAGGCGAGGTCCATTTCCATGTGCTCCTCGTACTTCCGGCGCTGCCGCTCGTTCATCAGGTCGTAGTTGATGCGGGCGGTGTTGCCGGAGTCCATCACCGGCCATTCGCCGGGAACCGGCACCATCTTGCTGGAAGCTCGCTCGTAGAAGCCGATTTCGATGAGCTCGTGGATTGAAACTTGAGAAGGATCGCGCATGCAAAAACTCCGGGACTATGAGCCTCGCCGGCCCCCACCGGCCTGAAGCAGCGCCAAGTATACCAACGCCCCTAAGGCCAATCCGGCGAGCAGAAACAGCCCTACCAACAGGGCCGTGTTCGGAGGGGTAGACGGTTCCTTGCCGGCATTTTGGTTCGCCGGTGGAGCGTATTCGTCTGGAATCTCGATCTTAGAGGCGTCCTGGGTTTCGAGCTTCACTTGATACTCGATGCCTGGCGGCATCGCACTCGCTCGGCCCTCGACCCGAACCACCCCAGGCACCGGGTAGTTCTTGATCATCTTCTTGGTCGTCCGTTCACCCTCGAAGGCGATCTTGATGCCTTGAACCGTGAACGGCTCGGGCGCCCCGGCGAAAGCGCGGACGATCGGCTGAAGCCTCAGGACGCCGTTGACCCGGTCGATCAGTCCATCCGTCGCGAACTCGGCGCGAAGGAACGACACTTGAGCTTGAGTCCCCAAGTCGGGGCGGGTCATCTGAATCCCTCGTGCGGTCGACTTGAGTTCGGCGGCGATTCGCTCGATCTGAGCCTTCAACAGCTCCGGAGGGTAGCCCTTGGCGAGAGCGGTCACCTGAACGATCTCCGCCGACGTCGGATGCTCTCGAACGATGACGATAACATCGGGTCGAACCGTCGAGAAGAGGTTATCGGCCCCCGCCTGGCCGAACGACGCGACCGCCGCCAAAAGACCCAGCAACGTAATCCACGCCTTCATGCGGAAAGACTCTACCTAAGGGCGCGAACCCTTCCGGGTGCCCGCCCCGTCATGCAGGGGAATCCTTGTGATGGCTACGGCGTATACGAACAAGGCCCGAAGCAATATAATGCTGGGACTTTGAGAGGAGAGGGTATGGCCCAACAGATCAACGAGCCGGAAATTCGAGAAGGGGGGAACGTCCAGTTTCTTACCCCTGAAGGCTTTCGGGAGCTTCAGGCGGAGCTCGAACACCTCACGATCGTGAAGCGGCCCGAGATCGCGGACCGCATTCGCGAGAGTCAGCAACATGGCGAGTTCAGCGAAGACAACAGCGAGCTCGACGAAGTCAAGTTCGAGCAGGCGATGGTCGAGGCTCGAATTGCCGAGCTGAAGGCGTTGTTCGCGTCCGCGCAGCCGTTGGATCCCGACAAGATTCCGACCGATCACGTCGGGCTGGCGTCGATCACCTTGGTGAAGGACTTTGAATTCGGCGACACCTTTGAGGTTCAGATCGTCGCCGGGATCGAAGCAGACCCCAACCATGATCGGATCAGTACCGAGTCGCCGATGGGGATCGCTCTCTTCGGGAAGCAGGTGGGCGACCTGGTCGAGTTCGATTCGCCAAGCGGGCGTCGTCGCTACGAAGTGCTAGCCATTCGCAAGTGACTTCTGAATCGACTTGAGCCAAGCGTGCCGGGCCTTGGCGAGCATCAGCAGGTTCGACTCCGCCAGCGACGGTGAACTGGACGTGCGACAGCGCTGCCTCATTTGGCGGATCACGCCTCGGTTTTGATCGATCCACGTGGTGACCGCCGCGCGCCGCTCCGACGCATCGAGGCGCCCAAAGCACCGAATCTTGAGTCGGAGCGGGTCGATCAGGGCGGTCAACTCGTGCGTCGCCATCGGGCTCCTCGCCCATGCGTCGAGCGTTGCCCGTCCCGCCGGTGTCAGCGCATGCTCGGTGCGCTCTCGATTCGGTGATCCAGCTTTGCCGGACTCCACGATCAGGCCCTGATTGACCAACCGGCGCAGCACCCGATAGACCGACCCGCTCTCGGCACTCCACCGCAGGCCGTCCATCTGGTTCATTTGCATGCGCATCGCGTAGCCCGACCCCACGCCTTCTGAGATGAAAGACAAGATCAGATACTCGAGTTCAGATCGATGAGAAGCTTCCATGACCGACCACCGACCTAGCATAGGACGTCTGGCCGATCTTGTCAACAGAATTCAGACTTGGATGACCGAGCCGGTTTCTGCGGCCCGGTAGATCGCGTCCATCACCACGCATCGATAGGCGGCTTCGCGAACGCTGATGAAGTCGGCGTCGAGGCCCTCGGCCCAGTCGAGGAAGGCATCGAAGCCCGCGTGCGCTCCCGGTTCGGGCTCCACCCGCTCCGACTTGTCGAATCCCACTTCGAGGTCGGAGACGAACAGTCCGTCCCGCGTGAGATGCGCGTGCCGCTTGGTTCCCGCCACGAACAGGCGAGACGGGTCGGCGACGTCGTCCCACGAGGCGGCCAACGTTGCGATCGCCCCGCTCTTGAAGCGGATCAGTGCCTCGCCAAACTCCTCGCAGCCTGGATAGCGCGCCGTGCCCAGCCCCATCGCCGCCGAGACCGAGTCGACCTCGCCCAAGAGCCAGAGCAGGATGTCGAGCCCGTGGGTTCCCAGGTCCCCGAAGGCTCCCACCCCCGCCTGCGAGCGATCGGCCATCCATCGCCATTCGCCGTCGAACCAGCCTTGCAGCGCTCCGCAGTGGCATACGGAGGCTCTCGCCCGGGTGACCGTGCCGAATGCTCCCTCAGCCACCATTCGTTGAATCGTTCTGATCGCAGGTTCGCCGCGCATTCGATAGCCGGTCTGGAAGGGGACGGCGGCTGCCTCGACCGCGTTCGCCATCATCAGAGCGTCCTTCGCGCCGACCCCCAAAGGCTTTTCGACGAACATCGCCTTGCCCGCATCGGCAGCTTCCTTGACGATCTGTTCGTGCCGGTCCGTCTCCGTGCAGACAACGATCGCGTCGACGGCGGGGTCGGCGAGGATCTCTTCCAACTCACGCGTCGGACACCCGAGCTTGGCCGCATTGGCTTGAGCGCGTCCGGAGTCGTGGTCCCACACGCCGGCAACCTGTGCCTGCCGCCGCAGACAGGCGTCGACGAAGCTTGGAGTATGGATGTGGGCGCAGCCGACGAACGCGAGATTCCTCATCGCCCGAGTGTATTCGGCTGCAACGCGACCGCGCGTGCGAACGTATGTGAGTGTAGTAGGCTCAAGTGAACTATCATTGGGTATCATCTGAGCGAGGCAACACATGGGTAGAACGGTAGGAATCGACTTAGGAACCACGAACTCCGTCGTGGCGGTGATGGAAGGCGGCGAGCCGGTGGTCATCAGCACCGCCGAGGGTGGACGCACGATGCCGAGCG
>WBZR01004224.1_pt1 | contig 11994 bp, 9 predicted proteins | sample 5204231 | NCBI WGS metagenome assembly WBZR01 (sample SAMN12412403, study PRJNA552823) | activated sludge metagenome | isolation source: activated sludge from anammox sidestream of wastewater treatment plant... | place: USA: Virginia | collected 2017-08
CGCTCCTTTGGGCAGTCGAACTGGGGCTCTGGGGAGCGTTGCGGTTGCTTGGCAAGGAGACGACGAAGCCGCGCCACTTCTGGTGGAACTGAGCACGAGAGCCTCCCGGGTCCGGACTGTATGATGCCTCTCCATGGCCACGATCGAGCCGATCACGTCGCGGCGGGCCTGGAGCGACCGGTTGTCGTGGATGGTGCCCGTGGTTCTGCTTGGGGCAGCGCTGACCCTGCTCGCCGGGATCGTGGTGGTTTCGCAACGAGTGGGGAGGGAATCCCAGCGGCCCGATGCACCGCCATTTTCGCCACCGGCGGCGTTTCCCACGAACTACCAGCGGCTCGTGGTGCGGCAGGTTACGGGTTCTGCGATCACGCTGGGGAGTGATTCATCGAGCGGGCGCCCGGAATCGAAGGCGACGACGTTCGACGCGTCGGCCGGCACCGTGATCGAGGTCATCTCGCCAGCGACGGCCGCCAGCCTGCAGCCGGGCGAGTGGATGAGCGTGATCGGGATTACGAACAGCGTGCGCAACTTCACCATCCACCAGATCGTCGTGCTGCCAGCGGGGAGCAAGGCAGACGCGGACGGTGTGGCGCGGAGTGCAGCAGGATTTGGCGGATACGAGGCCGCGACAGACGAAAACGACCGCGTCGCGTTTGGGGGCACAATCGCCAAGGCCGATGGCAACACGGTGACGCTCGATGGCCCGGAGGGGCCGATCACGGTGCAGCTTTCAGACCGGGCGCCGCTCTTCCGTCTCGCGGCGGCAACGGCGGCGGACATTCGCGAGGGGTTCGGGGCGGCAGCGATTCTCGATGCAAGCGGCGGGATGCGGGCGATCCTCTTCCAGCCGCGCTGAGGTGCTACTCGGTACGAAGGGCCTGAGCTCCCGCCTGGGCGGAGACAGCGCGTGTTGCAGCAACGAGCCCGATGACCACGACCGCAAGCACCGCCGCAATCGCACCACCCACGATGAGCCACTCCGTCTGGAGGATGAAGCCGGGCTCAACCTTCGCACCCGTTTCGGTGACGTCGAGGAAGGAGAGCATCTGGCGGCCAACGATCACGCCGAGGATTGCACCAGCGAGTGTGCCCGCGATGGAGACGACGGCGTATTCGAGCGCAAGCATGCGGAAGACCTGGGTGCGTGAGACACCCATCGCGCACACGACGGCAAACTCGACGCGCCGGCGGTTGATGGAGGTGACGAGCGAGACGAGCAACCCCGCGGCGACGAGGGCAAGCACGGCCGCGAAGCTCACGAAGAGGATGCCGCTGCCCGCCGCGGCGATGAGCGGGTTTTTCAGGTTATCGTTGAGGTCCTCGCTACGGCTCACGAGGTGTGGAAGGCCGTACGCCGTGTCATCGAACGCCTCGATGATCTGTTTCGAGACGGCCGCCTCGTCGGCGCCGGGGGCAAGTGAAATGAACGCCTCGGTGGGCACGAGGTCGTTTGGATCGGAAAAGCCGGTTGTATCGCCCCACGTGGTCAGTTGGTCGCGATTGAAGATGACCGCCGGCCCGTCCTTCGTCGCGAGCGTGGGAAAGAGATCGAACGACGCGACGACACGGATGGGGACGAGCGTTCCACGGCCAACGACAAGCATCGTGGTGCCGCCGGGCCGGAGGCCGGTAGAAGCAAGGAACGTCCGGCTGGCGAGGACAGACAGCGGGACGATCTGGGGAGTGGTGTACATGCCGCGTGTTTCGCCCGTGTTCCCGGAGCCGAAGGTGAACATGGCGGCGGCCTTTCCGCCGTGTGGCACATCGGCTGCAGCAGCAAGGGTGTCCGGCTTTTGCGCCCGCGAGGGGAACGGTGACCAGCGCATGCCCGTCTCGAAGTCCTCGACCACCACGGCCGATCCATCGGCGAGGGTTGCGCCGATATCGTCGACAAAGAGCGGCGGGTAGTTCGCGAGCGGCCGGTTGGGCGGCAACGTGAAGATGAGGGATACGAGGCTCACCGGCTCGGGCCGCGGTCCGCCGAGGTCGGAGGCAAGCGGTGCGGTGCGCCGGGACCAGGCGCCGCCGGTATCAGCGGTGCCGAGCTGGACCGTGAACAGGCGGCCACTACCGTCGCGCAGGTGAGCCCAGATACCAATCTCGGAGAGCGCCGAATCGCCCTTGAACCAGACGCTTAGCTGGTTGGTGCCCTGGGGAAGGATGGTACCCGGGATCGCGACGGGAGCAGAGAGGCGGGCGAGGAGGTCGCCGAGTGGCTCGGAGGCGAAGTCGCCACGCCAGTAGATGATGTTCGAGATCGCCGCCGGGTCGGCAGCGAGGACCTGGAACGAGCGGCTGACGACCCCTGGAACCGCCACCCCCGCCGTCGTGCGGGTGATGGCCGTCGCGCCGCTCACACCGGGGATGGCTTTCAGCTTCTTCTCGGTCTCCGGTGGTTCGGGGAGGGTGCGTCCGCCGGGAGCGAGGAGGCGGAGGTCGGCGCCGGTATCGAAGCCGGAGCGGTCACGGTAGGAGGCATCGGTTGTCTTTGCGTAGCTCGCGGCGAAGCTGCCGACGGCGACGGCCATCATCACGAGGAGGGTGAGACGCGTGTACTGGGCGGAGTTCCGTACGACCTGCACCAGGCCGAGGGAGACGCTCGCGCCGGCGGCGGCATCAACACCCTTCGCAATCATCCGGAGGAAGATGGGGTAGAAGCGGAGGACGAGGGCGGCGGCGGCAGCCATTACCAGCGCGGGCGAGGCGAGGAGTAGCGGGTCGCTGCTGAGGCCGGCGGTAGAGGACGGTTCGTAGACAGAGCCGCGTTGGCGAAGTTCGAAGAGGGCAACGCCGGCTGCTGCAGCAAGAGCAAGGTCGAGGTAGTAACGATGGATGACCGACCGGCCGGGCCGCGATTCGGAGCGGCGGGTGCTCACCACCCCTCTCCGCGCGACGACGACGGCGGGGATGACGAGCGCCGCGAGCGAGAGGCCAACACCGGCAGCCGCCGCGGCAAACGACATCGGTGGGATGATGACGGGGATGAGGCTGCCACCGCTCACATCGCGAAAAACCGGCGTCAGGCCGAGGATGGCAGTCGAACCGGCGGCGAGGAAGGGTGCGAGGATGGCGGCCGGTAGACCGATGATGAGCCCCTGCCAGAGGTAGATGATGGCGACCTGCATGACGCTCGCGCCACGGCCCCGGAGGAGGGCGATATCGGCAGCCTGCTGCTCGACGACGATCGCCGACACGATACCGACGTAGAAGAGGGCGATACCGGTGATCTCGAGGAGGAGCACGGTCAGCGGGACCTCGGCGTAGTCTGCATTCGTGCCGTAGCGCTGGAGCGTATCGCGCAGGGGGCTGAACGCGGTGCCGTTCATCGGTTCGACATCCTTGCCGAGGGCTTCGATGTCACTCCGGGCGATGGTGAAGTTGTTGCGGTTGAGCTTCTCGGGGTTGGCATCGACCCACCAGGAGACGGATGCGTGATAGCCCGGGAACGCGGCGCCGAAGTTGCCGGTGAGGGTGCGCTCATCGGTGAACGCAGGAAGGATGGGGCCGACGTCGGGGATGTCGAGGCGAAACGGCGAAAAGTAGAGTTCTGCCGGACGCCCCCAGAAGGGGTCCGCCGGGTCGGCCGGTTCGATGATGCCAACGATGACCGCAGGGATACTGAAGCTCGCATTTGCCGTGGGGTCGCAGGGGGGCGGCGGTGGCGGCGGTTCGCTGGTGGGGAGGATACGGACGCAGGTGTCGAAGGACTCACGGAGTTCGAGGGGCTCGCCGACCTTGAACCGAGAGGCGGCGGCAGACTGCGTGCTGATCGCGAGCTGAATTGGATCGCCTTTGGCAGACGGCTGCGGAAGCTGCCCCTGGACAATACGGACGTGTGCGCTGTAGCCCGTGAGTGACTGCGGTCGTGCCTGGAAGAGGCCCGTCGTCGCCGTGTCGCCCGGGCGGGCAAGGCCGAAGCGGCCGAGCTGGATGTAGCGTGACTGGGCGGCGCGGAACCAGCCGATGCGTTCGTTGATACGCTGCTCAACCGCCTGGCGAACTGCCTGCCCGGCCTCGGTCTGGAGGGGCACATCGTTGAGGATGACCTGGGTCCCGGCCCCCTGGTGAAGTTCACGCCGCACTTTGAAGGTGAGGCCAAGGTCGGCCATTGCGCGCGAATAGATGGGTGCACTGGCGAGGAGGGTGGCCGCCACGAAGACGCCCAGGGCAACGACCGCGAGGAGTCCGCGGATCGCAAGGCTCCGGCGAAAGGCCAGGCGCATGGTGCTGAAAGCGCTCATTCGGAGGCAATCTACAGCCCTGCACGGGAGGCGGCGAATGGGAAGGGCTTTCCGGGTTCACTGCCCGTCTGTAAGCTTTCGCCACGCGGAGGGGGCGCATGGGCAGTTTCGGCGCCGTGATTCGGATGGTGGCGCGACGGAGCCTCGGGCACTGGAAGTTGCTCGTAGCCCTCGTCTCGGGGGTGGTTCTGTCGGCAGCGCTGATGTCGAGCGTCTTCCTCTATTCCGATGCAATCCGGGATCTCGGGCTGCGCCACGCGCTCGATAGCCGTACCCCGCTGGCACTGGATGTGCATGTGATTGTCTCGGGCGGCAAGGTCCAGCACGAGGATTACGAGGCGCGCCGGAAGACCGTCGACGCCCTCGTGACGGGCTACGCCAGCGACATCATGACGGGGATCACCCACTCGGGGACGTCGAGCGGATTCTACCTCACCGCTCCCGGCGAGCCTGTTCCGAACACGGACGACCGGCCACGGTCGCTGTTCGCGTTCCAGGAAGGGCTGATGGACCACGCGAAACTGGTCGAAGGCGTGATGCCCCCCGAGCCTTCGCCGGGAGTCCCCGGTCAACCGCTTGAAGTCCAGGTGCTGATGGGGAAGGACGCTGCCGAGTCTCTCGGGGTGAAGGTGGGGCAGGCGTTCGACGTACACTGGCCGATCCGCGAAACGGCACCCATTCGAGTTGTCGTCGCCGGCCTGGTGCAGCCGAACGACATGGGTGAACCGTTCTGGGCGGGGCACGGCGACCGTTTCCGGCCGAATACGCCCAGTTGGCCGACGTACGCCTTCTTCATGGACGAAGCAGCGCTGGTGAAGAGCGCCGGCGGGTTCCTCCCGGATATGGACATCTCCGTCGAGACCCTCGGGGCCGTCGACGCGAAGCGGATCGTCAGCGGCAACTCCGATGCGGTGGAGGGGCGCCTCAACGCTCTCGACTTAGCGCTGAAGCAGCAGGTGCCATTTTCGCGCGTCGAGACGGAGATCCCGGCCGTGATAAAGAACTACCGGGAGAAGCTCTTCTTCACACGGCTGCCGCTCTTCGCCCTGATGATCCAGGTCGTCGGTATCGTGCTCTTCTACGTGGCGATGGTGGGGAGCATGGTCGTCGACCGGCAGACCGGCGAGATTGCGCTCTTGAAGAGCCGCGGGGCGAGTAACCGGCAGGTGCTGGGTGTGTTCGCCATCGAGGGGCTTGGCATCGGCATCCTCGCAACCGTTGCCGGGCCCATTATCGCCATCGCGGCGATCTCGGTGCTCGGGCTCACGCCACCGTTTCACGACCTCAGTGGTGGCGCGCTGCTCCACGTGCCGCTCTCGGGAGGGGCGATCGCGCTCGCCGGCCTCGGGGCGTTCCTCGCGTTTCTCGCGCTGATCTGGCCGGCGTACCGGGCTTGCCGCTACAGCATCACGCAGTACAAGCAGGAGATCTCGCGCCCGCCGGTTCAACCAGCGTTCTTCCGCTACCACCTCGACGTCGTCGTCGCGGCGGCTGGCGCGTTCGCCTTCTACCAGCTTCGCCAGAACGACTCATTCGCGACGAAGGATCTATTCGGGGACCTCTCGTTCGACCCCATCCGGCTGGCCACACCGTCGCTACTCATCCTGTTGGTGGCGATGGTCTTCCTGCGGCTGTTTCCACTCGTGCTCGGGGTCGTCTCGTGGGCGTCGAAGCCGCTTCCAGGCCCAACCGTTTCGTTCGGGCTCCTGCGGATGGTCCGCAGCCCCGTGCAGCACAGCCGGCTTATCCTGTTGCTGATCCTGACGACGGCCGTGGGGGTCTTTGCGGCCGGGTTCCGGGCGACGCTGGAGCAGGGCTACCGGGACCGCGCAGACTACCGGGCCGGCGCCGCCGTGCGCATCCAGGACATCCGGCTACCAAATCCGACACCGATCGGGCCGTTCAACGACCTCATCGCGAAGGTCACCGGTTCGCGTGATTTCACGGCCGCAGCGCGTCAGAACGCGTTCGCAAGCCTCGACCGCTTCCAGTCGGAGAGCCTGAACGTTCTTGGCGTGGAGCCGGATGCGTTCGCCCGGATCGCGGACTGGCGGGGCGACTTCGCCGGGGATTCGCTCGCCGGCCTGCTTTCGCGGTTACCGCGCAAGCCGCAGGAACTCGCGCAGACACCGGCGATTCCCGGCAACGCGAAGTTCATCGGTGTCTGGGCGAACCTGCCGATCGGGCCGAACGCAGCGAGCCTCGGCATCCGGCTGCGCAACGCGGACGGAATTACGTGGGACTACCGGTTGACGCCGGCGGGCACGGCAGTGGCAAACGCGTGGACCTTCTACTACGCCGATCTTTCGAAACCCGTGACGAGCCGCCCGGCCGAACTCGCGCTGAGTGAACGGCGTATCGACACGATATTCGTCCGCCTCACCTCGCAGCAGCCGCTCATCCCGGAGACCGACACGGCGCTCTTTGACGATCTCCAGACGACGACGGAAGCGGCGGCCAGCCCTGCGTGGAACGGGAAAGGATTCGTATCGCCGACGGTGGCCGATTCGTTCGACGATATGACCGCGTATGAACTGGTGACCGGCGTTTCAACCCTGGGGAACCCGGGCCAGATCACGAGGGGGACAGCGACGAACGGCCCGACAGGAACCGTCGCGAGGCTGACCTTCACACGGGGGCCCGGGAGCACGAATGTCGTGGGCTTCCGGCGCCAGACCGACCAGCGCCCGGTGCCCGTGGTGGTGGACCAGCAGTTCCTCGACGTCGCAAAGAAAAAGGTTGGCGACGAGCAACTCGTGTTCGTGAACAACCAGTACGTGAATATGACGATCGTTGGTGCCTACGACCTCTTCCCGACGTATGACCCGCAGGGCAAGCAGCACCTCTTCATTGCCGACCTGGCGGCGCTGCAGGCGAGCGCGAGCCGCACACCAACCGGTGATACGATCTTCCCGAACGAGGCGTGGCTGAACGACAACCCGGGGGGGCTGACGAAGCAGAGCCTGCTCGACAAGGGTGTGAACGCGCAGGAGGTGGCTGACCGGGACGCGATCTTCGCGGCCCAATCGGCCGACCCGCTGGTCGCGGCAAGCTGGCAGGGCATCCTGTTCCTGTGCTTCGCGGCCGTGTTGTTGCTCAGCGGGCTCGGGTTCATCACGCATTCGGGGTTGAGTGCGCAGGCACGGTCGATGGAGTTCGCCATTCTCCGGACGATGGGGATGTCGGGGCGGCAGATTGTCGGGGTGGTGTCGTTCGAGCAGGTATTCGTGATTGTCGCCGGGCTTGCGGCGGGGACGATCCTGGGGTTCCCGCTCAGCCGGTTGATGATCGACTCGATGGGTATCACGGAGAGCGGGGTGGCTCCGGTGCCGCCACTCGTCTCACGGATCGGCTGGGACGCAGTGGTCACGGTCTATTCGCTGCTTGGCATGCTCGTTGGTGCGACGATTGTGGCGCTTTTCCTGCTCTATTCGCGGATAGGCGTAAGCAAGACACTGAGGATGGGCGAGCTGTGATAGGATGCGGCACCATCACTTGCCGATCCCCGCTTGGAGCGCCTGTGCGCGCTGGAGCAGCGCTGTGACCCCGGAATCCGAAGTACCGCACATCCAGTGCGAGGACCTCTTCAAGATCTACAAGATCGCCAACCTCGAAGTCGTTGCCCTGCGCGGGCTCGACCTGAAGGTGCCGCATGGCGAAATCATGGGGATCGTCGGCTCATCGGGATCGGGGAAGAGCACCCTGCTCAACATCCTGGCGGGCCTCGACAAGCCATCAGCCGGGCGGGCGTTCGTGAACGGGCATGACCTCGTGACGCTCTCCGAGGCAGAGATGGTGGACTACCGGCGCAAGCAGGTCGGCTTTGTGTGGCAGCAGACGGGCCGGAATCTCATTCCGTATCTCGACGCACTCCAGAACGTGGAGGTGCCGCTCATCCTCGGCGGGGCATCGAAGAAGATGGCCCGTGAACGGGCGCGCGAACTGCTCGATGCCGTGGGGTTGAGCGACCGGCTCAACCACCTGCCGAACGAACTCTCGGGTGGGCAGCAGCAGCGGGTCTCGATTGCCGTGGCGCTCGCGAACAACCCGCCCCTCCTGCTCGCGGACGAGCCCACCGGCGAACTCGACTCGATCGGGGCGACGATGATCTTCGCGCTCTTCGACGATCTCAATCGCCGCTACGGGATAACCATCGTCATCGTCACCCACGACCCGGACATCGCCGAGCGCGTCGACCGCGTGGTCGCGATTCGCGACGGGCGCACGAGCACAGAGACCATTCGCACGCTCGGCCCGGATCCCAACCGGCTGGAGATGACGCACGATGAGTACGTGCTCATCGACTCGGCGGGGCGCCTCCAGATCCCCCGGGCCTACCTGGACGGGTTGAAGATCACCGAACGGGCCAGGGTGCTTCTTGGCGAGGGGCGGGTTGAGGTGCTGCCCGACCGTGATGAAAGGAGCCGGCGCTGAGCGGGGCATCGGTCAGAGCCGAGATGGTGTCGCGGCGTTTCGAACGCGGTGCCGACGAGGTATGGGCCCTCCGTGACGTTTCGATCTCGGTGAACGCGGGGGAGGTGATGGCACTCGTGGGGCGCTCGGGATCGGGCAAGACGACGTTGCTCAACATCCTCGCCGGGCTCGACAGGCCAACGGCCGGGGAGGTGTTCATCGATGGCGAACGCATCGACACGATGTCGGAACGCCAGATGACCGAGTTGCGGCGTCGAAAGCTGGGCTTTGTGTTCCAGTCGTTCGGCCTGTTGCCGCTGCTTTCGGCCCAGGAGAATGTGGAGCTACCAGCGCGGATCGCGGGGTTTGGGCACGGGGAACGTGTCCAGCGGGCCAAGCGTGCGCTCGAGCTCGTCGGGCTGACAAAGCGGGCACAGCACCGGCCGTACGAGCTTTCGGGTGGTGAGCAGCAACGCGTCGCGATCGCACGTGCGCTCACGTGTGAGCCAGCGCTCATCCTCGCCGATGAGCCAACCGGGGAACTCGATTCACTGACGGCAAAGGCGGTTTTTGCACTCCTGCGCGACCTGGCTCGCAGCGAGGGGATCACGGTTATCACCTGCACCCATGACCGCCAGGTGATGGAGATGGCCGACCGCGTGGAGGAGCTCGCCGATGGCCGCATCGTCAAGGGCCACGAGCGCGAAGTCTGGGAATATGTGCAGGCGAAGGAGCACCATGTTCCCGAACCGGCCGGGGCGTCGCATCACTGGCCAAAGGGAGAATCAACCCCCGAAGACGAGTCTCCTCCGGCCGAACGGGCCCAACGGCCATGGGACTGGTGAGGGCCATGCACCATCCTCAGTCCGGTTCGTTGCCCTGTTCTGAACGTATGGCCGACCTGCGGACTTCAGAAGGGGAGCCCCTTCAAACCCATCAGCGTCCGGGCCAGGCAGACACGGCCGAGGTGTCCGTTCCCGTGGCCGATAAGCCCATGACCGATGGCCTCCATGCGAGGGACTTCACCCCAGGGTTGGATAGCCTGGACGGTTGACAGGTAGTCCATGCTCATCGCTTCGATTCGGGGAACAACAGCCTCGGTGACGGCGCGGGTATAACGGTTGAATTCTCCTGGTTGGGGGAAGCGGAGTGAGTAGGCATCGTCCGGATCCTGGCCAGTGCCCTGGTTGACGCGTGGAAGCCCCCACTGCTGGTCGAAACCGTCGCGGAGCCAGACGGGCTGCTCACGTTCGAAGACGAAATGGATGATGTTGTCGACGGTGCGGACGACATGCCAGGTATCCCAGCCGATCGAGTTCGTCACGCCGCCATGGGTATCGCAGAGCTGCTCGACAGTGAGGTCCTGCACACCCATCTCGCAGTATTGGAGGAGGCGTCTTACAAGGGCGGCGTACTGGGCGGGCATCGTTGGGGGATTACCCATGCCGGGGAGGTTGGCCATCGTCGTGCTCCTTCGGCTCAGGACCAGCGGTCCCAGCGCATGATCTCGCTCACCGGCCGGCGGGTGACGGGGCCGAACTTGCCCATCGGATAGCCAACGGGGATGAGGCAGAACGGCTCGATATTCGCGGGGAGGTTGAGGGCTTCCTTCGCGGCGGCCCGGTCGGCGAGGGCGAACGTGGTGGGGGTTGCCCCGAGCCCCAGGGCGCGGGCGGCGAGCAGGATGTTCTGAACCCCGGGCCAAACGGAGCCACCGGCCCCGGCGCCGGCGAAGAAGCTGCTCGTGTTGCTGATGGGCGAGCCGAACTCGAGACAGGCGATGATGTGCGCCGGGATCTCGGCGAAGTGCTCTGCCTGCCAGCGGACAGCGTCGAGGATCCGGGCGCGCTGTTGGGCATCCTGGTGGGGCAACGTGGTTGGCCTGCCCCCACCTGGAGCGGTGTAGGCTGCAAAGGTCTTCCTATTGAGATCGGCGAGTTTCGCCTTGACGGCGGGGTCGCGGACGACGATGTAACGAGCGTTCTGCTGGTTTGAGCCCGATGCAGCCTGGCTTGCCGCTTCGATGAGTCTTACGAGCAACTCCTCGGGTAGCGGGTCGGGCTTCAGGCGGCGCATCGCGCGGGTGGTATACATCACCTCAAAGAGGCCTATTTCGTCAGTCATCGGGTCCCTCGAATCATGTCCTGGTCAGGGGAGTGTACCGGGTGGGGCGCACGCTGCGCGACGACACGGGCAGGGAGGGCAGAGGGACGGGAACCCGGTTCTCACCCGGCGGGACAGGCGCCCCGGGGGGTTACGTCTTAGGCGGTGAGGCTGCGGCGGCCCGGGAGGAGACGTTCGCCGCGCTGGACGCGGCCGCACGCGAGATAGAGCCCGGTGAAGATGAATGCCGAGAGTTTCGTCCACATGAAGGTGGAAAGGAGGGCGTGCTCGATGCTCATCGCCCCGAACATCATTCCGGCGCCGAGGGCGACGTAAGTGATCCACGCCCAGGCGCCCACATGGCGTTCGGCGCGGCGCGCACTATGGCGGCCGATGGTCAATGCCAGGGTGGCGACGGCGGCAACAATGAGGGCCCCGAAGACGAGTGTGTCCATTCCCGGACAGGATGCCCGGAAATAGGAGAATCTGCAATTCGATTCACCTGAATTGACAGGTTCGTGCAGTTTCTCTGTCATTTTGGCTTCGTACGGGGAGATAAACGTTGACGTTCGCGTTAATGTGGGTACACTACAATCGCCTTGTCTATGGAAGCTGAACCAACAACCCCGACCCATTATCTCCAGATCGGTGAGGCGGCTGAGCGCGCCCAGCTGACGCAGCGCACGCTTCGCTACTATGAGGAGAAGGGTCTGCTCTATCCACCGACGCGGATGGAGGGCGGGTTCCGGCTCTATTCTGATGAGGATATGGAGCGGATCGAACGGATCCGGCAGCTCAAGGATCTCCTCGGGTTCTCATTGGCCGAGATCAAGGAGATGCTGGAATCGGACGATGTGCGGCTCCAGGTACGTGCGGAGTGGCGGCCGGACGCTGACACTGCCGAGAAGGCTGAACGAATGGGCAAGGCGCGCGACGCCACCGCCCAGCAACTCGCACTCATCGATCAGAAGATGGCGAAGATGGCATCGATGCGAGAAACGCTGGCGGAACGGCTCGAGAAGTACGACGGATGGCTCGCACGATATGCGGCGGAGCAGGCTGGCAAGGCCGCCTCGGGCGTCGGCAACTAACTGCTGGCGCAAGTGATATTAGAAGCGATCCGTTGAGTGTGTAAGGGGTGGGTCACTCGTAAGGTGAGTTCAGCGACGAACGAACCGGAGGAGGACCCACCATGAAGAAGGTAACGCAAGAGTCAGAGGTATTGCTGGCGCAGTCG
>WBZR01004225.1_pt1 | contig 11993 bp, 11 predicted proteins | sample 5204231 | NCBI WGS metagenome assembly WBZR01 (sample SAMN12412403, study PRJNA552823) | activated sludge metagenome | isolation source: activated sludge from anammox sidestream of wastewater treatment plant... | place: USA: Virginia | collected 2017-08
CGAAGGTTCATGCTCCGAGGGTTGAAAAAAGTGGATGTGGAGTGGGGTCTGGTGTGCATGGCGCACAATTTACGAAAACTGGCGATCCAATGACCGCCAGTTTTTTTGTCTCTTGCTCCGTTTACGCCGTTTTCTCAACTTGTTCTTTCCCTTTTTAGACAACCCCGATTGTTTATCCAACCATTACGGCAACGCCTCGAAACCTGAAATGCTGTAATACATTTCCTCATCAGCGATTTGCTGGCTGACATCAATAGCCACCTCCGCAGGGAAGCCGTACGTCGCATCATACGTGACGTTGACCGAGTCCGCGCCATCCTTGATTGCCGAGTCGATCTCTGCAAAGAGCAGGTCAATCGTCGCGTGAGGCGCGAAGAACGCATAATTCGGATCGGTGTCAAGCACAAGAGTGCCATCCGAGGTCGCCATGTGAACGATCTGACCGTCCTTCACTTCAACAGTCAACGGCATCTGGTCGCGGAACCCGCAGAAACAGCTGATGTTCAACTCGAAACGATAATGAGTGATGTTGGCATCCTCCCATGTTTGCTGGTTGCGCGAGAGTTCGCTCCCGCCAGCCGAGCAAGCCACGAGAATAAAAGCGAGTACGATAAGAATTAACTTTTTCATTTTGTCTCCTTGTCGAGAAGGACGACGGTGTATGAAAAAATGTTCCCCTGAAAAAACGGAGCGCAGACTTTTGCTCTTTTCTAAATTAATCGAGCAATAAACTAAACCACTGAGACACGAAGACACAGAGAAGAGCAATTAAAAAAGCTCCGTGACTCAGTGTCTCCGTGGTTCAAAAGGAAGCAGAAGGATTGCTCGGTTTAATTGTTAATCTGCAATAGTCTGCCCGCTTCAAGCGGACTGGAAGTCCGCAATCCGATATGCTAACCTCCATGCCCGCCATGTTCTTCCGCGCTCTCTTGGACGGGAACTTGCAATCGAATATCCTCGCTGTTCTTGAAGTGCAAAACAACCTCCACCATATCTCCTACTTTCGCCTCTTCCTTGAGACCCACCAGCATCACGTGCAATCCGCCCGACGCGAATTCCACATCCTCGCCCGAAACCAGCGGCACGGACTCGACCATCCGCATTTGCATTACATCGTCCACCATGCTCGACTCGTGCATCTCTGCCGCCTCCGCGATCTCTGTCGAAACGCCGACCAGTTCATCATCCGCCGAGTAATTATGGATGACAAAATACATCGCGCTGTTCCCGCCCTGCGGCGCAGTCCGTATCCACGCATCGCGGACCTCAATTCCCTCCTTAGGCGCGCAGGCGACGACAAGCGTCATGCCTGCTAGAAATAACGAAACTAACTTTTTCATAACTCAACTCCAATTTGAAATGTTTCGTACTTCGTACTGCGTATTCCATAACCCGCCTTCAAAAATACGCAGTACGCAACACGCAATACCTGCCTTACAACACCCTCAATGAACTCCCTCGCTCCGTCTTCTCCACCTCAATGCGAGTCGGAAACGCATCCTTCAACTCTTCGAGGTGCGTGATGACGAGGATCTTCGCAAAATCATTCTTCACCAGATTGATCGCCTCGACCAACCGCTGACGTCCCAGCGTGTCTTGCGAGCCGAAGCCCTCGTCAATGACCAGCGTTTGCAATCTCGCGCCCTTCCGCTGGGCAAGGATTTCCGACAGCGCGAGCCGAATCGCAAAGTTGACGCGGAACGCCTCGCCGCCCGAGTACATCTCATAACTGCGGATGCCCGCCGAATCGCTGATCTGAATATCGAGCGTTTCTTTCAAATCGTCGCGCTTTTTATCTTTGTACTCCGACTGCGTCACAAACCGAATGGACATGTTCCCATCGGATAGACGATCTAGCAACTCGTTTGCCTTCTCTTCGATCTGCGGCAATGCCTGCTCGATCAACAAGGCGGGGACTCCGTTCTTGCCGAAGGCTTGTTCCAGCGTCCGATGCCGCGCGATCTGCTTTTGGAATTCTTCGCGCTCTTTTTCATAGTTCGCCTTGCGCGCGCGCTGACTCTTCAACACATCCACGCGTTGTTGCGCCCCGCCGAGTTCGCCGCGCGCGCGGTTTTCCTCCTCGCGCAGACGGAACAACTCGCGCTCCGCTTCATCGAGATTCGGCGCGCCCGCTTCCGCCTCTTTCAACGCCAACGATGCAGTATCGTATTGTTTTTGCCCTTCCTCAACTTCATCTTTCCACTTTCTACTTTCCTCATTCAGATTCGCAATCTCACCCTCGATCTGTTTGCTCACTTCCTTCGCCGAGCCGAGTTCGCGATATTCATTCTCCACTTCTCTTAATTCTCGTTCTTTTCCTCGCGCTTCATCGTGCGCCGACGCGTCGTAGCCGAGTTTGGCTAATTCCTTATCCAGTTTGGCGAGTTGCTTTTGTTCATCCACCGCGAACTTGCCGCCATCCAATGCTTTCTCCACATCCTTCAACCGCTGCCTGCCAGTGGATTCCCAATCTTTTGCCAACGATTGCAACCGTTCCAACCGCTCAGTGAGTTGCGAGATTTCGCTGGCATATTTCACGCGCTCGTTTTCGGCGGAGCCAAGGGAAGTAATTTGTAATTCGTAATTGGTAATTTGTTCGGCAAGGTCAGCCGCTTCTTTTTGATTCGCGCGATACGCGTCACCTTTTTGTTTGCCGTCTTCTTCCAATTGCTTAAGCGTGGACTTGCGATGTTCCTTGCTCAACTCTTGCCCGCACAATGGGCAAGTCGCGCCGTCTGCCGATTTGAGCGTTTCGATTCGGTCTTTCAACGTATTCATGTCCGCTTTGAGCGAATCGTTTTCCACTTTCAACGCGGCTTGCCTCTCGCGTCCCGCGTTGCGTTCGCTTTCAATCTTGGCGCGTTCGTTGACCTTTGCTTCCGATTCGCTCAACAGTTTTTGAGTTTTCTCGATCCCGCTCTTCAACTCACTGTTCACTGATAACTGATTACCGATCTCCTCTTCCTCCACCGCCAACGACCGCCGCTCCTCCTCCAACTTCGCCTTTTCGACCGAAATTCTTTCCTGCAACGGCGCGCGCTCTTTTTGATGATCGTGAAACTCTGCCGCAGTCTTCTCCCAATTCTCTAATTCTTTCCGCGCTTTTTGCCACGCTTTATATTCCGCTTCGATTTCCTTCGCGCGATTCACGAGATCGGCATACGAGGTGCGATCCGATTCTTTCTCAGCGAGTCGACTCTCCAACGATGCAAGAGCCGCGCGTGAGCGTTCGAGTCCCGCCGCGAGCGTGGAGGTCATCTTGCGTTGCTCCTCCACCAGCGCCGCGTTCCGTTTTAGATTTTGCATCACGGACTCTTGCGCCTCCCTCGCCGCCGACAATTGTTTCAGCGACGATTGAAGTTCCCCCAGCCGAATCTTTCGCGCCTCCTCTTCGGCGAGTTCCGCGTCAATCTCCGCCACGCGCCCGTCAATGATTTCGACTTCCGATTCAATTGCCTTGCGCTTCTCGGCGGCGCGATTTTTATATTCATCCCAAATTTCAAGCCCAAGGATGTTGCTCAATACTTCCTTGCGTTTGCTCGCGTTCTGTTGCGTGAACTGATCCGCCTTCCCTTGCAAAAAGAACGATGCGTTAACGAAGGTTTCATAATCCAACCGCAGCGTCTGTTCGATCCGCGCCTGCGTGTCGCGCGTTGTCTTTTCGGTGAGAGGTTTCCACGTCCCGTTGACCATGGACGATTGACCTTTGACATTTGACTTCCCTTCTTGGTCTATCGTCCGTCGTCCATCGTCCAGTATCTGAAACTCCAACACCGTGCTTTTCCCTCTCGGCAACGACCGTTGCGCGCGATAGGTGTTGTCTTCATGCTTGAACGTGAGGATCACTTCGGCGGCTTTCACGTCCGCGTGCAGGTTGATCACGTCACTACTTTTGCCGCGCGCCTCGCCGAACAGACTCCACGTGATCGCATCGAGTAGCGACGACTTCCCCGCGCCGTTGTGACCCGAAATGCACGCAAGATCGAACGCGTTGAAATCCAATTCAACGGGATCGCGGTACGACAGAAAACCTGAGATGCGGAGATGGAGGGGGATCATTGTTGATGAAGTTTCTTTGTCGCAGAGAACACAGAGACCATTGAGTTATTAAAATTTTTTCTCAGAGAACTCTGCGATCTCTGTGGCTAAAGTGAGTAATTTGCCTTATGATGATAGATTATAATCGAACCATCATGTTCGAAGCCTCCGACAAGATCGCCCGACGCCGTTTGACTCTGATCATTATCACGCTTGCCACGCTTCCATGTTATTGCGTAGGGTGGATTGCCATGCTGGCGGCGCCCAATTCGAGCATCACGCTGACGCCGACCATCAGTTCTACAGCCGCTAATAACCTAACCGCAACGGGCACGCTTCAAATTACGCCTGCCACTACCACAGCGCCAAATATAATTTCACCGACAGTCACAGACACCCCAACGCCGACAGGCACGCCAACCTCCACAGTCACCCCTACATTGTCATTCACACCGTTCCAGCCCGCTAGCCTCACGCCATCGTTCACGCTTACTTCATCCCGCACGCCGTCGCCTACCCCAAGCGTCACATTCACATTGACTTCCACGTTCATTGCTACAAGCACAGACACGTTCACATTTACTCCATCACCGACACAGTCCACGCCAACGAACACATCCACGCCTTCATTGACGCCATTTCCCACATCGCTAACACCATGACCGATATTCTTCCATTCCTAAAAACATTAATTTCCTCTTCGGGAATCTCAGGCAATGAGACCCCTGTTGCGAAGTTGATCGAAGAGAAGTGGCGTCCGCTTGTGGACGAAACGCGCCTCAGCCGCGTCGGCTCACTGCATGGACTCAAACGCGGTTCAGGCAAGAAACATCCCTCGATCATGATCGCCACACACATGGACGCGATCGGCATGAGGGTGAGTCACATCGTGGATGGATTCCTCCGCATCACCAACGTGGGCGGGATCGATGTGCATGTGTTACCGGGCGCGGAAGTAACGATTCACGCCTCGAGTGGGGCTGACTTGCCTGCGGTCATCGCGATGCCCCCTTCGAGATTGCTCCCCGAATCCGCTGGCGACGGCGCGCTCGAGATCGGCTACCTGCTCGTGGATACGGGTTTGACTCCGCGCGAGGTGGAGAGAAAAGTCAAAGTGGGCGACCTGGTCTCCTTCGCGAATGAACCGATGGAGCTCGCTGGCGACATCCTCTCAGGGCACACAGTTGACAATCGCGCCTCCGTCGCCGCGTTGACAGTCTGCCTGGAGGAGTTGCAATCGAAGCCGCACGTGTGGGATGTGTGGGCAGTGGCAACCGTGCAGGAAGAGACGAGTTATCTCGGCGCGTACACGTCTGCGTTTGAGATTCGACCGCAAATTGCGATTGCTGTAGACGGCACATTCGCCAAAGGACCCGGAGCGAACGGTTGGCAGACTCACACGATGGGCAAAGGTGTGGGCTTGTGTCTCGGACCGAACATACACCCGTTCTTGCACAAGAAACTCAAAGAACTCGCCGAGCGACTCGAGATCCCATGGTTTTTCGATGTTACCGCCGGTCACTCAGGCACTGATGCCTACCCGATGCAGGTCACCGCCGAAGGGATTCCCACCGCGCTGGTCGAGTTCCCCATCCGTTACATGCACACGCCTGTGGAGTCTGTCGCCGTCAAAGACATCCAACGCGCGGGGCGTCTGCTCGCCGAATTTATTTCTTCGCTTGAAGAAAATTTTGTAGAAACAATCACATGGGACGATTAAATATGAGGCGGGAGCAGTTCAACTGCTCCCGCAACTAATAATCATTTCTCTAATCATCTAATCATCTAATCATCTAATTCTCCACTCCTCTAATCCTCTGAATCCCAATGCCAACCTCCCCAACCCCTCCCTTCAAACTGCTCGAAAAACTTTGCAACGTCATCGCGGTCTCTGGCGATGAAAGCGAAGTGCGCAAGATCGTCCTCGATGAGATAAAAGACTACGCGGACGATGTTCGAGTGGACGCGCTAGGCAGCGTCCTTGCGACCAGGTTGGGGCGGGGAGCGAAGCGTGTGAAAGTCATGCTTGACGCGCACATGGATGAAGTCGGCTTTATGATCGTCGCCGATGAAGGCGAAGGAATTTATCGTTTTGAAGATGTTGGCGGCATTGATGCGCGGCATCTTGTGGGCAAGCAGGTGTATGTCGGCAAAGAGCGCGCGCCCGGCGTGATCGGCGGCAAGCCCATCCATTTGATGGAGTCGGGTGAGCGCACGCGCAAAGTTCCCATCGACGCGCTGCGCATTGATCTCGGTCTCGCGGGCAAAGCAAAGGTTGGCGATCGCGCGGGCTTTGCGACAAAATTTCGCCGCGTGGGTCCTTCGATCATGGCGAAGGCGCTTGATAACCGCATCGGCGTTGCCACATTGATCGAGTTGTTCAAGCGCGCGCCGTCGAATATTGATCTGTGCGCGGCGTTCACGGTGCAAGAGGAGATCGGTCTGCGCGGCGCGAAAGTGGCGGCGCAATATTTCAATCCCGATCTTGCCATTGCGATTGACTCGACGCCCGCAAACGATCTGCCCAATTTTGACGGGAACGAAAACACGACCTACAACACCAAACTCGGACTCGGTCCCGCGATTTATGTTGCGGACGGTTCGACTCTTCACGACCCGAGGCTGGTTCGCTTTCTTCAAACGGTCGCGGCGTCTGCAAAGATTCCATATCAACTCCGCCAGCCCGGAGGAGGCGGCACAGACTCCGCCGCGATCCAGCGCGCGCTCGCGGGAATCCCGACGGTTTCCGTTTCTGTGCCGCATCGCTACACTCATTCGCCCGTCAGCCTCTCGCGCGTGGACGATTGGAAGCACACATTGAATTTACTGCATGCGGCGTTGAGGAAGATCACGGGCGAGTTGGTTGGAAAGGGAAAATAAAAAGTTGAACGGACTCATCGCCCTCGTCGGCGCTGGTGAATATCTGCCTGTGATGGAAGAGGTGGATCGCTATCTGCTGTCCAGCGTCAACTCGAAAACACCGCGCGTCGTTTGTCTTCCCACTGCCGCAGGGCAGGAAGGCGACGAGAGCGTCAACCGCTGGTCGCGCATGGGAATGGAACACTTCCAAAAACTCGGCGCGGATGCGCAGGCTCTCCGCATCATTGACAAAGAGTCCGCGAACGATCCTCAGTTTGACTCGGCATTGGAAAACGCGGATTTCATTTATTTCTCTGGCGGCAATCCGCTTTACTTGTTTCAAACCATGCAAGGCTCGCGCGCATGGACGTCCATGAAAAAAGCGTGGAGCAGGGGAGCGGTCTACGCGGGCTGTTCGGCGGGAGCGATGATCCTCTCGAAGCGCGTGCCAAGTTTTCGATTAGCTCAAAACGTGGATGGGTTTGGAGTCATCCCCGCGCAATTTATCCTTCCGCATTTCGATGAGATGCCGCTCGTGTTCAAGCCAATGATCTTTGCCTTGCGAAAGGGACTCAAGAAAGGCGAACGCATGCTCGGCGTGGACGAAAACACCGCCCTCGTCGGCGCCCTTCGACTGCGGTCTTCGACCTCCGCTCAGGGCGGCGAATGGAAAGTGATGGGTCGCGGCACAGTCCACCTCATCACCCGCGACAAAGACAAAGTTTTCAAAGTCGGCGAAACCGTGCCGCTCAACTAACTCTCTAATTCTCGAATCCTTCAACTTCGCTCAGGACAAGTCTCCAGTCTCTAATCTCCAATCTCTAATCTCTAATCTCTAATTACCAATTACCAATAACTCAATTCCCTCCCCAAGGAACTCCCCATGAAACCTCTCCTCAAACAACTCACCGAAATCTTCGGACCATCGGGTTACGAAGAAAATATCCGCAAGTTGGTGCGCGCGGAAGTGAAACCGCTCGCCGACGAGATCAAGGTGGACGCGCTTGGCAACCTCATCGCGCGGAAACGCCCGTCGAAATACACCAAAGACACAAAGAAAATCATGATCGCCGCGCACATGGACGAGATCGGGCTGATGGTGAGTCACATTGACGAGAACGGCTTCGCGCGCTTTTCGAACATCGGCGGGGTGTTTGGGCGGTATGTGCTGGGAGGGCGAGTCCGCTTTTTGAATGGCGCGGCAGGCGTCATCGGGTTCGATCGTTTTGACAAAATGAACGAAGTCCCCCCGCTGGATAAAATCTATATTGACGTGGGCGCGACAAGCAAAAAAAATTGTCCCGTGAAAGTCGGCGATGTCGCCGCGTTCGACCGCTCGTTTGTCGAGATGGGAGATCGTCTCGTTGCTAAATCCATGGATGATCGCGTGGGCGTGTTGGTTGCGATTGAGACGTTGCGAGCGTTAAAGTCCACGCCGCATGATGTGTATTTTGTGTTCACCACGCAAGAGGAAGTTGGCACGCGCGGGGCGGGGACATCCGCATTCGGCATTGACCCCGACCTCGGCATCGCGGTGGATGTCACTGCCGCGGCGGACACGCCCAACGCGCTCAAAATGGAAATGAAGTTGGGCAAGGGTCCATGCGTCAAATTTCAAGACGGGGGCATGATCGCTGATCTGCGCGTGGTGAAGTGGATGATCCGCACGGCGGAGAAAAGCAAGATCCCATATCAGCGCGAAGTCCTATTATTCGGTTCGACCGACGCGCGCGCCATGCAACTCACGCGCGCGGGCGTGCCTGCGGGCTGTCTCTCCATCCCTGTGCGTTATGTTCATTCGCCATCCGAAATGGTGGACTATAACGATGTGCAAAATTCCGTCAAGTTGTTGACGGCTCTTCTGCGCGCGAAAGTTGAGTTGAGTGGATAAGATGTCTGATTGGAAACGAACAACAAAAGAGTTGGGATTCGAAAACCTGCGCCCCGAGTTATTGCAGGCAATCAACAGACACATCGAGAAATACAACCTCGGCGAAATTTTATCCGATGCGTTGATGTGCGTTCAAACGGATTCAGAAAAGATCAAAAAGGGATTGTTCGGCGGGGCGGAGGTGGTCTACGCGGGCGCGGTCGTCACTCCGCGCTGGCTGGTGTGGGCGACAAGCGGGACCAAGACCCAAACTTCCGCCTCGTCTGCCCAGTTGAACGATGTGACGATCCAGGATTATGCCGAATCGTCGTTTGCAAACATGATTCCCGATTCGGGACTCAACGTCAGCGGCAGGTTTACCGACGCGTCTGACGACGGGTTAATCTTCATCGGCTTGGACGATAACGCGGCAGGGGCGAAGTTCAAAGAGATCGCGCTTCAAACCGCGCAGGAAGCAAAGCGATAATCAGTAGACTATGAAAATAGTTCTCGACGCGGTTGCGCTGCGTCGAGGCAGGCGGCGCGATGCGCCAAGCCAATCGAGCAGTCGCCTGAACTTTCGTGAAGCGCTGATCATGAATATGGCAGGACTTACGCAGTTGGCGGGCAGTTGTGCCGCCGCCGCAGTGCAACTACGGCGCAGCAGGTTCAACTTCGTAAATCCCATATGGAAATCCGCGACAATCCGTGAAATCTGAGACGATGGTTTGTTTTCACACCCAAGCCCACAGCATCCATAAACCAAGAATCAAAACTCCGATTCCGAAGCGAGCGGCGAACGACCAGCCCCAGCCGACCATGTAGGCTTTCGTTGATTCAATGGCGGCCGTTTTATCGCGCAGTCTGTAATATTCCAAGCCGAATAACGCGAGCGGAGCGCTTGCCAGACCAACGATGGGGGTGAGGAACAAACTTGCGACCAGACTTGCCGCGAACGCCAGCAGGATCGAACTCCACGGCACGAACTTGTCGCGCATTTTCCGCGCGATGATAATGTTGTCCACGATGTTGCCCGCGATCATCAAGAGGGTGATGACGGCGAACAAGACCCAATCCCAAAACGTCATGCGTTGCGCAGCGCTTTGTAGGAGCGCGTACACCAGCGTGGCGAGCCACATCACGGTGATGCCCGGGAAGATCGGAATGATCAAGCCGATCAACCCGACCAGCAACACGAAGAGCGTGAGCGTGTCAACAACCACGATCCACGCGAGTTGAAGGTTGGAGAGGAATTCGGGAGGGAGCATGATCTATTTTAAAACGTCCCGCAGGTTTTTGTCGAGACGATAATCTTCACGTAAACCTGCGGGACGGTTAAATCTCGAGGATGTATCAGCGGATCACATCCACGCCGCCCATCCATGGACGGAGAACTTCAGGGACGCGGATCGAACCGTCGGCTTGCTGGTTATTTTCCATCACGGCGATCATCGTGCGCGGCAGACCGAGTCCCGATCCGTTCAACGTGTGGAGCAAACGCGCTTTGCCGCCATCGGCGGGACGATACTTTATATTCGCGCGCCGCGCCTGAAAGTCGCGTACATTCGAGACCGATGACACTTCCAGCCACTCGTTGCATCCCGCCGCCCAGACTTCGATGTCGTACGTGATCGCCGAACCGAATCCCAGATCGCCTGTGCAGAGTTGTTTGACGCGATAGGTGAGTCCCAACGCGGCGCAAATCGCTTCGGCGTCCTCGCGCATTTTTTCAAGCAACGCATCCGACTCTTCGGGTTTGGCGTACATATACATTTCAACTTTATCGAATTGATGTCCGCGTTTGATACCGCGCACATCGCGCCCCGCGCTCATTTTCTCGCGGCGGAAACATGGCGTGTATCCCGTGTACAACAAAGGCAATTGCGCTTCGTCGAGAATCTCATCCATGTGCATGCCCGTCAACGGCACTTCGGCAGTCGGCACGAAATACAAATCCTCTTCGTGGTCTTTGTATAAATTGTCGGCGAATTTCGGCAGTTGACCCGCGCCAAAGACCGTTTCGGTCTTCACCATGAACGGCAAATATTTTTCGGTGTAGCCTTGCCGAATGTGCAGGTCGAGCATGAACGCGATCAACGCGCGTTGCAATCTCGCGCCCGCGCCGCTCAACACATAAAAGCGCGAACCCGTGATCTTCGTGCCGCGTTCAAAGTCAATGACGCCGAGCGCGGGACCCAAATCCCAATGCGCTTTCGGCTCAAAATCAAATTCGGGGAGTTGACCGACTGTGCGGAGGACTACGTTTTCCTCTTCGGATGCGCCTATCGGCGTCCGTTCATCCGGGACGTTGGGCAGGGCGCTCGTTAGCCGCGTTAACTCCCCTTCGACCTCTGCCACCTCCTTGTCGAGCGCGGCGATTTTGTCGCCAACCTCGCGCATCGCAACAATTTTCTTTTCGCGTTCCGCCGCGTCTTTCATTTTGCCGATCTCTTTCGAGACGGTGTTGCGCTCAGCCTTGAGTTGCTCCACTTCGGTGAGCAAGGCGCGGCGTTTTTCGTCGAGTTGAAGAATCTCCTCGATGGACGATGAATCCATTTGGCGGTTCTTCAACGCCGTGCGGATAACGTCTGGTTTTTCGCGGATCAAATTCAGGTCTAACATGTTGCACCTCCGAGTGCAGGGAATAAAATACGCCCCCGTCCATGTGCAGGACGAAGGGGCGTTTCGTGGTGCCACCTGCTTTTACCTACCCCCTCCGCCGTTGGCGCCTCCCCCAAATTCGAAGGGGAGTTTTTTTGCCATCCCAAATTCAATTTCGAATTTGGGGGAGGAGGGTGGGGGTCTTGGATCCGCGATAACGGGCGGAGACCGATTCTCTTACGATTGATTGCAGGACGACTGAAGTCGTCACTACGACAAATCCCTGCGAGAATGACGTGGTGAAGTGGATTTCGTCATCTGCCCGGCCATCTCGCACTGACCGATGGCTCTCTGAACGGTTCGATGAGTACTTGTCTTCACGCTGTCTTGTTGGCACGATTATACGCGTCGAGATTGTGTTGTCAATGGCTTGGAAGAGAAATGCCGAAGCGTTGACGAAGTTTGCGCGGGCGAATCAAGTTTCCCGTCGAGGGCGAAGGGGAGCACTCAAAGTTTGTTAGGGGGAGGTAGACAAGTTGAGATAAAAGGGTTTCAAATTATCCCAAGCATTGCTAAGCCAGGCGGCTCTAGCTTTGGCAGTTGCAATAACGCCAGCCAGTGTCCA
>WBZR01004226.1_pt1 | contig 11993 bp, 11 predicted proteins | sample 5204231 | NCBI WGS metagenome assembly WBZR01 (sample SAMN12412403, study PRJNA552823) | activated sludge metagenome | isolation source: activated sludge from anammox sidestream of wastewater treatment plant... | place: USA: Virginia | collected 2017-08
CGCTGATGGCGGCCGTACGGCGATTCATGCGAGTGTGCCAACCCTTCCCGGGCAGTGCGCCCGCCTTGGCCACGGCATCATGACTGGTACCGATTTCCGATCACTTATTTAGCCCAGCGGCAGTGGCGACGATCGGGTCACCTGTCACAGTTCCGGCCGCCGGAATCTCGACATGGCCAAGGCGTCGGCGGGGCACCCGGGGACCTGGAGGGGCTGTACCGCCGCACGGTCGATCATGGATGGCCGTGGGCAGGCGCAGGCCCGCGCGTCACTCCCTCCACTTCACCGCCGCGAAAACCGGGTCGAAGGTGGCGATGGCAGGCATGGCATCGCCGTTGCCGACTATGGAGAAATAGGCGCCGCCCCGGACGCCGACCAGAAAGTACTCGATCAGATATTGCTGCGCATCGTTCTCGACGCGCTGGGAGATCATCGAGTAGAGGGTGTGGCGATCGTCGAAATTCGTCTTCTTGAGTTCGCGCACGACCGTGGCGCCCTGCTCGCTCGCCGACTTCGGCATCTCGGTCTCCGCGTATTCCCTCAGGGTGTCGGTCTTGGACGCGGCCTCCTCCTGGGTCGCGGTGTCCTCGAGACTGAATTGCAGAACGGTAACCTGCTCGCCGTTCGGACCGGACATGTGAATCCTGTCCTCGCCCATGCGAGCCTGGTACCCGTCCGGCCAATCCAGAGTGATCATCTCGAAACCGATCGGCTCTGCACTGGCCGCCGCAGCACACCACAGCAAGAGGGCGGCAACTATTCGGTTGCACATAGTTTCTCCCGTTGGAGCAATCGCTCGATGTGATGTTTCAGCGTACGAGGCGCAGGCCAATCCAGGGCCTGGACCCGCCTCGCACCTTCGACCGCGCGGAGACTGTGGAGCATTCGCACGTCGCTGACCCGCTTCCAAAATTCCGGCATGTTCCCTTCTCGGGCCAGATCTTTCTGAGTCTCGGCTGCGGAGAAAATCGCTGCAACCGTCACCGAGACGGCGACCGCGCACGGGCGCGGTCAGTACAAGTCGCGTCAGTCACTTCTATAGCACTTTCGGGGGGCAATCATCAAATGATCTGGCGACCGCCGTGGGGGGACCTGAACGGCGCTCAGTGGGGCAACACCGCCCAGCGGTGAAAGGCGGCCGGGCCGGGGGCAGTGACCGGGAATTCCGACCGAGACCGCGAGCGATTGGAAACGGCGGGACACCGTCATTGCTTGAGTGTTTCGAGAAAGCTGAGAAATTCACGGTCGAGCGCGACATACGCAACCGTATTGAGGTGGCTGCCGTCGCCGGAATCGAAATCAGCACGCATATGCCGATCGGATTCGCTCTTACGCGTCACCTTTTCCGCGTCGAACAGCGGTACCCCCTCGCTTTCCGAAAGTTCGCGCAGCCATTGATTGAACTGAACTATCTGCTCATACCCATCCGGGCGGCCAAGTACCTTCAGCTTGACGAACTCCTTGACGTGCTGGAACAGCGTTCGACTTGCCGCTGGCGGCACCGTCGTTGCGATCACCGGGATTGCGTTGGCGTCCTTTAATCGGCGAATCCAGCCACGGTAGAGATCCTTATATGCCCCCAAGTCGCCGGGGAAATAGGTCGAGCACTCCTGGATGACGACTGCATCGGGGACGCGCTCTCTCGACCCCAGAACCCGATCGAGTTCCGTGCTCTTGTCAAAATTATAAACGTACCGCGATTCGATTCCGAAGCCGGCGTTACCCGCGCGCTGAGTGAATTCATCGAGATTCCACCGCCTCAGCGTCGAGGCTTCGATGTATACGATGTCCATTCCCGAAGCCGCTACAGTGCCGGTCGTCACCGCGACTACGCAAGACGCAAAAAAGAGTTCGCGCGCGATTTGGCACCACGACATCAATCTGGCGCCGCCCCTAAATACTGGCGAAATCCGATCTCTTCAGCGCGCGGGCCGGATTCCCGACCGCAATGCTATCGGGCGGAAGCGGCTTGTTCACCACGCTGCCCGCGGAAACGACCGATGCCGCCCCGATGCTGGCCATAACGATACATCCTTCACCCAGCCAGCATCTGTCGCCGATCACTACTCGTTCGAATCGCGGCGGGCTCTCGCTGTCCACGCCTCCTGTTTGCAACGCGCCGCCATGCTGATACTTTCCGCTCAGCACTGACACACGGCTGCCGATCAGGACGTTATTGCCGATATCGGCCGTGCCGATGATCGAATTGGCCCCGATGACCACGCCTCGACCGACGCGGGCATTGGGATGCGAAAAAAACGAACCGAACGCAACAGCCAGGTCACAGTGACATTCATCCAGCGTGATCAGGTAAAACGAGGTGCGCAGAAACTGCCCAGTCTTGCCCGGGAAATGGCTGAAGAACTTCGCGAAGAAGTCGAATGCGTCTTCCCAACCCAGCCGCCGGTAGGACTCCCGGCTCAGTATGGCAAAAGGACCGGTTATCAGGAAGCAAACAGCGGTCGCCATACACTTCAGGCAGTACCGCAGTGAATAACGCGACAATACCGCTTCGACCCGTGCGAGCAGTCGTCTTCGCGGTTGATGCTGAACACTCTCCATAGGCTCTGCGTACCCTTTCAATCCTCTCACGCCACAATGACAGCGAACCGTTTGCCCGCGCGCCGCGTCACAATCAGGCAGCTGTCTGCTGCGGTCTGGTCATTGGGCCGCTGATCGCGTCTATCGTCAGCGCGGACCAGTGCAGTGGCGCCGTGGTCTTGCGCTTGGCATCGATGTCTCTGTAGATCAATTCGGCCTGTGCCACAGTCATCCCCAACTCCTCAGCCAGAGCCGCGGGCGTACTGCCGAGGTTGTGCGCCAGGAGCGCGACATCCATTCGGTCGTACGGAAGGGCGAAATAGAACTCGTCCTGACCTTGGACCATGCTGTACGTGTCCGTCGTGGGCGGTGCCTCGCGGATCACCTCCGGCACATCCAGGTATCGCGCCAAGGCGTATACCTGCGTCTTATACAAGTGCGCAATGGGCTTCAGGTCGGCAGACCCATCTCCATTCTTGACGAAGAAGCCCTGGTCGTACTCGAGCCGGTTTGGCGTTCCAACCACCGCGTAGTGCAACCGATCGCCGTGGAAATACTCGACCGTCTTGCGTACGCGCTGTTTGAAATTCGTGGCCGCGACTATCTGCAGGTAGGCTTTGCGGTCGAGCTTCTCCTCCAGGATTCCCCCGTCGGGAGACTGCACGACCAGCTTGAAATAATTGAAGCGGCCCGCGTGCCCCCCGGCTATGGCTATCTTGCTCTTCCACTCACCGGTATACGCCGGGAAAACGGTGCGAATGGCATCATCGCGCCAGCGGTAACAACCCAAGGCCTCGAGCGCTGGCGCGATATCGAACAGCTCATGGGACATTCTCAGCTGTTCGACGACCAAACGGCCCCGAACGGTGCTTTCTGAGGAAGAATCACGCTCCGGAAGCAGCAGGCCGAAGACCCGCTCGTGTCCCACGGCCCGCACCGCCAGTGCGGCACACACCGCGCTGTCCACCCCACCGGAGACTGCCACTATCAATCCCCTGCGGTTCAGGTCGCGGCTTAGCATCTGCCGCATGCGGGTGACGATTCGGTCCACCTCTTTCGCCGGATCAATCTGAAGTCGATGCGCGATTTTCATCATGTCCTCCATCAAGCTGCGTGGGCGCCAGCAAGTGCCTTCTTGTCGATCTTGCCGTTTGCGCTCTTAGGCAGCTCAGGCAGAAAAACGACCCGCTGAGGCACCATGTACGCCTCAAGCTTCTCTCCACAAATCCGCTTCACGTCATGTTCGTCCAATGTGCTTCCGTCTGCGAGGTTGACATACGCATGGACCGCCTGCCCGAGCACCGGATGCGGGACCCCGATTACGGCCGCTTCCCGAATCCCGCCTATCCCGAAAAGCACGGCTTCGACCTCTAACGGACTGACCTTTTCTCCACGACACTTGATGATGTCATCGCTTCGACCAACGAAATACAGATAGCCGTCCTCGTCGACCGTGAACAGATCATGTGTGCAGAGCACCCGCTCTCCGGGGAATCGGCCGGGCTTGAGCATGTGCGCGCTCTTTTCCGGCTGGTTCCAATAACCCAGCATGACATGCGCGCCGCGAACATACAGTTTACCGATCTGCCCCGGGCCGACGTGCCGGCCCCCATCGTCCAACACCATGACTTCCGTTCCGGGAATTGCTATCCCAACCGATTCCGGCTTGCGATCGACGTCACAAGGTGGCAGATAACTCACGCGCTTGCATTCAGTCAGGCCGTACATGCGATACAGATCAGCCCTCGGAAAGATCTCGCGTAGACGAGCGTTGAAGCTGGAGGGCAACGCCGCAGCCGTGTTCGTGACACGCCTGACGAGAGGAAATTCGAGGGGCTGCCGTTCGTGCGCAGCGAGCAGCATCGCGAAGACGGTCGGGACGCCGGGGAATACCGTTACCCCTTCGGCCTGCATTGACTTGAATACCTGGGCCGGATAGGTGAAGGACCGCTCCAATACCAGCGTTGCGCCGGTGCTCATTGCCATGAGCAACTGGTACATCCCATAGTCGAAAGCAAGCGGCAGCACACAAAGCAGAGAATCGGTCTCGTCCAGCCGCAGGTACTCGACCAAGCTCTGAAGCGCAAATACCATAGACTGATGCGTGTGCATCACGCCCTTCGGTTCGCCCGTGCTTCCAGAAGTGTAAATCAGCGAACAAAGATCGACAGTGATGCTGCGTGCGTTCACCTGCATGCCCGCGGATTCGGAGAGCGCGTCATCCCACCGGAGCAACCGGGGCTCCCCGGCCGCCGCATCACCCTGCCCCGCCACGATAACCCCCTTGACCTGCGAGTCCGCGATGGAAGGCAGAAAGGCGCCGCGCAAATGGTGATCGGAGATCAAGGCGCTGGCACTGCAATCCTTCAGGATGTAAGAAAGCTTGTCGCTCTTGGTTTGCGGATTGATGATGACGAATGCGGCATCCGCAAGAAGGGTGCCGTAGAGAGCAACCGGGCAGTGCCAAGTGTTATCGAGAAAGATCGCTACCCGATCTCCGCGATTGACGCCGATGCGCCTGAGCGCATGCGCCATCGCAACACTTTGCTCCCACAACTCCGCATAGGTTATGCGGTCCGGACCTGAGACAACGGCGACCTTGTCAGGGTAAAGCTCAACGCTGCGTCGCAGCGTTTCCTGCAACAAACGGAGTGATCGGTTATTCAGCATGGAATGCGTCGCGACTCGGCTCACGTCAGGCTGGCTGTGGTTGCTTCCGCCCTATGTAGGCCACTAGATTGCCGACAGAATCCAGATTCTCCGGCAACAGCTCGTCGTCGTGCACCTTGATCCCGAAACTCTCCTCCAGGAACGCAGCTATCTCGAGCGCGCCTACCGAGTCGATGATGCCTCGAGCCAGAAACGAGTCATCGTCCTTCAATTTCGACTCGTCGTCTGTAAAAAGAAAATTTTCCAACACGTAGCGCCGTATGGTATTCCTGATGTCCATTTTGTCCCCTTGCTACGACTCCAGGTCAGTTGATCGAAGCGGCGGAAGTGGCAGACGCGGCGCTCGAGAAAGATTCGATGAAATGGTAATGCCACAACTGCGTGGACAATATTCCGACCAAGGCCATGTTGTCCTTGTAGGCCATGGATTTGCCCCGCCGTGCCTTGTTGAGCAGGAATCGGATCTTGTGGTGATCAAAATACCCGTATTGCTTGATGGTCTGCTCGCTCAGCATATCCTCAACATAATCCAGTGGTCGCGCGGCAAAGAAGGCCGGGATGTCCGGCGCGCGATAAGGCTGTTTGTGCCGCTGAAGTATGCCCGGCGGGAGATGACCCGCCATCGCGCGCTTTAGCAGATACTTTTCGTTGAGCACACGCATCTTGACGTTCGGGTGGAGCCGGTTGGCAAACTCGATCACGCGATGGTCGAGGAACGGGAAGCGCCCTTCCACCGAGTTGGCCATCAACATCCGATCCCCCTGGGAGCACAGCAGGTAACTGCCCATCAGGGTCTTGGATTCGAGATACTGCGCGCGATTGAACGGATGCCACGACCCGAATGCGGAGGGCAGCGATTCCACCAAGACGCTGGCAGCGTCTTCGCGCAACTCCGATACAATCTCTTGCGAGAAGAATACCTTGCACTGCGCCGTAGTGAACCACCGGGTAAGATGGCTGAAGCCCGGGTAGGCTGGATCCTCGAGGCCGATACCATAGAAATTGCGAAGATAGGCCCTCCCCTGCGATCCGGAAGTGTCGAGGTAGGGGTACAGTTTTTTCAGCAGTGCCGGTCTCCATTCGGACTGTGGGCTGCGAGCCCAGAACTGGCGGATCTTCGCCTCCTTGAACAAGTCGTAGCCGCCCAACACTTCGTCGGATCCCTCGCCAGTGAGCACGACTTTGTAGCCGGCCGCACGCACCAGCCCGGACAAGCGTTGCATCGGCGTGGGCGCGGTGCGCAGGATGGTCGTCTCGGTGTGCAGTATGGTGTCGGGAAAATCCGCAGCGATGTCGCTCGTCCGGCAAAGAACCCGGCCGTGGTCCAGGCCGAGATGATCGACCATCTGCTCCTGAAATCGTGACTCGTCCAGCGACTGTTCCTCGAAGCCGATGGAGAATGTCTTCAAATGGGCGGCTGAATGCATGCGAATCAGCGCCACCAATGCCGAGGAATCAAGTCCGCCAGACAGGTATGCGCCGACCGGGACGTCAGCGCGAAGGCGAATGCGTGTGGCGTCGGCGAGCAACTCGTAGAGCTGGTCCGCGAGGACCTCCGGGGATCCATCGAGATAGTCCCCATCGGCAGGGAACTGCCAATCCCAGTAAGTGCGTTCCCTCAGGTGCCCGCTTTCCAGGACTGCCATTCTGCCCGGTGGTACCTCAAAGATGCCCTCGAAGAGGGTGTTCGGGCTACGGGGCGCCCAAAAGGTAAAGGTCTGATCGAGCGCGGACGCACACAGACGCGGCGCAGCCGGCAGCAAGGGAAGAATAGCCTTGATCTCAGAGGCAAACAGCAAGCGCCCGTTTTGAACCGTGTAAAACAACGGAAGGATCCCGACCCGATCGCGGATCAACAGCAAGCGTCGTCTGACGACGTCCCAGAGTGCGATCGCGAACTGCCCGTTCAACTGCTGAACAAAATCATCGCCATACTCTTCGTATGCATGGACGATGACTTCGGTGTCGCTGTGCGTGCGAAACTGATGTCCGGCTTGGATGAGCGTCTCTCGGAGTTCTATGTAGTTGAAAATCTCCCCATTGAACGATACCCATACGGTCCGGTCCTCGTTCGTCATCGGCTGGGCACCACCGGCGAGGTCGACGATGCTCAGGCGCGTGTGTCCTAGACCTACGGCTCCCCGCGGATCCAGATAGACACCATTGCCGTCCGGGCCGCGATGCTTCAGCGCCGGAAGCATCCGTCGCACTTCCGCCTCGGTGACGCGCGCCTGCGATAGTGCAGCTATGCCAGAAATTCCGCACATGTTCGGGAGTCCGGAAGCAATACCTGTGCCCATCTCAGACTTTCGATGGCCAATTCTAGGCGAGCGGGCTGGACATTGGACAGGCAGTCCGGCGCGAAACGCGGGGCAAAAAGCTGACTTGCTCCACACTCGCGCGACAAAGTGCGCGCCCGGAGATATCCGCCTTCCAACGCCATTAGAGTGGCCGTTGGGATGGAAGGCGACAAGAAGTCACCTTTAGGCGACAACTGACAATCAATGTGGGTGCGCGGCGAGACTCGTCGTGGCCGGCGAGCGACCCACTAGCCGGACGCTCTTATTTAACCGGCGTGGCGCGACGGCAGCTCGAGACCCTCGGCACGCAGCCTCTCAATCTCGTCGCGCAGACGCGCCGCCTCCTCGAACTCGAGATCGCGCGCATGCTTGTACATGCGCTCCTCGAGCTGTTTCAGCTTCTTCACCAGCATTTCCGCCGTTGCCGGCCGGTAGGGCGCGGCGGACTCCGCAGCCTTGGCGCGGCGCGGCGGGCGTTGCTGATCCTGCGGGTGCGACGCCTCCATGACATCCGTCACCGCCTTGCGCACGCCACGAGGGGTAATCCCGTGCCGTTCGTTGTAGGCCATCTGCGTAGCGCGCCGGCGACTCATCTCGTTCGTCGCACGCTGCATCGAGTCGGTAACGGTGTCAGCGTACATGATCGCCTTGCCGCTGAGGTTCCGGGCCGCGCGCCCGACGGTCTGTATCAGCGATCGCTCCGAGCGCAGGAAACCCTCCTTGTCGGCATCCAGTATGGCCACCAGCGAGACCTCTGGCAGGTCCAGCCCTTCGCGGAGCAGGTTGATGCCGACGAGCACGTCGAAGGCGCCCAGACGCAGATCACGCAGGATCTCCATGCGCTCGACAGTCTCGATGTCCGAATGCAGGTAGCGCACGCGCACACCGTGCTCGGCGAGATAGTCAGTGAGATCTTCCGCCATGCGCTTGGTGAGCGTCGTGACCAGCACCCGCTCGTTGCGCTCGACGCGCAGCCTGATCTCCGAAAACAGATCGTCGACCTGTGTGGTCGCCGGCCGCACCTCGACCTCCGGGTCGATCAGGCCCGTGGGCCGGACGACCAGCTCCACGACCTGCCCGGAGCGCTCCTGCTCGTAGGGACCTGGCGTGGCGGACACGAAGATGGTCTGTGGCGCCAGCCGCTCGAACTCCTCGAATTTCAGCGGCCGGTTGTCGAGCGCCGAGGGCAGCCGGAACCCGTACTCGACCAGGTTCTCCTTGCGGGCGCGATCGCCGCGGTACATCCCTCCCAACTGCGGAATGGTGACGTGGCTCTCGTCGACGATGAGCAGACCGTCGGCGGGAAAGTAGTCGAACAGCGTCGGCGGCGGCTCACCCGGCTTGGCCCCGGTGAGATGGCGCGAGTAATTCTCGATGCCTGAGCAGTAGCCGACCTCCAGCATCATCTCGAGATCGAAGCGCGTGCGCTGCTCGAGTCTCTGCGCCTCGACCAACTTGTTGTTGGCGCGCAGCTGCTCGAGTCGCTCGCGAAGCTCGGCCTTGATCGTCTCCACCGCGTTGACCTGCGTCTCGCGATCCGTCACGTAATGCGTGCCCGGATAGATCGTCACCCGCGGCAACTTGCGCAAAACCTCGCCGGTCAGGGGATCGAAATAGAAGATCTCTTCAATCTCATCGTCAAAGAGCGCGAGCCTGACCGCCTCGCGTTCCGACTCGGCCTGGAAGATGTCGATGACGTCTCCGCGCACCCGGTACGTTCCTCGATGCAGCTCGACGTCGTTGCGCTCGTACTGCAGCTCCGCAAGCCGGCGCAGCACGTCGCGCTGGTCGATGCGATCGCCGCGCACCAGGTGCAGGACCATCTTGTGGTAGACGGTCGGATCGCCCAGACCGTAGATCGCCGACACCGTGGCCACGATGATCACGTCGCGGCGCTCCAGCAGTGCGCGGGTGGCCGACAGCCGCATCTGCTCTATGTGATCGTTGATGGAGGCGTCCTTCTCGATGTACGTGTCGGAGGAGGGGACGTAGGCCTCGGGCTGGTAGTAGTCGTAGTAGGAGACGAAATACTCCACGGCGTTGTCGGGGAAGAATTCGCGGAACTCCCCATATAGCTGCGCCGCCAGGGTCTTGTTCGGCGCCAGCACCAGCGTGGGCCGTTGCACGGCAGCGACCACGTTGGCCACGGTGTAGGTCTTGCCGGACCCGGTCACACCCAGCAACGTCTGGTGCGTCAGCCCGTCGCGTATCCCCTGCACCAGCTTGGCGATTGCTTCCGGCTGACCGCCGGCGGGCTGATATGGGGCTTTCAGGAGGAATGACGACATGGCGAACGGGTTCTGCAATGCACAAAGTTCGAGTATATTACACCGCCGTTTCGGACGTCCCAGTCCGGCACCAACTCCCTGCATAACCACGAGGTCGTTCAGATGCAACCGTCACTTCGGGCGCAAAGCGTGAAGCCCTCCCCCACCCTGGCCGTGTCCGCACGTGCGAATGCCATGAAGGCAGAGGGCAAGGACATCCTGAGCCTCGCCGCCGGCGAGCCGGATTTCGATACTCCCGATTTCATCAAGGACGCGGCCATCAAGGCGCTCAAAGACGGTTTCACCAAGTACACCGCCGTGGACGGCACGGCCGGTCTGAAAAAGGCCATCATCAACAAGTTCGAGCGTGAGAACGGCCTGACCTACAAGACCGACGAGATCCTCGTGTCGGTGGGCTGCAAGCACAGTATCTACAACCTGTTCCAAGCCGTGCTCAACGACGGGGACGAAGTGGTCATCCCGGCACCGTTCTGGGTGTCCTACCCCGACATGGCCCTGCTCGCTGGCGCCAGGCCGGTCATCATCGACTCCGACATCAACGACGGCTTCAAGATCACGCCAGCCAAGCTCGCCGCGGCCATCACGCCGAAGAGCAAGATCATCGTCATCAACAGCCCTTCGAATCCCACCGGCGTCAGTTACAGTCCGTCGGAACTGATGGCGCTGGGCGAGGTCCTGGAGCAGCGTCCCCAGGTGCTCATAGCCTCGGATGACATCTACGAGCACATCCTGTGGGAAGGCGGCGGCTTCAAGAACATCGTCAACGTCTGCCCATCGCTCAAGGACCGCACCATAGTCCTGAACGGCGTGTCGAAGGCGTACTCGATGACCGGCTGGCGTATCGGATACGCGGCCGGCCCCAAGCCCATCATCGCGGCGATGAACAAGATCCAGTCGCAGAGCACTTCCAACCCCACGTCCATCGCCCAGGTGGCAGCGCAGGCAGCCCTCGAGGGTGACCAGAGCTTCGTGCGGGAGCAGTGCAAGGTCTTCAAGCTGCGCCACGACTTCTGTTACGAGCGCCTGAACCGGATGAAGGGCGTGTCCTGCGTGAAGGCGCAGGGCACTTTCTACATCTTTCCCGACATGAATGGGGCCATGAAGGCCCTCGGCCTGAAGGACGATATTATTTTGGCGGAGTGGTTCCTGGAGAAGACCGGCTGCGCGATGGTGCCCGGCTCCGCATTCGGGGCTCCTGGTTGCATGCGCATCTCGTTCGCCACCAGCATGGACGTGCTGGCGGACGCCATGAATCGCATGCACAACGCGCTGGGGTCGAAGTAGATCGGGGCAGGAAAGCCGCACAGACGCTCCGGGCGGATTGCACGGGCCGGTGAATTGACCAGCCCGGGCGCGCCCATTACCATACGCGGCCTCAAAACCATTCCCGGGTAGCTCAGCCGGTAGAGCAAGCGGCTGTTAACCGCTGGGTCGGGGGTTCGAGTCCCTCCCCGGGAGCCATCTTCGGTACTCGAATCGATAAATTTCGATTCTTCAGCTACGGGCCTCCCGCGGCTCTCCCTTGGGGGTGAACGCGCGCGCCGCAGGTGGCCGCCAGTTTGCCTTCCAGTTCAGGTCGTCACCGGCGTGCACAGTCAGCGACGCCTCCCACCACTCCCGGTCGCGAGGTTTGTGCGGAAGAGTCCCCGCAGTCCCGCGTGCATGGCAATCCTGGCCCTGATCGGCACCGTACTGACACAGATCAGCACCGCGACGTCGTATCCGAAGTCGGTCTCGAACTGGCGTTTGTACGGTTTGGCGTTCTGGAAGAAATTGAAGCGCTTCACCGGATCGTGCCGGCAGAGGTCTTCGATCATCAAATGGAGCCGAACGGTGCCCGGAGAAAGGTCCGAGTAGCGATCGTCGAACGCCGGCCGCACGTAGTAACAGCCGCCGTTGTACTTCCACCCGACTCAGAACGCGCGATCGCTTCCGCCCGAGCGTAGCGGGCAGGAGCGCGGGAGACCGGACCTCCACCGGGTGGTAAAGACATACGTCCCGTAATGCCGGAACTGCCAGGAGTGTTTGGATACGCCCGCCGCCCGATCGAGTAAATCCTGGACCTGTTGCTCGCGAACGACGCGCACCAGCTCGAGCTCCCGGTTGCTGCGCTCCTTCATCTGCGGCCTTTCATCCATCACTGCTCGAAGACCTGCGTCATGATTTGCCGAAGACCAGGCTACAGTCGGCGGCC
>WBZR01004227.1_pt1 | contig 11984 bp, 9 predicted proteins | sample 5204231 | NCBI WGS metagenome assembly WBZR01 (sample SAMN12412403, study PRJNA552823) | activated sludge metagenome | isolation source: activated sludge from anammox sidestream of wastewater treatment plant... | place: USA: Virginia | collected 2017-08
GACACGGCAGAAGCTGGCTGCTCCCGAGGCCGCGCCGTCACGATACAAAGGTGAAATCTTCACGCTCCATACGCCGCAGGTCAATGTCGGGTTCGTCCCCGACGTGTGGGGGAAGAACCGCCGCGCCGTCGAAGCTCTGATATCCGTCGCCGATGCGCAATACTACGAGCTGGAAGCCACCTATCTCACGCTTGCCACGAACGTCGTCCTGGCCGTGATCGAGGAAGCAGCCCTCGCCGATCAGATCGCGGCCACGCGCGACATCGTAAGCATCAACAAACGCATTTTCGGTGTCCTCGACAAGGAGTTCAAAGCCGGCACGGCATCGGGTCTCGACGTCGCATCTCAGGAAGCCCAGCTCGCCCAGGCGCAAGCACTCCTGCCACCGCTGGAAAAGGCCTATGCGCAGCAACGCAATCTGATCGCGGTGTTGACCGGCAACTTTCCCGCGGACGCGGATTGGGCTCCGACGAGCCTGAACGATATCCGTCTCGCGCACACCTTGCCGGTCGTCGTGCCCTCCCAGCTCATCGAGCAGCGTCCCGACGTGCGGGGCGCGGAGGCGCAGGTCCACGCCGCAAGCGCGGAGATCGGCGTCGCAACCGCAAACCTTCTGCCGCAGTTCGGCATCAGCGGCCATGTCGGATCCTCGGCGCGATTGCTGTCGGATCTGTTTACGCCGCAATCCCTCGTGTGGTCGCTGACGGGCAGCGTCATGCAGCCGATCTTCGAGGGTGGCACGCTGCGGGCGCAGAAACACGCCTCCGAGGCCGCGTTCCTCGAGGCGGCCTCCGTCTATCGCTCGACCGTTCTGACGGCCGTGCAGAACGTCGCCGATGTGCTGCGCGCGATCGAAGCGGACAACGAAGCGGTGCGGACCGCGCGCGCCTACGAGAAAGCATCCGAGAAAGCGCTCAACATGGTGGAGACGGAGTTGCGCGCGGGCCAGGTCGCAATCTCCGTTCTGCTCACCTCGCAGCAGAATTACCAGCAGGCACGGCTGTCCGTCATTCAAGCGCGCGCGCTCCTGCTCGCGGATACGGCCGCGCTGTTCCAGGCCCTCGGCGGCGGCTGGTGGGATCGCGAGCCGGGCGTCATTGCGGCGGCGGAGTGAGACGGGGCTCCCCGCTGCCGGCGTTGCGCCGCGTGAACAGGGTTAGGTTGCCCGTACACTAATATTAGCGTTAGCTCCGGCAAGACCGGCCCGGACCTGTACGGAGCATCGTGAATAGCCTACGCTCGCGCCGCTTGACGTGATCACCAGCTGCGGTTTGCCATGGAACGCGATCTGTCGTTGCTGTCGGTTGCCAGGTTCGCACATTTCGCCGCTCACGCTCCAAACATCGCTGTCCGCAAAAGGCCCGGCGGGGCCATCCTCTTGGCAGCAATGTTGGCCATGGGGGGCTGCGGTCAAAGCAACACGTACGTTCCTCCGCCCCCGCCGAAGGTCGACCTCGCCTTTCCGCTGAAGCAGACCGTCGAGCAGTACCTCCTGGCGACCGGCACCACGGCCGCGGTCAACACCACGACGCTCGTGGCCCGCGTGCCCGGGTTCCTTCAGGCGATCAACTATAAGGACGGCGACACGGTCAAAGCCGGCACGGTTTTATTCGTCATAGAGCAGAGGCCCTATCAGCTTGCGCTCGAGCAGGCCCAGGCGGGACAGGCGAGCGCCGTGGCGTCGACGAAGCAGGCGGAGGCGGATTACGCACGCCAGTCGGAGCTTGCGGCGCAGAAGATCACGAGCCAGGCGACCCTCGATCAAGCCACCGCCTCCAAGGAAGCCGCCGTCGCGAAGCAGAAGCAGGCGGACGTGGACGTCGAGCAGGCCCAGCTCAACCTCGATTACACGGAAATTAAGGCGCCCTTCGACGGCATCGTCACCGCGCGCGAGGTCTCGCTCGGCCAGTACGTCGGGGCCGGCTCCGCGACGACCCTGGCCACGATCGTGCAGCTCAACCCGATCTACGTCAATTTTTCGGTCAGCGAAACCGAGGTGCAGCGCATTCGCGCCGGCTTCCAGGCGCGCGGCGTCACCCCTGAGGACCTGAAGAAAATTCCCGTCGAGGTCGGCCTGCAGACGGAGACGGGATTTCCGCATCGCGGCACGCTCAACTACGCGACGCCCGGCGTCACCTCGGCAACGGGCACATTGCTGGTTCGCGGCATCCTGGAGAATGCCAAGCGCCAGCTTTTGCCGGGCTATTTCGTGCGCGTACGCGTGCCCCTCGAGAGCCAGCCCGATGCGCTTCTCGTGCCGGATCACATCATCGGCAGCGACCAGGGCGGGCGCTACGTGCTCGTGGCCGGCGCCGACGACGTCGTCGCCCAGCGGAAGGTCGAGCTCGGGCAGGAGGTCGGAGACCTGCGCGTCATTGCCAAGGGCCTGGAGATCACCGACCGCGTCCTGCTGACCGGCTTGATGACTGCGGTGGCGGGACAGAAGATCGAGCCGGTGATGCGGGAAATATCCGGCGTCGCGCAAGGCACGCCGCCATGATCTCGAAATTCTTCATCGAGCGCCCCGTCCTTGCGAACGTGATTGCGATTCTGATGGTCGTCATCGGCGCGGTGGCCGTGTTCCGCCTGCCCGTGGCGCAATACCCCAACGTCGTGCCGCCGACGGTGCAGGTGACGGCCCGCTATCCCGGCGCCAGCGCGCGCACGGTCATCGACACCGTTGCGCTGCCGATCGAGCAGCAGGTGAACGGCGTCGAGGGCATGCTTTACATGCAGTCCTTCGCCACGTCGGACGGCACCTACGCCCTCACCGTGACCTTCGCGATCGGCACGGATCTCAACGCGGCGCAGGTTCTCGTGCAGAACCGCGTCTCATCGGCCATGGCATCGCTGCCGCAGTCGGTGCAGGCCCAGGGCGTGGTGGTTCAGAAGAAGTCGACGGCCATCCTGCAGATCATCACGCTCACCTCGCCGGATGACAGTTTCGACAGCCTTTATCTCAGCAACTACGGCACGATCAAGCTCAAGGACGAGCTCGCGCGCCTGCCGGGCGTCGGCAACGTCAACGTCTTCGGCGCCGGTCAGTATTCGATGCGCGTCTGGCTCGACCCCGAGCGGATGCAAGCGCGCAATCTCAATGCCCAGGACGTCATACAGGCGCTGCAACAGCAGAGCGAGCAGGTCACGGCGGGGCAGCTTGGAATGCCGCCCGTACCCTCGACCCAGTCGTTTCAATACACGATCGATGTGGTGAGCCGGTTCGACGAGCCCGACCAGTTCGCCAATGTCGTCGTCAAGACCGGCGCCAACGGCGATCTCACGCGCCTGCGGGACGTGGGACGGGTCGAGTTGGGCGCGCAGACATACAGTCAGATTTTCAACCTCGACGGCAGGCAGGCGGCCGGGCTTGCCATCTTCCAAACGCCCGGCGCCAACGCCCTCGACGTGGCCAAGCGCGTCGCCGACAAGATCCGGACGCTCTCGCGCGAGTTTCCGCAGGGGATGGCCTATTCCATTCCCTTCGATACGACCCTGTTCGTGCAGGCCGCGATATCGGAAGTATACCGGACATTGCTGGAGGCCGCGGTTCTGGTCCTGATCGTCATTCTGGTGTTCCTGCAGGACTGGCGGGCGACCCTGGTGCCGGCAACCACCGTGCCGGTGACGATTATCGGCGCCTTCGCGGCCATGGCGGCCCTCGGCTTCTCGATCAACCTGTCGACGCTCTTCGCCATCGTGCTGGCCATCGGCATCGTCGTCGACGACGCCATCGTCGTCGTCGAGGGGGCTGCGCATAAAATTGAGAAGGGCCTGTCCGGGCATGACGCGGCAATCGGCGCCATGAACGAGCTGATGGGGCCGATCATCGGCATCACCCTGGTGCTGATGGCGGTCTTTCTGCCGGCTTCGTTTCTGCCCGGCCTGACGGGCCAGATGTACGCCCAGTTCGCCCTCGTGATTGCCGCGACCGCCCTCATCAGCGCCATCAACGCCGCCACGCTGAAACCTACGCAATGCGCCCTCTGGCTGCGACGCCCCGTTCCGCCCGAGAAGCGCAATTTTTTCTATCGGGGCTTCAATGCGATCTACGACCGCGCCGAGCGCGGCTACGGGCGCCTCATCGGGTCGATGGTCCGGCGCAGCGGCGCGATGGCCCTCATTGCGGCCGCGATCGTCGGCGCGGCGATCTATGGCATGTCGCGCGCACCGACCGGCTTCCTGCCCATCGAGGACCAGGGTTATCTGCTGGCCGCCGTGCAGCTTCCCGACGGCGCAAGCCTCGACCGCACGCAGAAGACCCTGCAGCAGGTGCAGCAGATCGCCAGCACGGTCGAAGGTGTCGAGCGGGTCATAACGATCGCGGGCATTTCGGTGCTCGATAACAGCGCCTCGCTTGCGAACGGCGGCGTCGCCTACATCATGCTCAAGGACTGGAGCGTGCGCGGCAAGGGGCAAGACCTCGCATCCCTCTACAAGACGCTGAACGAGAAGCTGACCAACCTCAGCGACGGCAACAGTCTTGTTCTGCCGCCGCCGCCCATCCAGGGCATCGGCAATGCGGGCGGCTTCACGCTCCAGATCGAGCTGCGCGACGGCAGCTTTGATCTCGCGAAGCTCGGAAGCGCAACCAACGCCGTTGTCTCCGCCGCCAGCACGCAATCCGGCATTCAGCGCATTTCGACGTCCTTCCGGGCCAGCGCGCCGCAGTACAAGGTCACCATCGATCGGGAGAAGGTTCAGGCCCTCCTCCTGACGACCGATCAGGTGTTCTCGACGATGGCCACGTACATGGGCTCGAGCTACGTGAGCCAGTTCAACAAATTCGGGCGCGTCCTCCAGATCTACGTTCAGGGCGACGCGGGCTTTCGCATGAGCCCCGAAGACATCCTTGGCCTCAGAGTTCGCAATCAGAACGGCGACATGATCCCGCTCGGAACGGTTCTCACCATTGAGCCGAGCCTCGGACCATCCTTGATCAGCCTCTATAATCTTTACCCGTCCGCAACGGTCGTCGGCGTGCCGGCGAAGGGGTTCTCATCCGGCGATGCGATCGCACTCATGGATGAGATCACGACGCGGACCCTGCCGAAGGGGGTCGGCTCGTCCTGGACGGCGCTCTCCTATCAGGAAATGCTGGTCGGCGGGCAGATCTACTTCGTCTTCGCGCTGGCGATGCTGCTCGTGTATCTCGTGCTCGCAGGCCAGTACGAGAGCTGGTTTGCGCCGATGACGGTCCTCTTCGCCGTGCCTCTCTCGCTGGTCGGGCCCGTTCTGGTCTTCCTGCTCCTGCGCATCGAGATCAATCTCTACGCGCAGATCGGTCTCGTGCTCCTGATCGCGCTCTCCGCCAAGAACGCCATTCTGATCGTCGAGGTCGCACGTGACGTGCGCAAGGCGGGAAAACCCGTCATCGAGGCTGCCGTCGAGGCAGCCCGCGCCCGGTTTCGCCCGATCCTGATGACATCATTCACGTTTGCCCTTGGCGTTCTGCCGCTCGTGCTCGCCGAAGGCGCCGGCGCGTCGGCCCGCAAATCCATCGGTATCACGGTGTTCACCGGCATGCTCGCCTCAACCTGCCTCGCGGTCCTGTTCGTGCCCTCGCTCTTCGTCGTGGTCCAGAAATTCGAAGACTGGCGGACCGCAAAAAAAAGCGCCCCAAAGATCGCGGCGCCCCAGCCGGGATGACGGCCCGTGGCAACACCGGTGCCGACAGCTCCGCCGCCCGCTCTACCATCCGCACCAGGTCGGGATGAACCCCGACAAGGTTCTTCCTGCTCCGATCAGTCAGGGGCATTGTCATCCTCTCGCCGAAAATGAGGGGTACGGATTGGTATGGACCCAGCTACGCTCTATCTGATCTACGTCGCCGCCACGGGCGGGCCCGAGCGAAAGGTTTTCGAGCATTTCGACAGCAGGACGGAGTGCGAGGGCAAGATTGCGCGCTGGCGGGAAAGCGCTCTGAAATACGGCCGCTACGAGGTCACGCAAGCCACGTGCCTGTCCCCGAAGGAATACAACACCATGGTCGGGGTCTTCTTCGCCGATACGCTCGATCCGAAGTATCGGCCGTAACTATCTCTCCCGGCTAGTACCAGATTTGTCCGTCTAGACTCCGTCTGAAAAACTCGGATTCCTGATTGTGCCGCATCACCCCCAGAATGTCCCCGCTATCGTAGGACGGATCGTCGGACGCGGACTGCTCATCCGGCGAGCTGATCCCGTATCGTTGCAGGATGTCTTGGGTCTCGGGATCGACGCCGAGCGCAGGAAGCGCGGCGCCGGCGCCGGCGCCGGCATCGTTGGCGTTGAACTGGATGGTCTTGTTGATCCGCGGGTTCGTATTGACATACTCGCGGATGCGAGCGGCGGTCTCCGGCGCAACGGACTTGATGTAGTTCGGGTCGGCCATGTAGGCGCGAATGGCTTCCGCCATGTACTCGGCGGGAATGTCGGCGCCCTTGTAGCCGAAGTCCTGCGGTCGCGCCGTCTTGCTCCACGTCGCCGCCTCCAACCCATCACGGGAGCGATTGGGATTGTTCAGCGTATTGTAGACACTGCCAATCTGCTTCTTGATCCCGTCTTGCGGGATGCCGGATCGCCAATTGGCCAGATAGTCTACGCCGTGTGCGATCTCGTGCGCGGTGACGCGCGCCAAGGGGGCATCCCGCAGCGCTTCATCAACGCGAATATCGTATCCGGGTCCGTCCGCTCCCGGAACGTGAGAGAACGACCCAGCGCCTTTTCCAGGGATATCAGAACGCGGCACCATCTGTGGGCGCTGGCCAAAGAGTCTCTCTGCGATCGCGTCAAGTTCCTCTGGCGGGAGGGCTTCATCGCCACCTCCCACCACTTTTCTGCCGACAACGGTCGCTCCGGAGATGATAGGGTCTCCGTCGATTGTGTGCGTGAGGCGTCCTGCGTCATCGGCTCTGGCTCCGCTCGGATAGTCCTTTTCGAAGGGCCGTAGTTCCTTCGGAGGAGGATCATAAATATTAGCATTTCTGGAGCCAAAACGCACGTCAGAACCTGGGGAAGGCAAATGAGACGCCCCATCCGCGGCACGCCTGGCAACGGGCGAGAGTTCGCCAATATCTTTAATCGCTCTTACTGCACGTCCACCCAAAGTCCCCATAGGGGCTAAGCCCGCCACGTTGAGCCCGTCAAGACCGCTCGACCATTTTGTCCCCGGCGGCGCGCCGGGAACCGGCACGAGCCCTGCATCGAGATAGGTCCGCAGAATACTCTCATAACCGTCTTTCAATATTCCCGGCCACGCCACAGTGGGTTTTACGTCGGCGTCCAGACCAAGTGGTATGAACGTCATCCGATCTTTCAGCGGACGTTCGTCGAGATAGGCACGCTTGGCATGGTCATAGGCGCTTTTCACAACGCCCGGCCACGCAAAGGTCCAGCTCCCGTCATCGTATTGCCCGTCGGGCTGAGAGGTCGCGTGATCCACCAATTCTCTTTCATCTGGCTCCAGCAACGCTTTCGCCATCCGAGATGTGTCAACCGGCGCTGGCATTGAGTTCACGCTCCGCTGTTTCCGAGATACTGCGGACCGCCCGCTCGACATTCTCTCGCCAGAAATGAGGGATACGGATTGGTATAGACCCAATCACGATGTATCTGCTGTACAAGCTGCAGGACGGGCCCGAGAGCATTCGAGCCATCCCATTCAATTCAGCAGCGGAATGTGAGACCTTCCGGAAGAACATGCCGAAGACCATCGAGGTCGTCCGCTACAGTTGCGAGGTATACGTCGCAGGCTCAGAGCCGCCCGCGTGGTACACAAATTACTTCGATCAAAAACCAATCCATGGCGTTCCGCTCGACCCGAGGCACATGCGCTAGAGAATGCGACGGTACCACCGGTCTTCCGGGACGACCGGATCTATGTCCGGCACCTCGATCGGCGGTCGCATACGGGAGGGACTCTGATCCCGCGGCACGCCCCGGTAAAGCTGCTCATCATGGAATTTCTGCCAGAAGTCGACCTCCGGCGAGTCAGGCCACAGCTTCAATGGAAACATCGGTTCAGGAGGTACGCTCGATCGCCAAGTCCGCCGGCGGCCATTAAGAGGGAAGGCAAGATGGCCTATTTCATCGGAATTCTCGACGGCAGCGGCGACGTGTGGGGCGTCCGCATCCCCGACGCGCCCGGTGTCCACGGCGGCGGGACGACCCCCGAGGAGGCGATCGCGGACGCGACCAGCGCGCTGCGCGAAGTCGGGGCAATGCTCATCGCCGAGAGCAAGGCTCTGCCGAAGCCGCGCACGATCGAGGAAATCCTTTCCGACACGGATACACCGGACGTGAAGGCCGGCGAGACCGCCGTCATGATCCCGTTGCTGCTCGACAGCGGTCGATCGGTGCGGGCAGCCGCAGACAAGATCACCGCGGGCGCTGCCGGTCCCATCGGCGGAAGAGACGCAGGCGCCGGCCTGCTTGTCACTGCGGACAGGAAGACTGGGTCGCCTGCGTGCAGGAAAGCTTAAGCGTCTCTGCTCCGCGCAGCTCCAGCCATCAGGCCATCGCCCGCGAGGTTTTTCTTTGGCTCACTGCTCGAACGGCCACTTCTGAACAGCCTGATCAAGACTGGGCTCTTAGCCGGGCCTGTTGCCGAACCAATAGCAGGTTGGCGATGTGGCGACGGCACCAACGGGGGAAGCGGAGGCGGCGTGACTGGCGCACTGAGCTCGACCAAGCTCACCCAGCCGTCACGACCCTCCCCCCACACGAGCGTATCATCTGTAATCAAAGCGGCGTTTCGCAGCTCAAACAGTCGCGCCTGCGTGAACGGGCCAACAACCTCGCCCGCGTCCGAGTAGTACCAGCGCACCATAGCCCCCGTCGAAGACCTCATCTCAGGCTGCGTTTCGCGCGCATCGGTGACGTCCAATGGATCACCGTTTGCGCTACTTTGTCAGGTTCAGGCCAGCCTCCACCAGGCGCCCGGACAGGTCCGTAAGCGATCTTTCTGGTCGCTCCTGTGCTGGCGCTGGCAACGTGTTCGTTGCAGCAGGCGGGATCTCAACTCCCGTCAGCTCGACGCCATAAACACCGCCGCGCTTGCGGCGGAGGATGAAGTATGACGACTCGTGCTTTTTGCCATTCTCTTCACAGATGGCTTGAATATGGACACCGGAATTTGACATCGGCAGCCTCGCTGTCGCCGCCTTCCCGGCGCAGCGATCTGAGACGTAGGCGATGATCGTCGTCGAGAGGCTGCTCTCGGTTTCTTCGGGCATGATTTTCATTCCGCCTACAATACCAGGCGCAACGAACACCGAATGGTAGTCTTGATACACGTCCGGCACCTCCTCGAGCATTGAAAAGTCCGGAATGCCGGCCGCCGATAACAGGTTCGCGGTGAACGTTGCCGCCTCGACCTTCAGGGCGACATTCGCAGAAGCCGTCCCTTTGCCCTGGCTGGGAGTTTCCGATGCGAAGGGGTTCTGAGACGCTGCCGCCGTATAGCGTGCGGTGCACTCCGCCACAGCGGTAAGCGCGCGGCTGGAATTTGTCAGGTCAAACTGAAAACGCTCGCCGGCCGCGAGGACCGAAAGAGTGCGTCCTCGCCGAAATGCGTCGAACAGCGCGGCATTATCGATCAATTTAACAGCCACGAAGGTCGGCAAGGCAACCTCGGCCACGGCCGGGATCCTCACGCCGTTATCGATCCAGTAGGTGATCGGATACTGCGCGCCGGGCTGAAGCGCCCACGCCGTATTGGCAAAACCCATTTGCCAACCAAAGGATTTATCGAGGAACACCATGAAACTGATGCCACTTCGATAATTCGCCAGCGTTGAGCAATGGCGGAACTCCCCCGCGTCATTACGATAGGACATCACCTCCCAGGCCCCGATGCGGGCCTCCGTGGTTGTGCCCTGCCCCAACGCTGTCGTTGCACTCAGAACGGCCGCGACGGCGGCGAGTGCTGCTCTGCGCATCGAATCCCCCCTGTTCAACCTCCGGTTAGGCGACACCCAAGACGAGCTCGCGTCAACAGGCACCGCTCGGTTTCCCACGTCCCGCCCACCACCAAGTTGAGTTGAGTTGATCCGCGACATGTCATCACCGCGGGGTGCTTCGAACTCTTCTCCCGCGGCGCAGAGATGATCCCGCTGGGCAATCTGCACGCATCGAGGCCCCGCGTGGATGAGCAATGGTCACCGGTATTTGGGAGCCCATGAATGGATCTCGATGTCTTTTCCCACGTAGATGATGGCGTACGCTTACGGTTGCCGAACGGTGATGATCTTCAAGACGCCTTCCATTCCCAAGACGCGGATGCCCCAATCAAATCCCGGCCTCAGGCCAATCTCGTCACTTCCAATGCGAGCTTCTGCCAACGCTTGAAGTAGACCGAATGCGCTCCTTCGCGCAGAGCGGGCTGTGCCTTTAGCAGATCAAAAAACGTCTCAAGGCCACCGTCCCAATCCGGGAGCGGATTTCTCGGCTGAACCTTCCACCCGAGAGCTTCAAGGCTGTAGCGGCTGCGAACCTGGTTTCGCGCCATGCTTGTCGTGATCCAATTGTCTTCCGCCTCGACGCCGCCAATCGACACGGGGTCGATGTGTTCCAGGCTGGCGGTGTGGGTCCAATACGCCTCGTGCGCCTCGTCGGACTTCCAATTGGGGTGGTAAGGAAAGGTCTCCGGCCATAGAACCGAGAGCGCCCTCAAATAAGCAGATAATAGCAACAGGTCGCCAGTGTAGCGGCAGCGGAAACCATCAGCTTTAAACACGCGAAGTCTCTCAAGGTCCGAGGCGGATCGGCTTGTCGGCATAGCCCCTGATCGAGGCCATCCATCGCGGATCAGCCTGTCGTCTGCTTCCGTTCCTTGCTGAACTGCTCTTCGGCCTGCCTCAATCAGCAACCTTGCGAGGTCATTGTGGCTAGAAGTATTTCCCACGCGATCTCCCTGCCGACGCCCCGCCCCTGCTGCCCCGCTATTCAATCTTGATCGACACAGGACCGTCCCGATCAGGAACCGTCGCTTGAACCGCAAGAGGCTTGACGCTTGGCAGGGTCAATTGCATTTCAACCACGCGTATTCCTTCGCCTCGGTCGAAGTATTCTTGCAAGCCATCAAGGGCCTCTTGAGCGCTTTCGTGGCTTGCGAAGCAATTGTCCTCCGTGTTGTAGGCGATCCAAACTGTGCATTTCGCCATGTCAGTCCTCTTTTTGTGCTGCATCGCGGGTAGCTGTCCGAGTCTATCCAACAACATCCTAGAATGTAATATGCGGGGACGCACGATTGAGCGGGGCAGGATGTTTTCCTCGAACAACTTCGATTTCTTGAACAGTCATAATGCCAAGCTCGTACGGCTTGGCGCATTAGCCGAACGCTACTTCCGGGAGGACCCTGTAGCGACGATATTCAGGCTCCGTCAGTTTGCGGAGCTCATGTCCAAGCTGATCGCCGCCCGCCATGCGCTCTATCAGGGCGAACGAGAGACGTTCGACGAGACACTCCGTCGCCTGTCTTACGAGCGGATCATCCCGAAGGAGGCTGCGGACGTATTCCATATGCTGCGCAAGCTTGGAAACGTAGCGGCCCATGAAGACAAGGGCAATCACTCAGATGCCCTGACGGCCCTCAAGTTCGCTCGCCAGCTTGGGATATGGTTTCACAGGACATACGGCCAGCAGCGCGATTTCAAACCCGGTCCGTTCGTCCCACCGCCCGAACCTATCGATGCGGCAGCGGCTCTGAGAGAAGAGATCGCCAGCCTCCATCAAAAGCTGACAGAGAGCGAGGACGCTGTAGCCCGAGCCAAGCGCGAGGCGGAGGAACATGCCCGCGCTCGCGAAAGCGTCGAGCAGCGGCTGGCACGAGAGGCGGAAGAGCGAGCGACTTGGGAGCAACTGGCGCAAGAGACGGAAAATGAGAAGGTTGAACTGACTGCAAGGCTCGCCGCTCTCCAGGTCGCTGCGGAACATGCGCCAAAGTCCGAGACGGCGCAGCTTGTCGTGCTGGGTGAAGAGGCCTCGGCGAAAATCGATCTCGACGA
>WBZR01000317.1_pt2 | contig 11981 bp, 13 predicted proteins | sample 5204231 | NCBI WGS metagenome assembly WBZR01 (sample SAMN12412403, study PRJNA552823) | activated sludge metagenome | isolation source: activated sludge from anammox sidestream of wastewater treatment plant... | place: USA: Virginia | collected 2017-08
GTGAAGAGTGCGCACGATTGCAGCGAAGGCGGCCTGGCCGTCGCGCTCGCGGAAAGCTGCATCAGCGAACTCACCGCTCGCAATACACCGCGATTGATTGGCGCGACGGTGGATTTGAGCAACCCCCCCACCCCGTCCCCCTCCCCTTCCGAAGGGGAGAGGGTGGCCGACAGGCCGGGTGAGGGGAATGTTCGTTTGGATGCCCTGCTCTTCGGCGAAACGCAATCGCGCGTTGTCATCAGTTGCAAGGCGCTCGATGCCGTGAAGGTCGTCGAACGCGCCAAGCTCATGGGCGTGCCCGCCGTGCAGATCGGCAAAGTTGGCGGCGACAAGCTGACGGTGAAAACCGCCAGCGGTGAATTCTCCACCCCGCTTGCCGAACTGCACGACGCGTGGTGGAACAGCATCGCCCGCGCGATGAGCTAACAATGTCACCCGTCACCCATCTCGTCGGAAGCTGGGTAGTTGCGGTGGCAATGACAAATAATCCGAGAAATCGCAAGTTGGTAACGTGGGCCGAGTTTTGCCGGATGCCGACGGGCTGGGCGCGGTGGTTGATGTGCTCGCCGCTCTGGTTTCCGGGAAGGAATGCACCTTTCATTACTACCAGCAGTATCATCACCTGTTGCTGCATGGCTGGCCGGCCGCGATTGCGGTTTCGGTCGGGCTCGCGCTGTTTGCCCGACAGCGCCGGCGCGTGTTGCTGTTGGGGCTGGTGACCTTCCACCTGCACCTGCTGGGGATTTGATCGGCGCCCGCGGGCCCACCATTGGGGACTTGTGGCCCATATGCTACTCCGAGCCGTTGTTTCGTCATCCCATCTGGTTTTGGAAAGGCCAGTGGCGGCTGGACGGCTGGCAGAATCAATTCATTTTTCTGACGGTATTCTTCGTGGCCATCTGGCTGACCTTAAAGCGCGGCCACTCCTTTGTGGAGGTGGTCAGTCCGCGCGCCGATCAGATTTTCGTCAGCGTACTCAAACGAGGGCGTGATCGCCTGTTCCCGGTTCGGGGGTCACGTGCGGAATAACCCGCGCGATGCGTTTGCCGGCGCGCCCCGAGAGGAACCAACTCGGCCCCATGCCGCCTCATTTCCTCCCGTCGGGGGAGTTTTTGTGTTGCGCAATCAACTTCTCCCGCTTCGGCACGTATTTCGAGCAGAAGTGCCCAGCCACCGCACGGGGCTTGTACGGACTGGCGGAATCTGCCTGGATCGGACGGTGCCTCCCAAAAGATGTACAGCGCATCCAGGACAGGCCGGCCGCGGAGGCAAGCCTTCCCCGCAGTTTTTGTTCGATGCCCGCGATGAATTCGGCATAGACCTTGCCCGCAGTTACCTGATCGGGGACAAATTGATTGACCTCGAATGCGGTTGGAATGCCGGGGTGCGCGCGAGCATTCTCGTCCGCACCGGCTATGGCGCGGAGACCGAACGGAAACAGGCCGGGCCAATCACGCGGGCCGTGGTCGTGGACGATTTGACCGCGGCGGCGGATTGGATTTTGCGTTCCTTGGACATTCAGCCGTTGAATCGTTGAATCGTTCAAGCCGACGCAGCGGCATGTACCGGTTCAACGATTTAACTGATGTAACTGATCTAACGACTTAACGATTCACTCGTCTGGCGATTCAGAACCATGTGCGGAATCATTGGATACGTCGGCAAGAAAGCAGCCTCACCTGTGCTGCTCGAAGGCTTGCGCCGTCTTGAATACCGCGGTTACGACAGCGCGGGCGTGGCGCTCCTGCATGAGGCGGACCTGCACGTCCGGAAGAAAAAAGGCAGGATTGACGAGGGCATCGCGCGCGAACTTCAGAGCAACCCGGCGGCCGGCGCAACCGGCATCGCGCACACCCGTTGGGCCACGCACGGTCCGCCTTCAGATGAAAACTCCCATCCGCACCTCGATCAATCCGGCAAGATCGCCGTGGTCCACAACGGTGTCATCGAGAACTACGATCAACTCAAGCAACGCCTGGTCAAGGCTGGTCATCAATTCCGTTCCGCCACGGATACGGAAGTTCTCGCGCACCTGATCGGCGAGTATTTTGACAAACGCCGTGTGGAGAGGTCCGAGCCCAATCCACTGACTCTCGCCGTGTGCGACGCGCTGCGCGACGTCATCGGCACCTACGGCATCGCGGTGATTTGCACCGAACAACCCGAGGTGATCGTTGGCTCGCGCCGGGGCTCGCCGCTCATCATCGGCATTGGCGACGGAGAACATTTTCTGACCAGCGACGCCAACGCCATCGTGGCGCACACACGCGAGGTGGTGTTTCTGAATGACTACGACGTGGCCACGCTCACCCGCGAGCGATTCGCCGTGGTCAATCTCGGTACGCAGACGGCCCCCGTGCAGATCAGCAAGCTGGAGTTCCAGGCCGAGGATTCGCAACGCGGCGAATTCCCGCACTTCATGCTCAAGGAAATCTTCGAGCAGCCGCGCACGGTGGAGAACGCTTTGCGCGGGCGGATTGATCACGAGGGCGCCACCGCTCGTTTTGGCGGGTTGAACCTGTCCCCGGCGGAACTGCGCGCGATTGACCGCATTGTCATCGCTGCCAGCGGCACAAGCTGGCACGCGGCGTTGATTGGCGAGTATCTCATCGAAGAACTGGCCCACCTGCCGGTCGAGGTGGAGTTCGCCCATGAATTTTGTTACCGCAACTGTCCGCTGGAGAAAAACACCGTGCTGCTTGTCATTTCCCAATCCGGCGAGACGGCGGATACCCTGATGGCGTTGCGCGAGGCCAAACGCCGCGGGCACAAGGCGCTGGCCATCATCAATGTCGTCGGCAGCACGATTGCGCGCGAAGCGGACGGCGGCATCTACATGCACGCCGGACCGGAGATCGGCGTGGCCTCCACCAAGGCCTTCATCTCCACGCTCACGATCCTGACGTTGCTGGGCGTTCATCTGGGCCGGATGCGAATGTTGTCCGCTGGCCGGGCGACGGAAATGCTCAAGGCCCTCGAGGCCGTGCCGAAGCAGATTGAATCGCTGCTTCAGCAGGATGAAAGCATCAAGAACCTCGCGCTCAAATATGCGCCGGCCGAGGATTTCTTTTTTCTCGCCCGCGGCTACACCTTTCCGGCGGCGCTCGAAGGCGCGCTCAAGCTCAAGGAAATTTCCTACATCCACGCCGAGGGCTATTCCGCCGCCGAAATGAAGCACGGCCCGATTGCGCTGATTGACGAGAAAACGCCCACGGTCTTCGTTGTGCCTCAGGATTCCATGTATGACAAGACGATGGCGAACCTGGCGATGATCCGCGCACGGAAAGGACCGGTCATCGCCGTCGCCACGGAAGGCGACCTGGAGATCGCCAAAGTTGCCGACGACGTCATCCAGGTCCCGCGAACGCTGGAGCCGCTCTATCCAATCCTGACCAGCGTGCCGTTGCAACTCTTCGCCTATCACATCGCCGTGGCGCGCGGTTGCGACGTGGACAAGCCGCGCAACCTGGCCAAGAGCGTCACCGTGCAATGAATTGAGGCTATCCTGCCGGGGCGGGCGACGCGGCTGCATTCTGCGCCCAAGCCGGGGCGTTGGTTGTTCCCGCAGATTCCACCAGTTGCCGTGCACCGCTGACCTGAACCATCCAGTCGAGTTCCGTGACAAGCGGAAGCGCGGTCGTGCCGCTGAACACCAGGCCGGCGATGAAGCACCAGGTCAGCAGCTTGATCCGGCGGCGCAGGAGGGTTTCACGGTTCATGCGGGAGTGGAGGCGTGCGCCCGGCGACTGCATCCGGCGGGCATGGGTTCTTCCAGTGGGATCATCCGGCTTGCGACGCCCAGGAAATCGCCGAGCTGGCAGAGGCGCTGGTAATATTCCTCTTCCATCAGCCCCAAGAGGGTGGCGCCGTAACGGAGGCAATGGTCATCCGTGATGATGTGCCCGTAATTGATGAGCGGAATCATGTAAGCGACGGCGAGGGGCCACAGGTCGGAGTGGTGCTTCAGCAACGGGCGCAGGTACAGCACGCGGCCATCCTGCTCGCGATTGCGCCAATCAACATCGGGCTGCGCGAACTGGTGCATGGCCATTTCGCCAAACTCGAACACCAGCCGCACGGGATGACGCACGCAGTCCGGATCGTGCAACAGCGCGTCGAGCTTGTCCGGCGTCAGGGGGCTGTATTTTTGGTGGGCGATGACGGCCTGGGCGGCCAGGTGTTCACGCAGGCTTTGCTGGCCGAGCTGTTCCAGCTCGACGGGGCTGAGCCGGCGCAAATCGGCGGTTGTGGTTGCGTTCATGGCGGCTGCAAACGGCGCGTTGTCGGGGGCGTCACTTGGCGTAGCGTTCCTGGAATTCCTTGCGCTCCCGGTCGCGTTGCGCCTTTTCTTCCGGACTCATCTTGTTGAGATACCACTGGTGATTGGGGGCGTTGAGGGTGGCGTCCAGGAGCTGGGCGAGTTTCTCGGCTGCCTCCTTCTTCTTCGCGTCATGGGAGTTTTGATGTTTCTCGATCAACTCCTGCAGCTCGGGCACGTATTTCGAGTAGAAGTGTTTGGCGACCTCATAGGTGCCGTGCCAGTGGGTGTAATCCGGGCCCATCATCGAGGCGCCGTGGCGCGCGCGCCGGCCCTCGTGATGCCAGATTTCATACCAGGTGAAGTCAATGGGATTGCTGAACTGCGCCGGGCGGAGCAGCGGTTGGGCGGCCTGGTAGAGGGCCAGCCCCGGTTTGGCAAATTTCTCGTGGTAGAGGTCAATCAACCCGTCGTATTGCTTGTAGAACGCGTCGGTGAAGTTCTGGTTATGGCAGTTCAAACACACATCAACCATGTTCGCGCGCCGGGTTTGCCAGGGGACATCCTTGGTGGGCAGCCCCAGTTTGGCGTCGGCGATTTCCGGCCGGATGGAAATCTCCGGCCGGTTGTTCCAGGAGATGCGCAGCCCGACGTCGTGGGTGACGCGTTGATTTTTGGTCGCGCTCATGTGGCAGGTGGCGCAGGTCGGCGCGGCGGAATAATCCTCACCCACGATCCACTTGGAACTGTGCAGGTTCATTTTGTCCACGTTGGCGCGGTAGGCGATGCCGTGCTTGGATTCATTGTAGATTTCAATCTGCGGATGGTCCGGCCCCATGTGGCACTTGCCGCAGGTGTCCGGGGTCCGCGCCTGCGCGACCGAGAAATCGTGGCGCGTGTGACAGGCGGCGCAGGAGCCCTCGCTGCCGTCCGGGTTGATGCGGCCAATGCCCGTATTGGGCCAGGTGGCGGGATCCGGCTTGCGGTCCGGGCCGATCTTCACCTCGGCCCCGTGGCACTGCCAGCAGCCATTCACCGCCGCAGCGGAAACCCCTCCGGGGAACATGGGCGTCCGGAACCCCTTGTTGCCTTCGACGATTTCGGCCAGCACATTGTCGAGGGACCCGAGAATGCGCCCGGCCTTGGCGTGGTGCGAGGAGTTGAACTCCCGGACTTCGCTTTCGTGGCAGCGTCCACAATCGCGGGGCGTGACGATCGTGGAGATCGTTTGCCCGTGGTGCTCAAAGGCGTCCACGTCTTCGGGCAGGGCCATGTGACATTCAAAGCAACCGACGTTGCCGCGATAATGTTTACTTGATCCCCATTGCTGGTAGATCGCCTGGCTTTCCTTTTTATGACATTCCACGCAGGCGCGGCTCGGCGCGGAAAGCTCCGGAAGGGTGAAACCAGCGCGCGCCAGCAGCGGAGTCAGCAGCGCGGCGGCGCACAGCGCGAGGGGGAGAATGCGGATTTTCATAGGTGTTTCAGGTTGATTTGGTGATGGTGACGAGTTCCGGATTGGCCCGGAGGGAGCCGTTCATGATCGGGATGGCGACGCGCAACATCCAGGTGAACATCAATGCGCCCAACGCCCAGATGCCGAGGCAGACGAGGGTTTCATTTCGAGTGGGCAGGTATTCGACAATCTGGCCCAGCGGCGACGGCACAAATCCGGGAATGATGAGTCCCATGCCTTTTTCGATCCAGATGCCCACAAAACACGTGACGCAGGCCACGTTGAGCCAGAGCATGCGCCGGCCGGCCGGGGTGATCAGCAGCACGAGGCCGATGGCGTCAAGCCCCATGGCCGTCCAAATCCACGGCACGAGCCCCTGGTGCCCGTGCAATCCAAAATACAGATAGTGCGCCGCCGCCGCGTGTTGCGTCGGCGAGTAAAATTCGGTGAACAGCTCGCTGAACAGGAGGAACATGTTGATGATCATCGCCACCGTCATGATCATGCGCAATGTGGTGATGGGCTGGGCGCCGATGAAATACTTGGTCGTGCGGTGAATGATTTGAAACGCGAGAATCATCAGCGCCGGGCCGGCCACAAAAGCCGACGCCAGGAAGCGCGCCGGCACGAGCGGATGATGCCAGTAGCTGCGGCCCGCCAGGCCGACGTACAGAAACGCAGTGACGGTGTGAATGCTGACGGCCCACGCGATGGAAAGGAACACAAACGGGATGTAGAACCGGCGCGTCGGCTGGCGCCCGCGATACCGGCAGTACAGCAAGTAACCGGCAATGTGCAGGTTCAGCAGCAAATAGCCGTTCAGCACAATCACGTCCCACGACAGGATCGAGCTGGGAAAATTAAAGACGCCAAACGGCGGGATCATGTGATGAAAGCGGTCCGGCCGGCCGAGATCCACCATCACGAACAACAGGCACATCACAATGACCGCAATCGCGAGCAGCTCCCCGAAGATCACCACCGCGTGCATGTGTTCCTTCCGATAGACATAGGCCGGAATGACCAGCATCACCGCCGCCGCCGCCACGCCCACCAGGAAGGTGAAATTGGCGATGTACGCGCCCCAGCTCACCTGGTTGGTCATACCGGTGACTTCCAGGCCGTCCACGAATTGTCGCGCCCAGGCGTGCAGCCCCACAAGCACCAGCACCGTCAGCGCCGTCATCCACGCGTAATACTTCACGCTGCCCTGCCAGGAGAGCCTCCAGACGCGGAACAGAAATGTGAGGTAATCCCTCATTTATCGAAGAAGTAGTAGAACCGCGGTTGCGTGCCAACGTCCTCCTTGAGGATGTAAACGCGTTTGTGGTTCAGGATGTAATTTATCTCACTATTCGGATCGAGCAGATTGCCGAACACGCGCGCGCCGGTCGGACAAACCTCCAGACACGCCGGATATTTGCCCTCCCGGGTGCGGTGCAGACAGAACGTGCATTTTTCCACCACGCCCTTCGGGCGGATGCGGTTGCTCAGGTAACTTTGATTCGGATTGATCTGCTCCGGCTTCAGTGTGGGTTTCTTGTAATTGAACCGCCGCGCGTCGTAAGGACAGGCCGCCATGCAATAACGGCAGCCGATGCACCAGTTGTAATCCACCACCACGATGCCGTCCGCTTCCTGCCACGTCGCCTGCACGGGACAGACCTTGGTGCAGGGGGATTCGCGGCACTGCTGGCATTGCACCGGCATGTAATACTTGTCCGGTTGCGGCACCGTCTCCGGATCGAAATAAGCCGTGGACGTTTCCAGATTGATCGCGCCCTGGTTCAATTCCAGCACACGGATGTAGGACATCTCGATGTCGTCCTCGTCATCGCGCGACTGATTGTTCTCCGCCAGACAGGCGTGGGCGCATTTGCGGCAACCGATGCAGCGGGAAAGGTTCAGCGCGTAACCAAACTCCACGCCGGCCATCGGTTTCACGTCGCGCAGATTGGGGCGCACGCCGTATTCCTGCTCCGCCCGTGCCGCGAGTGACGCCAGGATCCGCTGCAAATCCTCGGGTTTGAGCTCGCGATAATGTCGTTGCAGCAATTCGTCCAACGTGACCGAACCGCTCTCCAGTTCGAGCAGCGGCTTGAGCGCCGCCATGAGCCCCGCCACACCCACCATCGAGGCTGCTGCGCCCTTCAGGAACGTGCGGCGCGTGATCGGCCGGTAAACCTGTTCGATGGTTTTTGGACTGGCGACGTTTTGTGGGTCGTTGTTCATGGGTTCATGGATGCGCGGGCGGTTCGACCTGACCGGCCGGAGGCGGATTGGCCGCGCGCGCCGGATACCGCAACGGCGGCAGGGGTTTCATCTCCTTGAATTTCGGGCTGTGCGGATCGTGACATTGAATGCAGCGCAGCTTCGTTTTGGGACCAAGCTCCGTCTGCCAATAGCCGTTCTGCCGGCCATGCACACCCGCCTGCCAATCCCGGTAAATCGTGCCGTGACATTTGGCGCAGAGCTTCACCACGTCCGCCTGCGCTATTTCCGCTCCGTCATAATCCACGAACACGTTGCGGTTCGTCGGATGGTGGCAATTCAGGCAGAACCGGTTGTTGCCGTGATCGAGGACGATGTCCTTGTGCTCGTTGAGTGGGCGGTTCGTGCCGCCGTAATGCCATCGCGCCGGAAACAATTGGTGGCACTCCATGCAGTTGTACGTCCAACCGGCCTTCACCAGATCCAGTCCCCGGGTCGCGCGCGGCGGCGTCTTGTCGAGATGGGCGTCGGCCGGCAGTCCAACCGTCGGCTGTTGGGCTGGTGGCCGGGCGACGACAGGTAATTTCACCGGCACGGATGCATTGTCGGTGACATGGCCCGGCGCATGGTCGGACTGGCCGGCCAGCCAGAGCCAACCCGACAGACCGCACATCGCCATCGCCATGACCACACGCAAATTCACTCCAGAGGACCTTAACCGTCCGCAAAATCGGAGCTATGCGGTTTTTGCAAAAGGTTTGCCGCTTTTTAACCCGTGTTTGCGACGATCCGCCGAAGCGATCCGGGTCACCTGGCGGGGCGCGGTTGCGAACTTGAGCCGTTCAGGCGGCGGCGGCTCGTAAATGTAATTCGGGCGGTTGCCGAGAAACCCGGACATTCCCTCACGACAACCGGATGGGTCACCGATTCCATGGCTTGACGCGGGGTGCGGAAGCGTGTCCACGTCAAACGCCGGTGGGAATGAGCGGTTCCGGCTGAAGGTTACTTGTGCCGGATCAGGGCGCCAGCCGCGCGCGAATGAATTGTTTCGGAGCCCCGCTCGCTGGCACGGACAGGAGCAGACCGCCAGCGGGCAATGCGTTGGTTTCAAACGGCAACCACAGCTGGAAATCGGTTGAGGCCTCCACCACCACATTTCTTCCCGGAGGCCCCATCAGCCGCAGCCGGAACACATCATTGGAAACCGTCAGGCTGCCCGGGCTGGTGTCGAAGCCGAAATAAAGTGGCGCGCCGAAATTGTTGCGCAGGTGGACCATCAATTCTTCCAAGGTGACCACGACAACTTTCGCCGGGTCGAGCCACTGGACGAGCTGGTTCAAGTTGCTCATCGGATTACCGCTGCCGCTGCCGGTCGGTCCCAAAGTGGACCAGGGATGCACGTTCACGATGCTGTAGGAGGCCGGGTCATTGGGGGCGTCGCGGTGTGGGTCGGCATTCAGTGCCTGGGCGATGGAGAGCGCAGTATCCGCCCCGTCCCACAAGGAGTACTTTACTGAAAGGATGGGTTTGCCGTTGTGAAATTCCAGCGCTCCGGCGCGACCTTTGTAATAGCAACAATACGTCTTGAACATCATTCCCATGACCTCCGGAGCGTCAAGGATGGGGTAAAGGGCACTGGGATCGTAGGTCGGGTCGAGGATGGAAATCACCCGCTGATCCGCCGTCTTCAGGGATTGGGAAATCGAGGCGACCAGCCCGGCGTTGTCCGGGTAGAGGCTGGGAAAAGTGAGGCCCGCACCGCCGGAGGAAACAAACGAGTCCTGATGCGCGCCGTTGGCCGCGTGCTGGTAGTAATAATTGAACGCCACCGGATTCATTTCCGCCAGTGTGGAGGTCAGATCCCAGGTCATGTTGAAGTTGCCGCGATACGGTGAGCCAAACCACCTGGGGTCCGTGGCCCACCCGCCGGTGAGTACCTGGACGTTGTCTCCGTCGCTCATCACGAAGGCGACATAATGTTTGCCCGACTGGGTTGCGGTGTCGGCGGGCGCGTGCCACGACTGTTTCCGCAACGGCACCTCCCACCGTGCGGTGGTCGAACTGCTCCAGCACCAGTCACTCGCGACAACCTGCTGGTTGTGCTGCGAGGCTTGCGCAAACAGATCGAACTCGCTGGGGCCCCACCCGAAAATCCTGCCCTGATGATTCTGGCTGGCGGCGTAAGGCGCCAGGGCGGTCGGGTCCGTGTAGAACATGAAACCGTGGTTCAGGACCGCGAAGTCACGCAGCGAGTCATTCTTGGTCGTGTCCTGATGAAACAACAGGTCCGGGTTGAACTGGGAGCCGTACTGGCTGAAAACCTGGGCGTAGGTCAGGTTGCGCGCGTCGGCAATCAACGGCAGCCCGGCGGCCGTGGCATAGGTCAGAGTGGTTGGATCCACCATCAATGCGTTCGTGACCCCGGCAATACTGGTGGCGACATTGATGGAATCGGGGTTGACCGCGCGATCGTACAGCACATAACCGCTCAGCAGATTCCGGTATCGGTTGATAAAAAAGGTGGGGCTGCTTTGGAACTGCGACTGCACCTGCGGATACGCCAATTGGAGCTGATCGAGCCAGAACCTCGGGTTGGGCAGCGAACCATTGTTGGGGGAGAGCAGGAGTTCACCGTCGGTATGGCGGTTCACGATTCCGGCCAGGCCGGCCATCATCACGTTTTGCGATGGGTTACCCATCGTCCAGACATAAACCGTCTGCGGGAGCGACTGGGCCGCGGCGGTCACCCAGAACGCCAAGGCACTCCCTGCCAGGACCACTTTGGTGGTGGGTCGTTTCATGTTTTGCTGGCTTGTCGAACGCCGCGGGGCGGGCAGGAATGGCAAGGCGCCGGCTCATGTATTTCCCACACCTGCCGTTTTTGCGCGAAGATTACCCGGGGAAGTTTCTTTGTTGCTTCTTCACTCAGGATGCCTCGAGGCACATCCACGTTGTTACTTCGCCGGCAACTTCCCTTGGAGCCGGCGGATCGCCTTCCAATCATGCCCCCAACTCTGCTCCCGCTCTGTTGGTTTTGTCGAGTTCTTCCCGCGCGCTGCGTCATTGGACACCGCGCACAGCGGCACGAGCCGGGGCGGGACGTCGGTCGCTGATCCGGCGTGGTCTGGGTCGCGCAGTTTGTCGCCTCGGGCGGGCAGGAGGCGCTCTGGATTCAGCGGCGATGAACTGCGCCGGCCGCGTGCGGCCGCCGCCCCCACATTTTGCGTTCACGACATTGACTCGCTTCCCGCGCTTGGCTAAGGTCGCCACCGGTAAGAAACGAGTCATCAACCACGGTTTTACCCTCATTTATGCCACCCAAAACCACTGATAAATCGGTCGCAGAAGCCAGAGCATCCGATGCGGCCAGACAGGCGGCCACGCGCTCGCGGGAACTGGATGCCGCGATTTCCACCATCACCAAAAGTTACGGGGAAGGCGCCATCATGCGCCTGGGTTCGGCGCAGGCACTGAAAAAAATCGAGGTCATTCCCACCGGTGCGCTCGCCGTGGATCTGGCGCTGGGGGTGGGCGGTGTGCCGCGCGGCCGGGTCGTGGAAATTTTCGGTCCGGAATCCTCCGGCAAAACCACCCTGATGCTGCACGTCATCGCCAATGCGCAACAGGCCGGCGGTCTGGCCGCCTTTATTGATGCGGAGCACGCGCTGGACCCCGCCTACGCCAAGAAGCTGGGAGTAAACCTTGACGATTTGCTGGTTTCGCAACCGGACTCTGGCGAGGAGGCTCTGACTATTTGCGAAACGCTGGCCCGCTCCAATGCGCTGGACGTCATCGTGGTGGACTCCGTGGCGGCGTTGGTGCCCAAGGCGGAATTGGAGGGGGACATGGGGATGGCCACGATGGGCATGCAGGCGCGGCTGATGTCGCAGGCGCTGCGCAAGCTCACGGCGATTCTGAACAAATCCCGGACCACCTGCGTGTTCACCAATCAACTGCGTGAAAAGGTCGGCGTGATGTTTGGCAATCCCGAAACCACCCCGGGCGGCAAGGCCTTGAAATTTTATGCCAGCGTGCGCATGGACATCCGGCGCAAAG
>WBZR01004238.1_pt1 | contig 11942 bp, 12 predicted proteins | sample 5204231 | NCBI WGS metagenome assembly WBZR01 (sample SAMN12412403, study PRJNA552823) | activated sludge metagenome | isolation source: activated sludge from anammox sidestream of wastewater treatment plant... | place: USA: Virginia | collected 2017-08
CAGGGTACCAGTCAATGGCAGAGGCAAAGAAGGAGGAAGCGCCCGCGGAAGGAGGCAAGGGCGGCAGGAAGAAGATGATCATCATCATCGCCGCGATCCTGGCCGTGCTCGTCGCCGGCGCCGGCGGCGGGTACTTCTACATGCACAAGCAGAAGGAGACCGCGGAGCAGGCCAAGAAGAAAAAGAAGAAGGCCAAGGCTGCCGAGGAGGAAGAGGCCGCAGCGGATGAGGAGGTCGCCGACGAGGAGGCCGTCGATGCGGAGGCCGCCGAGGAGGAGACCGATGCCGCGGATGCCGGGACCGGCGACGGCGATGAGGAGGCGGTGGCCGAGGAGGAGTCGACCGGGGAGGAAGAGGCTGCCGCGGGCGAGGAAGGCGGCGAGGAGCAGGCGTCGGAGGAGGAAGGCGGCGAGGAGCAGGCCTCCGGGGAAGACAGTGGCGAGGAGGGCGCGGAGGAGCCGGCGTATCTGCCGCTCGCACCGGCCTTCGTCGTGAACTTCCAGCCCGGCGCCAGCGGCGAGAAGCCGAAAGCCAGGTTCCTGAGCGTGGAGATCGAGGCCGTGCCGTCGAGCGCGGAACTCGCGGAGAAGATCAAGACGCACATGCCGGCGATACGCAACGCGGTGATCCTGCACCTGAGCAGGCAGACCTACGAAACGCTGATCACGCCGGAGGGCAAGGAGGCGTTGCGCCACGACGTGCTGCTGGAGATTCAGAAGGTCCTGAAGAAGACGATCAGGAAGAAGGGCATCAGGGAAATCTACTTCACCAGCTTCGTGATGCAATAGCGAACCGGATACGAGACCATGGCGAACGCCGATCTGCTCTCCCAGGACGAAATCGACGCGCTGCTCAACGGCGTCGACAACGGTGCGGTAAATACCAGGGACGACGACCAGGGCGCCGGCGGCGGCGTGCGCGGCTACGACTTCACCAGCCAGGATCGCATCGTCCGCGGGCGCATGCCAACGCTGGAGATGATCAACGAGCGCTTCGCGCGCAACTTCCGCATCAGCCTGTTCAACATGCTTCGCCGCTCCCCGGTGATCTCGGTGGAGGCGGTGCGCATGAGCAAGTTCAACGAGTACGTGCATTCGCTGTTCATGCCGTCGAACCTGAACATGTGCAAGGTGCGTCCGCTGCGCGGCACCGCGCTGGTGGTGTGCAACCCGAAGCTCGTGTTCACTCTGGTGGACAATTTCTTCGGCGGCGACGGCCGCTGGCACGCCAAGATCGAGGGTCGCGAGTTCACCGCCACCGAGATGCGCGTCGTGCACAAGGTCCTCGAGCTGGTGTTCGCCGACCTGGCCGAGGCCTGGGAGCCGGTGTTCAAGGTGAAATTCGAGTACGTAAACTCCGAGATGAATCCGCAGTTCGCCAACGTCGTCTCGCCGAGCGAGGTCGTGGTGATCTCCTCCTTCCAGATAGAGCTGGAGGGCGGCGGCGGCGAGCTGCACGTGATGCTTCCGTACGCGATGATCGAGCCGATCCGCGAGATCCTCGATGCCGGCGTGCAGAGCGATACCAACGATCGCGACGAGCGCTGGATCAATTCGCTGCGCGAGGAGATCCGATCCGCGACCGTCACCATCGACAGCACGCTCGCGAAGACCGAGATAACCGTGCGCGAGCTCATGGAGATGACGCCCGGCGACGTCATCCCGCTGGACATCCCAGACAGCCTGCTCGCCAAGGTGGAGGGCGTGCCGGTGTTCCGCGGCCGCCTCGGCGCGTCGCGCGGCATGAAGGCCCTGCAGGTCATCGAACCGATCCGTTCACGACAGAGCAGCATCAATGATTCAGGAGTTGCAGCATGACTGACGCACAATTGGCAGAAGCCGGCGCCGCCGACGACTGGGCGGCCGCGATGGCGGAACAGGCCGCCGTGGAGGCCGGGCAGGCAGCGGGCGCAGCGGCGGACAGCGTCCAGCCGGCGCCGCTCGAGGATCTGAAGCCCGGAATGATCCGCGCCGACGCCCCGGCGAATCTCGAGGCGATACTCGACATCCCCGTGACCCTGTCGGTGCAGATCGGCGCGACCAAGATCAGCATACGCAACCTGCTGCAGCTCAATCAGGGATCGGTCGTGGAGCTCGATCGGCTGGCGGGCGAGCCGCTCGACGTGCTCGTCAACGGCACGCTGGTCGCCCACGGCGAGGTCGTGGTGGTGAACGAGAAGTTCGGCATCCGGCTGACTGACGTGGTCAGCGCGCAGGAACGTGTACGCAAGCTGCAATAGCCGCAGCCGGGGAAGCGTCGATGCGTAGAATCAGGCATGGCATGGCGGCGGCGCTCGCGGCGCTGGCAGCCAGCGTCTCCGCGCTGGCGGCGCAGGGGCCCTCCGCGCCCCAGAGCGCGGTCTCGCTGGCGCAGGTCACGCAGCTCATCGTCGGACTGGGGATCGTGCTGGTGGTGGTCGCCGGCTGCGCGTTCGTGCTGCGGCGGCTGCCTGTCATCCGCTCCGCGCGCAACTCTTCGCTGAAGATCGTGGAGGCGGTGCCCCTGGGCACCCGCGACCGCCTGCTGCTCGTGGACGCGGCCGGCACGCGGCTGCTCATCGGCGTCACCACGGGCAGCATCGCCTGCCTGCACGTGCTGGGCGGCGGGCCGCTGCCGGCAAGCTTCGGCGATGCCCTGAACGAGTCCATGACCGCCGGCGGCACGCCGGCCGTGGCGCGTCCGGCCGCCGGCGTCCCCGCGGCGGGAGGCGCGTCATGAGATCGCGGATCATCGCGGTACTGGCGCTCACGCTCCTGCCGATGGCGGTGTTCGCGGCGCCGGGACTGCCGGCGCTGTCGGTGACCACGGAGCCGAGCGGCGGGCAGACCTACAGCCTGTCGCTGCAGATCCTGCTGTTGATGACCGCCCTGACGCTTTTGCCGGCCGCACTGCTGGCGATGACGTCGTTCACCCGCATCATCATCGTGCTCGCCATCCTCCGGCAGGCGCTGGGCACGGCGCAGACCCCGTCCAGCCAGGTCCTGGTCGGGCTCGCCCTGTTCATGACGTTCTTCGTGATGACGCCGGTCTTCGATCGCGTCTACACCGATGCCGTGGGGCCCTACCTCGAGGACAAGATCACCGTCAACCAGGCGCTGGAGAACGCCGCCGGCCCGGTGCGGCAGTTCATGCTCGCCCAGACGCGCGAGAACGATCTCAACCTCTTCGCCGAGCTGGCGCAGAGGAAGGACTTCCGCTCGCCCGATGACATCCCGTTCTCCGTGCTGCTGCCCTCGTTCGTGACCAGCGAGCTGAAGACCGCCTTCCAGATCGGCTTCGTCATCTTCATTCCGTTCCTGATCATCGACCTGGTCGTGGCCAGCGTGCTGATGTCCATGGGCATGATGATGCTCTCGCCGATGATGATCTCGCTGCCGTTCAAGCTGATGCTGTTCGTGCTGGTCGACGGCTGGACGCTCATCGTCGGGACACTGGTGCAGAGTTTCTACGTCTAGGGAGATGCGCCGGTGACACCCGAGCAGGTCATGGACATTGCACGGCACGCGATGCAGCTGACGCTGGTGCTCATGGCCATACTGCTGGTGCCGTCGCTGCTCGTGGGTCTGCTGGTGAGCATCTTCCAGGCCGCCACCCAGATAAACGAGATGACGCTGAGCTTCATCCCCAAGCTGATGGTGACGATGGCGGTGCTGGTGATCGGCGGTCCGCTGATGCTGCGCATGCTCGTCGAATACATACAGCAGTTGATGAACGACCTGCCCGCCCTCGTCGGCGGGTGAAGGCGGCGGCGGTGATTCATGACCGACCGAGGCCGCGCAAGTCCCTCGCCATCGCAACAGCCGCGCGTGCGCCGATGAACTTCACAGAAGCGCAGATCGCCGCCCTGCTCGCCGCCTGGCTGTGGCCCCTGGTGCGGGTCGCCGCGCTCCTCAGCTCCGCGCCCGTGATCGGAACGCGGGCGGTGCCGGCGCGCATCCGCGTGCTGCTGGCCGTGTGCGTGACCGCGGTGCTGGTGCCGGTGCTGCCGCCGGCCCCCGTCATCGAGCCCATCAGCGCCGCCGGCGCCCTGGTCACCATGCAGCAGGTCATGATCGGACTGGTGATGGGCCTTTCCCTGCGCCTCATCTTCACGGCCGTGGAATTCGCCGGCCAGGTGCTCGGCCAGCAGATGGGCCTGGGCTTCGCGGCGATGGTGGATCCGCAGAGCGGCGCGCAGGTGCCGGTGGTCGGGCAGTTCTACGTCCTGCTGACCACCCTGCTGTTCCTCAGCGTCAACGGCCACCTGCTTGCGCTGCACGCGCTGGCCGAGAGCTTCCACACCCTGCCGATCGGCGTGACCGGCGTCTCCCAGCAGGGGCTCGGCGTGCTGTTGCGGTGGGGCGGTGAGCTGTTCCTGCAGGCCACGGTCATCGCGCTGCCGACGATCACGGCACTGCTGATCGTGAACCTGGGCTACGGTGTGCTCTCGCGCACGGCGCCGCAACTGCACATCTTCGCGGTGGGCATACCGATCACCGTCATCGCCGGCGCGGTGCTGATGGGGATAACGCTTCCGGCGCTGCCGGATCACGTGCAGGCGCTGATGGAGCTCGCCCTCGTCGCCGCCCGGCAGATCCTGACGGGAGGCTAGGACGATGGCGGAACGCGACGGCCAGGAACGCACCGAACAGGCGACCGAGAAGCGCCGGCGCGACGCCCGCGGCCGCGGCGAGATCGCCCGCTCGCGCGAGCTCACGACCATGATGCTGCTCATGGGTGCGGGCGCGGTGATGCTGATGGCGGGCGAGCGCATGGGCAGGGGGCTCGCCGGCACCATGAAGGAGATGTTCGCGCTGTCCACGCGCGAGGCGCTCTCGACGATGTCGCTGCCGGAGGTCTTCATGGGCGCGCTGGGCGATGCCCTGACGAGCGTACTGCCGCTGATCGCCGCGGCCTTCGCGATCGCGCTGCTCGCGCCCGTGGCCATCGGCGGCTGGGCCTGGAGCAGCGAGGCGCTGGGGGTGAAATGGGAGCGGCTCGACCCCCTGAAGGGCTTCGGGCGGATGTTCAGCACCAACAGCCTCGTCGAGCTCGGCAAGGCGCTGCTGAAGCTGGTGCTGTTCACCGTCGTGCTGCTGGCATTGCTGTGGAACTGGGCGGCGGAGATCGTCGGGCTCGAGCACGCGGATGCGCGCGCCGGACTCCTCGAGTCGCTGCATCTCGTCTCGAGGAGCTTCCTGGTGCTGGCCGCCGTGACCATCGTCATCGCGATGGTCGACGTGCCCTGGCAGCTGTATTCGCATGCGCGCCGTCTGCGCATGACCAGGCAGGAGATCCGCGACGAGCACAAGGAAACGGAGGGCAGTCCCGAGGTGAAGGGCAAGATCCGGCGCATGCAGCTGGAGGTCGCGGCGCGGCGCATGATGGAGGAGGTGCCGAAGGCGGACGTCATCGTCACCAACCCGACCCACTACGCCGTCGCGCTGCGCTACGACGCGAAGAAGAACACCGCGCCACTGGTGGTCGCCAAGGGCGCCGACGAGGTCGCGCAGCAGATCATCCGCATCGGCGCCCACCACGGGGTCATGACCTTCTCGGCGCCGCCGCTCGCCCGCGCGATCTTCCACAGCACCCGGATCGGCAGCGAGATCCCGGCCGGACTCTACGTGGCCGTGGCGCGCGTGCTGGCCTACGTCTTCCAGTTGCGCGCGAAGCCCGGCAGCCGCGACGTGCAGCCACCGGCCGATCTGCCGATCCCCGATGAACTGCGCCGGGACCGATAGCGAGGAGTCCGTGATCGCATGAACCACCAGGCGGTCATGACCGGGTTGAGGAACGTGCAGCGTTCGGGGCTGGGCACGCCCCTGCTGCTGCTCGTCATCCTGGCGATGATGGTGGTGCCGCTGCCCACCTTCCTGCTCGACATACTGTTCACCTTCAACATCTCGCTGTCGCTGGTCGTGCTGATGGCGGTGGTCTACAGCAGGCGGCCGCTGGAGCTGAGCGCCTTCCCGACGGTGCTGCTCATCGCCACGCTCATGCGGCTGTCGCTGAACATCGCCTCCACGCGCGTGGTGCTGCTGCACGGCCACAACGGCACCGAGGCGGCGGGCCAGGTCATACACGCCTTCGGCGAGTTCGTCATCGGCGGCGACTACACCGTCGGGTTCGTGGTGTTCGCCATCCTGATCATCATCAACTTCGTGGTGATCACCAAGGGCGCGGGGCGCATCTCCGAGGTCAGCGCGCGCTTCACGCTGGACGCGATGCCCGGCAAGCAGATGGCGATCGACGCCGATCTGAACGCCGGCATCATCAACCAGGAGGAGGCCAAGGCGCGCCGCAAGGAGATCGCGGAGGAGGCGGAGTTCTATGGCTCGATGGACGGCGCCAGCAAGTTCGTGCGCGGCGACGCCATCGCCGGCATCCTCATCCTGTTCATCAACATCATCGGCGGCTTCGCGATCGGCACGCTCGAGCACAAGATGGCGGTGGCGGACGCCGCCAAGGTCTACACCCTGCTGACCATCGGCGACGGCCTGGTGGCGCAGATCCCGGCGCTGCTGCTCGCGACCGGCTCGGCGATCATGGTGGCGCGCGTGTCCACGGCCGAGGACATGAGCCAGCAGATCATCAAGCAGCTGTTCGCCAACCCGCGCACGCTGGGCGTGGCCGCGGGCATCCTCGGTCTGCTGGGCATCATCCCCGGCATGCCGAACTTCGTGTTCCTGCTGCTCGCCGGCGCAGCGGGCGCCGCCGCCTGGTATTTGGCTCAGGAGGAACGCAACCGCGCCGCGGCGAAGGCCGAGCCGCCGCCGGCGCCGCCCAGGCCGGAGACCAGGGAGATCAGCTGGGACGACGTCACGCCCGTGGATCTGGTCGGACTGGAGGTCGGCTACCGGCTGATCCCGATGGTCGATCGCGCGCAGGGCGGCCAGTTGCTAGGCCGGCTGAAGGGCGTGCGCAAGAAACTCTCGCAGGAGCTCGGCTTCCTGATCCCCGCCGTGCACATCCGGGACAATCTCGATCTGAAGCCCGGTGCCTACCGGATCACGCTGATGGGCGCCACGGTCAGCCAGGCCGAGGTGTTCCCCGATCGCGAGCTGGCGATCAATCCGGGCCAGGTGTTCGGAAAGCTCAAGGGGACGCCGGGCAAGGACCCGGTCTTCGGACTCGAGGCGGTGTGGATCGAGCAGACGCAGCGCGATCACGCCCAGTCGCTCGGCTACACGGTCGTCGATGCCAGCACCGTCATCGCGACACACCTGAGCCAGGTGCTGCAGGAGCACGCCCACGAGCTGCTCGGCCACGACGAGACGCAGCAACTGCTCACCCGCCTGCAGCAGACCAGTCCGAAGCTGGTGGAGGACCTCGTGCCGAAGGTGTTGCCGCTCGGCGTGGTGGTGAAGGTTCTGCAGAACCTGCTGCGCGAGAGCGTGCCGATCCGCGACATCCGCACCATCGTCGAGGAGCTTGCGGAACACGCTCACCGCAGTCAGGACCCCGTCGTGCTGACCGCTGCCGTTCGCGCCGCGATGGGTCGCGCCATCGTGCAGCAACTCATTGGTTTGGAAGATGAATTGCCGGTGATCACGCTCGACCCTTCACTGGAACACTTATTGCACCAGTCGATCAGAACGTTGAGCGAAGGATCGATCCCGCTCGAACCCGGTCTCGCCAACCGCCTCATTCAGTCCATACGCGAGGCGGCGGAGCGGCAGGAGATGCAGGGCCAGCCCGCGGTGTTGCTGGTGCCGGACGGATTGCGCGATTTCATGGCGCGCTTCGTCCGCCACAGCATCAGGAACATCCACGTGCTGGCCTTCGCCGAGGTGCCGGAGAACCGGCAGATCAGGATCGTCGCCAACGTCGGGCGCGCAGAGTGAATGACGGCGTGACGGACTGACTGAAACTGGAGACGACGGTGCGGTGGCGCAACAGCAGACACAACGAAGGCAGAGGAGCGGGGAGATGAAGCTGCGTCGCTACTTCGCCCCTGACATGCGCACGGCCCTGGCCGCGGCCCGCCGCGAGCAGGGCGCGGACGTGATGATCGTCGGCCAGCGGAAGGTCGACGGCGGCCTGGAGCTCATCACCGCCGAGGAATACGACGCGGAGATCCTCGCCTCCCACACGCCGCCGAAGCCGTCCTTTCGCGCCGTCGTCGACGACAGCGGCGAGGACGGGGCACCGGTGCCATCGGCGCGCAGGCCGGACACGGCAGCCCGCCCGTCCGCGCCCGCGCCGCAGCGCTCCGGTGTGAAGCCTTATGTCTTCCCGCAGGCGCCCGCCATCGACCGCAATCCGTCCGCGGCTGCGCGCGCGCCCGCAGCAAGGCCGGGCAGCGTTCGCACCCAGGCCGGGCCTGCCGCGCGCGCCGAGGCGGCGGCCAACGGGAGTGCCGCGGAGAGCCGCAGGAACGGCGCGGTGCGCGGCGAACCCTTGTGGACCCGCGAACCGGTCATGGATCAGATGCAACAGGAACTGCGCTCGCTGCGCGGCCTGCTGCAGCAGCAATTCGCCACGCTGGCGTGGTCGGACATGCGTCAGCGCAATCCGCTGGGCGCATACCTGCTGCGGCGAGCGGTCGGCGCCGGCGTGACGCCGCGACTGGCGCGCGACCTCGCGCAGAGCGTCTCGGCCACGCTGTCATTCGATCAGGGTTGGGAGAAGTTCCTGAGTCTGTATGCCCAGCGCCTGCGCGTGTCCGGAAACGATCTCATGGAACGCGGCGGCGCGGCGGTGCTGGTGGGGCCGACCGGGGTCGGCAAGACCACGCTGGTCTGCAAGCTGGCGGCCCGCTTCGCGCTCAGGCACGGCGCCCGCGAGGTGGCGCTGATCACCACCGACAGCCAGCGCATCGCCGCGCACGAGCAGTTGCGCAGCTTCGGCCGCATCATGGGGATCCCGGTGCGCGTGGCCGCCGGTGTGGAGGAACTCCTGCCTGCCCTCGATGCGGTGTACGACCGCAAGCTGGTGCTGGTCGACACTGCCGGCATGGGACCTCGCGATCGCCGCATAGACATCACGCTCGCGGCCCTGCGCGACTGCGCGCCGCTGGTACGTTCCTTCGTCGTGGCCTCGGCGGCCACTCCGGCGCGCGATCTGGATGCCATCTTCGCGCGTTACGCGCCGGCGATGCCGGCCGGCGTGATGCTGACCAAGCTCGACGACGCGACGCTGCTCGCACCGGCGCTGTCGGCAGCCATCTTGCATCAGTTGCCCGTGGCATACGTCAGTGGCGGTCAGCGTATACCCGAGGACGTGGAAGTGGCCGCCGCCAGCACTCTGGTGAAACGGGCCATTGCGGCAACGTCCGCCGACAGCCAGGCCGAGCGCGGCGAGGTGGACTTGATGATGGAGGAGCTTTTCGGTGGCGGAGATAAAGTACATGCGCGCGCCTGAGCGCGGCACCGGCAACGTCTCGGCGCTGCCTGGCGCACGCCCGGTGCGCGTCATCGCGGTGACGAGCGGCAAGGGCGGCGTCGGCAAGACGACGGTGTCCATCAACCTGGCGTTGGCGTTGGCGCAGACCGGCAAGAGCGTGATGCTCATGGACGCCGACCTGGGACTGGCCAACATAGACGTAATGCTGGGCATGAAGCCGCAGCGGAATCTCTCGCACGTGGTCGACGGCCAGTGCGAACTGAATGACATCGTGCAGCAAGGGCCCTTCGGAGTGCGCGTGCTGCCGGGCGCCTCCGGCATACGCCGCATGGCGGAGCTGAGCGAGCGCGAGCAGGCCGGTCTCATCTATGCCTTCAGCAGTGTCGAGCCGCAGCCGGACGTGCTCATCGTCGACACGCCGGCGGGTATCTCCGAGACCTCGGTGAAATTCTGCGCCGCCGCCCAGGAGGTGATGGTGGTCGTGTGCAACGAGCCGGCGTCGATGGCCGATGCCTACGCGATGATCAAGGTCCTGAGCCAGGAGGCCGGGCGTACGCGCTTCCGCGTCCTGGTCAACATGGCGCGCACCGCGGCCGACGGCCAGCTGCTGTTCCAGAAGCTGGTGGAGACCACCAGCCGCTTTCTCGACGTGTCCCTCGATCTGGTCGGCACCGTGCCCTACGACGGGCACGTCCTGCGCAGCGTGCAGAGCCGCCGCGCGCTGGTGGAGATGTTCCCCAACAGCGGGGCGGCGCAGTTGTTCAAGAAACTGGCGGACCGTGCCGATAGCTGGCCTGTACCGAAGACGGCCAGCGGTCAGCTCGAGTTCTTCGTCGAGAGCGTGATCAGGGCCGCCCCGGGCAGCGGCAGGTGGGCTAGGGCATGAGCGAGATCGCCGCGTACAAGTCCACCGCACGGATTTCCCCGGAGGCGGGCGACGGCGGCCAGCAGCTCGTGCAGCAGCATGCGCCGCTGGTCAAGCGCATCGCCTATCACCTGATGACGAGACTGCCGCCGAGCGTGCAGGCAGAGGACCTGATCCAGGCCGGCATGATCGGGCTGCTCGAGGCGTCGAAGAACTACGATCCGAAGCTCGGCGCCAGCTTCGAGACCTACGCCGGCATCCGCATCCGGGGAGCGATGCTGGATGAGATCCGCAAGGGCGACTGGGCGCCGCGCTCGCTGCACCGGAAGGTGCGCGAGATGGCCAAGGCGGTCGCCGAGGTCGAGCGTGAGAAGGGACGGGATGCGCGCGACGCGGAGGTGGCCGAGAAGCTCGGCGTATCGATCGACGAGTACTACGGGGTGGTCGCCGACGCCACCAGCCACCGGCTCTTCAGCCTGGAGGAATTGCCGGCGGGCGAGGACGGCATGGCCGAGGGCCTGGTTGCATGCATACAGGGCCCCGATGCCGACGTGGAGGACGCCCATTTCCGCCAGGCGCTGGCCAAGGCCGTGGCGAGCCTGCCGGAGCGCGAGCGCCTGGTGCTCTCGCTGTACTACAACGAGGACCTGAACCTGCGCGAGGCGGGCGAGGTGCTGGGCGTCAGCGAATCGCGCGTCTGCCAGATCCACGGCCAGGCGCTCATCCGCCTGCGGGCGCGCATGAGCGACTGGCTCGAGACGGACTAGTTGTTTTTCTTGTTTGTGCGGGCCGGGCGTTTGCAAGCGGACGGGCGCGAAACAGCATTCGACACTTCGCGACGGAGGAAATCGTGAACAAAGACATGAAGATTCTCATCGTGGACGATTTTTCCACGATGAGGCGCATCATCAAGAACCTGCTGCGCGACCTGGGCTTCCAGAACACGCAGGAGGCCGATGATGGGCAGACGGCCCTTCCGATGTTGCAGAACGGCAGCTTCGAGTTCCTGGTCACCGACTGGAACATGCCCGGCATGCAGGGCATCGACCTGCTGAAGGCGGTGCGCGCCGATCCCAGGCTCGCCACGCTGCCGGTGCTGATGGTCACCGCCGAATCCAAGCGCGAGCAGATCATCGAGGCTGCGCAGGCCGGCGTGAACGGCTACATCGTCAAACCATTCACCGCGCAGACGCTGCAGGAGAAGATCAGCAAGATCTTCGAGCGCGTCGCCGCCACCGCGTAGACGCGCAGCGCACGACAGGGACAACAGGGCTAGGGGGCCTTCAGATGGACAATCTGGCGAAGCTGCAGATCGCGCGTGACCTGATCGCACATCTGGAGGCCGGTGACGAAGACAAGGCCGACGAGTTGCTCGAGCTCATGACGCGCAGCAAGGAGGCGAGCCTGTTCATGGACGTCGGGCGGCTGACTCGCGAGCTGCACGAGGCGCTGAAGAACCTCCAGATGGACGGCAAGCTCGCCGGTCTCGCCGAGCAGGAGATACCCGACGCCAAGCAGCGGCTGAGCTTCGTCATCCAGAAGACCGAAGAGGCGGCCAACCGCACGCTGAACGCGGTGGAGACGCTGCTCCCGATCTCGGAGAAGCTCGGTGATGCGGCGAGGAGCTTCGCCACGGACTGGAGCCGCTTCACGCGCCGCGAGATGGACATGAAGGAGTTCAAGGCCCTGAGCGCGAGGCTTGCCCTGTTCCTGGAGCAGATCAAGGCCGACAGCGCCACCCTGCACAGTT
>WBZR01004239.1_pt1 | contig 11937 bp, 13 predicted proteins | sample 5204231 | NCBI WGS metagenome assembly WBZR01 (sample SAMN12412403, study PRJNA552823) | activated sludge metagenome | isolation source: activated sludge from anammox sidestream of wastewater treatment plant... | place: USA: Virginia | collected 2017-08
AAGCTGCTGCACACGCTCGTTGGCTATACCGATCGGCCGACCGAATTGCAGCTCATCGCTTATCTCGCAACGCTCGCGGTCATGGCGCTGCTTGCCCGCATTGCGTCGCCGCCGCGCGCTGCGCGCGTTCCGGCGTAGCGCGAACGAGCGTAGACCCTTTCGAAAATCAGCGATCGCGGTTGGGGTTGCTCAGCGCCGCGAAAGCAAGATCGGGAGCGCGGTCGATCACCCTGAGTAACGCACGCGCCGGGCCGCGCGGCGAGCGCTTGCCCTGCTCCCAATTGCGCACGGTCTCGATCGGCACACAGATGCGGGCGGCGAACTCCGCCTGCGTGAGCTTGGTCCTTGCGCGGATGCCACGCGCATAGGCCGCATCCGGGAGCGCGTCGCCGGCCGCAGCAGCGGGCGGCTGGCTGCGCCCATTGCCGCCGCCCGGCGATCCCGCCATTCCGGCAATCGCACGCTCGCTACCGTCAGGAAGTATCTCGACGATCCGGCCGTCCGCCTTCAGCCTGACCCGCATCATGCTCATAGGCCTATGTGATTCCCTCTCGCCGGCCAAGCAGGTCGCCGGCACTGTCGGCAATGCCCGGTCAGCCAACGGCCGATACGGCACGGAGCGGCTCCTGCCCGCTCTCCGCCGATTTTGCCCTCCCCACCAGCCGGTCGATCTCCTCCGTCGGCCCGGGCTTGGCAAAGAGGTACCCCTGCATCTCGTTGCAACCGGCAAGGCGCAACAACACGCGCTGCTCCTCGGTCTCCACCCCCTCGATCACCACCCCCATGCCGAGCGCCCGGCCGAGCGTGACGATGGCCTGGATGATCACCCCGCCGTTCGCCGATTGACCGAGCGAGGTTACGAAGCTGCGATCAACCTTGAGCTTGTCGAACGGCAACTGCTGCAAGTAGCTCAGGCTCGAATAGCCCGAGCCGAAATCATCGAGTGCGAGCCGTACTCCGAGGGCGCGCAGTTCGAGCAGCCGCGCACGAGCCTCTTCGGGGTCGTCAACCAGTACGCCTTCCGTGACCTCAAGCATAAGGCGTGAACGCTCGAGCTTGCTGTCGGCGAGCACCGAGGTCACGAGTTCGATGAAGCTCGGGTCGCGCACCTGGAGCGGTGACAGGTTGACGCTGACATAGAGCCCCGGCCAGCGCTCGGCGTCGGCAACCGCGCGGCGCAGCACGAATTCGCCGAGCCGATCCATCAGGCCCGCCTCTTCGGCGATTGGAATGAAGGTCGCCGGCGGGATCCGGCCGCGCGTCGGATGGTCCCAGCGCAACAGCGCCTCGACGCCATTGATCGCGCCGGTATCGGACGAGACGATCGGCTGGTAATGTAGCTCGAAAGCACGCGCCGCCAGGGCACGAGCAATTTCCCGCTTGATGAAGCGCCGCTCCTGCAGATCGGCCTCCATGTCGGCGGCGAATGCGATCGCGCTGCCCCGGCCGCGCCGCTTGGCTGCGCGCAGCGCAAGGTCGGCGCGGCGCGTCAGGTCCTCGCGCGTGGTCCCATCATGCGGCGCGATCCCCAGCCCGATGCTGCACGCGACATGGACGGCTTGATTGACCCAGATCGGACGCGCCACCGCCTGGCGGATGGCATGCGCCAGTTGCAGGGCCGCTTCGGCGTCCAAGCCGCGAACGAACAATGCAAATTCGTCGCTGCCGAGGCGCCCGAGCACTACCCGCTGCGGCACCGCGTCACGCAATCGCCGGCTGATCTCGACCAGCACTTCATCGCCGCCCGCATAGCCGAGTGAATCGTTGACCTCGTCAAAGCCATCAAGGTCGATCGATAGAAACGCGATCGCCTCCTTGCTGCGGCGCGCCGCCAGCGTCTTGTCGAAGATTTCAAAGAAATGATGGTGGTTCGGCAGGCCGGTCAGAACGTCCTCGTATTCGAGACGTTGAATGTGCTGCTCGCTCCTGGCGAGCCGCCTGCCCAGATGGCCGAGTTGCCAGATGGCGAGCGTTGCGAAGCCGACGAGCCCGATCGCGATCGCCACAACGAACGGAAGAATCCGGCGGACGGCCGCAGCCGCCGCCGACCGCGCCGGCTGCCAACTGAACCAGCCCACGATGCGGCCGTTGCGGTCCAGCACCGATTGCACCGCGCGCTCGCCGGCGGCCGGCTCGGCCTCAAAACGCAAGTCGTTCAATCCGGAAATCCGTTCCAGCGCGTGGATGATCTTTGGGTCGCCGCGGGGGAGATCGGGAGAGAGTGCCTGGAGCGCCTCCATGGCGTTGCTCAAGGCCTGCCGTTCCTCGGCTTCGACGCGTTCGTCGGCATGGATCGCCAGCGCGTAGCCCAGGCCGGCGCAGCCGATCAGGGCGGCTGCCAGGAAGAAGGCCAGCAACGCGACGGTCTTCAGGCCCACAGGCTTGCTACGCGCACCGGCCGGACGCTTCGGGCTCTCGAGCTGCTGTTCGCCAGAGAGCGGCGCTTTGTCGTCGTCACAATCCACCGGCCGCCCCGGCCTAATGCCACTGATGCTCGCCAATCTAGGCCGTTAAGGTTAACGCCCCGTCACTATCAAGCTTCGCTCTATCCCATTGAATGGCATATAAATTATCTACTGCCGCAGCCCGAACCAGACGGTCGCGATGGCAAGAAAGGCAAAGAAACCGATCACGTCCGTGACGGTGGTAACGAAGGGCCCGGAGGACACCGCCGGGCAACAACCGGGCCTCATCAAGTGCGCCACACTCCCGCCCGCTCAATGCTGCTATGGGAGGCGAAGCGTCTTCGAATCGAGCATTTCGATTTCGCTGCTCGGCCACGTCCGCCGGTGAATTCGCCGCATGCTGTTGAGACCCGTCATCGCATTTCTCACCGGATTTGCCGCGTTCGTACCGGGCGGAATCGCAACCGCGCAGGACGGAGCGAATGCCTGCTGGACAGCGAGCGACCTCGCCCATCGCGCCGGCGAGGAGATCGTGCAGAAGCGGGTCAAGTCCGCCTCCGTTGCGCCGCCGAAGCGGCAGCTCGCCGCATTCACGCCGTTATCGCAGCGCGGCGTCGTGCGCCGCGTCAAGCTTCCGCCGGGCAGGCGGTTGATCGCGCTGACCTTCGATCTGTGTGAGCAGCCATCCGAGATTGCCGGCTATCAGGGCGGCATTGTCGACTTTCTGCGCAGCAACCGCGTCAAGGCGACGTTCTTCTTCGGCGGCAAATGGATGCTCTCGCACAAGGCGCGCACCCAGCAGTTGATGAGCGATCCGCTGTTCGAGGTGGCCAACCACACCTGGGCGCACCGCAATCTGCGCAACCTGACCGGCACCGCGCTGACCGAGGAGATCCGCAGCGTTGCCGCCGCCTACGAACAGGTGCGCGAAGACCTCGCGGCCAAGCAATGCATCAGCTCCGACGGACACACCCAGGCGGCGCGGCTGGCGCCCAAGCGGCTCAGCCTCTTCCGCTTCCCCTATGGCGCCTGCAGTCCGCAGGCGCTTGCCGAGGTCGCCGAGCAGGGACTGTTGCCGATCCAATGGGACGTGTCGTCGGGCGACCCGGCTTTCGCCCTGTCGGCTACGACCATGGCGCGCAACGTGATCGAGAGCGTGCGCCCCGGCTCGATCGTGCTGTTCCACGCCAACGGCCGCGGCTGGCACACGGAAGGCGCCCTTCCGGAGATCGTCGGCACGCTGAAGGCCAAGGGCTACCAGTTCGTCACGGTGACGGAACTGATGGCCGCCGGCGAGCCGGTGATGTCGGCGACCTGCTACGATGCAAGGCCGGGCGACACCGACGAGCCGCGCTTTCCGCGCACGCTCTCGACCGGCAGCCGCTTCGCTCCCGGCGCGAGCTCGGAACATCCGGGCGCTCGTTCAGCGCCGAGCCCGTGGTCTCTGTTCCCGCCGGTGCTGCGGCCGCCCGCCAACACCCCGCCGCGATAGCCTCGCTTCCGCCGCATCCGCGGGTTCAATAGGCAAACGGGGGGACCTGGCAATGATCCTGCGAACTTGCGCGCTTGCTTGCGCGCTCGGCGCCGTGCTGGCACTGACCACGGCCGCCGCGGACGCCCAGACGCGCTGTCCGGGCAATCCGGACGCGCTTGGCACCGAGCGCGTCCTTGCCGTCGATCCCGCCGCAACGCCGCGGGTCGGCCGCAAGCATTTTCCGCAGACGCTTCCGCTCGCGCCGAAGGAGGTCGTGCTGACCTTCGATGACGGCCCGGAGGCGCGCGCAACGCCGCGCATCCTCGATGCGCTCCAGCGCGAATGCGTGCGGGCGTCGTTCTTTCTGCTCGGCCGCAGCGCGCTCGCGCACAAGGATTTGGCTCGGCGCGAACTCGCCGAGGGGCACACGGTCGCGTACCACACCTTCGCGCATCCCCTCCTCGACCGCATGCCGATTGCCGCCGCCGAAGCCGAGATCGACCGCGGCTTCGCGGCAGTCGACAAGGCGCTCTACGGCGAAGCCGGCCCGACGCCGGCCACGCCGTTCTTCCGCTTTCCCGGCTTCGCCTCCTCGCCGGCACTGCTCGATCGCCTGGAGAAGCGTGGAATTGTCGTGTTCGGCGCCGATCTGTGGGCGGGCGACTGGATCAGGATGACGCCGGAGCACGAGCTCAAGCTTGTGCTTTCGCGAATCGAGCAGACGCGCGGCGGCATCGTGCTCTTTCACGACACCAAGTCGCAGACCGCCGCCATGCTTCCCGCATTCCTGCGTGCGCTGAAGAGCGGCGGATATCGCGTCGTCCATGTGGTTTCGGCGCGCCAACAAGCGGGCCTTGCCACGGCGCGATCATGGCGGACCGAAGGCGGCGTGTCTTCGCCGTCACATTTCGAATTAATCATGCAAAACGCCAGTGATTAAGCGGCCATTAATTTGCCTCCTCATACTGTTTCGGTACAGTGCAAATGAACAAACACCTTCCCGGGCGTACCTCCGGGTTTGTCCAGAAATCGGGGCCAAACACGGACATGCGCAGTGTCGTCGCAGCATCCTTGATGCTGGCCGTTCTCGCTTGCGCGGGGACTGCCGGCGCCGCCGAGTGCCCGCCCGGCGCGATGGGCGTCAGCCGTACCATCGTGGTCGATCCGAGCGAACATGCGCGCCTCGGCAGCATGCAGTACAGCGAGTCGCTTCCGCTGCGTGACAAGGAAGTGGTGCTGACGTTCGACGACGGCCCGCTACCGCCCTACACCACCCGGATTCTCGAAACACTCGCCTCCGAATGCGTGAAGGCGACGTTCTTCATGGTCGGGCGCATGGCGCGCGGCTATCCTTCGCTCGTGCGGCGCGTCTACAACGAAGGCCACACGGTCGCCAACCACAGCCAGAATCATCCCTTTACCTTCAACAAGATGTCGATCGATCAAGCCTCGGTCGAGATCGAGGACGGTTTTGAGTCGCTGCGCACGGCGCTCGGCGATCCGAAGGCGGTCGCGCCGTTCTTCCGCATCCCGGGGCTGTTGCGGCAGAACTCGGTCGAGCAGTATCTCGCCGCCCACGACGTGATGACCTGGAGCGTCGACTTCCTGGCCGACGACTGGACGCATATCAAAGCGCCGGAAGTGGCGAAGCGCGCGATCAGCCGCATCGAGGCGCGCCGCAAGGGCATCCTGCTGCTGCATGACATCCAGCCGGCGACCGCTCTCGCGCTTCCTGAAATCCTGCACGAGCTCAAGGTGCGCGGGTACAAGATCGTGCACGTCGTGCCGGCGACAGCGGACCGGCCGAAAACCGTCACCATGCCCGACCAGTGGGCGGCGCGCATGACGCCGGAACAGAAGGTGTGGCCGCGCCTCGTCGCGGTCGGCGCGCCGACCCTGTCGAATGACCAGCCCGTGCTCGAAGTACCGAGCGCGGCGAGCCTCGGCCTGTCCGACCCGCTCAAGCCGGTGAGCACGATCGCGCTGGTGCCGAATCTCGAGCGGCCGAGCGTGCGCGAGGGCGACGTTCCGCTCCCGCCGGTCCTGTTGTGGCCGCGTCAAAGATTTGCCGCGCCGGTCGAAAGCGAGCAGCTTCCCGCGCCGGCCGCGCAGACCTTCAAGTACACCCGCGTCTTCCAGATGCCGGGCACGGAAAAGAAGAAGAAGGCTCCGTCGAGCGCAACGCAGGTCACCAAGCCGAAGGATCCGAATGCGCCAGCCACGACGACGGGATCGACCCAGGCCAGCGCCGCGCCACGTCCGGCCCATCCGGCGGGGCATCAGCTCTCGGTCGTGCGCCCGCCCTTATCGCTCAGCCTGCCGAACTTCATGCGGTAGCGACGTCGCGCTCGTGCCCGGATGGAGCGTTCCCGCGCCCCTCCCGGCGCGCGACCGCGCAATCCGGGTCAACGGAAATAACGGTACACGGCCCCCCGGATTTCGCCCCGCGCATCTGCGATGCGCTTCGGCTCGATCCGGGCTACAGTTGCTATGACACGATAAGCCGACTCATGTCGTTCTTTATCTCCCCCAACAACGGTCTCTTTGTAGAAGCGTGGACGGCTTGGCACCTGCCGTTTCCAGGCAACCAGGCTTTCAAGAGCAAGGCGGAATACGCCGGTTACAGGGACGCATTGCGCGTCGCTTTAACCAGCTTACCACAATTGGGGACATTGTACGCGAGATACACTTTTGATGGACGAGCTAACCACGACCCCGATGTTGAAAATGTGCTATTTTACAATATCGGCTGTGATGCGTTCGAAGCCAACGCCGTTACCTCCCTGTATTTCGAACGGGAAGATGGGCCGGTGCCAATTCGGAAGGGATTGGAATTTGTTCCACGCGCCTACGTAAAGTACGCGACAGCCAATGCGGATCGATGCGTTCGCTTCGGCGCAAGCGATGCCATCGCTACGTGTTCTCCGGTTGTATGCGCTGACCCTCGTTATATTAGCAACTGCGCACGACTTTGGAGGATATTTAAACCAGCTATTGTTAGCAAAGCAGAACCGGGAGCGCATAGGTCTAAGCCTTTTGCCATGCAGATGCGAATTTCCGCGCCAAGCTCAATCAGGCTGAACTTGGCAAAAATCGCCAAACCGTTGCTGGATGGTTTTATTTCTGCGCTTCACTACTATGAAGGCAAACACTTCGATGCGGTAGTCACCCGCACTGCGAAGAAGCTTTCTGACTCGCCAGAAATGATTGGCGATCTCCTTACAGAACGACAAGGCGCCGTGTTAGGCCCTCGATCCGTCCCCCATTTGCGGGGCGATGGTTTGCAGTGGTCCCCGGCTGACGATTTTTTGATCGCCGGGGAGATTGTTCGAGAATTTTTGCCCGAAGGCGAGCCGATCAGCCTTTCCGGCTATGTCAGTCCGGCCCCGAGCCGGTATGCCGCAAAATAAGCGCCACAATCCCGGCAATGGTGCGGTCGAGAGGAAACGTCCCTCCCGCCTCTAATTATTTGATATTACTGTATATTTTTCGGCGTCGGTAAGCGTTGTGTAGTGATTTCTGTAGCGATGCAACCACTACGTTTCGTGAGCCTCAACCCGCGCTGCAATGCCGGGCTCGCGTGTCGGGCCTTGGGCTTCTCACCGCGCTCCAAACCGCCGAGTCGAGTTGACGCGCGGTCAAAGTTGAGGGGTAGCCGTGGCTTCCACGAAGGGCGACAGCGGCGGCAACCAGAAGTCCGCCTGCTTCTTCTGGCAAAACCCCATGGCCTCCCAAAGCGCCTTCTACATATCGCACCACCATCCTGTCCGGTTTAACTTTGTCACCGTCACCTGCGAGCATGGATAAGTACTTCCACGATACGCCTCCTTGGCCTTTTATTTTCCGGAAATCGCGCTCGGCCGCTTTCAACGCCGCCTCGTCAACCGAGCGCCAGCACTGCAAGTCCACGATCCCGTGTCGGACAAGCGTTTCGGCGGCGAGAATGACAGCCTCTGCTTTCAGTATCCCGGCGCGAGTCGATGTCCGACCACGATTGCCAAGTTTTTCGGCGAACTGTTCAGGCGTGCCTTCTCTCCCTTCTAAGATCAGTTTCGGGAGGGGGTAAGGATCGGTTTCGCCAAAATGCCAAGGATCATAGTTCTGGCACTTGGCATGTCGCCCGACGACTCCTTGGACCTGCTCATAGCGGACCCCGATAGAGAAGATCGCATCCAGAAGCATCGTGCTCAGTGAAGCGTAGCTATATTCGGGCGGCAATGGTTTCTGGCACAACGTGCGCACCCGCTCATCCTTCGACAGAAAGGCGACGAGTGTATCCAGCTTGTTCATTCCGAATTGTCCGCAAAAAAAGAGAAGCTCAGTGCGTTAACTTCACGGTCCCTTTCCAAGTCGCTCCCGCCATTTTCCGGCTTCGAGGGTGGCGATTTCTTTCTTAAGCAGATCGTTGGCAAGCTCCGAAAGTGGAACGCCCTTCCGCGCCGCAAGGGCCGCGAGATAGGTCTGCACGTCGGCGTCGAGATACACAGGCAGATTGAGCTTGGAATTCGGCCGGTAAAATTTCCCTCGCGTGCCGCCGGAAAAGTCGATTTCCGAAGGGATATCATCGTCCGGGTTAGTCGCGTTCATGAAAACACCTTGCGCCCCGAAAAGTGGTGCGGTCGAGAGGACTCGAACCTCCACGGGTTGCCCCGCTAGCACCTCAAGCTAGTGCGTCTACCAATTCCGCCACGACCGCATGGGGATTAAACGTGGGCTTTAAGCCGCCCGCGTCGAACGACGGCGCGGATGTAACAAATCAATCCGCACGGAACAAGGGCCGGCGAGGCTCCCCGTAAGGGTCGCTGAACCGGCGTGTCCCGGACGCAGTGCAGCACGCGTGCTGCACTGCTGAGCCGGGACCGTTCCAAAGGCGGTGTCTGTTGCGGTCCCGGCTCAGCAGCGCACGCGCAGATAAGTTTACGCAATCTGCGCAAGCTTGATTGCGTCCGCAGCCACACCGCGTCGAAGACGCGCGTGAACGCGCTTATGGGCTGCGCCGCCGCGCTGCGCCCGGGACACGAGACCAACGTCCGCTCACCGCATGTCGGGGCTGCGGGGGATCAGCTCCTTGACCTCAACCGCAATGCGATTGCCGTTCACCACCACGGTGCCCTTGGCAATCGGAAAATTGTTGGCGAGGATCGCAACCTCGTCGTCCTCGGCGGCGTCAAGCTCGATGATGGCGCCGCGGCCAAGGCGCAGCACCTGGTGGACCGGCATGGTGGTGGTGCCGAGCACCACCTGGATATCGAGGCCGACTTTATCGATGGTCGCCACGGCGGAAGGTCCGTCCTGCGAATGGATTTAGGCTAACTGACCACGGTATGGTTACGGGGTGGTTAACACGCGCAGCGATTTGACAACCGGGCTTCTGCCGCCACAGGGCATGGCGGCAGTCGAATGGCGGATCAGCGACCGCCTCGTGGCCTATGAGGATGCGCTCGCGGTCATGCAGGCGCGCGCCGCCGCCATCGCGGAGGGAGCGGCGCCGGAGCTGGTCTGGCTGATCGAGCACCCGCCGCTCTATACCGCCGGCACCAGCGCCAGGCCCGAGCAACTGATCGAGGCGCGTTTCCCGGTGCATGTTGCCGGCCGCGGCGGCCAGTTCACCTATCACGGCCCCGGCCAGCGGGTCGCCTACCTGATGCTCGATTTGAGGCGGCGCGGGGAGGACCTGCGCCGGTTCGTCGCCACGCTCGAGGAATGGATCATCCGCACGCTCGCCACCTTCAACGTGACGTGCGAGCGGCGCGACGAGCGCATCGGCGTCTGGGTGCGCCGCCCCGACAAGGGTATGGGCTACGAGGACAAGATCGCGGCAATCGGCATTCGCGTAAAGCGCTGGGTGACGCTGCACGGCATCGCCATCAACGTCGATTGCGATTTGAGCCATTTCGCCGGAATTGTGCCGTGCGGCGTAGCCGACCGGCGCTACGGCGTGACGAGCTTGGCCGACCTAGGGCTCCTGGCCAGGCTGCCGGATGTCGACAGCGCGCTGAAACGGGAATTCGAGCCGCTGTTCGGCGAGGCCCTTCCCCCGTTCGTTCCCGCGTAAGCGGGAACCCAGGGTTGCGGACTCAGTGTTTGGTTGCTTCTGGGTCCCCGCTTTCGCGGGGGACGATCGGAGAGCAAACACGAGCTATTTCGGCGTGTCGTCCTTGCGCTCCGCGTCCGCCTTGCGCTCCAGACATTCGATCTTCTTGGGCTGGCAGGCGATGCCGATATTCGAGCAGGCCGGCGCGCCGTCCGCGTCTCGGCTGCACGCGCGGCAACTGTCCGCCCAGCGCAGGCAGGACGTATCGGCATCACCGTAGCGCTGGATCGATGGCGGGTCCGCCACCGGAGGTGCATCCGACGGTGCGGATTGCTGTGCAAAGGCAGCCGCGGTCAGAACGAACATCGCCGCAAGTATCGCATGCGCCATTACGAACCTCCCTCACCGGGTCGGCAGCACCGAGAAATGCTCGCCCGGATGGCGCTGGTCGAGGAGGTCGGCGGCGGCGACGTGCTCTTCCAAGGCATCGACTCGCGCACCCGGCGGGCCGCGCCGGCAGGCGGTCAGCATGGCTTCGACTGCCGGCGCCTCGCCCACGAACACCGCTTCGACCGCACCATCGCGCCGGTTGCGGACCCAGCCGCCAAGCCCGCGCTGCAGCGCGGTCAGCTCGGTCCAGGCGCGGAAGCCCACGCCCTGCACGCGGCCGCGCACCAACATATGACGGACCATGAGGTCTTCGTGCGCACCGCCGCTCATGCAAGGTCCCTCGTGTCCTTCCAGCGCGCGCCGCGCCAACCCGACGGCGCCCAGCGCCGAAGCTCTTGGATATGGCTCTCCGCATCGCACGGACGGCATGCGCCGGACATATAAGCCCGTATCCAGGCTTTCATAGGGATGGGCGAAATGCAGCGTCACGGCACCGCGGGTTCGAGGTTCTCCATGCTCGGCCGGCTGCCTGCCCAGACCGAGAAGCCGAGCGCAATCGCCACCGGCGTGAGGATCAACCCTAGACCGAGCAGCGCGAGGAGATCGAAGAAGCCAAGGTCCACCTGCGAGACGATGGCTGAAACAAGCTGTGGAAACACCCAGACATCAGCAAAGCCCGGGCGCGGCGCGTCGGTCGCGACCGCGCTGGCGTCAGGCCCGACGAGCGGGCCTACCAGCAGCATCAGCAGCACCATGGCAAGCGCGTAGAGCGCGGCAATCGCCATCGCCGGCCCGGTCGGGCGGCCGGCATCGCGCAGGCGCCTCGCGTGGAGGGCAAACCACACCCAGGTCACAAGCGTCTGCAGGATCGCGAACGGCGCCACGCCCAGGCGCGGCGTCACCGGCGGCGCCAGCAGGATCTGCGAGAGGAAGCTCGCCAGATAGACGCCGACAATCGCCAACGCGAACGGCCTTGGCGCGATCCGGCCGGAGGCCGAAAGCCAGAATGCGAGCGGTTTCATCCCGCGCTTAGACAAATTCCAGGATGATCTGGTCGACCGCCAGGCTGTCGCCGGGCTTCGCCTTGATCGCCTTCACGACGCCGTCGCGCTCGGCGCGCAGCACGTTTTCCATCTTCATCGCCTCGACCACGGCAAGCGTTTCGCCGGCCTTCACCTCCTGCCCGGCGGCGACCGCGATCGACACGACGAGGCCCGGCATCGGGCAACGCAGCGCCTTGCCGCTGTCGACGATCTTCTTCGCCGGCATCAGGCGCGCCGCCTGCGCCTCGCGCTCGGTGTAGACATAGGCGCGCGTCTCGACGCCGCGATGGGAGAGGTCGAAGCCATTGGGCACTTGCCGCACCTGCACCGCAACAGCGCGGCCGTCCATTATGCCCGACCAGAGCGGGTCGCCCGGCTTCCAGGCGGAGAGGAGCCGCCGCTCCGGTCTATCGCCGTCAAGAAACCGCACGGCAAATTCGTTGCCCGTCGCAGCGGCTCCGGCGCCCGCCGCCGTACCACGCGCGATGTCGAGCATGATCTCACCCTCGCCGAGCCGCACCGCGCGCCGCCGCTCGCGGGTGACGATGCGTCCTCCCGTCTGGCCCGAGATGCGGCGCTTGCGCTCGCCCA
>WBZR01004240.1_pt1 | contig 11935 bp, 10 predicted proteins | sample 5204231 | NCBI WGS metagenome assembly WBZR01 (sample SAMN12412403, study PRJNA552823) | activated sludge metagenome | isolation source: activated sludge from anammox sidestream of wastewater treatment plant... | place: USA: Virginia | collected 2017-08
CGTCGCCGAGGATGTCGGTGAGCACGGCGAAGCGGTTGCCCTCCTTGATCAGGCCCATCGCGATGCCGGCGACATGCGCCTTGAGCGGCACGCCCGCGTCCATCAGCGCGAGACAGCCGCCGCACACCGAGGCCATCGACGAGCTGCCGTTGCTCTCGGTGATCTCGCTCACCACGCGCAGCGTGTAGGGGAAGTCGCTCTTGTCGGGAAGCACCGCCACCAGCGCACGCTTGGCCAGGCGGCCGTGGCCGATCTCGCGCCGCTTGGGGCTGCCCACGCGGCCGGTCTCGCCGGTGGCGAAGGGCGGCATGTTGTAGTGGAGCATGAAGCGGTCTTCGAACTCGCCGGCCAGCGCGTCGATGCGCTGCGCGTCGCGCTCGGTGCCGAGCGTGGCGGCCACCAGCGCCTGCGTCTCGCCGCGCGTGAACAGTGCCGAGCCGTGCACGCGCGGCAGTGCAGCGGTGCGGATCTCGATCGGGCGCACGGTGCGCGTGTCGCGGCCGTCGATGCGCGGCTCGCCGGCCAGGATCTGGCCGCGCACGATGCGGCTCTCGATGTCGAACAGCAGCCCCTCGACCTTGACGCCGTCGAACTCCACGCCCTCGGCCTTCAGGCCGTCCATCACCGCCGCGTAGGCCTCGCGGCAGGCCTGGGTGCGCGCCTGCTTGCTGCGGATCTGGTAGGCCGCGCGCAGGCGCTCCTCGCCCAGCGCCGTGACCTTGGCGATGAAGGCCTCGTCCTTGGCCGGCGCCTGCCAGGCCCACTCGGGCTTGCCGGCGTCGCGCACCAGTTCCTCGATGGCCGCGATGGCGACCCGGCCCTGCTCGTGACCGAAGACGACGGCACCCAGCATCACCTCCTCCGAGAGCTGCAGCGCCTCGGACTCGACCATCAGCACCGCCGCCTCGGTGCCGGCGACCACCAGGTTCAGCTGGCTGTTGGCGAGCTCGGTCTGCCCGGGGTTGAGCAGGTACTGGCCGTTGACGTAGCCCACGCGTGCCGCGCCGATCGGTCCGTTGAACGGGATGCCGCTCACGGCCAGTGCGGCCGACGAGCCGATCATCGCCGCGATGTCGGCCTGTACCTCGGGGTTCAGGCTCAGCACGTGCACGATGACCTGCACCTCGTTGAAGAAGCCGTCCGGGAAGAGCGGCCGGATCGGGCGGTCGATCAGGCGGCTGGTCAGCGTCTCGAGCTCGCTCGGGCGGCCCTCGCGCTTGAAGAAGCTGCCCGGGATCTTGCCCGCGGCATAGGTCTTCTCGATGTAGTCGACGGTGAGCGGGAAGAAGTCCTGCCCGGCCTTGGCCTCCTTGCGTGCGACGACCGTGGCCAGCACCACCGTGCCCTCGATGTCGACCAGCACGGCGCCGGTGGCCTGGCGCGCGATCTCGCCGGTCTCGAGCGTGACCTTGTGCGGACCCCATTGGAAGGTCTTCGTGACCTTGTTGAACATGCTCATGCGTGCAGCTCCTGTGGCGATGGGGTGCGCGCGATGCCATTCCAGCGCGGCCCTTGCGCGCTGCGCCTGGGGCTTCGTTGGAATGACACGGCTGCGTGCAACCCGGGGATGATGAATGGCGCGCCCGACGCGGAGCCGCGGGGCCCCGCGGCGCGCCGCTTACTTGCGCAGACCGAGCTTGCCGATCAGCGCCGTGTAGCGTTCGGCGTCCTTGTCCTTGAGGTAGGCGAGCAGCCGCTTGCGCTGGTTGACCAGTCTGAGCAGGCCGCGCCGCCCGTGGTGGTCTTTCGAGTGGGTCTTGAAGTGCGGCGTCAGCTCGTTGATGCGCGCGGTGAGCAGCGCGACCTGCACTTCGGGGCTGCCGGTGTCGGCGGCGCTGCGGGCGTTGGCCTTGACGATGTCGGCCTTGGCGGCGATGGTGAGCGGCATGGGACGGATTTCCTGTCGGGAACAGCCGGAAAACCGTCCGCGCTGCGGCGGCGTTGGTTGCCGCGGCGCGAGGGTTTCCGGTCGGACTTGCGGTCGCCGGTGAAACCGACCGGCGCCGTGCTCGTTCTCCCGCAGCGTGGCCGCGGCGGGAAAGCCGGGCATTATAGCCGCGCGCCTCGACCGTCCTGATTCGGCCCCGGGCAACCGGGCTCGTGCCGATCCGGCCGCGCCGGTTCGCGGGACTCGGAGCCTGTGAAGATACGAATCGCGCCCGCGATTCACATCTTCGCCCTCTCAGGCTGCCGCCAGATCGGCCAGCGGCCAGCGCGGCCGCACGTCGAAGGCACCCTCGCGCGTGCCGCGCACCAAGCCGCCCGCGACCCGCATGGCGCCGGCCAGCGCGATCATCGCGCCGTTGTCGGTGCACAGCGCCGGCGGCGGGTAGTGCACCTGCGCCCCCAGGCGCGCGGCGCCGGCGTCGAGCCGTTCGCGCAGCCTCAGGTTGGCGCCCACGCCGCCGGCGACGACGAGACGCGCCAGTCCCGTGCGCTCGAGCGCGCGCAGCGCCTTGGCCACCAGCACGTCGACGATGGCGGCCTGCGTCGCGGCCGCCAGGTCGGCGCGGTTCTGCTCGCAGACGTTGGGCCCCAGCCGCCTGACCTGCGTCAGCACCGCCGTCTTCAGGCCGGCGAAGGAGAAGTCCAGATCGCCGCTGCCCAGCAGCGGCCGCGGCAGTGCGTAGGCGGTCTCGTCGCCGAAGTCCGCCAGTCGCGCCAGCGCCGGCCCGCCCGGATAACCCAGGCCGAGCAGCTTGGCCGTCTTGTCGAAGGCCTCGCCGGCGGCGTCGTCGAGCGTGTCGCCCAGCAGTTCGTAGCGGCCGACGCCGGCCACGCGCATGAGCTGCGTGTGGCCGCCCGAGACGAGCAGGGCGACGAACGGGAACACCGGCGCCGGTGCGGCGAGGAAGGGCGACAGCAGGTGGCCCTCGAGGTGGTGCACGCCGAGCGCAGGACGCCCGAGCGCCGCAGCCAGCGCCACCGCCACGCCGGCGCCCACCAGCAGCGCGCCGGCCAGGCCGGGGCCGCGCGTGTAGGCGACAAGGTCGATGTCGCCGAGCGCGGCACCCGACTGTGCCAGCACCTGGCGCGCCAGCGGCAGCACGCGCCGGATGTGGTCGCGCGACGCGAGCTCGGGCACCACGCCGCCGTAGGCCTCGTGCAGGCGCGCCTGTGTGTGCAGCGCCTCGCCGAGCAGGCGCGGCGCACCGCCCGGCTCGAGCTCGACCAGCGCGACGCCGGTCTCGTCGCAGGAGGTTTCGAAACCGAGGACCTTCATCGCGCGCGCCGATGCGGCGTCCGCCGCCGTTGCGTTGGCCGCGACGCTCAGACGCGGAACGACTCGCCGCAGCCGCAACGGTCCTTCTCGTGCGGATTGCGGAATCTGAACCCCTCGTTGAGCCCTTCGCGCACGAAGTCGACTTCGGTGCCGTCGATGAACGGCAGGTTCTTCGGCTCGACCAGGATCTTCACGCCGTGAGCCTCGAACACGAGATCCTCGGGCCCTACTTCGTCGGCGTACTCGAGCTTGTACGACAGGCCCGAGCAGCCCGAGGCGGCAACGCCCAGGCGCAGACCGACGCCCTTGCCGCGCCGCTCGATCTGGCGCGACACGTGGCGCGCCGCGGTTTCGGTGACGGTGACGCTCATGCTTTGCCCCTTCTTCCTTGCTGCAGGCGATGAATCAGCGCGCCGCCGCCGCTGCCGCGTCGGCGCGGTGCGGGCCGGGCGGCCTGCCGGCGCCGCGCAAACGGGGCAGCTGCTCGTGCAGCCGCCGCAGCACGGCGTCGACCTCTTGCTCGGTGGTCCAGCGGCCGAGCGTCAGACGCAGGCTGGCGTGCGCCAGCGCGTCGCTGCGGCCGAGCGCGCGCAGCACGTGGCTGGGCTCGCCGCCGGCGCTCGCGCAGGCACTGCCGGTGCTGAACGCGATGCCTTCGAGCGCGGCGACCAGGCTCTCGCCGTCGACCGCACCGAAGCTGGCGTTGACGTTGTGCGGCACGCGGTGTTCCAGACTGCCGTTGACGAACACCTGCTCGATGGCGCCGAGCCCGGCGAGCAGGCGCTGCTGCAGCGCGCGCACGCGCGCCCGCTCGGCGTCCATCTCATCGGCGGCGATGCGCAAGGCCTCGCCCATGCCGACGCACTGGTGCGTGGCCAGCGTGCCGCTTCGCAGGCCGCGCTCCTGGCCGCCGCCGTGCATCTGCGCCTCGAGCTGCAGGCGCGGCTTGCGCCGCACGTACAGAGCGCCCACGCCCTTCGGGCCATAGCTCTTGTGCGCGGTCAGGCTCATCAGGTCGACCGGCAGCGCAGCCAGGTCGATCGCCACCTTGCCGGTGGCCTGCGCGGCGTCGACATGGAAGACGACGCCGCGCGCGCGGCACAGCGCGCCGATCGCGGCGATGTCCTGCACCACGCCGATCTCGTTGTTGACGAGCATCACCGACGCGAGCACGGTGTCGGCGCGCAGCGCGGCGGCGAAACGGTCGAGGTCGACGAGGCCGTCGGCGCGCACGTCCAGGCAGCTGATCTCCCAGCCCTCGCGCGCGAGCGCACGCATGCTGTCGAGCACGGCCGCGTGCTCGGTCTTCAGCGTGACGAGGTGGCGGCCGCGCGCGCGCTGCGCGCGTGCGACGCCCTTGACGGCGAGGTTGTCGCTCTCGGTGGCGCCGCTGGTCCAGACGATCGCACTCGGCTCGGCATGGACGAGGCCGGCAACCTGGGCGCGCGCCCGCTCCACCGCCTGCGCCGCCGCGCGGCCCCAGGCATGGCCGCTGCTGGCCGGGTTGCCGAAGTCCCGGTGCAGCCAGGGCAGCATCGCGTCGACGACGCGCGGATCGCACGGCGTCGTGGCGCCGTAGTCCAGGTAGATCGGCCGCTCGGGCGTCACGACGCGCCCGCCCGCCGCGCAGCGCCCTCGGGCATGACTGCGCCGCCGCGATTCATGCCGGCACGGGCCGTCACTTCGTCAACGCCGCGCCGAGCGCGAACACCGAGTTCGGACCCGTCACCTTGATCGGCTTGACGACGGGCGCCGACGAGATCGCGCGCTTGACCGGCGCCTCGTCGATCGAGACGCCCTTGGCGAGCTGCTCGTCGACCAGCCGGCCCAGCGAGATCGAGTCGAGGTACTCGATCATCTTCTCGTTCAGGCTCGTCCACAGATCGTGCGTCATGCACTTGCCCGCGTCCTGGCCCATGCAGTCTTCCTTGCCGCCGCAGCCGGTGGCGTCGATCGGCTCGTCGACGGCGACGATGATGTCGGCCACCGAGATGTCGGCCGCGGCGCGGCCCAGCGAGTAGCCGCCGCCGGGGCCGCGCGTGCTCTCCACGAGCTGATGGCGGCGCAGCTTGCCGAACAGCTGCTCGAGATACGACAACGAGATGTGCTGGCGCTGGCTGATCGCCGCCAGCGCCACGGGCCCGCTTTGTGCCCGCAGGCCCAGATCGATCATCGCGGTGACGGCGAATCGGCCCTTGGTGGTCAGTCGCATGTGCTGCTCCCTGGCTTGGCGTGCCGGTTGGTTGGTATGGCCTCGTGCCCGTCCGGGCCCGTTCGCCAACCGTGGGTCCGGCGCCTGCCCGGTTCACTGCCCGCCCGGCGCCCGGGTCGGTCGCGGACAGATTCCGAGTAAACAAGTCAAGTATACCAAAGACCCTGCACCCTGCCCGGCCTTGCGCCGCCCGCCGCCCGGAACGCGACGCCGCCCCGGAGCAGCCGCCCGGCCGCCGGTGCTGCGCGCACACCGCGCAGCCGCTCAGTCCGGCGATCGCCCGCCGGCGCTGCGGTCCAGCTCCCGCGCCAGCCGCGTCACGAGGCCGTCGCAGGCCGCCTCGACGAGATCGAGCACACGCTCGAAGCCGGCCGGCGCGCCGTAGTACGGGTCGGGCACCTCGATCTGGCCGAGCTGCGGCGCGTACGCCAGCAGCAGCTCCAGGCGCACCGTCGCGTCGGGCGGCTGCAGCCGGCGCAATGCGCGCAGGTTGTCCTCGTCCATCGCCAGCATCCACTGGAAGCGCAGGTAGTCGGCCGGCTCGACGGCGCGCGCGCGCAGCGCCGCCAGGTCGTAGCCGCGCCGCGCGGCGTGGCGCACGGCACGCGGGTCGGGCGGCTCGCCGCGGTGCTGGTCGATGGTGCCGGCCGAATCCACCGCCACGGCACGCTCCAGGCCGGCGGCGCGCAGCTTGCTGCGCAGCACCGCCTCGGCGGTGGGCGAACGGCAGATGTTGCCCATGCACACCATCAGCACGCCGATCGCTCCCGGCGTGGCCGGCGTGGCGTCGACGACGCTCCCGCCGCGGCGCGTGAAGATCCGGCCCAGATCCATCACGCCGCTCCGCGCGCGTCGCTGTCGCCCGGCGCAAGGGGCGGCAGCGGCGCGTCGTGCTGCGCCGCGCCGAAGGCCTGCTCGCGCAGCAGCGCCAGCTGGTCGCGCACGCGTGCGGCCTTCTCGAACTCGAGGTCGCGTGCGTGCTCGAGCATCTGCCGCTCGAGCTGCTTGATGCGCTTGCCCAGGTCCCGCTCGCTCAGCGCCTCCACTTCGGCGGCCGCCTGCGCCGCGGCCAGTTCGTCCCTGGCCGTGCGCTCGCTCACCACGCCGTCGATCAGGTCGCGCACCTTCTTGCTCACGCTGCGCGGCGTGATGCCGTGCGCGGCGTTGTAGGCGATCTGGCGGGCGCGGCGGCGCTCGGTCTCGCCGAGCGCGGCGCGCATCGAGTCGGTGGTCCGGTCGGCGTACAGGATGGCCTTGCCGTCGGCGTTGCGCGCGGCGCGCCCGATCGTCTGGATGAGGCTGCGCTCGGCACGCAGGAAGCCCTCCTTGTCGGCGTCGAGGATGGCCACCAGGCTCACCTCGGGCAGGTCGAGCCCCTCGCGCAGCAAGTTGATGCCGACCAGCACGTCGAATTGCCCCAGGCGCAGGTCGCGCAGGATCTCGACGCGTTCGACGGTGTCGATGTCGCTGTGCAGGTAGCGCACCTTGACGCCGTTGTCGGCGAGGTACTCGGTGAGCTGCTCGGCCATGCGCTTGGTGAGCGTGGTGACGAGCACGCGCGCCCCCGCGGCGACGCGCTCGTGGATCTCCTGCAGCAGGTCGTCGACCTGGGTCGTGGCCGGCCGCACCTCGACCTCGGGGTCGACGAGGCCGGTCGGCCGCACGAGCTGCTCGACCACCTGGCCGGCGTGCGTGCGCTCGTAGTCGGCCGGCGTCGCCGAGACGAAGATCGCCTGGCGCATGCGGCGCTCGAACTCGGCGAACCTGAGCGGCCGGTTGTCCAGCGCGCTGGGCAGCCGGAAGCCGTATTCGACCAGCACCGTCTTGCGTGCGCGGTCGCCGTTGAACATGCCGTTGAGCTGGCCGATCAGCACATGGCTCTCGTCGAGGAACATGAGCGCGTCGGGCGGCAGGTAGTCGACCAGCGTCGGCGGCGGCTCGCCGGGCGCCGCGCCCGCGAGGTGGCGCGTGTAGTTCTCGATGCCCTTGCAGTGGCCCACCTCCTGCAGCATCTCGAGGTCGAAGCGCGTGCGCTGCTCGAGGCGCTGCGCCTCGACCAGCTTGCCGGCCTTCACGAACTCGTCGAGGCGCTGGCGCAGCTCGTCCTTGATCGTCTCGACGGCGCGCAGGACCTGCTCGCGCGGCGTCACGTAGTGGCTCGACGGGTAGACGACGAAGCGCGGCACCTTCTGACGCATGCGGCCGGTGAGCGGGTCGAGCAGCGCCAGCGACTCGATCTCGTCGTCGAACAGCTCGATGCGCAGCGCCAGCTCCGAGTGCTCGGCCGGAAACACGTCGATCGTGTCGCCGCGCACGCGGAAGGAGCCGCGCCCGAACTCGATCTCGTTGCGCGTGTACTGCATCGTCACCAGGCGCGCGATGACGTCGCGCTGGCCGATGCGGTCGCCCACGCGCACGATGAGCCGCATCTGCGTGTAGTCCTCGGGCTTGCCGATGCCGTAGATCGCGCTCACGCTGGCGACGATGACGACGTCGCGCCGCTCGAGGATGCTCTTGGTGGCCGACAGCCGCATCTGTTCGATGTGCTCGTTGATCGCGCTGTCCTTCTCGATGTAGAGGTCGCGCTGCGGGACGTAGGCCTCGGGCTGGTAGTAGTCGTAGTAGCTGACGAAATACTCGACCGCGTTCTTCGGGAAGAACTCGCGGAACTCGCTGTAGAGCTGCGCGGCCAGCGTCTTGTTGGGCGCGAACACGATCGCCGGGCGCCCCAGGCGCGCGATCACGTTGGCCATCGTGTAGGTCTTGCCCGACCCGGTGACGCCCAGCAGCGTCTGGTAGGCCAGGCCGTCGCGCACGCCCTCGACGAGCTGCTCGATCGCCTGCGGCTGGTCGCCGGCCGGCGCGTAGGGCTGGAAGAGCTGGAACGGCGAATCCGCGAACGACGCGAACGTGCCCGCGGCGGCCGCGGCTTGGGCTGGGACGGCGGCGAGAGCGGTCATCTGGGAGCCAGGTGCGATCCGTAGAATCGGCAAGCGTAGCCCAAGTCCGGCTGCGCCGTCCGCAGGCAGCGCCACGTTGCCGCCCACGTTTCTGTGCAGGGTTCCCCGCATGTCTTCCAGCCTGTTCGCCGGCGTCGCGCTGGCCCCGCGCGACCCCATCCTCGGCCTCAACGAGCAATTCGCGGCCGACCCGCGCGCGGACAAGGTCAACCTCGGCGTCGGCGTGTACTTCGACGACGCCGGCAAGCTGCCGGTGCTGGCCTGCGTGGCCGAGGCCGAGCGACAGCTGCTGGCCCAGCCCAGGCCCAAGGGCTATCTGCCGATCGACGGCATCGCCGCCTATGACCAGGCGGTGCAGAGCCTGGTGTTCGGCAGCTCCGCGAGCGGCCGCGCGCTGCGCGACGCCGGCCGCGTGGCCACCGTGCAGGCGCTGGGCGGCACCGGCGGCCTCAGGCTCGGCGCCGACTTGTTGCGCCGCGTCGATCCGGCGGCCGAGGTGCTGATCAGCGACCCGAGCTGGGAGAACCACCGCGCGCTGTTCACGCATGCCGGTTTCACGGTGCACAGCTACCCGTACTTCGACGCCGAGCGGCGCGGCGTGCGCTTCGGGGCCATGCTGGCCGCCCTGCACACGGCGGCCAGCGGCACCGTCGTCGTGCTGCACGCCTGCTGCCACAACCCCACCGGCTGCGATCTCGACGTCGGACAGTGGCAGCAAGTGGTCGAGGCCTGCCGCACGCGCGGCCTCGTGCCCTTTCTCGACCTGGCCTACCAGGGCTTCGGCGACGGCATTGCCGAGGACGGCGCGGCGGTGCAGCGCTTCGTCGATGCGGACATGGACTTCCTCGTCGCCTCGTCGTTCTCCAAGAGCTTCTCGCTGTACGGCGAGCGCGTCGGCGCGCTCAGCGTCGCCGCCCGCAGCCGCGACGAGGCCGCACGCGTGCTCTCGCAGCTCAAGGTGCTGATCCGCACCAACTACTCCAACCCGCCCGCCTTCGGCGCCAGCCTCGTCGCCGCCGTGCTCGGCACGCCGGCGCTGCGTGCGCAGTGGGAGCGTGAACTCGGCGCCATGCGCGAGCGCATCCGCGCCACGCGCGAGGCCCTGGTGGCGCGGCTGCGTGCCGCCGGGGTGACGGGCGAGCTCGGCTACGTGACGCGGCAAAAGGGCATGTTCAGCTACACCGGCCTCACGGCGGCGCAGATGCAGCGCCTGCGCAGCGAGTTCGGCGTCTACGGCCTGGACTCCGGGCGCATCTGCGTGGCCGCGATCAACAGCGGCAACATCGAACGCGTGGCGCAGGCGATCGCGCGCGTGATGACGTAGCGGCGCCGGCGGCGCGTCGCGCCGCCGCCAGCCGCGCGAGACGGACCTCGACTCCAGCCGTTTTCCAGCGTTTGCTTGCAGCGCCGGCGCGACACCATGGCGACGCCGCCGAACATCGCTTGTTGCGTCGCAGCATAATTTGCGCCACGTCGTCGCACAGCCGGACGCAAGCCGGCCCGGGCGGTCGTGACTTCGAGCACCGAGAGCCTCCATGCTGTATCAGATCTACGAGACCCAGCGCGCGCTGATGGCGCCGTTCGCCGAGTTCGCCAGTGCCTCGGCCAAGCTGTATCGCCACCCGCTGTCGCCGTTCGCGCAGCTGCCGATGTCGCAGCGCGTGTCGGCGTCGTTCGACCTGCTGCATCGGCTGGCCAAGGAGTACGAGAAGCCCGCCTTCGACATCACCTCGGCGGACGTCGACGGCGTCACCGTCGCGGTGCAGGAACAGGTGCCGATCGTCAAGCCCTTCTGCCGCCTGCTGCGCTTCAAGCGCTTCACCGACAACCCGCGTGCGCTCGAGCGCATGAAGTCGCAGCCCACGGTGCTGGTGGTGGCGCCGCTGTCCGGGCACCACAGCACGCTGCTGCGCGACACCGTGCGCAGCCTGCTGCGCGACCACAAGGTCTTCATCACCGACTGGACCGACGCGCGCATGGTGCCGATCGAGGCCGGACCCTTCCATCTCGACGACTACGTGGCCTACGTGCAGGAGTTCATCCGCCGCATCGGCGACCACGTGCACGTGATCTCGGTGTGCCAGCCGACCGTCCCGGTGCTGGCCGCGGTCAGCCTGCTGGCCAGCGCCGGCGAGTTCACGCCGCGCACGATGACGATGATGGGCGGCCCGATCGACGCGCGCCTCAGTCCGACCTCGGTGAACAACCTCGCCACGAACAAGAGCCACGGCTGGTTCGAGACCAACGTGATCTTCCGCGTGCCGCCCAACTTCCCCGGCGCCGGCCGACGCGTCTACCCGGGCTTCCTGCAGCATGCCGGCTTCGTGGCGATGAACCCCGACCGCCACATGACGAGCCACTACGACTACTTCAAGGACCTGGTCCGCGGCGACGGCGACAGCGCCGAGGGGCACCGGCAGTTCTACGACGAATACAACGCCGTGCTCGACATGCCGGCCGAGTACTACCTCGACACCATCCGGACCGTGTTCCAGGACTTCGCCCTCGTCAACGGGACCTGGCGCGTCGCCGGCGCGCCGGTGCGGCCCGAGGACATCACCGCCACCGCGCTGCTGACGATCGAAGGCGAGCTCGACGACATCTCCGGCGCCGGCCAGACGCGCGCCGCGCACGCACTGTGCACCGGCATCGCCGCGGCGCACCACCTGCACTACGACGTCGAGGGCGCGGGCCACTACGGCATCTTCTCCGGGCGCCGCTGGCGCGAACGGGTCTACCCCGAAGTGCGCGCCTTCATCGGCCGCTACGACCGCGCGGCCGAGCGTGGCGCCAGCGCGCAAGGGGCGAAACGCCGCAGCGCCGTCCGATAATCGGGCGGTGCCTGCCGCCGCCCATTCGTTGCCTGAACCGTCGGCGGCCGCGCCGTCCGCGGCCACGCGCGCGCGGCTGGCCGAACGCATCGACGCGCTGCTGCCGCAGACCCAATGCCGACGCTGCGGCTATGCCGACTGTCGCGGCTACGCCGAGGCGATCGCCGCGGGCAGCGCCGAAATCGATCGCTGCCCGCCCGGCGGCGCCGAGGGCATCGCCCGCCTGGCACGCCTGACCGGCCGCGCGCTGCGCCCGCTCGCCGCCGAATGCGGCCGCGAGGAGGCGCGCGCGCTGGCTGTCATCGACGAGTCCGGGTGCATCGGCTGCACCTTGTGCATCAAGGCCTGCCCGGTGGACTGCATCGTCGGCGCCGCCAAGGCGATGCACACCGTGATCGAGGCGCAATGCACCGGCTGCGCGCTATGCGTGCCGGCCTGCCCTGTGGACTGCATCGCGATGCAGCCGGCAAGCGGCAGCCGCACCGGCTGGGCCGCGTGGAGCGCCGAGCAGGCGGCCGCGGCGCGCGCGCGCTGCGTCGCGCGCCGCCGGCGCCTCGTGCGTGACCTGCACGACCTGCACGACCTGCACGCCGCGCACGCCGGCGCCGAACCGCCGACGGCCCCGGCTGCGGCGGGATCCAGCGGCGCAGCGGCAACCGCGGCAGGCCCCAGCGGCACAACGGCAACCGCGGCCGCACGCAAGCGCGCG
>WBZR01004241.1_pt1 | contig 11935 bp, 7 predicted proteins | sample 5204231 | NCBI WGS metagenome assembly WBZR01 (sample SAMN12412403, study PRJNA552823) | activated sludge metagenome | isolation source: activated sludge from anammox sidestream of wastewater treatment plant... | place: USA: Virginia | collected 2017-08
ACCGAGCCCGAGCACGCGCTGGAGATCGAGCTGCCGTTCCTCCAGGCCGCGCTCGGGCCGTTCCGGCTCGTCCCCGTCCTCGTCGGGCAGACGAGCGCCGAGGACGAGAAGGCGTTCGCGGCGCGGCTGGCCCTCCTCGACGACGGGAAGACCCTCTTCGTCTTCTCGTCCGACTTCACCCACTACGGCCCGCGATTCGAGTACCAGCCGTTCGGCCGCCTGACGACCGACGTCGGCCACAAAGTGCGCCACCAGGACGGCGAGGCGGTCGGGCTCCTCGCCTCGCTCGACGCCGCCGGCTTCCGCGGGTTCCTCGACCAGACGGGGGCCACGATCTGCGGCCGGCACGGCCTGTCGACGATGGTCGAGCTCCTCTCCCGGATCGCGCCGGGCGCGCACGCCTCGGTCCTGGCCCACTACGCCTCGGCCGAGCTGCCGTTCGTCAAGGACGACGGCACCGTCGACTACGTCGCGATGGCCTTCACGCGCGAGCCGGTCCCGCCCGCCAAGGCGCTGACGCTCCCGCCTCCCGAGACGGACGTCCCGGCGGACGCGCCTCCCCTCCCCGCCGCGGTCGGGGCGCGCCTGCCGAGGCTGGCACGCGCGGCGCTCCAGACGCAGCTCATCGGGACGGACGCCCTGTCGCGCGAGATGGCCTCCCTCCCCGTGGCCCCCGAGCTCTTCCGCCGGCAGGGGGTCTTCGTGACGATCAACCGGACCGACCCCGCCGAGGTGAGCCAGACGGGGAAGCTCCGGGGCTGCATCGGGCAGGTCTTCCCGGAGCACCCCCTCGAGATGGCCGTCGTCCGCGCCGCCCTCGACGCGGCGCTCGGCGACCCGCGCTTCCCCGAGGTGGAGGCGCGCGAGCTGCCGAGGCTCGCGGTCGAGGTGACCGTCCTGTCGCCGATCCGGCCCGTCGCCTCCTGGCATGACATCGTGATCGGCAAGCACGGGATCGTCCTGGAGAAGCAGGGGCGGAGGGCCCTCTTCCTGCCGCAGGTGGCCCCGGAGTGGGGCTGGACGCTGGAGGAGACGCTCGGACACCTCTCGCAGAAGGCCGGCCTGCCGCCCGACGCCTGGAAGGAGGGGGCGCGCTTCTCGGTCTTCACCGGGCAGGTGTTCCACGAGGAGAGGAGGCCGTGACGGGGGTCGACCGCCGGCACGCGATCCGCCTCCTCGGGACGGGCCTGGCGTCGGCCTCCCCGATCCTGCGCGCGGCGGAGGCGCTCGCGATCCCCGGCCCGCCGCCGTCGCCCGCCTCGGCGCCGTCGCGGGCCGTCGTGGCGCTGGCGCGGCGCGAGGGGCTCCTGTCGGGCGGCCGCGCGATCGACGCGGCGAAGCTCGCGGACGCCCTCGGCGCCGCCGTCGCCCGCGCGGCGGGCGAGTCGAACCCCGTCGACGCCTGCCGGAAGCTCTTCTCGTCGCGGGACGTCGTCGGGATCAAGGTGAACGGGATGGGCGGGAAGGGGCTCTCCTCGCGCCCGGAGGTCGCCTTCCAGCTGGCGGAGTGGATGGTTGCGGCGGGCGTCCCGGCGTCGAGGATCGTCGTGTTCGAGCGGACCGAGCGGGAGCTGAAGGCGGCCGGCTACCGGCTGAACGAGGGCTCCGGCGTCCACGTCGTCGGCGTGGACGGCGACTACGAGGAGAAGGTCCGCGAGTGGGGCCCCGCGGCCTCGCGCTTCGCCCGGATCCTCGTCGAGGAGATGACCGCCCTGGTCAACCTTCCCGTGCTGAAGGACCACGGCTTCGCCGGCATCTCGCTCGGGATGAAGAACTGGTACGGCGTCGTCCACAACCCCAACAAGCTCCACGCGGACCTCTGCCGCCCCTTCATCCCGCACCTGGCGGGCTTCCCCCTCCTCCGCGACAAGCTGAGGCTGACGGTCGTCGACGGGACGCTCGCCCAGTGCCACGCGGGCCCCGGGTACAACCCCGCCTGGACCTGGCCGTTCCAGGGCTACCTCGCCACCACCGACGCCGTGGCCGCCGACGCCGTCGGCTGGAGGATCGTCGAGGAGCGGCGGAAGGAGCTGGGGCTCCCGTCGCTCGCCGCCGACGGTCGCGCGCCGCTCCACGTCGTCACGGCCGGACGGCTCGGGATCGGCGTCTCGGACCGCGAGCGGATCGAGGTGGCGCGGGTGTGACGACCCGGCGCGAGCTCCTCCTCTCGCTCGCGGGCGCGGGCGGCGCCGCGGCCCTCTGCCGCGGCCCGTTCGCCGGGGCGCTCCTGGCGCAGGACGTCCCCTCGCGGGCGAGCGAGGTGAAGGTGGAGGAGGGAGGGCTCGCCCCGCGCCCCGCCCGCTGGTTCAGGAAGCTCCCCGAGGAGTGGGTCCAGTGCGGCCTCTGCCCGAACGAGTGCCGGATCTCCGAGGCGGAGCGCGGCACCTGCGGGGTGCGGGAGAACCGGAAGGGGAGCCTCTACACCCTCGTCCACTCGCGCCCCTGCTCGGTCGCCCTCGACCCGATCGAGAAGAAGCCGTTCTTCCACGTCCTGCCGGGCGCCTCGGCGCTCTCCCTCGCCACGCCGGGCTGCAACCTGGAGTGCAAGGGGTGCCAGAACTGGGAGATCGCGCAGGCCCGCCCGGAGCAGGTGAGGACGGCGACGCTGACGCCCGACGAGGCCGCGGAGCTCTCCCGCGCCCGCGGCGCGCCCGTGATCGCCTGCACGTACACCGAGCCCGTCGTCTTCGGCGAGTACGTCCACGACATCGCCGTCTCGGCGCGCCGGAAGGGCGTCAAGACGGTGGTCGTCTCGAACGGCTACGTGAAGGAGGAGCCGCTCCGGGACCTCGCCTCGGTCCTGGCGGCCTACAAGGTCGACCTGAAGGGGTTCCGGGCCGACTTCTACAGGAGCCACACGGGCGGCGAGCTGAAACACGTCCTCGACACGCTCCGGAGGCTCGCGAAGCTCGGCACCTGGACCGAGATCGTGAACCTCGTCATCCCGACGCTGAACGACTCCGTGGCCGAGGTCCGCGACCTGGCCCGCTTCGTCAGGGACGAGGTGGGACGCGAGGTCCCCCTCCACTTCACGCGCTTCCACCCCGCCTACCGGCTGACGAACCTTCCGTCGACGCCGGTGGCGACGCTGGAGCGGGCCCGCGACGTGGCGCTCGGCGAGGGGCTCGCCTTCGTCTACCTCGGGAACGTCCCGGGCCACCCCGGCGAGAGCACGTACTGCCCCGGCTGCCGGAAGCTCCTCCTGCGCCGCGTCGGGATGGCCACCGTCGAGAACCGCCTCGTCCGGGGCGCCTGCCCCGACTGCGGCCGGAAGGTCCCCGGGATCTGGAGCTGACCGGCGCTAACCCGCGTCAGCGGGCGACGGCGACGCGCGCCGAAGCGAGCGCGAGGAGGGCGGCGAGGAGGCCGGCGGTCGCGCCGAGGCCGAGGGCGGGGACGAGGACGACGGGGACGGCCAGGGCGGCGACGGCGGCCCCGGCGTGGTCGGCGGTCTGGAGCCGCGCGGCGGCGCGACCGGTCCCCTCGGTGGACAGGACGGCCGCCCCGAGCGGAAAGAGGGCGCCCGTGGCCGCTCCTGTCGCCAGGAGGAGCACGCCGTGGAGCGAGAGCGCGGCAAGGGCTCCCGCGCCCGAGGCCGCCGCCAGGCGCGGCAGGCAGAGCGCGGTCCCGAAGCCGAGCGCGGCCGCCAGCGCCAGCGCCGCGACGAGGTGCCGCCTCGCTCTCGGGATCGAGGCCTCGTCTCCGAGCCTACGGGTGGCGAGCGCCCCGAGCGAGAGGCCGGCCATGAAGACCGCCGTCAGGAGGCCGAGGCGGCCGTAGAGGGCGCCGTCGGCGGTCTGGTACGAGAGGAGGAGGAGGAGCGAGAGCCCCATCGCCGAGCCCCCGCCGGCGCCGACGGCGTGCGAGGCCGCGGCCGGGAGCGTCGCCCGCTGCCTCAGCGTCCGGGCCAGGCCGGCGAGCGCGGGGAGGATGGCGAGCCCGGCCAGGACGGGCGCGGGGAGCGTGCCGAGCCGTGCGAGCCAGCGGCCCGCCGCGCTGCCGGCGGCCTCCTGGCGGCGCGTGAGCGCGTGGAGGAACGAGACGGGGCGGTCGTCCGTCGAGACGGGCGTCGCGAGCGCGGCCCGCCGGGCCTGGGCCTCGGTCTCGGCCACGCGGTCGGGATGGAAGAGGGCGCCGAGGACCTCGGGGGCGAAGGACTCGCTCGCCACCGCACGCTCCCGCCACCGCGAGGCGAGGACCTCCGGATCGAGCGTCGCCGACGAGGCGGAGAGCCCCGCGACGAGGAACGAGTCAGGTCCGGGGGAGACCCGGACGACCGGGAGGGCCCGGGAGAGCGCCCCGAGGACCGAGCCCGCGAGAGGGGCCGTCTCCCCGGCGAACGTCGCCGGCGCGGTCCGGATCGGGACGACGAGGACGCCGCCGGGGGCCAGGCGCGCCGCGGCAGCGCGGAAGGACCCCGCGGTCACGAGGCGCGCCTCCCGGAGCGTCACCGGGTCGGCGCGGGGGAAGAGGACGAGGTCGAACGGGGGGCCGGGACGCGCGGCGAACCGCCGCGGGTCGTCCAGGACGAGGCGGACGCGCGGGTCTTCGAGCGCGGCCCGGTCCTCCGCGGGAAGGGCCGCGCGGAGGAAGGCGAGCGCCCGGACGTCGGGCTCGACGAGCACGAGCTCGCGGACGGGGTGCCGGAGGAGGAAGCGGAGAAGGCCGGTCTCCACGCCGCCGAGCGACAGGAAGCGGTCCACCCGCGGCGCCAGGCAGGCGATCGTGTGCGCGAGCGACTCGTTCGCCCACGGGTCCGGGAAGCTGCCGGCGTAGCGCCCGCTCGCGTAGAGGTGGACGGGGTCGCTCCCCGCGAGGACGAGGTGCTGGTACGGCGTGTCGACGGCTGCGCGGAGGGGGAGGCCCGGCGCCGTCCCGGCGAGACGGAGCCTCTCGGTCTCCCGGTCGAGCCGGGGCGAAGCGGCGGCGAGGAGGGCCAGGAGCGCGAACGCGGCGGCGAACGGCCCGCGCGGCAGGCGGCCTCCCGAAGGGACGGCCGCGAGGAGGAGGGACGAGAGCCCGAGCGCCAGCGCCGCCGGGAGCGGCCCGACGGCGAGGCCCGCGAGCGCCGTCACCGCGGCGCCGCCGAGGAGCGACCCGGCCGACTCGAGGACGTAGAGCCGCCGGATCGCCGCGGGCGGCGCACCCCCGGCGCAGAGCGCCAGGGCCGGGAACGCCCGCCCGACGAGGAGCCCCCCCGGCCCCAGCGTCGCCAGGGCGATCGCGAGGCTCCTCCCCAGACCCGGGAGCTCGCCGGCGGGGGGGGCGAGGAGGTAGGCCAGGAGCCGGCCGGCGAGGATGCCGGCCGGCGCGACGACGAAGAGCGCCGAGAGCGCGCGGGAGGCGGCCCGCGGCGCGGACGGCGCCGGGAGGCCGCGGGCCGTCGCCGCGCCGATGGCGATCCCTGACAGCCAGGCGAAGAGCCCCGTCCCGATCCCGGCCTCGTCGCCGGCGCCGTCGACGACCAGCTCGCGCAGGAGGAGGACCTGCGCCGCCGAGGCGGCCAGGCCGGCCGAGAGGAACGCGGCCGGGAGGGGGCGGGCCGGCGGGCCTGGGGTCGGCGTCGCGGGCACGGTCGGGACTCCCGGGCCATCTTAGGCTCGCGCGCGAGCGGAGCGCTCAAAGGACGGGGCGCGCGCGGTGAAGAGACGGGTGACGGCGGGCCGGCCTTCGACTAGGCTCCGCCGCACGTCTTCCCCGAGGAGAGCCTTTGAGCCGAGCCCCCCGCGTCCTGTTCGGCACCGGTGCCGTCGTCTCGCTCCTGACGGGCCTCGCGCACCTGGCGGGGCACCTGTCCACGCCCCCGCCGCCCGGCAGCGCGTCCGAGGCGACGATGAGGAGCCTGATGGAGACGCTCGCGTTCGAGCTCCCCGGGGCGACGCGGACGACGATGGAGCTCTACAACGGCTTCAGCCTGGTCTTCTCGGCCTTCCTCCTCTTCGTCGCGCTCCTCGACCTCGTCCTCCTCCGGCGGGCGCGGCAGGACCCGGGGCTCCTCCTCCCCGTCGCCGTCGTCAACGCCGGGGGCTTCGCGGTCCTCCTCGGGATCAGCCTCCGCTACTTCTTCGCGATCCCTACCGCCTGCCTCGGGACGGCGTTCCTCTGCTTCGCCCTCTCTGCCGCCGCCGGCCGCCCCCGCTGAGAAAGGAGCCCCCATGCCGCGTGTCATCCACTTCGAGATCCACGCCGAGGACCCCGAGCGGGCGATCCGCTTCTACGAGGCCGTCCTCGGATGGAGCTTCACCCGCTGGACGGAGATGGAGTACTGGCTCGTGAAGACCGGCCCCGCCGAGCAGCCCGGGATCGACGGCGGGCTGATGCGGCGGCACGGGACGATCGACGGGACCGCCGTGATCGCCTACGTCTGCACGGTCGACGTCCCTGACCTCCAGGCGACCATCTCCGCCGTCGAGGGAGCGGGCGGGGCGATCGCCCTGCCGAGGATGCCGGTCCCCGGCGTCGGCTGGCTGGCCTACTTCAAGGACACCGAGGGGAACGTCTTCGGCGCCATGCAGAGCGACCCGGCCGCCAAGTAGCCCGAGCCGGCTTCGAGCCCGAGCGCCAGCGGGCTTCCCCCGGGATCGCTACCGGTGCTCGGGGCGGAGGAGGTCGAGGACGGTCTTGACCGGCGCGAAGGTCTCGACGGGGACCTCGACGAAGACGGTCAGCCAGCGGGACATCGCGCCGTTCCAGAGGCCGGGGCGCTCCAGCGCCTTCAGGGCGCGGCCGTCCTTCGACTTCCTCGAGACGAACGCCGTCGACGGGTCGACGAAGCTCGAGAGGTCGTACGCCCTCCCGTCCGCGTCGCGGAGCGCGCAGACGAGGTCGACCGGGTTGAAGTGGGTGGAGGCCGCCCAGATCGCCCTCTGCGCAGGGTCCGAGGGGCTGACCTGGGACGACTCGACGATCTGCGGCGTGAGGCGACCGTCCGCCTCGCGCGTGAAGAACGGGCCGCCCCCCGGCTCCCCCTGGTTCCGCACGACGGCGGCCACACGCAGCGGGCGGTCGAGCAGGCCGAGGAGACGTGCGTGGGCTTCCGCCCGCGGAAGGGCCAGGAGCGGCGCCGCCTCCCCGATTCCCAGCTCGGCCCCGGCGAAGACGACCGCCTCGTCCACGACCGCGCCGGCGCCCCCGTCGCCAAGCCGGGCAACGAGCGAGCGGCGCCGCTCGTCCAGCTCGACGAGGAGGCCGCCGATCAGCTTCTTCCAGAGGACGACCTCTTCCTGGCGGGACTCGGGAACGACGTTGTCGATGTTCTTGACGTAGACGAGGTCGCCCCCCGTCTCCTGGAGGTTCGACAGGAGGGCGCCGTGCCCGCCGGGCCGGAAGAGGAGGCTCCCGTCCTCGAGCCGGAACGGCCGGTCCTCCTCGTCGACCGCAAGAGTGTCCGTGGCGGGGCTCTGGGCCGAGAAGGACACGTCGAGCGCGACCCCGAGCCACGGCTCCAGGAACCGGCGAGCTCGGGCCAGGAGCGCCTCGAAATCCGCCCGCCTCTCCTCGGCGCCGCCTCGACGAGGTGCTCCTCGAACGGTGTCCGGCCCCCCTCGCGCGAACGGTGGAACGGGATCAGCCCCTTCGGCTTCTCCGCGTATCCGAGCCCGTCCGGAAGGAGGAGGGCCGCGACGAGGCGGCGAGCGCGCGCCGCGGGCGCCTCACCCGGGACGTCCGGTCCCGAGGCGGCGAGGAGCTCGTCGCGGAACGCGAAGCCGTCGAGCGCGGCGACGAACCTCCGGACGTCCTCCGGAGGCTCGCCCGGGGCGTCGAGGTAGGAGGCGAGCGACTGGAACATCCGGCTCGCGGCGCCCGAGGCGGGGACGAACTTCGAGAACCGCCCCTCCGTCGCCGCCCGCTCCCAGGCCGCGAGGAGGTCCGGGTGCCGCTCGGCGGGGAGGGTCCGGATGCCGTCCCCGACCCGGCAGGGGCGGACGAGGACGAGGCCGCGCGGGGGCTCGCGGAAGAGGCGGAGCTGGGCCTCGATCTCGGAGAGCGGGATCCCGCGCCTCGCGACCTGCTCCCGGTCCGCGGCGGTCAGGACGTCGTCGAGCACGGAGGGGATGATGCCAAACGGAAGCGGGCGGGTCTTCCGGCCCGCCCGCCCTCGGCAGGAGCCGCCGCGCCCGGGACGGGGCCGGGGAACCCGCGTGACGGGTTCCCCGGGCACGTCAGTCGAAGTAGCCGACGACGTCGGCGATGACGTGGGCCTCGCCGCTGCCGAGGCCGGCGTAGATGACGAACCCGCCCGAAAGGCCGAGCGAGAGCCGGGCGTTGTTGGCGCGCGTCTGTCCGGAGACGAAGTTGATCGTGGAGGTGAGCGGTAGGCTGCGCCCCTCGGGGTAGAGCGTCAGGAACCCGCCGCCGGTCGGCTGCGCCACCGTCACGTTCACGGCGATCGCCTTGGCGCCGACCGGGACGCCGCACTTGCCGCCCGCGGCGAACGTCCGCGACTCGCCGGCCGCGAAGGGCTGCCCGGCGAAAGGCCCGAGCGCGTCCCGCGTGTCGAAGAGCCGACACGGGGCGACCGTGTAGAAGCCCGTCGTCGGGACCGTCCAGGGCCCGAAGTCGGGCGGCAGGAAGTAGGCGACGACCGGGTCGTGGTCCGAGAGCCGCAAGGGGCTGTTGGCGTCGTTGTAGAAGAGGTTCGGCGGAAAGTCGGCGTTGGCGTGGCCGTGGGCGATTCGCGTGACGTACGGCGCGACGCCCGAGTCGACGGCGACGTGGTCGAAGTAGTGCGCGTTGCCGTCGAAGCTGTACGAGTACCGGGACGGGGCGGCGCTCGTCGTCAGGAGGACGAGGTTCGGGTCGACGAGGTCGGCGGTCGGGACGAAGACCTGGTCCGCCGGGACCGGGCTCCCGATCACGGTCCCCATCACGTCGACCCAGCCGTCGTTGAACTCGTAGGCGTTCATGTCGCCGACGGAGACGACGTTCTCGGCGTCCTGGATCGAGTCGAGGTAGGCCGCCAGCCACTCGGCCTGCTCCTTGCGCTTGGCCTGGTCGAACGGGTCGGTGTCCACGTCGCCGATCGACTTGGCGTGGTTGTTCACGATCGTCACGGGCCAGCTCTGCCCGTTCGTCGGGTGGTTCACCGTGGCACGGAGGACGAGCGGCGGGTGGTCGAAGACGTTCAGCGTCGGGTAGCCGGAGAGCTTGACGTCGAAGCTGCCCGGAGCTTGCTCCAGCGTGACGCCGGTCAGGCGCGGGGCGGGCTTGTATAGGTAGGCGACGTTCAGCCCGCTCGGGTCGCTGCCGTTCCCGACGAGGGCGGCGGCCGCGTAGACCGTCGCCCCGGCGTCGGCGTTGACCTTGGCGGCGATGTCGGCCGCCACGCGTGCCGGGTCCGCCGCGTAGACCGTCTCGATCTCCTGGAGCGCGACGACGTCGGGCATCCTGAGGACGTTCCGGATGATCAGGGAGGCCTTCGCCAGGCGGTTGGCGTACCGCGTCGGCTGCAGGATGTTCTCGAAGGTGCTCGCGGTGACGTCGTCGCGGTTGTCGAAGAAGCGGAGGAGGTTGTACGTCGCCACCGTGAGCTCGTCGGCGGTGGCGGGGGGCACCGGCGTCGCGGCGAGGGTCCCCGAGACGACCGGGGCGGGAGTGACCGCGGGCGGGTCGACGTTGACCTCGTACGAGCGGAACCCGTACGAGAGCGGCCCGACGAGACCCGTGACGACCTGGCCGCTCCCCACGTCGATCGGCGTCGTCCCGATCAGCGTCGAGCTGAGGACGCGGATCCGCTCGGGGTTGTTGTCCCAGGCGGGCCCGTTCACGGTCGGGGGGACGTCGGGGGCCGGGACGCCCGGCTCCCGGAAGGGGCGCGCGACGCCGGGGAGGACGCCGTAGAAGATCCCCTGCGAGTTCGTGGCGCCCGAGATGTTGTCGACCGTGGACCGCGTCGGGGCGACGACGGTCAGCGAAGGCACCGAGACGCGCATCCCTTCGTAGCGCTCGAGCTGCTCGGTCCCGCCGCCCGGGGTCAGGAGCGACGTCGTGATCTCGACGGGCGAGGGCAACGGGCCGGTCCCCGTCACGACGACCGCCGGCGAGGTCAGCTCCGTCAGCGGCGGGCTGCCGGTGTCCTGCGAGGGGACGTACTCGGAGACGTACGCGGTCACCTGCACGACGTTCCCGACCGAGACCGTCGGGACGCCGTTCAGGTAGACGAGGACCCCGTCCGAGGTGGCCGGGTCGCCGTCCCCGTCGTCCTGGATGAAGAAGCCTGTCCCAGAGACTCCGGTGACGACGCCACCGGTGATGACCTGCGTCCCCTCGTACGGGGACTCGCTGCCCGCGCCCTGGACCTCGCCGACCTTGAAGGCGTCGTCGTTCGTGATCGTCCCGGTCGCCTGGCCGTCGGAGATCGTGGCGCCGACGACGTTCGTGACGTTCACGGTGAACCGCTCGGTCGCCTCTGCAGCCGTGTCGCCGTTGACCGTGACGTCGAACGTGTACGTCGTGTTCCCCTCGGTGATCGCGGCGCCGGTGACGCCGTTGGCGACGTAGTCGGTCCCCGCGACCGCCCCGGTGACGCCGGTGCCGTCCGCCGTGGCGATGTCGAACGTCACGCCCGCCGCCGCGGCCGGCTGGACCAGGCTCACGGTGAAGGTGGCCGTGACGGGTCCGGAGTCCCCTTCGGTGACGGTCGCGTCGGAGATCGTCAGGATGTTGTCGCCGGCGGGGGTCCCCGTGACGTTGATGTCGTCCACGCCGACGAACTCGTCGGTGCCGCCGGCGTTCGTCGTGATCACCCGCACCTGAACCTCGGGCTGGTTGTCGCAGGCGGCCGGGAGCGTGACGTCGACGGGCGTGACGAGCGTCGCGAGGCCGGGGCCGGTCGTGGCGTCGGCCACGTACCCGGCCGCGACGTTCGTGAAGTTGCCCGTGTTGCCGACCCGGTACTGGAGGGCCACCTGCTGGACGGCGTCGACCGCGCCGGCGTCGACGTCGCGGAGGTTGTACTGCACCCGGATCCCGACGTAGCCCGACGTGTTCAGGAAGAAGACGAGGTTCGGGGCGTCGGCGGTCCCCGACCCCTGGAACGCGACCACCGGGTTCGCGATGCCGTCGAACTCCGCCACGCCGCCGGTGTTGTAGGCGTCCGGGTCGGAGCGGTTGGCGTTCACGTCCACGGCCGTCATCGGGACGAGGACCGTCCGCGGGTCGGTGTTGGTCACCGAACCCGCGGGATCCCAGTCGCCGAGGTAGCCGACGATCCCCGGGACGCTGGACCAGTCGTCGCTCGTCGAGATGAGGCCGGTGTTCGACCAGTCCTGCGTCAGCGGGAGAGTCACGGGCGTCTCGCTCCGCGGGGCGGGGGAGAGACCGCGCGCCGCCGGCGCGGGGGGCGGCGCCGTCCTCCTCGTGACCTGCCTCTCCGCACCCGCGGGCGGGGTGCCGAACAGGAGCGACGGCGACGCCAGGACGAGGTAGAGGACCGGGACGAGCACGTTCTTGCCGAAGGGCCTCATCGGCTCACCTCACGTGGGGCAGGCGTCGGGAGGGCAGGGACACGAAGAAAAGCCGCCGGAAAGGACGACGACCGTGGGCCGGCTCCGTGCGGTCGAAGCGTCTCGGTCCCCCCGCGGGGGGCAGCGTAGGCGCGCCGAGGTGGGGTGTCAAACGAGAAGAGGTCCAGACTCGGCCTCTGAGATACTGCGCGCCGAGGTCTCGACGGAGAGGTGAGGACGACGTGAGACGGCGTCCCGACCGGTGGCCCGGGCGGCTCGGCCTGGCGCTCGCTGCGTGCGGGCTCGCCGCGTCGCTCCCCTCGCGGGCGGACGTCCTCGGGCTCGGCCCGCCGGCGCCGGTCCTCTTCGCGGGAGAGGAGGTCGCCCTCCCGCTCCCCGGGCTGCCGCCGGGAGCCGACGAGGCAGAGGTCTACCTCTCGCTGGACGCCGGGCGGACCTTCCCCGTCCGGGTCACGGAGGAGAGGGACCCG
>WBZR01003586.1_pt1 | contig 11933 bp, 11 predicted proteins | sample 5204231 | NCBI WGS metagenome assembly WBZR01 (sample SAMN12412403, study PRJNA552823) | activated sludge metagenome | isolation source: activated sludge from anammox sidestream of wastewater treatment plant... | place: USA: Virginia | collected 2017-08
GAAGGATGCCGCTCACTCGTAAAGACTAACCGCAGAACGAAGAATCCGCTGGCGACGAGTTATTAGTCAGATTTTTTAAATATAGATGATTAAATAATTTAATGTGAATTTATTTTCTTAGTATAGTATATAAAACCAATTCCAATGTCAACAATTCAACAACGTGAATTTAACGAAAGAAAGCTCAAAGATTTATTACATCTTAAGAAAGGCTTATTTAAGAAAGAGGACGCTGATGATATCAAAGAAAAGATAGTAACCTTTTACAATAATATAGATTATTTATATTTAGCAAGAGAGTGCCTTGTCCCCGAGGATATAGATGCAATTACAAAACATTATGATGACGAGGTTTATATCGTAAGAAAAATTATAAACAACCACGTGCCCATTGATATTGAAACATACAGTGAATTGAAAAACATAATATTTACATTGTATGACAAGTTTTTAAGAAAGACAAAGACAATATTAATCTGGACAATGAACTGGAGGAAAGATTCTTTAATTAATTTAATCTTACATGATTCATTAACAACAATTGAATATGCATTCTTTGACGGCATGGTTGAAATCATAAAGAACCCAATATTATATGTTAAATATTTTGGAACATTAAATTACAAGGTTGATGAATCTAAGTATTTTAGAAAAAGCAACGATGAAATACTTGAACACATTGAAAAGATAGATGCTGAACACAAAAGTGTATGTGTGTTAAAGAAACTTAGTTCAATGCTTATTGATGATGATGAATGCACAATATACGACTTCGATACTGATAGCGAGTATAGTGATGACTATTGTGATACTGATGATGATTAAATACATACGTATAGAAAGGCGTTATAGATAATTAAGTTTATCTATAACGCCTTTTTTCACGTATGTTTATCTTGCTGGTCCTAATGCTCCACCACGACGTCCGCCTGCTGGGTATAATGCTCCTCCGTTTCTTCTTCTTCCACGTTTTGCACCACTACCTTGACGGTAATCTGTACCTGTGTACATATTTGCCATATCATAGACAAATTCAGAGGCATTTGGATATTTACCAACCATTAAGTTCTCGGCGAGCCTTTTTTCATTACCTGTTAAGTTTTTATCAACGTAATCATCGATAGCTTCAATAGCAAAGTTTTGGGCATAATTCTTTAAATCACCTTTTGCCATAGACTTAGCTTGTTTGATGCCTTGCTTTAATTTGCCTTCGATAGCTGATGATGCGATGGAGTTAGCTGATTCTGCAAACTTTTGACCTAATGCTGGGTTACCTGTGTACATGGTAACGGCTTCACCTGCCATTTGACTGCCTATGTTAGATGCTGTTTTAGCGACATCTTTTAAACCTGATATAAGTTTTTTCTTTGGGTTCTTGATACCTGCCTTATGTAATGCTTTGAATAAACCTTTACCTTCTTTCATGACGTCCTCACGGTATGCATCAGTTGCATATTGTGAGGCGATGTTTCCGAGCGCTGCGCCACTCATACCTGTTGGATCACCTAATGCCATAGATGCCAAAGTTGTTGCGATAGGGATACCTTGTTGCATAGCATGCATACCTGCGATTTTTCCAACCTTTGCGATATCACGACCTAAATCTTTATTGAATGTTTTCTTAAATGCTTTACCAACTGTTTTGAATTGTTGTTTTGGTCCTGCACCGAATACTTCTGCGTGAGCTTTTCTAATTTCTTTAGGTTTACGGAAAGAATTACCAAGGCCTCCGCCTTTTCTAATTTGCTTATGTTGTTCTGCTTGGTAAGGGTCCATAAATAATGTGACGCCTTTACCTTTTTTAAAAGCTTTATCCAAATGTTTGAGTTGCCTATCATTTAAGTATAAAACATTATCTTGTCCTTCAGTGACTCTAACGCCTTTACCTGTAACAAGTCTACGGCATTGCTCTTCTGATAATTTACCTACTTTAACGGGTTTGTACATGTATATAAATTAGATGTATATTTAAATGCGTATTTTTTCAATGTTTTAAAAGTAATTATCAACAATTTCTTTGTAATGTTGTCTTGCTTGTTTTTCTCCAATAGCTCCTAAATGTACAAGTGAAAATAAGGCGTGATATAAATCTTTTTTCATAGCGGGGTTATTATTACCTGAAAGTATTTGACCCTTGACAACTTCTAAGTTTTCTTTAGCTTTTTTTACAGATGCCATTCCTGCGCCTGAACGTTTAAAATGTATTTGAGCGACAGATAACAATTTATCTAATAATGCATTTTCTCCAATTTTAAGCATATCTATATCTTTATCTAATATATTTTCTTTGTTAATAAGTTTATTGATTACAGTAACAAATTCATCTGAAACAACTTTATTGTTGAAACCCGGTACTTTGTTTCCATTTTTTTGTTGTATCGATAATAAGTTTTTGAGAATAAGCTTTTTATATGACAATAATACTTTACCAAAATTGATTGTATTTTCTATATTTGAACTTATACCCGAACCAACATATGGTATCCCTTCTTCTTTCGAAACTGATATAACATAAATATCTTCTGTATCAAAATTTTCAGATGGTTGTATTCCAATTATATCTGTTAAAAATTCTATTAAGTCGTCATCTTCTATGTCTGGATGTGAGCCATTGTTAAATGTATTAAATATTTTTCTAAATTGATCTATGCTGATATTCAACATATTTTTTAAAAATCCATAAATTGATCCATTTTCACTTTTTCCTACATTTGATAATGAACGCCATGACCCTTTTATGCCTGTTGGTGAGATAAGAACCAAAGGATTATACATAGGCCCACTAAAATTTACATTTTCAATCTTGCCATTTTTATCTTTTGATGCTTCAACAAGGTCATCAACAGTGACCTTTTTTGATTTTGGTTTACTACGTATGCTTTTATCATGTATGTAAAATTTCATGAACCTTAATATTTCTGGTGACGATGACATTGTACTTGTACTTGTTGATACAGATGTATTTATTTTTTTGAATTGTGCAATTTTACGATCTGGTGATATACCAATGGTCACACTTTTATTTTTATTTAAAATATCTTCAAATTCTTCACGTCTTTCATCTATGGTATAATCACGAATTGCTTTATTTTTATTAGGGTTGGGTTTTGTTAAAGTTGAACTTGACATCATTGAAAAATTATCCGAAGGTTCATAGTTGCTAACATTCGAAGGATCACTTTGTACAAAATTTATAATGAAATCTATCATCATCTGTGGATTTTTTATAACTTCGGAATTATCAATACCATATATGTTTTCAAATGTTTTTTTAAATTTTCCAAAATACTTATTTACTTCATTCATGTAATGGGTTTCTGAACCATTCGATCTGAAATAATTAAGAACTTGTTCAACATATGACGAATTACTTACGAGTGTTCTTAAATTGTCTTTGAATGCGTTATTACGTTCGATGTCAGAAAGTGCTCCTGTTGTTGAGTTATCATATGGTATTTGTGCATTTGTTGCCAAACGTTGTAAATATTCCTCATCAGTTTCGAGTGGATCACGTGTTGTACTGAATCTTCCTGTGTTGAGTGATATTAATTGATTTTTGTATGTGTTGGTTTTATTTTTATTTGTTTGTATTATGTTATTTATTTCTGCTTGTGAAATATTCAGTTGCTCTTTTAATATGTCTAACTCTTTGTCTGTGTCTGATAGATATTTTTCTAAAGTTGCGTGTTGTTTTTGTAATATAGTAAGTTCTTTATTCTTTTCATCGATTTCTTTACTTATTTCCGGAATCATCGCAATAATTCCTTCATTGGTATCAGATCCGTCCGGTTTAAAAGCTTGTTTCAGTATGGATTTATAAGTGTCATTTATTTTTGAAGAATTGATCGTATTTGTATCAAAAATTGTGCCATTAATAGCAGAATCGACAATAAAATCATAAAACTGATTTAATTCGTCAATACCGTTCTTATAAAACTCAATTTTATTTTTTGTAGTGTAAATACTGTTTTTTATGTCTTGTATCGATTTTGATTTTTTTTGTAATTCCATCATATCCTGAGAATATTGCTGTTTTACAGGTGTCGGATCGTCGAGGGTTGGTTCAGGTGCTTGATTGTATTTATATGATGTGCCATTTATAACAACAGGGGCGTTTTCTTTTTCTAAGTATGCACTTATTTGTTCTTGCCTTATTCGTTGTTTGTTAACAGTTTCTCCCTTTTTGTCACTAAGTAATTCGTCAAGGGATGGACGTATAAAAGCCTTACTTGGTAATCTTCTTTTTATATCTCCCCATGTATTTAAACCAACACTTTCTGCTTGTATTTGGTAATTTAAGTTTTTTAAATAATTATCATATTGTTCTTGAATGCTCATTTTGTATGGTAATTGTATGGTAATTGTATGGTAATTGTATGATATGTATATGTTATAGAAAATATTAATTGTTCAAAGTATTGAAAAAATTATATTCTTTTGTATAACATATTTATATATTTCTCAAATGCCAATGACAGACTCTTATGAATGGGCAAAAGCAAACATGCCCCAAGGTTTAATGAATGATAATCCAATTTCAAATTATCAATATAATTATATTAATGACATTAACTCAGGTGTATATTCAGGAAATTCAGGAGGTTTAACATTACTTCAATATGATCTTTCATCCTTGTACAATTCTTCCAGCTTAACATCTTGCCAAAATCACTTTATTTGTATACCATTAGTACGTTGTGCACGTGCTTTTGCAACAGATGGTTCAGCTTTAACACTTTCTGACACAAATTTTTACTTGACATCCCTCAAAAATTTTAATACCTCATTAATTCATCAAGCCGATTTGTTATTAAACGGTAAAACCGTGCATCAATTACAACCATATAGCGGTATTTATACAGCCATAAAATTAGCATCACAACTTTCAGCAGATGATTTAGCTTTATATGGTGACATGTTAGGAATTCAAAAAATGGATAATCCAGATTCAATGACATTTTTAGCAGGGGCATCACCAGCTCTAAGCGGAATATCAGGTCCATCAATTGCAAATAATTATGTTCAAGGATCGCCAACACAACAAAGTTATACAGGTGCATCTGATTATCAAGGTGTTGGAATTGCAAATGATGCCATACAACGCAAAATCATGGTTAATAAATCTTACACAACAAATCAAAGACAAAATTTAAACCTCATTACACCAACAAATCAAGCAGATTTTGAATTTAAACCAAAATTTTATATAGATGCAACAGGTGTAGCAGTTTGGTTAGATTATGCCATTATTTTTGTTAAAGATTTACTTGACGTTATGGACAACATTGGATTAGTAAGAAGACTTGACGGAATATTGAGATTGTATGTTAACACAGGATTTACATCAGTGACAACAACAGCAAACGGAATGGTTTACTCAGCTGGTAATTCAACATTTACCGACGTATGTCCTATATTAATAAATAGTGTAGGAACAGCAGTTCCAAGAACAAACGGGACATGTGTACGTGTAACAGCAGGGTTATTTGTTGCAAGAGCTCCAAATTATACTTATTCAATTGGTAACGCTTCAGTTAATTTTTCCCCTATTGCTTCACCAATGAATGCAACAAGATATTATTACAATCAGGTTGTTTTACAGCCATCATTACAACTCGAATATTTAAGCTCACATAATGCCAAAACTGTAATATATAAAAACATGTATTATAACACATTCGTAAATATTAGTGCAGGGCAAAACTTTTCCCAATTAATTCAATCAGGAGTTACCAATATAAAGAATGTAATAATTGTTCCATTAATATCACAATCAAATGCTTTTACACAATTTCCTGCTTACCAGTCCCCATTAGATCCTGTTGGAGGAGCAAGCGGACATCCTCTGAGCCTCATAAATTTGCAAGTTGCGATCGGAGGAACTAATCAACTTTCCACAACTTTATCATACGATTACTCCATGTTTATTGAACAAATATCAAAATATAATAAAGAATCAAGTTCTGAATATGGTGTTGATTCAGGATTATGGTCACCAAGTTTTTGGATGAATAATCGTTTTTATGTTGTAGCCGTAAGAAGTACAGAAGATGATTTAAATACACCTCGAAATGTTGTAATTAGTTTTACAAATAACAGTAACTATACAATAGATGTACTCGTATTTTGCGAATTTCAGGACCGCCTTGTTATAAATTGCGGTACAGGTATGATTACAAAATAAACATTGTTACATTAAAATAATTTTCTGTAATTTACATAATGTTAATTAAAGCCGTTGAGATACCTAAAACAGATATCTTGTATAAGTACTCAGACCCCAAACAAGCACAAAAGAACGCAAAATTATATCTTGGCGATGATACCATTCTTTATAAAAGCACACGTAAAAATAAAAAATATATGGTTTATGATCCAATAAATCGTAAATATGTACATTTTGGTAGTATGAAACCGCCTTACGAAGATTTCTTAAAACACAAGAGTAACATCAAACAAACCAAGTACTTTAATCGGGCTTTGAACATAAAAGGTGATTGGAGAGAAAACCCATATAGTAGTAATAATTTAAGCATATGGATTTTGTGGAAGTAATTTAAAAATACATGAGAAATATAATTTTTAACCCATAAATATATATACATATACATTTATGAGTGATTTGAAGGAGTTATCTAATTTAGATATAGAAGAAATACTTAGTAAAAAAAACATTAGAATTCATGGCGTATATTCCAAGGACCAATTACCAAAAATAACTAACGGGTTTTATGTTGTAAATTTACAGAACCATGATGAGGGTAATGGAACACATTGGACATGTTTTTTAAAGAAAGGTGATAAGGTGTTCTATATGGATAGTTTTGGTTCCCCCGCCCCTGTTGAGGTTGAGAAACACATAGGTGAATATTACTTTAATGACAAACAAATACAAAACTTAAATAGTGAGGCATGCGGTTATTATTGTATTGCATTCATTCAATATATGGACAAGATTGACAATCCGACAAAACGCGATTTCGAAAAATTTACTGATATCTTTAAGACGAATTCGACCCATAACGATATTATATTAAAGAACATTGTTAAGGTTGGATTTTAAACTAAGATATTCAGAAAATTATGTCGAAACGCGACCTGTTTTTTGTCAGGATTTAAATCTAATAGCAAGAAATTAAATTTTTGTGTTGTTGCATATTGATAAAATTTGTTGAGCTTTTCCTTGGTAATACCGTGTATGTTATGGTTTGCCAATATATTACGTATTGTAACAGTATCCGTTAATTTAAATAACACAATGTAATTTAAATTACGTGATATGTTTTTACCTAATTGTGTATAGTTTTGAACCATGTACAATGTTGTGATACCATACTTACGCCCTGATATTGCGTATTCTTCTAATTTAACCTGATCACGATTTGAAAGTGTTATAAAGTCATCAAACACAACAAGTTTCTCTTTCTTTTTCTCAGCACTTGGAAAATCCTCAACTGAGGGCATCGCGTTAATGTCATTTGTTATGAATATGTTTGTAAGCTTTTGTTTCAATATTTTTAATAAGTCTTCCTCAACGTCGGTTGTATATATGTAAATCTCATAAAAACGCGGTCCAACTCTTTCTAAAAAATTCAATAACCATTGTGTCTTACCTGACCCTGAACCCCCAATTAAACCAATTCTTGCGTTTGGTTCAATAAGATGGTTCTTGAAATACGGGTCAGGTGCCTTTTTCTCCTTAGGAACCTCTTCGTAAAAATTTCGTATTTTATCCATGGGGTATTATATATAATTATACCATAAATTAAATTTGTGCTTGAGTTGCCCGTGTTGTTTCTATATTACCCAATTCCTCATCCTGTTCAAGCTCGGTATTACGTATAACTGTTAAGCATCCCCAACAACATGATACGTTTTCACACTTAGATTTTAAACAATAACGTATTACCAAACCAAAAAATCCCGTTAAAAGTGTTGCTGTTGTTATCCAAAATACTGAGTCAAATGTTTCGTACCACATAGAATTATATAATTATATATTTGAAAAAATTATTTTTCTCACATATAATTATATAATGTCTGTAATCGTTGAAAAGAAAGAATTGAACTTATCAATACAAATAAGTTCATTCCGCGTACAAATCTCTAACATCATACTAAACGCAAGTTGTGATTTAATTGTATCACTTTACGATGATGATTTTAGAATGTTAAGGCAAGATGTCCTTAAACTAATTGGTGATGATTATTTAAATTGGGGTACTGATGATGATTATATTATAGAATATGTTAAAAATCATTATGGCTTTACAACAGTACAAGTTGTACCTGAACAAATCGAATAATCATTATATTTTTAAACTAAATTTCTATTAAGCATATTTGTTTAATAAATCTTTGTCCATGTTGTCAATACACTCATAGTTAAATTTGTTGCTGTATGACTTATAAACCCATTGAAATATATGGTTGTATTACTTGCATTTGTACGTAATATCATGTTAGTTGAACCATCTGGTAAATCAGTTAAAGCTGTAATTGTAAAACCATATTGCCTTTGTGATGATGTCGCATAAAATGAACCTGATGATGGCATATACAAAGCTGTTGTATTATTACTGAAACCTGTATATATTTGATTGATTGTTATTGTCGAACCATCACTATTTGTAAGTTGTCTGTTTGCGGTAATAGAATAAGTACCAACATCTGGTAATGTTATCGAGAAATAATTACCTATTGTTGTACCTGATGTTATTGTACCTGATGTATATACATTGGAATTAACAAAACCATTCTGTGATGAAAGTGTTGGTGTTACACTTGTTGTATTTGTTGGAACATTTTCGGTTATAAGTGTTGGTGTAAATACCTGTGTTGTTATAACTGCGCCTGCATTATTACGTAATTTAACATTAATTGTTGAGTCTAATGAGCTTGAGTTGGTACCAAGAAAATCTGTAACTCCTGATACATCTGTATTAAATTCCAATCTTGTTGTTGTTGTTGATGAACGTACATGAAAGTTTGTTCCAATGGTTGCTACATTACCGTCTGCTATTGTGAATCTTGCGTTTGTTATTGATGATGTGTTAGTAACATAAAATGTATGGTAAAAAGCGTTTGTGATGGATCTATATTGTACTTGTTGTGTTGGACTGTCAACCAATACCTCAAGGCGCCCGTTTGTGTTGGATGTATCAAATAAATTTAAAACACTTACATTGTCAACGCGTCTTGTTGATGTTGTCGTACCTCCCATATATATACGGTCATTAACACTTATAGGATTTGTTGCTGTATTACTCATTACAATTGTGCTTGTGTCTGTTCTCAGTGTAATTTGTGCCGAGGCTGTATTTGCGCTACTTATTCTTATTCCATTTGCTGGTGAATTTGTTGTACATAATGATAAACCAATGGATTCTCCTGATGGACGAAAACGTGTAACGATAATTGCATCATTTGCTCCAACTATTGAGTTATAAGAACCGGCTGGTGCATTAACAACATAATTTAAACCTCTTCCATTTGCTATATCATAGTCAACTGCTGTTGGTACTGCACTGGATGCTCCATAATTACTTAAAATAAATGTTGGTCTTAAACGATTAACTAACAATGATCCTGATGTTGGATCTGCTTGTGTGATAACTCCTGTACCTGTTGCTTGCGTTAAATTTACATTTGCGGGCATATCAACATTAACTTTTGGTATAATACTAAACTGTTGTAATTCCAATAATGAAACATCTGATGTACCATTGTATGAGTTAAAGTTATACTTACCTGCCGTTTTTGTTGTTGTAAAAGATAACTCACTGGTTGCATCTAAATATCTTAAAATCATGTTTGCTACTGAATTATTGTTAAAAAACAATGATGAAACGTTTGATAAATTCTTATTGTTTAAATTAACTGCTGTCAAAGGGTTGATTGAAATGTTTTGATTACTTAAAATTGATATTGCTTGATCACTGAAAACTGATTTTGCCTTTAATATCCAATCTCCATTTTCATCTATTGCATTATATGGACTATCAAATACGTTATAACTTGTTGGGGGTCTTCCTTTAAAAGATGATGTTATAACGCTTGATGTTGTTCCTGCCTGTGATACAACTGAAAATATTCCTAATTCTGGACTCCATGATACTGTTCTGTACTGGTTACCTGTTGGGGCTGTTCGGACTGTCCAATTAATTCCATCAGGTGAGCTTATAATGCTATTTGATGGTCCTGAACCACAAGCTAAAAATATACCTAATTGTCTGCTCCATACAACTGATCTCCACAAGTTTCCTACTGGTAAAGTTCCTAAAGTCCAATTATCTCCGTCAGTTGATGTTATTATGTCAGTTGTTGTGCTGTCAATTGAAAGGGCTACGAACAACCCTAACTCTTTACTCCAACATACTGCAAAGTATTGTTTTGTTGCTGGTGTATTAACAACACTCCATGTTATACCGTCAGTTGATTTTAATACTCTCTGTGTTGTTCCTCCACTCGATGCTACTGTTATAAATAATCCAAGTTCTGCACTCCAACATATGTCACGTAAAGAATAACCTGAAACTGGAACCGTTCTGTTTGTCCAATTTGTTCCATCAGGTGATGTCATTATTGAAACAGTGCTCGTGTCTGCAAAATCTGCTGTTGCTACAAAAAGATTTAATTCAGGGCTCCAAACAATTCCGTACCAATTTGCATTATTTGGTACCAATACATTTGTCCATGTAATTCCATCACTTGAAATTAAAACAGGGTCATCTGTTGTCGAACTTGCTCCAACTGCTACAAATAAATTCAATTGAGGGCTCCATGCTATATTTCTATATATATGAGTGTTTGCTGGTGTTGTTCTCAGTGTCCAATTAACTCCATCAGGTGATGTCATAATTTTATTTGTTCCTGCTGATGTTATTGATGTTGCGGCAAAAATTCCTAATTGCGGGCTCCAACACATTCCAAACCATTGGTTGGTGTTGGTTGTTCTTGATGTCCATGTTGAAACTCCTTTAATTCCACTCGTTGATTTATTTGGTAATGGATAAGCATCTTTTGCAAGTCCATAATAACCATCAACTGCGTCCCAATTACTATTTAAGTTTTGGTATAAACGTGTACCTAAAACTATCTCTCCATTAAAATTTATGTCTCCATTTACATTTACATCGTTATTAAAGTTTGCCACTCCATTCTGATTTAGTGTTCCGTTGAGTGTCATTGTATAATTTGAGTTCCAATTACCTTGAGCACTTGGATATGTTAGAAAGTATTTAACTGCGTCGGCGTATGTCAAACCGCCATCTATTGTACTAAAAAACTGAGAATTAAAGTTGATGCCGTTAAAATAAGGTACGTTTGGGGGTTGAGAATCTGCCATTATTGTATAAATTATGTTTATATAATTTTTTTCTGTATCAAGTTATATAATACCATGTCATACAATATCATACTTAACTCAACTAACGTTGTAAATACTACAAATTCTATATACAGATATAAGTTTATCACTGGTAATTTTACAGTTAAAAATAATGCGTCCATCTGCGTATCACAAATACAAATACCATACAGTTGGTTTAATATAACATCTGCTTACCAAAATAATCAGTTCAATATAATAGATTGGTTAGGTGTTACACGTACTATTACATTACCTGATGGTTTTTATACAATTCAAGATGTCAATCAATATCTTGAATCATATTTTATAAATAATGGTATGTATCTGATCAATGATGTCGGATTAAATGTATATTATTTTCAAATATATACCAATGCTCAATATTACCGTAATCAAGCTTTATTTTATCCTGTTCCTACATCATTACCTGTTGGGTGGACACAACCATCTGGTTGGATAGGTTATCCTGGTACTGCTACATGTCCGCAATTACAAATATTAACTAATAACTTTAGAACATACTCAGGTTTCAATGCTGGTACATATGGTGGGGGTTCTGTAC
>WBZR01003432.1_pt1 | contig 11932 bp, 9 predicted proteins | sample 5204231 | NCBI WGS metagenome assembly WBZR01 (sample SAMN12412403, study PRJNA552823) | activated sludge metagenome | isolation source: activated sludge from anammox sidestream of wastewater treatment plant... | place: USA: Virginia | collected 2017-08
GCATAGCTACTTCCGCCTGGAAAATAAAGTGATGAATAAAATGGCTAAAACGATACTAAAACATATACCTGAACAAAGCTGGATTCCACGAAATCCATTTAAAGAATAAAGGCACATCGTAGCCTGATTAACCAAGAAAATTCAAATTTTCACCCAAAAATATGGTGGTTTAGTCTAAAACCAACACAGTTCGCATGGGCTCAGTTATAGCTTGCACCCATCTTAATTGAACCACCAATGATTAGAACACTTCAAAACACAGCAAAAGCAATCATCATCCTTCTGATGGTTGGTTACATCGGACAGCCTAAAGAATTATATGCTGCCGGGAAACAGATTAAACTTTCTTATACAGCTAAGAACGTTTCATGTTTTGGTGCTTCAGACGGAAGCATTCAAATGGAAATAAAAGGAGGAAAGGCACCTTACCAAATTCAATGGTCTGATGGAAGTTCGCAACAAAATCTGGCGAATATTAAAGCAGGAAATTATGTGGTTAATGTTACCGATAGAAATGGCAAATCCGCTACCCAAACTATAAATATTACAGAGCCATATCCATTGGCTATTCATTCGCAGACTACACCGGAAAACTGTTTATCCGGTAATGGAAGTGCTACCATTCGTGTAACGGGAGGTTCCCAACCTTTCACTTATTTGTGGTCAAATAATACACATGCACAAAATCTTGAACAGGTTGCTGCAGGAAGTTACGAAGTAAAAGTAGTTGATGGTAATGGATGTATTAAGACTTCGCACATTATGGTTGAACGTGCAAAAGTTTTGAATGTAACGGTTGCAAAGTATAATCCGGTTTGTCATGGTGATGATAACGGATTGATTGATGTGGAAGTGAAGGGCGGAAGTGCCCCTTACACTTATCATTGGTCGAATGGTGCAACAACTGAAGATATCAGTGGCCTGAAAGCAGGCGACTATCAATTACTGATAAGCGATAAGAATGGTTGTTCTGCATCAGTTGAGGTAAATCTTGTAAATCCTGAGCCAATAAAAATTAATGCAGTAGTTACAGATGCTGATTTAAATAAGAACAACGGAGCAATTACATTGCAGGTAACAGGAGGCACAGGGAAGTACAGTTATCTGTGGTCGAACATGGAAGAAACTTCTGTGCTGAAGAATGCAGAAGAAGGAGTATATGCAGTAAAAGTGACTGACGGTAATCAATGTATGGGTGCAGATTATTTTACGATAAATGAAAAATCACCTTTGCAGGTTACATATACAGTTAAACATGTATTGTGCAATGGAGCGGCAACAGGTTCAGTAAAACTGAATGTTTCCGGAGGAAAGGAACCTTACAGCTATGAATGGTCTGATGGAAGCAGAGAGTCTGCAATTACCAAAGCAGCAGCCGGTAATTACTCTGTAGTTATTCATGATGCTGCCGGAAAGAAATACAGTAATACATTTCATATAAATCAACCTGAAGTAATGAGCGTTTTGGCTACTGTAAAAGATGAAACAGGACATGGAAGTGCTGACGGGCAGATAACATTGCAGGTGCTCGGAGGTATGCCACCTTATTCGTTCATCTGGAATGACGGAATAAACAGTCAGGAGCGCACGCAACTTTCGCAAGGTATTTATCAGGTGACTATTCAGGATGGCAACAGATGTGTGATGAATCATCAGGTAATGATTTCGGCAGAAGATCAGATGGCATCAGTGATGAGATCGGCTGACAATAACATGATGAATAATAATCTGCTTGTATATCCTAATCCATTCAACAACACATTTACCATCAAATTTAATGAGACTGTAGGTGACATACAGGCTATTAAATTATTCAGCATGGATGGCAGGCAGATTCAGAACGTGGAACTGAATACAACAACAAAGGATGCTAATGAAATAGCTGTCAACACTACAGAAATAGCTCCAGGTAATTATTTACTGAAAGTAGAAACAAAAAATAGCACATATACCAGACTGTTGACAAAAGGCAGGTAAAGATACTTTTCATGGTTGGTTGTTTTTCACAGGCGCAGTTGGTGGTTCTCTGCGCCTGTAACCGTTTATGACGGTGTAGTTGATATGAAGCAGAAGAATCAATATAGGTTTTAAGTAAATTAGCGCCATGAATTTTCTGGCGCATTTGTATTTATCGGGTGATGATGAAATGGTGATGGTAGGAAATTTTATTGCAGATCATCTGAAAGGCCATGAATGGAAAAATTTCCCGGAAGCAATTCAGCGAGGTGTCAGGATGCATCGTTTCATTGATGAGTTCACAGATTCGCATCCTGTTGTTGAAAGAAGTAAAGCATTGCTTCGTCCGGGGTTCAGAAAATATTCTCCTGTTATCTGTGATATTTTTTACGACCATTTTCTTGCTGCAGCATGGTCTGCATACTCAACAGTTGACATGGATGACTACAGCAAAAATGTTTATGCCATGCTGCATCAGTATGAACAATATCTTCCTGAGCGTACCAAAGCCATGATGGTGTATATGGAGCGTGATAACTGGCTGAAAAATTATGCTTCGCTGAAAGGATTGGATATGGCACTGAAAGGGATGAGCCGAAGAGCAAGTTTTGATAATAATATGAATCACGCTGCTGATTTTCTGCAACAACATTACCCTGATTTTAAGAAAGATTTTGATGATTTTTTTCCTGAATTACAGAAGAATACTCAGCAGCTATTTCTGTTTCATCACAAGTAAATGCCTGTTTTGAAATACAAACAGTACTATCTAAATAAATTTTATTTTTCTGGCTGCAAAACCACACATGCGCAGCAAAATCAATCCATGTCTGAACCGGGAAATATTGGTGCTGCCATAGGTTCGTTCTCTGTATCGAATAGGCAACTCCTGAATTTTAAGATTGAGTTTATATGCACCGAAGATTAAATCAAAATCACCAAAAGGATCAAACTCTCCGAAAAATTTGCGGTTGCTAACTAAACGGTCATAATCATCTCTGAAAATCACTTTAGTTCCGCAGAGCGTATCTTTAAATGGTTGTTCGAGCAGCCATGTGAAGGCATAACTGAAAAATTTATTTCCCAACATATTCAGGAAACGCATGGCTTCTTTTTCCATAGGATAAACCAAACGACAACCATTGATAAAATCGCCTTTGCCCGAGGCAATGGCATTATAAAATTTAGGTAAATCTTCAGGCGGCACTGTGAGATCTGCATCAAGAATCATCAGTATATCACCTTCAGCCATACTGAATCCTTTTCTCACTGCATCGTTCTTTCCTTTGCCTTCCTGTTTTGCCGTTTTAATACGGTGCGTGGATGAATATTTTTTTTCAATGGTTTTAATTTGCTCCCATGTATCATCTGTACTGTTGCCTTCAACAAAAATTATTTCCTGCCATTTTCCAAAAGTTGGAATACGCAGCAACCCGTTTTCAATATTACCGCTTTCGTTGCGTGCAGGAATGACAATGCTGACAGAGTATTTGTGATTGACATTTTCTGCTGCAGTGCCAACAGGTTTTGCAAATGAAAAAGTGTTGATGCACAGCAAACGCAACAAAGGCAGTTTTGCAAAAAATTTATTGATAAGAGGGGAGAGCAGAGGAATATTTACAGGCAACAATATTCTGCGTGTTTCGCGGTAACAGTCAAAACCGGAAAGTGTAAGCAGGTTGCGTACATCCATACGCGTGAGCCAGTTGAGTTGTGGTGTTTTGGTTTTTAGTCCGATGGTTTCAGCAAAACGTAAGACGGGCTCCCAAAGATGGTTGTGATAATTGATTATAATTTTTGTTCGTTCATGACAAACTTTTTTCAACTGTTCAAATACAGCCTGAACATCTTCCAGATATCCAATCAGGTTGGAAATGATTATCAAATCAAATTTTTCATTCAGTGTAATGTTTTCAGCATTCATTACATGAAATGAAACTGCAGGAAAACGATTTTTAGCTTCAGCAATCATAGCTGGGCTGAAGTCTATCCCCGTTTTCTTTGCTGCACGTATATCGTTTAAAAGTTCACCGGTACCACATCCCACCTCTAAAACAGAGATGGATTCATGTGAAAAATAATTACAGTAATAAGTAATGTCATCCCAGTAATACGAATGACTTTTGCGTTTTCGTACTCTGGTTGGAGCTATTTTTTCAAAGTGTTCAAGGTAGCGCACTGAGGTCAGTCTATTTTCATTTCAGGAATATTTCCTTCTGCAATCACTCGCCCTGCAGTTGCATTTTTTACCTGTTCAACAGAAACTCCGGGTGCAAGTTCAAGCAGTTTAAATCCTTGCGGTGTAACATCAAGCACAGCCATTTCAGTGACTATACGTTTAATGCATTTAACTCCGGTAAGAGGTAGTGTACATTGTTTAAGGAGTTTCGATTCTCCTGCCTTATTTACATGCTGCATTGCCACAATAATATTTTTTGCTGATGCAACAAGGTCCATTGCACCTCCCATACCTTTCACCATTTTACCCGGAATTTTCCAGCTTGCAATATCTCCCTGTTCGCTCACTTCCATAGCACCGAGTATGGTGAGGTCAACTTTCTGAGCTCGTATCATTCCAAAGCTCGTGGCCGAATCAAAAATGGATGAACCCGGAAGAAGTGTTACAGTTTGTTTTCCGGCATTTATAAAATCAGCATCTTCTTCTCCTTCTACCGGAAATGGTCCCATGCCTAAAATTCCGTTTTCCGATTGTAATGTAACGTGAATACCGGCTGGAATATAATTGGCTACTAAAGTAGGAATACCTATTCCGAGATTTACATACATCCCGTCTTTTACTTCGCGGGCAATTCGTTTTGCAATTCCGTTTTTGTCAAGCATCTCTTTGGTATTTAATTTTTAATGTAAATGCTAATAAAGTTTTCTATGGAGTTTAAATGTTTTTGGAGGAAATTTTATCTGTTATCAAAAAGCAAGAGCTTATGATGCAGTTTTATTTTTTTCTTACTGTTCTCTGTTCAATGCGTTTTTCAAATTTCTCACCCTGGAAAATTCTGTGGACATAAATTCCGGGAGTATGAATATGATCAGGATTGAGTTCACCGGGTTGTACCAGATGTTCAACTTCTGCAATGGTAATTTTTCCTGCCATAGCCATCACAGGATTAAAATTACGCGCAGTTGCACGATATATAAGATTACCCTCCGTATCACCTTTCCATGCTTTTACGATAGCAAAGTCTGCATCAAAAGCGTATTCCATCAGGTAATCTTTTTCTACACCGTTGAATTTAAATTTACGTACTTCTTTGCCCTGAGCTACTTCCGTTCCTACACCTGCAGGAGTAAAAATGGCCGGCATTCCATATCCTGCAGCCATACAGCGTGTAGCCAGAGTTCCCTGAGGTACCAGTTCCACTTCCATTTCGCCACTCAGCATCTGACGTTCAAATTCGGCATTCTCACCCACATAGGAAGCAATCATTTTTTTTATCTGATGTTTCTGAAGAAGTAAACCTAAACCAAAGTCATCTACACCTGCGTTATTGGAGATACAAGTCAAACCCTTCACGCCTTTGCGCACCAATGCTGCAATACAGTTTTCAGGAATACCACAAAGGCCAAATCCGCCAAACATGATGGTTGCTCCGTCATTAATATCACGGATTGCTTCATCTACATTATTTACTACCTTACTCATGATCTTGGTTTTTATTCTGATTAATCAATAAAATATTTTTCTTTATCATCTTTTCATTCCACGCTCTTTAGCCATTTTTTCAAGACGTTCCTGAAACTTAGATTTCTTTACTTGTTTCTTCTTATTTTCCTGTATGCGTGCATGAATGGCTTTTTCATCAACAAATAGTTTAAAGAGATAAGTTTGTCCAAAGGTAATCATGTTAGCCAGAAAATAATAATAACTCAAACCTGCAGAATAATTGTTAAAAATTCCGAGGAACATAATAGGCATAAGATACATCACATATTTCATGGATGGATTGGTAGCTGCCGTCATTTGCTGATTCAGCCGTGTGTAAATAATGGTTGATACCGTCATGAGGATGGTAAACAAACTCACATGGCTTCCATAAAATGGAATATTGAACGGTAAATCCAATATTGAATCATAGGTGCTGAGGTCGTGTGCCCACAAGAATCCTTTCTGCCTTAACTCAATGGAAGCCGGGAAAAAACGAAACATTGCAATGAGGATAGGCATCTGCAATAACATGGGCAGACAACCGCCTAAAGGATTAACACCGGCTTTTCTGTACAGCGTCATCATTTCCTGTTGCAGTTTCATGGGCTCTTCTTTAAACTTACCTTGCAACTCTGCAATTTCAGGCTGAAGTACTTTCATTTTTGCTGTGCTCAGGTATGATTTATATGTGAGTGGTAATAATGCAGCCTTAATAAGTACAGTCAGAATTAAAATGATGATTCCATAATTGATATTAAAGCTGTTGAGAAAATTAAATATCGGAATAACTGCAAACCGGTTGACCCAACCAAAAATTCCCCATCCTAACGGCACTAATTTTTCAAGACCAATATGAAATTTTTTAAGAGTCTGATAATGGTTCGGGCCAAAATAAAATGTCAGATCAGTTGTTTCTTTGTTGGTATGGTTATAAGGTATGGTGAAGTTGGCCGACATATAGCGCACAGCACCTTCATCAGTGATTATTTTACTGGTAATTTTTGTAGGACTTTCAAAAGGTTTGTCAGCAATAAGCACACTTGAAAAATATTGTTGTTTAAAGCCCACCCACTCAACTTTTGTTTTCAATTCAGTTGCATCATCTTTGGTTTCGCTGAGGTGATCTACTTCTTCGTCAGTAAAGCGATAATAAGCAGTAGATACTGCACTTTCATTTTTATGACTTCTTTCCTGCTGCAACAGCTTTTGTTTCCAGTCAAGTTCAATATAACCTGCATTGGCAGCAACCATCTGATTCAGGTTTACGAAGTTTATCTTCAGCCCTACGCGATAGTCGTTATCTTTCAATGAATAAACATATTCCACATATCGTCCTTCACCGGCTTCGAGTTTCACTGAAACTGCTCCTGAATCATTGGCACTCACATTTACATTTTCGGAAGGTAACGTCCAGTATAAATCATTGGTACGAACTACTCTGTTGTCTGAGAAAAAATTAAAGCTGAATACTGAACTGTCGCCATTGTTCAGTACAAGTGGTTTGCCATCCCATGTTTTATAGTCTTTTAACTGAACGTAAGAAATTTTTCCACCTTTACTGCTGATTTTAAGTTTCAGCAAGTTGTTTTCAAGAGTAACAGTTTTTTCTTCACCATTGGCAGCAGGTGCAAAATCACCGTAAAGTTGTTTCAGATTATCCTCTTTAAGACTATCATTTAAGCTATCGGTGCTAAGAGTGTCAGCTTGGACCAGAAAGGTTGAGTCTTGTTTAATTTTTAAATGGTCGTGTGCTTTTTTCTGTGCCAGAGCTATGGAGTCTTGCTTGTGTTTAGCTGCCTGTAGTTCTTCCTGCGATGGTTGATTGAACAATGCAAATCCTATCAGCACAACTATTATCAGCACAACTCCTATAATCGAATTCCTATCCATAATTTATTTACAAACGTGCAAAGATAAAAATTAGCAAGTTGCACATTTATGTATGTTGAATTTTCCTTCTGTTTACTCTAAAAATATGATGAAATAATTGCTTAATACGGTTGTGTTCAAAAGTGAAATTTTTCACTCAATTACATTAACACAGGCCGATTTTTTTAAAGTAGAAATAAAAAAGCACTTACGATTGTAAGTGCTTGACTTTTAGTGTGGGAGCAACAGGATTCGAACCTGTGACCCTCTGCTTGTAAGGCAGATGCTCTGAACCAGCTGAGCTATGCTCCCATAGGATTTTTAAATGAGCGTGCAAAGATAGGTATAGTAGTTTATTCTCCAAATTTTAGAAAGAAATTTTTCCTGCAATTTGTGGGAATTAAAAAAGCTGCTCAGTAATGAACAGCTTTTTTAATGCTTATGCATTTTAATTATGCTTTTGTCTCTTCCAAATCGGTCATAATATCAGCATCTACAAGAATTCTTCCGCAATGCTCACATACGATTACCTTTTTGCGCTGTTTAATTTCCAGCTGACGCTGAGGTGGAACTTTGTTAAAACATCCGCCACAACTGTCGCGCTGTACAGAAACTACTGCGAGATGATTGGCAGCATTTTCACGGATTTTATGATATCCGCTCAGTAAACGCTCTTCAATAATTGAAGCTGCTTTGTCCGAATATTCTTTAAGTTTTTCTTCGTCTTTGCGTGTTTCTTCAATGATGGTGTCTAATTCTTTACGCTTGCCTTCCAAATCATTTTTTCTGAATCCGAGTTCTTCCTCAGTTTCAGTAAGAATTTGTTTCTTAGAGTTGATTTCAAAAGCATATTCCTTAATTCGTTTTTCGCTCAGTTCTATTTCGAGTTTCTGAAATTCGATTTCTTTAGTGATAGACTCATACTCACGGTTATTTTTTACATTATTCTGCTGCCCTTCATATTTTTTAATCAAAGCGGTAGCATCTTTAATTGCAATTTTCTTTTCGCCAATGAGTTTTTCAAATTCAGCTATATCATTGCTGATATTATGAATGCGTGTTTCTAAACGTGCAACGTCATCTTCCAGATCCTTTACTTCGATAGGAAGTTCGCCACGAACAATTTTTATTCTGTCAATTTCAGAATCAATTTGCTGTAACTGAAACAATGCCTGCAATTTTTCTTCTACCGAAGCATCTGCAACACCTTTCTTAGGCATTTTAATCTGAAATTTGGTAATATCTCCAACGGTATATTTGCTGGAGAGTTTAGCAGCCGTATCTGAATCTATGGCTTTTAAATTACGTGTTTCGGTCAATCTTCTTACTACCGGTTTGCTGACCTTGGTGATTACCGGTTCTTCAACTTTACTTTTACTTTTGCCTTTACCTCTGGCTTTGGTGTCTATCTTTGACATGCTTTTTCCTGATTTTTTAACCGCTGATGATTTTTGTTTAATTTCTTTTACTTTACTACTTGCTTTTTTTGCAGTTGTTTTAGTTTTTACAGTTGGTTTTGCTTTGGCAGTAATTTTCTTAACTACGGGTTTAGCAGTTTTTGTTTTGGCTGCAACCTTTTTTGGAGCTGCAGCTTTTTTTACAGCAGGTGCTGCTTTTTTCTTAGCCGGAGCTTTAGCCTTGGTCTTTGGCGCAGCCGCTTTCTTCTTTGCAGCAGGTTTTACTTTTACTGCTTTTTTAGCGGCTGCTTTAACAGGTTTTTTTGCTGCCATAATCAGATATATTTTACCGGATTAGTATCCACTTTTGTTAAACGGATGGCAAATGTAGAAAAATTTTTGATTAACAAATCTTTAAGCAGATTCATAGTGAACTGTTCGGTTTCAAAATGGCCTGCATCTACCAGCAAAATTCTGCTGTCAGCATCAAAAAACTGATGATATTTTATGTCGGAGGTAATAAACGCATCAGCACCGGCAGCTATGGCATCTTTCAGGAGGAAAAAGCCTGCTCCTCCGCACAATGCAACTTTTTCAATTTTTTTACCTGTAAAGCTGGTGTGCCTCAATACACTGCAACCCAAATGCGACTTAACTGCAAGCAGAAATTCTTTTTCGTCCATTGGCTTTTCAAGGATTCCGGTCATCCCTGATCCTGTTGTTTGCAGACTGTTATCGAGAGTATTGATATAGTAAGCCACTTCTTCGTAGGGATGAGCTTTAAATAATGCATTTAAGATTTTTGCTTGTTGATGAGCATAAAATAAAGATTCAATCCTTACTTCCTTTTCGTGTTGGCGTTCGCCAATTTTACCACTGAAAGGGTTGGTGTTTTCGCCCGGTTTAAAAGTGCCGGTACCTTCCACATTAAAACTACATTCACTGTAATTTCCTATACCGCCTGCACCTGCTTCAAATAATGCATTTCTGACTTCTTCGGCTTGTGCAACAGGGCAAAAGGTGACTAACTTTTTTAGTAAATGTTCTTTTGCAGAAAGTATTTTTAAATCTCTTAAACCCAACTCCGTGCCTAATCGGTGATTTACACCTGACAAAACATTATCAAGATTGGTGTGAATGGCATAAATGGAAATATTGTTTCTGATGGCTTTCAGCAAAGTTCGCTCGATATAATTTTTTCCGGTTAATTTTTTTATCCCTGAAAAAACGATGGGGTGATGAGCTATTACGAGATTACAATTTTCAGAAATGGCTTCGTCAATAACACTTTCAATACTGTCGAGGCAAAGGATTATACCGGTAACTTCAGCATCAGGATTTCCGGTTATCAATCCACTGTTGTCATAGCTTTCCTGCCAAACCGGTGGAGCAAAATCTTCAAGAATTCTTATTACATCTTTGATTAAAGTCATTGTATGCGAGTAGAGTGAACAAAACTAATCAATTGTCAGTGAGCAGCAGTTACTGCAGTCAGTGTAAATTAAACAATCATTCGTTAATTAAATTTCATGGAAAAGTCAATCAATATCATTCTTAGGTTTTTATTTGTACAGCAAATGGCAACAGTGTTGTTTAAAAACAAAATTCAATTCATTAAGTTTTTTATTCTTATTGCTATTCTCGAATCTGTAGTGATAAGTGAAACTTATGCTCAGTCGTCCGGAAAAAAATGGAACCTGGGGCTTGGCGGAGGTATCACCCAATACAATGGCGATTTAGGTCAGGGTTTTTATAAAATTGACCAACCTTATTATGGTTTTGCTTCGATGTCGGTAAGTAGATACTTAGGCAAATATGCTGATGTTTTTATTTCAGGATCAACAGGAGAAGCAGGTTATAAAAGTGATGCTGCAGGTTTTAGGCTTAAAATGACTACAGCTTCCTTGAATCTGAGGTTTTATGCAGCACGACCCGAAGCACGTTTTCGTCCCTTTGTTTATGGTGGAGGAGGAGTTTTGGTATGGGACAGAAGTATTTGGGCTTTACCGGGTGATATAGAAACCCGCAACGACCTTGTTCTTCCTTCGTTTGGAGGAGGATTTTCAGTTAGGCTGAATGATGTTGTGAACATATTGATACAGGAATCTTTTATGCTGTCGCAGAAAGATGATATTGACAGAACGGTAGCAAAGTATAACGATGCATTTTTGTTTCATACTGCAGGTTTAACTTTTAACCTTGGCAGAAAAAAAGACAGTGATGATGATGGCATTGGAGATAATAAGGATTTATGTCCTGGAACTCCCCGAGGTGTGAAGGTTGATGCCATAGGCTGCCCTGCAGATAACGATGGTGACGGAATTGCAGATTATCTGGATGATTGCCCGCAGCAGTTTGGATTGGCTGCTTTAAAAGGCTGTCCTGATACTGACGGTGATGGCATTGCCGATAAAGATGATGAATGTCCGTTGGAGAAAGGTTTACTGAGTGTAAAAGGTTGCCCCGACAGTGATGGGGATGGTGTTGCTGACAAGAATGATAAATGCCCTGAAACACCAAAAGGTTTTAAAGTAGGAGCAGATGGTTGTCCTTTTGATCGTGATAAGGATGGTGTATTAGATGATGAGGATGCCTGTCCTGATGTTCAGGGACCGGTACAATATAAGGGATGCCCCGACAGTGATGGTGATGGCGTGCCTGATAATATTGACAAATGCCCTACAGAAAAAGGAATCGCCATCAACAAAGGTTGCCCTGAAATGGAAAAAGCTGATCTGTTGAAAATTTCTCAGATTGCAGGTTCTATCTATTTCGAAAGTAACAGCGATAAAATAAAACCGGTATCGTTGCCTCAGTTGGATATGTTGGTGGAGCTATTAAAAAAATATGATTCAGTGAACCTTACCGTTGAAGGTCATACCGATAATTCAGGTGATGAAACGTATAATCTGAAATTGTCGCAAAAGCGGAGCGAGGCCGTGAAAAATTATCTGATATCGAAAGGCATTTTTGAAGCCCGCATTTTGGCAAAAGGTTATGGAGAATTTAAACCTGTATCAGAAAATCTTACTCCTGAAGGACGGGC
>WBZR01001511.1_pt1 | contig 11917 bp, 12 predicted proteins | sample 5204231 | NCBI WGS metagenome assembly WBZR01 (sample SAMN12412403, study PRJNA552823) | activated sludge metagenome | isolation source: activated sludge from anammox sidestream of wastewater treatment plant... | place: USA: Virginia | collected 2017-08
GACGTGCGCTCGGCCGCAGCCGCCTCGGGCTCTGGCTCCACCGCGTCCACCTCGGGCTTGGGCGCTGGCAGTTCGGGCATGGTGCGGTGCGGGCGGCAGGAGGGGGGAAGCGGAGGTCTGACCGCGGTCGGGCGGCGAAAAGATTCTGGCACGGCCCCCGGGCGTTGCCCGGTGCAGGTAAACACTGACATCGCCACCGCCCGCGTGCGGCGCGGCGCCTTGCCCGACGCCCCGCGGCAGCTCGGCGCGGGGCGTGATTCACGCCGGCCCGGACTCGCGGCCCGGCGCGGGGGGCGCGGCGCGCAGCAGCCGCAGCAGCGAGCCGATGCGGCGGTCGACGTAGGCGGGCCGCCCGGCGGGGCGCCGACGCTGCTGCTGCGGCGGCCCCAGCCAGCGCTGCATCCAGACCGTGCCCATGCCGATGCTGCGCGCCGCCTTCTGGTGCGCGAGCGTGTCCTCGACGAGCACGCAGCGCGCCGGCGGCACGCCCAGGCGCGCCGCCACCTGGCGCAGCATGCGCGCGTCGGGCTTGGGCCGCAGCTGGCCGAACATGCGCATGTCCTCGATCGACAGCACGAGCTCGAAGTGATGCCCGATGCCGAGCACGTCGAGCACGCGCTCGGCGTAGGCGGCCGGCGCGTTGGTGAGCACGACCTTGCGCCCGCGCAGCCGCGCCAGCGCCGTCAGGTCGGGGCGGTGACCGCGCACGCGCTGCTCGAGGCCGGGCAGGCGATGCGTCTCGTGCAGGAAATGCGCCGCGTCCACCCCGTGGTGGCGCACCAGGCCGAGCAGCGTCGCGCCGTAGCGCGTCCAGTAGCGGCGGCGCAGCGCGTCGGACTGCTCGCGCGTGAGCTGCAGGTGACGCTGGATGTACTCGCCGAACGAGACGTGCAGCTGCGGCATCGTCGCCGTGCGCGCGTCGTGCAGCGTGTCGTCGAGGTCGAACAGCCAGACCCGGCGCGGGTCGCGTGCGGGCGGCATCTTCAGCGCGCGCGGATCATCGTGCCGTAGGCCTGGTCGGTAAGGATCTCGAGCAGCATCGCGTGCGGCACGCGGCCGTCGATGATGTGCACCGCGTTGACGCCGCTCCTGGCGGCGTCGAGCGCGCCGCTGATCTTGGGCAGCATGCCGCCGCTGATCGTGCCGTCGGCGAACAGCGCGTCGACTTCGCGCGCGCTCAGGTTGGTGAGCAGCTTGCCCGAGCGGTCCAGCACGCCCGGCGTGTTGGTCAGCAGCAGCAGCTTCTCGGCACCGAGCACCGTGGCCAGCCTGGCGGCCACCAGGTCGGCGTTGATGTTGTAGCTCTCGTTGCGCTCGCCGTAGCCGATCGGGCTGACGACGGGAATGAACTGGTCGTCCTGCAGCGCCTTGACCAGTGCCGGGTCGATGGCGGTGATCTCGCCGACCTGACCGATGTCGTGCTCCTTGCTCGGGTCGTCGCGGTCGACCATCTTCATCTTGTGCGCGCGGATCAGGCCGCCGTCGCGGCCGGTCAGGCCGACGGCCTTGCCGCCGGCGGCGTTGACGAGGCCGACGATGTCTTGCTGCACCTCGCCGGCGAGCACCCACTCGACGACCTCCATCGTCTCCTCGTCGGTGACGCGCATGCCCTGGATGAAGGTGCCCTTCTTGCCGATCTTGGCCAGCGCCTCGTCGATCTGCGGTCCGCCGCCGTGCACGACGACCGGGTTCATGCCGACCAGCTTGAGCAGCACGATGTCCTCGGCGAAGTCCTGCTGCAGCGCCGGGTCGGTCATCGCGTTGCCGCCGTACTTGATGACCAGCGTCTTGCCGTGGTACTTGCGGATGTAGGGCAGCGCCTGCGCCAGGATCTCGGCCTGATCGCGCGGCGTGACGTGGCTCAGGTCGTGTTCGGCGGCGGGGGCGTTCATGGCGGCGATACGGTGGCGGCGGTCGCGCATTGTAGGAATGGCCCACCGCGCCGCATGACCGCGCCGCCTGCCGACCGGCATCTTGCGGCACACTGCGCGCAGCCGCCGTTCCCGGCCGGCGGCGCTGCGACCCCGGAGGACCGTCATGAAACCCATCATCCATGCCATCGCCGCGGCCGTCGTCGCCGCGGCGGTGCTCGCGCCGACGGCACGCGCGCAGGCGCCGCAGACCGCCGGCGAAGTGCTGAAGATCGACAAGCCGGGCGCCCGCATCACGCTCAAGCACGGTGAGATCAGGAACCTCGGCATGCCGGCGATGACGATGGTCTTTCGCGTGCGCGACCCCAGGCTGCTCGACGGCGTGGCGGTCGGCGACCGCGTGCGCTTCACGGCCGACAAAGTCGACGGCAACTTCACCGTCACCGCGCTCGTGAAGGCGCCTTGAGGACGCCGGCGTCCGGCGTCGCTCTCGACCCGCAGGAGAACACCGCGATGAGCGCGCCGCTCGCCTCGCTCGTCAACCACCAGATATGCCTGGCGGCCCGGCCTTCGGGCCTGCCCCGGGCGAGCGACTGGCAGCTCCGCGCGCAAGCGGTGCACGCGCCGGATGCAGGCGGCGTGCTGGTCGAGGTGCTCGCGATCTCGATCGACCCGGCGATGCGCGGCTGGATGAACGAAGGCAGGAGCTACATCGCGCCGGTCGGCCTGGGCGAGGTGATGCGCGCCGGCGGCGTCGGGCGCGTGCTGGCGTCGCGCCATCCGGATTTCGCCGTCGGCGAGCTGGTTGCCGGCGGCACCGGCGTGCAGGAGTACTGGGGCGTCGGCAGCGAGGAACTCGCGCGCGCGGGCCTGGCGAAGATCGACCTGCGCCTGGGCAGCGTCGGCCAGTGGCTCAACGTGCTCGGCATGCCGGGCATGACCGCCTACTTCGGACTGCTGGAAGTCGGGCGGCCGCAGGCCGGCGAGACGCTCGTCGTTTCGGCCGCGGCCGGCGCGGTCGGGCAGACGGTGGGCCAGCTGGCGAAGATCCGCGGCCTGCGCGTGGTGGGCATCGCCGGCGGCCCGGCCAAGTGCGAATGGGTCGTGCAGGAACTCGGCTTCGACGCCTGCATCGACTACAAGGCGCCGGCGCCGCCCGGTGCCGAGCGCCGGGATGCGGTGCGCGAGGGCCTGAAGCGGCATTGCCCCGAAGGCGTCGACATCTACTTCGACAACGTCGGCGGCGAGATCCTCGACGCCGTGCTCGCGCGCATCCGGCGCGGCGCGCGCATCGTGATCTGCGGCGCCATCAGCCAGTACAACGCCGAAGGCGCCGTGGCCGGCCCGAAGAACTACCTGGCCCTGCTGGTGAACCGTGCGCGCATGGAAGGCATGGTGGTATTCGACTATGCCGCACGCTACCCACAGGCGGTGGCCGAGCTCGCCGGCCACCTGCAGGCGGGCCGCCTGAAGAGCCGCGAGGACATCGTCGCCGGAGGCGTGGCGGCCTTCCCGCAGGCGTTCGAGCGTCTGTTCAGCGGCGCGAACTTCGGCAAGCTGGTGCTGCAGATCGCGCCGGAGTGACGCGCCGGGGCGCCGGGGCGCCCGGGTTGGCGGTGGTGGTGGCGGCGGCGGCGGCGGGCCGCCAGCCGCGGCCGGCGCGCCCTGCGCGCGTCAGAACCGGGTGCCGCGCATCAGAAGTGGATGCCGCGCATCATCTGCTCGAGCGCGATGGCCTCGGCGCTTAGCTGCGGCCTGGCGCCGGCCTTGTCGCCCTTGGCTGCCGCCGAGTCGGGGAACATGCGGAAGCTCGTGTTCATGACGATCTGCGCCACGCGCGGCGCCAGCGCGTGCAGCACCTCGCCGAAGACGCCCAGCCGGGTGGCGATGCGCACCGGCCGGCCGATGCAGGCCTGGGCGATCATGTCGGCCGCATCGTCGGGGGCGAGCGTCGGCACGTTGTTGTAGATCTTGGTCGGCGCGATCATCGGCGTGCGCACCAGCGGCATGTTGATCGTCGTGAAGGTGATGCCCTGGTCGGCGAACTCGCTCGACGCGCAGCGCGTCCAGGCGTCGAGCGCGGCCTTGCTCGCGACGTAGGCCGAGAAGCGCGGCGCGTTGGTCAGCACGCCGATCGAGCTGATGTTGACGACATGGCCCCGGTGCCGGGCCACCATCGCCGGCAGCAGGCCGAGCGTGACGCGCAGGCAGCCGAAGTAGTTGAGCTGCATCGTGCGCTCGTAGTCGTGGAAGCGCTCGTAGCTGCTCTCGATGGCGCGCCGGATCGAGCGTCCGGCGTTGTTGACGAGGAAGTCGACGCCGCCGTGCCGCTCGAGCACGAGCTTGACGAAGCGGTCGCAGTCGGCCAGGTCGGCCAGGTCGACCGCGTAGGCGACGAAGGCGTGGCCGCGCGCCTCGGCCTCGACGCAGGCCGCGTCGAGCTTGTCCTGATCGCGGCCGCAGATGATCGTGGTGGCGCCGGCCTGGGCGAACTTGTGCGCCGCGGCCAGCCCGATGCCGGAGCTGCCGCCGGTGACCAGCACCACCTTGCCGCCCACCGTGCCCTCGAGCGAGCGGTCGATGAAGAGGTCGGGGTCGAGGTGGCGCTCCCAGTAGTCCCAAAGCCGCCAGGCGTAGTCGTCCAGCTTCGGGCACTCGATGCCGCTGCCGGCGAGCGCGGCGTCGAGGTCGCGCCGGTCGTAGCGCGTGGGCCAGTTGAGGAAGGTGAGGACGTCCTCGGGCAGCCCGAGGTCCTTCATCACCGCGGCGCGCACGCGGCGCACCGGCGCCAGCGCCATTAGGCCTTTCTTCACGCTCTTGGGGATGAAGCCGAGCAGCGCGGCGTTGACGAACAGGCTCATCTTCGGTGCGTGCGCGGCCTTGGCGAAGAGGGCGAGCACGTCGCCGATGCGGTAGCCCATCGGGTCGACGAGGTGGAAGGCCCGGCCCGCGATCGCGCCCTGGCCGTGGCTGACATGGTCGATGCAGCGCACGACGAAATCGACCGGCACGATGTTGATGCGGCCGCCTTCGAGCCCGATCGCCGGCGCCCAGGGCGGCAGGATCTGGCGCATGCGCTGGATCAGCTTGAAGAAGTAGTACGGCCCGTCGATCTTGTCCATTTCGCCGGTCGTGCTGTCGCCGACGACGAAGGCCGGGCGGTACACCGTCCACGGGATCTTGCACTCGCGGCGAACGATCTTCTCGCTCTCGTGCTTGGTCATGAAGTACGGGTGCTCGAGGCCTTCGGCCTCGTCGAACATGTCCTCGCGGAACACGCCTTCGTACAGGCCCGCGGCGGCGATGCTGCTGACGTGGTGCAGGTGGCCCGCGTCGATCGCCTTGGCGAACGCGACCAGGTTGCGCGTGCCCTCGACGTTCACGCGCACCTGGCTTTCGGCGTCGGCCTCGAGGTCGTAGACCGCCGCCAGGTGATAGACGGCATCGATGCGGCCCTTCAGCGCCTTGATCGTGTCGGCGGCGACGCCGAGCCTGTCGGCGGTGAGGTCGCCGGGCACGGCGACGGCACGCGCCTTGGTCGTGCCCCAGTACGCGAGCAGGTCGGCCACCTTGCCTTCGCTGCCGGCGCGGACGAGAAAGTGCACGGTCGCGCCCTTGCGCGCGAGCAGCGCCTTGACCAGGCGCCGCCCGATGAAGCCGGTGGCGCCGGTGACGAAGTAATGCATGACTCCTCTCCTTGTCGGTGGGCTCGCGCGGCGCCGCGCGAGGCTGTGCTCGGCGCCGCGAGCATAGAGCGCTCTCACTACAAGTTTCGGCTGCGTGGCCCGAGGGCGAACCCTATATTTCCAAGGGGTGCCGGCGGCCGGTGAGGGCAACGGCCCTGCGGCGTGAACATCGTTCGGGAAAGGATCGATCATGGTCAGGAAACTCAGGAGCGCGGCCGAAGCGGCCGGGGCGAAGAAGGCCGCAGGCCGGCACGGCGCCGGGCTGGGCGCACTGCAGGGCAGCGCGCTTGCCGCTGCGGTGAAGGAGTCGGCCCAGCAGATCTGGCTGGCCGGCATGGGCGCCTTCGGCAAGGCGCAGGCCGAGGGCGGCAAGGTCTTCGAGGCCCTCGTCAAGGAGGGCGTCAACCTGCAGAAGAAGACCCAGGGCCTGGCCGAGGAGCGCATCAACGAGATGACCGGCCGCATGAGCGCGATGGCCGACAGCGTCAGCGCCAAGGCCGGCCAGAACTGGGACAAGCTCGAGGCGATCTTCGAGCAGCGCACGGCCAAGGCGATGAACAAGCTCGGCGTGCCCACCGCCAAGGACGTCGAGGCGCTGGCCAAGCGCGTCGACGCGCTCGCCTCGGCGGTGGCCAAGCTGGCCAGGCGAGCGCCGGCAGCACCCCATGCGGCGGCCAAGACGCCGGCGGCCGCGGCTCAGCCCGAGTCCGCCGACGCGGCCCAGCCGGCGAAGCCGGCCAAGCGCGCGCCGCGCCGCAAGGCGGTCTGAGCATGGCGGGCGTCCCGGCGGCGCCCGCGTCGCGCCAGCCTGCCGCAGGCGCGCCGCCGCGCATCGGCCTGGCGCTGGCCGGCGGCGGGCCGCTCGGGGCCATCTACGAGATCGGCGCGCTGTGCGCGCTCGAAGAGGCGGTCCAAGGGCTGGAGCTGGACGCGCTCGACGGCTATGTCGGCGTCTCGGCCGGCGGCATCATCGCCGCCGCGCTCGCCAACGGCATCACGGTGCGCCAGCTCTGCAGCTCGTTCATCGAGGGTGAAGGGCCGCGCTCCGAGCTCATCCGGCCGACGCTGTTCATCCGTCCGGCCTGGGGCGAGTACCTGCGCCGGCTGGCTGCGCTGCCGGGCCTGGCGGCGCAGGCCGGATTGGGCTACCTGTTCGACCGGCACTCCCTGCTGGCTGCGCTCGAGCGGCTGGGCTCGGCGCTGCCCACCGGGCTGTTCAGCAACGCGCCGCTCGAGGCGCAGCTGCGCCGCGTGCTCGCGGCGCCGGGGCGCAGCAACGACTTCCGGCGGCTGCCGCGCCGGCTCGTCGTCGTCGCCACCGACCTCGACACGGGCGCCGCCGCGCCGTTCGGCCTGCCCGGCTGGGACCACGTGCCGATCTCGGAAGCGGTAGCCGCGAGCGCGGCGCTGCCGGGGCTCTTTCCGCCGCGCGCGATCGGCGGGCGCTGGTACGTCGACGGTGCGCTCAAGAAGACGCTGCACGCGCGCGTGCTGCTCGACATGGGCCTGGACCTCGTGCTGTGCCTGAATCCGCTCGTGCCCTTCGACGCCAGCCTGCCGGGACGGCACCGCGTGCTCGGCAGCGCCCAGCAGCGCATCCCCAAGCTCGTGCATGGCGGGCTGCCGCTGGTGCTGTCGCAAACCTTCCGCACGCTGATCCACTCGCGTCTCGAGCTCGGCCTGCAGGGCTACCGGCACAGCCATCCCGACACCGACATCGTGCTGTTCGAGCCCGACCACCACGACCCCGAGCTGTTCCTCGCCAACCTGTTCGGCTACTCGCAGCGGCGCGCGCTGGCCGAGCATGCCTACCAGCGCACGCGCGCCGATCTGCGCTCGCGGCGCACGCTGCTGTCGGCGCTGCTGGCGCGCCACGGCCTGGCGCTCGATCACGCCGTGCTCGACGACCCCACGCGACGCCTGCTGCGCCGCCGCCGACGCGCGCTGCCGGGGCAGGGACAGGCCGCGCGCACGCTGGCGCGGCTCGACGAGGTGCTCGACGACCTGGAGCGCACGCTGGCGGCGGCCTGAGCCCGTGAAGGCCCGAATCGCGCGCGCGATCCATGTCTTCACCGGCGCCGAGCCGCGTGGCCTATGCCTGCGGCCGGCCGCGGCGCGAGGCGGCGACCCTCAAGCCCGTGCGTGCGCAGCCGATATCCGGCGCAACCGGATCGACTCCATGAACGCACCTGCCGAAGCCTGTTCCGATGCCGAGCTGCTGCGCGGCCGCCTGATGCAGCGCTCGCTGCGCGCGCTGCTCGACCAGGTGCGCGGTGCGCGCGACGTGCTGCCGCATCTGGCGGCGCTCGAGGGCGCACTCGGCGAGCAGGGTGCCGCCGCGGTCGAGCGCATTCCGCTGCAGTTCGTCGGCAAAGTGTTCCGGCAGCTGCGCGTGCTGCCGCTGCCCGAGGACGACGCACCGCTGCAGGACCTCGTGGCGCGGCTGCAGCATGCGCTGCGCCAGGCGGGTCCGGCCACCACGCACCGGCTCTCGCCCTTCGACCCCGAGGCGACGGTGGTGATCATGGAAGGCAGCCACAGCGACTTCATGGATGCGCTGCGCCGCTCGCGCGCGCCGGCGCCCGGCGCGGGCGCATAGGCCCCCCCGGCCCGCCGGCGCCGCGCGCCGCGCCTTGCCCAGCGACCTTGGGCACCCCCCTGTGCGGGCGCGATTCATGCCTTCACAGGCTGCTCAGCCGAGGTAGCGGGCCTTCAGGTGCGCCTCGAGGTGCGCCGGATTCAGCCCTTCGCCGCTGGCGCGCACGGCCAGCTCGTCGGTGCTCCAGCGGCTGCCCTGGCTCCAGATGTTCGCCTGCAGCCAGTCGAAGACGGCGGCCAGGTCGCCGCGCGCGATGCGCTCGTCGAGATCGGGCATCGCCTGGCGCATCGCGGCGAACCACTGCGCGGCGTACATCGCGCCCAGCGTGTAGCAGGGGAAGTAGCCGAACAGCGATTCGGGCCAGTGCACGTCCTGCAGCGGCCCGTCCTTGAAGTTGCCGCGCGTGTCGATGCCGAGCAGCTCCTGCATCTTGGCGTCCCACAGCGCGGGCACGTCCTCGGGCTCGATCTCGCCTTCGACGAGCGGGCGCTCGATCTCGTAGCGCAGGATGATGTGCGCCGGGTAGGTGACCTCGTCGGCGTCGACGCGGATCGGTCCCGGCGCGACGCGCGTGAGCAGTCGGTGCAGGTTGTGCGGCGCGAACGCCGGCTGCGCGCCGAAGGCCTCGTCCAGCAGCGGCGCGAGCTGCGCGACGAAGCCCGGGTGGCAGCCCAGCTGCATCTCGAAGGCCAGGCTCTGGCTCTCGTGCAGCGCCATCGAGCGCGCCAGCGCGACCGGTTGCCCGAGCCACGCGCGCGGCAGGTTCTGCTCGTAGCGGCCGTGCCCCGTCTCGTGGATCGTGCCGGTGAGCGCGCCCAGGAAGTCGTCCTCGCGAAACCGCGTCGTCATGCGCACGTCCTCGGGCACGCCGCCGCAGAACGGGTGCGTGCTGACGTCCAGGCGGCCGGCGTCGAAGTCGAAGCCGAGCCGGCGCATCACCTGTTCGCACAGCTGGCGCTGGCGCGCCAGCGCGAACGGGCCCTGCGGCGCGAGCACCGGCTCGGCGGCCTGGCGCGCGCGCACGCGCTGCACCAGATCGGGCAGCCAGCGCCGCAGGTCGCCGAAGACGAGGTCCAGCCGCGCGCAGGTCATGCCCGGCTCGAAGCGATCCATCAGCGCGTCGTACTTCGCGAGGCCGCCGGCGTCGGCCAGCCGCGCCGCCTCCTCGCGCGCCAGGGCCAGCACCGCGCGGAAGTTGGCGACGAAGCCGGGCCAGTCGTTGGCCGGGCGCTGGCTGCGCCAGGCGTGCTCGCAGCGGCTGGCGGCGAGCTGCTGGCGCTGCACGAGCGACTCGGGCAGCACGTTGGCCAGGCGCCATTCGCGCTGCATCTCGCGCAGGTTGGCGCGCGCGACCGCGTCGAGCGGTTCGTCCTCGGCGCGTTGCAGCCGCTCGCGCAGCGCCGGGTCGGTGCGCATGCGGTGCAGCAGCGCGGCCATCTCGGCCATCGCCGCGGCACGCGCCTCGTTGCCCCTGGGCGGCATGTGGGTGGCGCGGTCCCAGCCGGCGATCGACTGCAGGTGGCCCAAGTGATGCATGCGCGACCAGGCGCGAGCGAGTTCGTCGTAGGCGGGGGTGCGGCTGTAGGTCATGGCGGTGCGTGCGGCGCGCGCTGCAGTCCGGCGCGCGGGCCGCCGATGCGGCAGACGGGTGGGCGATTGTGGCGGGCGGCGGCCGCGCTCACAGCCGCCACGCGCCCGGCGCGGCCCAGTACAGGCCGCCGACGTAGAAGACGTAGCGCAGGAACTTGCCGATCGCCATGTACATCACGCAGGGCCAGAACGGCAGGCGCAGCCAGCCCGCCACCGCGCACAGCGGGTCGCCCACCACGGGCAGCCATGCCAACAGGCAGGCCGGCGGCCCCCAGTGCCGCAGCCAGGCCAGCGCGCGCGCGTCGTGACGCTCGGCGTGCGCGATCTTCTCGTAGGCCGCTTCGGCGCCCAGGCCCATCCAGTAGCTGATGGCGCCGCCCAGGGTGTTGCCCGCGGTGGCCACGAGGATGGCCGGCCAGAACAGCGCCGGGTTGAGCTTGACGAGACCGTAGACGGCCGGCACGCTGGCCATCGGCAGCAGCGTCGCCGAGATCGTCGAGACGACGAAGACGGTGAGCAGCCCGTACTGCGGCAGCGCCAGCGCGGCGAGCAGCGATTGCAGCCAGGCTTCCATCGCGGCGCATTATCCGCAGGCGGCGGGCCGGGCGCGCCGGCGCCACGCCGTGCCGCGCGTGCGGCCGATGACGCGCCGCAGGCACGCCGATGCGGATTCGCGCGCGCGCCGAACGAGCGCCGAACGAGCGCCGAACGCGTACCGACGACACGCCGAAGCAGCGGGCAGGTGGCGTGCGCCGACGGCGCCGTTCGCACCGGTTCGAGGGCTATACTCGCGCCGCTTTTTTGAGCAGGGCCGCCTTTGCAGGCACGCTGTCGTTTCCCCTCTCAGCCCGTCCGATGCGCATCGGCATCCACGAGATCTCCGGTCGCCTGTTCGTCGCGCCGATGGCCGGCGTGACCGACCGGCCGTTCCGCGCGCTGTGCCGGCGCCTGGGCGCCGGCTACGCGGTGAGCGAGATGGTGAGCAGCCGCCGCGAGCTGTGGCGCAGCGCCAAGAGCGTGCGCCGCGTCGACCACGCCGGTGAGCGCGGCCCCGTCGCCGTGCAGATCGCCGGGGTCGATGCGCAGGAGATGGCCGACGCTGCGCGCCACCACATCGACCGGGGCGCCCAGATCATCGACATCAACATGGGCTGCCCGGCGCGCAAGGTGTGCAACCGCTGGGCCGGCTCGGCGTTGATGCGCGACGAAGCGCAGGCGCTGCGCATCGTGCGGGCGGTGGTCGCCGCCTGCCGGCCGCACGGCGTGCCCGTGACGCTGAAGATGCGCACCGGCTGGTGCCGCGCGTCGAGGAACGCGCCGGCCATCGCGCGCGCGGCCGAAGCGGAGGGCGTTGCGCTGCTGGTCGTGCACGGGCGCACGCGCGAGCAGGGCTACGGCGGCGCGGCCGAGCACGACACCGTGGCGGCGATCAAGGCCGAGGCCGGCATCCCGGTCGTCGCCAACGGCGACATCGACGGCCCCGAGCGCGCGCGCGACGTGCTTGCGCGCACCGGTGCCGACGCGCTGATGATCGGGCGCGCCGCGCTCGGCCGGCCCTGGCTGTTCGGCCAGATCGCGCATTTCCTCGAGCACGGGCGCCACGCGCCGCCGCCGGCCACGAGCGACGTCGCGCGCTGGCTGCTCGAGCAGCTGCACGCGCACTACGCCTTGTACGGCGAGGCGGCGGGCACGCGCAGTGCGCGCAAGCACATCGGCTGGGCCGTGCGCGCGCTGCCCGGCGGCCCGGGGCTGCGCGCGCAGGTCAACGCGCTCGCCGACAGCCGCGCCCAGCTCGCCGCCGTGGCGGCGTATTTCGAGGCGCTCGCCGAGCGTCATGCGCGGCTGCCCGAGGGCGCCGCCGAACCGGGAGGAAACGCCCCATGAGCCGCAAGGCGATCGACGAGTGCATGCGCAAGAGCGTCGAGAAGTACCTCGAGGACCTGCGCGGCGCCGCACCCGGTGCGCTGCACGAGCTGTTCATCGGCGCGGCCGAGAAGCCGCTGCTCGACGTCGTGCTGCGCCAAGCCGGCGGCAACCAGAGCCGGGCGGCGGAGTGGCTGGGCATCAACCGCAACACGCTGCACCGCAAGCTCGTCGCCCACGGACTGCTGCCATGACGACCGCACTGCTCTCGGTCTCCGACAAGACCGGCGTCGTCGACTTCGCGCGCG
>WBZR01004246.1_pt1 | contig 11910 bp, 9 predicted proteins | sample 5204231 | NCBI WGS metagenome assembly WBZR01 (sample SAMN12412403, study PRJNA552823) | activated sludge metagenome | isolation source: activated sludge from anammox sidestream of wastewater treatment plant... | place: USA: Virginia | collected 2017-08
GTCACCATTCACCGGCTGCGCGCGCCGGGCCTCACCTGGTATCGGTTGCCGATCTTCATCTGGTCGATGTACGCCACCTCCGCCATCCTCGTGCTCGCGACGCCGGTCCTCGCCATGACGCTCCTGCTGCTTGCGCTCGAGCGCGTCGTCGGCGTCGGCATATTCGATCCGCGCCGCGGCGGCGACCCGCTTCTCTTTCAGCACCTCTTTTGGTTCTACTCGCATCCCGCCGTCTACATCATGATTCTTCCCGGCATGGGCGTGGTGAGCGAGCTTGTGCCCTGCTTCTCTCGTAAGGAGCTGTTCGGCTATTCGTTCGTCGCCTGGTCCGCCATAGCTATCGCCGTAATCGGGTTTCTGGTCTGGGGCCATCACATGTTCGTCAGCGGACAATCAGCATTCGCCGGACTGGTGTTCTCATTCATGAGTTTCATGGTCGCGGTGCCGTCGGCGATCAAGGTCTTCAACTGGACGGCTACGCTGCACAAAGGCTGGATCCGCTTCGATGCGCCGATGCTTTACGCGCTCGGCTTCATCGGCCTGTTCACCATCGGCGGATTGACCGGCCTGTTTGTCGCCTGCCTCGCTTACGATGTCTACGTGACCGACACATACTTCGTGGTCGCGCATTTTCATTACATCATGGTGGGCGGCATGGTGACGGCGTATTTCGGCGGGCTGCATTATTGGTGGCCGAAAATCACCGGCCGCCTCTATCCCGAATATTGGGCGCGCGCGGCCGCTATCCTCATCTTCTTCGGTTTCAACATGACGTTCTTTCCCCAATTTATTCTCGGCGTTTTGGGAATGCCGCGCCGCTACCACATCTATCCGCTCGAGTTTCAGGTGTGGAACGTGATGTCCTCCGCCGGCGCGTCGGTCCTCGCGCTCGCCTACGTCTTGCCGCTGTTTTATCTCGGCTGGTCATTGTTCTGGGGCAAGCGCGCCTCGGCCAATCCGTGGCGGGCCACCGGGCTCGAATGGCAAACGAGTTCACCGCCCCCGCCGCATAATTTCGAGCAGCAACCGGTCGTCACCCGCGGCCCGTATCTCTACACGCCAGAACCGCAGCCGCAAAATGCCTGACGCCCGGCCCGCCTTTCAGTTCGCCGACCTGCGCCAACAGCAGGAGACCGCCCAGCTCGGAATATGGACATTTCTCGCCACGGAGGTGCTTTTCTTCGGCGGACTGCTGCTCGCCTATGCCGTTTATCGCACGACGTATCCCGCCGATTTCGCCGAGGCCGCGCGGCATACGAAAATCATCATTGGCGCGGCGAATACGGCGATCCTGCTGACAAGCAGCTTTGCTGTAGCCTGGGCGGTCGCGGCCGCGCGGTCCAATCAATCAACCGCGGCTGGAACCTTGGCGTGGGCGGCGGCCGCGCTCGGCGCCGTATTCATCGCGCTCAAAGGATACGAGTACTTTTTGGAATATGGCGAACATCTCGTCCCCGGCGTCAACTTTGAATTCGCCGCCGCCGCAGAGGGGCCAGCAGAGCTGTTTTTCATCTTCTATTTTACGGCCACCGCTTTGCACGGCCTGCACGTGATCATCGGCGTCATTGCATTGATCGTCATCGGCAAGAGAGCAAAGGAGGGCGCCTATTCAGCCTCGTATAACGCGCCGATCACCGTCGCCGGCCTTTATTGGCATTTCGTCGACACCGTTTGGGTCATTCTCTTCGCGCTTATCTATTTGCCGGGGCGCAGTCTGACATGAACGCCTCTCCCCCACCGGTTCTTTTCGCGGCCTGGATCGCGCTCCTTGGATTTCTGTCTCTTACGATTTTCGCCGCTTACCTGCCGCTCGGCGCCTTCAATATCATCGTCGCATTGACGATCGCGGCCGCTAAAGTGCTGATCATAGCTTTCGTGTTTATGGACCTGAAAAACTCACGCGGGCTAATGGTCATTTTTGCGGCGGCGGGGTTCTTTTGGCTCAGCATTCTTTTCTGGCTATCCTTCACTGATTACTTGACGCGTTCAGCCGCTTCCGCTGCGTCGTGATCACTGGCTTCTCCGGGATGTCGACGAAAGCATGAACCAGCCAAGCCCGTCATCGCCGCAGTGAACAGGACGCCTCGCCAGGCATAGCCATTCGCCCGTCAGGACGACCGCGGCGGAATGGAGCTCATTCGCAAGAGTGCGGCCGGGCGCCCGCCGCCTCTCTGCGCGCCACCGCTTGGCAAAAGGGACATATTCGTCGTATCTCGCCTGCGGGGGAGCCGTCCTTGAGTATTCCGAATCTCATCACCTTGGCGCGGATTCTGCTCGTGCCCGTCGTGGTTTGGGCGATCGCCGGCGGGCACATGCTGCTCGCCTTCGCCTTGTTCCTGGCCGCAGGAATTAGCGACGCGGTTGACGGGTTCCTCGCCAAGCGCTTCGGCATGCAAAGCGAGCTCGGCCGCTATCTTGACCCGCTGGCCGACAAGGCGCTCATCGTTTCGATCTATGTCTCGCTTGGCGTGAGCGGGGCGATCCCGCAATGGCTGGTCATTCTCGTCGTGTCGCGTGACCTGATGATTGTCGGAGCGGTCATGCTGGCATGGCTTGTGGATAAGCCGATCGCCGTCAAACCGCTCACCGTCTCCAAAATCAATACGGCGGCGCAAATCGTTTTTGCGGGGCTCATCCTTTCCATACTGGGCCTCAATTTCCAGGCCGGATGGCTGTTGACGGCGGCAATGGCGACGGTCGCCGTCTTGACCTTGATTTCGGTCGTCGCCTATCTGCGGGAATGGATCAGGCACATGGGCTCGGTCTGAGGCGGCCTAGCAGGATGCAAGAAACTCTTTCTTGTCATTCCGGACGCCGCGAAGCGGCGATCCAGAATCTATATCCCCGGTCGGAAATGATGCGGAAACACAGGAGTTATGGATTCCGGGTTCCGGCCTTACAACCGGCCCCGGAAATGACTGCAATCCATTCTTCAGAAGCGTTCTAGGGGGCAACCATGCGTCTGTCGCGGCAGGTGACGTTTTGGCTGGCGGCCCTCATCGCGGCCGTGGCCGCTTTATGGCTGGTGCGCGATATTCTGCTGCCTTTCTTGGCGGGCATGGCGCTAGCCTATCTTCTCGATCCGCTCGCCAACAGGTTGGAGCGGCTGGGAGTGAGCCGTCCTTGGGCGACTCTCGCCATTCTCGCGACCTTTGTCTTTCTGTTCTTATTGCTCATCATCGCCATCGGGCCGATCCTCGCGACCCATCTGATGGCCTTTCTTGAGCGATTGCCCTCGTATGCGGCGCGCCTACAGGCCATCGTCACCGACCCGAACAGGCCATGGCTCTCGAAGATCGTCGGCGACGGCTTTCCTGACGCCGAAAACGGCATTGCCGAATTTGCGCGCCAAGGCGCAGGGTGGCTCGCAACCTTTGTCCGCTCGATCTGGGCAAGCGGCCAGGCGCTAATTTCTTTTTTCGCGCTTTTAGTGGTGACGCCGGTCGTCGCGTTCTACCTTATCTGCGATTGGAACAAGATGGTCGCGGCTCTCGATCGCTGGACGCCGATTCCGTATCGGATCACCGTTCACGAGCTCGCGCGCGAAATCGACGCCGTGATCGCTGGATTCGTCCGCGGCCAGACCGGCGTCTGTCTTATTCTCGGCGCGTTCTACGCCATCGCTCTCAGTCTTGTGGGACTCCATTTTGGTCTCTTGATCGGCATCGTTGCCGGACTGATCACCTTCATTCCCTATGTCGGTTCGCTCACCGGATTGCTGTTGGCGGGCGGGGTCGCGGTGGCCCAATTCTTTCCGGATTGGATGCCGATCCTAACCGTGATCGCCATTTTCCTGGCCGGCCAGTTTCTTGAGGGCAATGTGCTCTCACCCAAGCTTGTCGGTAAGAGCGTCGGACTGCACCCGGTCTGGCTCATGTTTGCGCTGTTCGCATTCGGGTCGCTTTTCGGATTCACGGGGCTGTTGATCGCTGTCCCGCTCGCCGCCGCGGTCGGCGTGCTCGTGCGCTTCGCGCTCCGACAGTATCTCGCGAGCCCGCTTTACACAGGAAGCGCCTCAAGCGAAACGGACGGCCGCACGCTTGGCGGCGAAAACGGCTGAGACATGCAGAGGATCGCCGTACCGCGTCAACTGGCGCTTGGGTTGCCGCACAACGAGAGTTTCGCGCGCGAGGATTTCCTTGAGAGCCCGGGCAACGCATCGGCCCTTGCTCTGGTCGACGCCTGGCCGGACTGGCCCACTCCCGCCGCCGTCATTTTCGGAGAGGCCGGCGCCGGCAAAAGCCACCTCGCGGCCATTTGGGCGGCAAGAGCCGGCGCGCGCTTTCTTTCCGGCCGCGCGCTTCGCCGTTCGGACCTCGCCACCGCGCTCGCCACCGGCGCACTCGTACTCGAGGACGTGAGCGAGGAGGCGGTCGATGAAACGGCGCTGTTCCATCTCCTTAATTTTGCCCGCGAGCAGGAAACCTTCGTTCTCATCACGGCGCGGGCGGCGCCGGCGGGGTGGAATCTGCGCACGGCCGACCTTGCGTCGCGGTTGCGCGCCATGCCGGCCGTCGAAATCTCGCGGCCCGATGAATCGCTGTTACGCGCGGTGTTCGTGAAGCTGTTCGCCGACCGCCAGCTTCGCGTGGACGAAGCGCTCCTGAATTACCTTCTAGCCAGAACCGAACGCTCGATCCCGGCAGCGCGCACGATCGTGGAGGCGCTCGACGGCGAAGCGTTGCGCCGGCAACGGCCGATTACGCGCGCGCTCGCGGCTGAAGTCATGGGCTGGAACGCCTAAAGACGAATGCTCTTGAGCAGGCCCGCCGATAACCCCATGTTAATTGACAACGCTCGTCAAGAAAGCTCGATTCGTCCGGCAAGATCAAGGAGTGAAATGGCCGACCGCGCCGACCTCGTCGTGCTTACGAACGAAGCTCCCATCCCTCGCTCAGAGCATCTCGGGACGAGCGCGGCGGTCGCGCCAGATGAGGTTCTGGCGAGTCCGGCGCGGTTCATCAATCGGGAACTCTCGTGGCTGGACTTCAACCGCCGGGTGCTGGAAGAGGCGAGCAATGCCGGCCACCCGCTGCTCGAGCGGTTGCGGTTCCTATCCATTTCCGCCAGCAACCTCGATGAATTCTTCATGGTGCGCGTCGCGGGCCTCAGCGGCCAAGTGCGGGCGGGCGTGGCGCCCGAAAGCCCCGACGGGCTGTCGCCGCTGGAGCAGCTCGCGCACATTCGCGAAGCCGTCGTCAAGCTCGCCAGCGAGCAGCAGGGCTGTTGGCGCGCGCTGCTGCGCGATCTCGAGCAGGAGCGCGTGGTCTTCGTCGAGGCCGCGAACATTTCGGAGGAGGAACACCGCTGGCTGGAGCGGCACTTCCTGCATCGGATTTTTCCCGTGCTCACGCCGCTTGCGATCGATCCGGCGCATCCGTTCCCGTTCATCCCGAACCTCGGTCTGTCGATTGCCCTGCAGCTGACGCGTCCGAGCGACGGGAAGGCGATGAACGCCTTGATCCGGGTTCCCAACACGATCGAGCGTTTCATCCGGCTTCCCGATGCGCCGGGCGACGACGCCCAGCGCTTCATCACGCTCGAACAGGCGGCGGGTCTGTTCATTGGCCGCCTCTTCCCTGGCTATGCCGTGAACGGGCAGGGAGCGTTCCGCATCATCCGCGACTCCGAGGTCGAGATCGAGGAAGAAGCCGAAGATCTCGTGCTTCTGTTTGAAACCGCATTGAAGCGGCGTCGTCGCGGGTCGGTCATCCGGCTTGAGTTCGAGGCGGCGATGCCATCCGAGCTTCGCCGTTTCGTTCAGCGCGCGCTGCAAACGAGCGACGACCAGACGATGCTGGTGGATGGCGTCCTCGGATTGAACGATCTCGTGGAGATCGTCGCGCTTGATCGGCCTGACCTGAAATTCGTACCCCACAATCCGCGCTTTCCCGAGCGGATCCGCGATCACGGGGGCGACTGTTTCGCGGCGATCCGGAAGAAGGACCTGATCATTCATCATCCCTATGAATCATTCGACGTGGTCGTGCAGTTCCTGCAACAGGCCGCGCGCGATCCGGACGTCGTGGCGATCAAGCAGACGCTCTATCGCACCTCGGCCGATAGCCCCATCGTGCGAACGCTGGTCGAGGCGGCCGAGGCCGGGAAGTCGGTCACCGCGCTCGTCGAGCTGAAGGCGCGCTTTGACGAGGAGGCGAACATCCGCTGGGCGCGCGATCTCGAACGGGCCGGCGTGCAAGTCGTCTATGGTTTTATCGAGTTGAAGACGCACGCCAAGCTGTCGCTGGTCGTGCGCCGCGAGGGCGGCGCGCTGACCACCTACGTTCATGTCGGGACCGGCAACTACCATCCGATCACCGCCCGCACCTATGCCGACCTCTCGTTCTTTACCGCCGACCCTGCGCTGGGGCGCGACATCGCCCGCGTGTTCAATTTCGTGACCGGTTATGCCGAGCCGGCCGAGCTCGAGCAAATGGCGGTATCCCCCTTCACCCTGCGCAAACGCATCCTCGATCATATTCACGAAGAGATCGCCTTCGCCAAAGCGGATAAGCCGGCTGCGATCTGGATGAAGATGAATGCGCTGGTCGATCCGGCCGTGATCGACGCGCTCTATGCCGCATCGGCGGCGGGCGTTGAGATCGATCTTATCGTGCGCGGGATTTGCTGCTTGCGGTCCGACGTGCCGGGACTGTCCGAGCGCATTCGCGTCAAATCGATCGTCGGGCGGTTTCTCGAGCACGCGCGCATCTACTGTTTCAGCCGTGGATTCGGATTGCCGAATCCCAAGGCCTCGGTCTACATTTCTTCAGCCGACATGATGCCGCGCAATCTCGACCGGCGCGTCGAGCTGCTCTGCCCGATCCTCAACCCCACAGTGCACGAGCAGGTGCTGGACCAGATCATGGTCGCCAACTTCAAGGACAACGAGCAGAGCTGGACGCTCTTGCCGAATGGCGGCTCGATCCGCATCAAGGCGGGCCCCGGCGAGGAGCCGTTCAATGCGCATAAGTACTTCATGACCAACCCGAGCTTGTCAGGCCGCGGCGCTTCTCTAAAAGAGTCCTCGCCCAAGGGCCTCACGCGCCGCCGTGAACGAGCATCAAGCGCATGTTGCGATCAGGTCGGATCAACCTCCGTTCGCCCCCGCGCAAGCGGGGACCCAGGGGTCAAGTAACGCTGGATTCCCGCTTGCGCGGGAATGAGCGGGAATGCGGGATGCGATTCGATTAGAACGAAACTTGCTCTAGCTGAATCCGCACGAGCGCCTGCGCAAGGCCGTCTCGACCTTGGGCCGCCGATCGCCGTCATCGACATCGGATCGAACTCCGTCCGGCTGGTCGTCTATGAAGGGCTGACCCGCAGTCCGACCCCGCTTTTCAATGAAAAAGTTCTGGCGGGCCTCGGCAGCGCGGTGCAGTCGACGAAAATGCTCGCGCCTGACGCCATGGACCGCGCATTCGCGGCCCTCAGGCGGTTTCGGTCGTTATGCGATCTCCTGCAGGTCGGAGAGGTCCTGGCGGTTGCGACGGCGGCATGCCGCGACGCGGAGAACGGCCCCGGTTTCCTCGCCGAAGCGGAGCGCATCTGCCGCACAAAGATCGAGCTCTTGACGGGCGAGCGCGAGGCGGAACTGGCGGCGTTGGGGGTTATGTCCGGCGTTCAGGACCCCGACGGATTGGTCGGCGATTTCGGCGGCGGCTCGCTCGAGCTCGTCGACATCCGCGGCGAGGATCTCCACGGCCGCGTAACATTGCCGCTTGGTGGTCTGGCGTTGCGGGACCGAGCGGGCCTTTCGCTCCAGTATGCCGAGAGCATCGTCGCCGATACCCTGGCCGATGTCCCCGGTTTGCGGAACGGGGCAGGGCGCCCGTTCTACGCCGTCGGCGGGACCTGGCGCGCATTGGCGCGCTTGCATATGACGCAGACCGGCTACCCGTTGCGCGTGACGCACGGCTACGTCATGGAAGCCGACCAGGTTTTTGAGCTTTCGCGCCTGTTGCGCAAGTCGGATCATGACATGCTGCTGCGGAGCGCCGGCGTTTCCGAGGCGCGCCGGCCGCTCCTCGCCTACGGCGCTCTCGTGCTTGAAGCGCTCGTGCGCCGGGCCGCGCCGAGCCGCGTCGTGATCTCGGTGCTGGGCCTGCGGGAAGGGCTGCTCTACGCGCTGTTGAGCGCCGACGAGCGGCGCAAAGACCCTCTGCTCACGGCCGCGCGCGAACTCAATACGCTGCGCTCGCGCGCTCCGCAGCATGGCGAAGAGCTGATCCTGTGGACCGACCGTTTCATGCAGTCTTCGTCGATTGACGAGACTGCGGAGGAAGAGCGGCTGCGACATGCGGTATGCCTGGTTGCGGATATCGGCTGGCGCGCGCATCCGGATTATCGCGGCGAGCAGTCGCTCAACATCATCGCTCACGCGAGCTTTATCGGCATCGACCATCCGGGGCGAGCGTTCATCGCCCTCTCCGTTTTCTACCGGCACGTCGGTCTCATGGATGAAGAACTATCGCCCCGTCTTCGCGCTCTCGCTTCGCCGCGCATGCTCGATCGCGCGCGCATTCTCGGCGCGGCGATGCGCGTGGCCTATCTCGTCTCGGCCGCAATGCCGGACGTCCTCCCGCAGGCTCCGCTCCGCATCGAGGGCAAGCGACTCGTGCTCAAATTGCCCAGCTATTTGAAAGACCTGGATGGCGAACGTGTGTTCAACCGCCTGCGCAAGCTTGCGAACCTCATCGATTGCGAGCCGGCGACGGTTCGCGATTGAGGCGCCTGAGGAGACTGATGAAAAATCCCACTCGTCATGCCGCAAGCCGAGCGAAGCGAGGCTATCCGGCATCCATAACCCCTGACGTTGCCGGATCACATTGGCCCGGACTTATAGATTCCGGGTTCGCGCGCTTCGCGCGCGTCCCGGAATGACGCCGAAACGATTGTTCGGCGCCCATTCAGGGGCTCGCCTTATGAATCGGCCAATGCGTGGGCCTGGGCTGTGCGTTCGATCGCGACCACGCGCCCTTTCTCCACCGCAAGCGTGAGCCTGCCCTGTTTCAGCGCCAGCGCCTTTTCCCCGAACATTTCCCGGCGCCAGCCCTTCAGGGCGCGGACATCGGCGTGATCGTTCGCCGCAATCTGCTCCAGATCCTCGGTCGTGGCGATGATTTTGGCTGCGACGCCGTGGCGTTCGGAAGTCATGCGTAAGAGCACCTTGAGGAGCTCGACCGTCGCCGAACCGTTTCCTGAGGTACGGTTGCGCTCGATGCGGGGCAAGGTCTTCGGATCGCGGGCGAGCCCGGCCTTGACCGCGGCTATAACATCCTGCCCCCATTTCGATCGTTCGAAGCCTTTCGGGATCGAGCGCAAGGCGGCGAGCCGCTCCGGAGTCGTCGGCGATTGGACCGCGAGGTCGCCGAGCACATCATCCTTGAGCACGCGCCCGCGCGGGACATCGCGCGCCTGCGCTTCCCGCTCGCGCCATGCGGCGACTTCGATGAGAACGGCAAGCTCCTTCGGCTTGCGCACGCGCGTCTTGAGGCGCTCCCAGGCGGCGACGGGCTCCATCCGGTACGTATCGGGCGAGGTCAAAATGCCCATTTCTTCAGCCACCCAACTGCTCCGGCCCCGCCGCTCGAGATCGGCGGCGAGCGCCAGATAGACCTCGCGCAGGTGGGTCACGTCGGACACCGCGTATTTCAGCTGCGCCTCACTCAAGGGACGTTTGGCCCAATCGGTGAAACGGTGCGACTTGTCGATCGCATCGCCCGTAATGCGGTGAACCAACTGGTCGTAGGAGATCGACTCGCCGTAGCCAAGGACCATCGCCGCGACCTGGGTGTCGAATATGGGAGCGGGAACGAAGCCGGCGCGATGCCAGACGATCTCGATGTCCTGGCGTGCGGCGTGAAACACTTTGAGCACGCGCTCGTCGGCCATCAGATCGAAAAAGGGCGAAAGGTCGAGGGCGGGCGAGAGCGCGTCGAAGACGACCGCCTCCTCCGGGCTCGCCATCTGGGCAACGCACAGGAGCGGATAATAGGTGCTCTCACGGAGGAATTCGGTGTCGACGGTCACATAGCGATGCTGCGACAGCCGCTGGCAGGCCTCGGCAAGTTCGCGCGACGTGGTGATAGGCTCCATGCGGGGTCTTAAACTTAAGCTTTCCGGCGATATCGAGGTATTTGCCCGCACTCTCAATGCATTCCGAGCCGAAATTCAAGCCCGGTGCAGAGCTTAGGGACCGGTTCAGCCGCGCAGCTTCGGCATATGAATGAACTCCCATGGCGACGGCATTGGTCCGACCGGCATCTCGATCAGCGTCGGCCCATCGCGGCGGGCAAAGCCGCGCCGCAGCGCCGCCCGCAGCTCCGCAGGATCGCGCACGCGTTCGGCGGCCGCGCCAAAACTTTCGGCGAAGCGAACGAAATCCGGATTGGCGAGGTCGCAGGCGATCAGCCGATTGCCGAAGTTCTCCTCTTGAATGCGCCGCACGTTGCCGAAAGCGCCGTCGGTGAAGACGAGGCTCACCAAAGGAATGCGGTGCCGGACCGCGGTCGCGAGTTCGCAGGCCGTGTACAGGAACCCGCCGTCGCCTGAAATCGACAGGGCCGGCACATCAGGCCGCGCATCCTGCGCGCCGAGAGCGGTTGCAAAACCCCAGCCGAGGTTGTCCTGGTAACCGGGCGAGAGGAACGTGCGCGGCCGGTAGACCGGCAGCATCAGCCGCGCGGCGAAGCCGATCTGGGTCACTTCGTCGACGAAAATGCCGTCTTCGGGCAATTCGGCGCGGATCGCGTCGAGAATGGCGCGCTGCGGCTTCAATTTTTCGAATCGCCTGCCCATTCTTGCCTGGCGCTCTTGCATTTCCGCCGCGCGTGAAGGCCGCGCGTCGGCATGCGCCGGGAGCACGTCAAGAAGCCGCCGCAGGATCGGCTTCGCATCCCCGACAAGCGCGACCGCCGGCTTGCGGCGGCGTCCCGGCTCTTCCGGGTCGGCGTCGAGGTGGATCAGGGCGAGGTCGTCGTCAACGCCCCATTGCGAGAGCGGGTAGAAGAGCCGAGTCCCGACCGCGAGCACCACGTCGGCCTCGCCCCACAGCTCGTGCCCGAGCGGCAGCGTCACGCTCAGCGGGTCGCGGCTGTCGAGGACGCCGCGACCGCGCCGATACCCCAGGACGGGAGCTTGGAGCATTCGCGAGAGCTGCGTGACTTCGGCCGCGGCATCCTGAGCGCCGCCGCCGCAAACGATCATTGGGTTCTTCGCGGCGCCGAGCCGCTTGGCCGCTGCAAGCACGGCGTCCTCGTCGATCGGCGCTGCGACCGGCGGCAGCGGCGCACAAGGGGCGACCGGCCCTGATCTGCCCCACATATCCATGGCGCAGGAGAGCGCCGCCGGCCCGGGCCGGCCCGAGAACATGGCCTGGATCGCTTCGGCGACAAGCCGCGGGGCCTGAAACGGCGCAACGATATGAGCCGACCAATCGACCAGGCGCGCCACGATCCCGGCCTGGTCCCGTATCTCGTGCAGGTGGCCGATATTGCGCCCGATCTCTCTTTGCGGAATTTCGCCGATCAGCGCGAGCACCGGCGCGTTCATGCTGTAGGCGGTGAGCAGCGCGGCGCTGCTGTTCAGAAGTCCCGGTCCCGGCACGACCGCATAGACCTGCGGCTTTCCGCTCGCAAGGGCCGCGCCCAACGCCATATAAGCCGCCCCCTGCTCATGGCGCGTATGCACTGCCCGCAATTGTTCCTGCGCGTTGAAAAAAGCGTCGAAAAGGTGGTCATTGTGAACGCCCGGCAGGGCGTAGACTTTCTCGACGCCATGAGCGATGAGCGAGGCGACAGTCGCCTCCGCGGTGGTGATGCGCTCCATGCGGATTTCCTCGGGGATCTGATGCGCGGCCGAACCAGATAGATCAGCCGAGCGCGGAAGAGCCAACTCAAATCACATTTT
>WBZR01004247.1_pt1 | contig 11909 bp, 13 predicted proteins | sample 5204231 | NCBI WGS metagenome assembly WBZR01 (sample SAMN12412403, study PRJNA552823) | activated sludge metagenome | isolation source: activated sludge from anammox sidestream of wastewater treatment plant... | place: USA: Virginia | collected 2017-08
CTCCCGAGACAGTGAAGGAGATACCCGCATAGGCCCACTCCTTCAGCAAAGGCGTCCGCGGCATCAGCAGGGCCACCACGCCCAAGAGCTTCCACACGCCCAGAAGGAGGAGCACCTCAGCAGGAAAGCCCATGTGCACTACGTTCTCCAAACTGCCGGGGCCATCGGTATTCAACTGGAAGAGCTGGACCAGCGCCGTTGAGGTCAAGCCCAAGGCCAGCCATACCGTGGCCACCCAGTACGTGATCTTTTTTCCTTTGCTCATGGTGATCAGGAGTTGCTGTCCTTTCCACGTTTCGGTTCCAGTTCGGAAAGGCTGAATGAATTGCCGCTGTTGTCCTTCAGCACCGCGATGATGCCGTAGGGCTGCTGCGTGGGCGGCATGGGGAACTCCACGCCCTTGGCATGGAGTTCTTCGTAAGTGGCCCGCACATCCTTGCACTTGAAGGCGCCGAAGCCGAAGAGGCCCTGTTGCACCAAGCCACGCATGATGGCGGCGTTCTCCTCATTCCATGGCCCCCAGGGTGCGGTGGGCATCAGCGCCACTTCCAGCTCGGGCTGTTCCGGAGGCGTCACCGTGAGCCAACGTCCGCCGCCGTGCATGGGGATGTCCGTGTGTTTCTTGAAGCCGAGCTTGTTGACGTAGAAGTCCAGGGCCTGGTCCTGGTCGAGGACGAAGACCGAAAGGTGGGTGATGCGTGCGATCATCTGTCTTGGTTTGATGACGCAAAGGAAGACCCTCCGCCGGTCGCGGAATTATCCCGGATTGCGGTCTTCGATCTGCCAGCCCAACCACACCGCATAGCAGTTCGGGATGTGGTCCATGGGCTCCTCCATCATGCTTTGCAGGCGCTCCGCACGTGCTTTCCGATAGGCCGCAGGCGTTTTGCCGACCTGCTTCCGGAAGGCATGGCTGAAGGTGGGTATGCTCTCGAAACCGGCGTTCATGCACGCATCCGCCACGGGCATGCCTTGATCAAGAAGCTGGGCCGCGTGTTCGATCCGCAGCTTGGAGAGGTAGGCCTTGGGCGTGGCGCCATACACCTCCTTGAAGAGCCGGATGAAATGGAACTTGGAGAAGGAGGCCTCCCAACAGATCTTGGCCAGGTCGATGCGCTCGGCGAAGTGCTTGTCCATGAAGAGCTTGGCCTGTACGATCCGCTTGTAGAGGTAGGCCTTGGGGTAGGGTTCCATCACCGGCAAATGTGGTGCGGAACACGGGAACGCTCCGGCGCAAGCAGATGAAATGTGCCCGAAAGCAAGAAGCCGACGCACTACATCCGCACCCCCGGCAGTTTCGCCGCCTCCTTCACCCAGCGGGTGAACTGCTTTTCATCCAGCTTATCGTTCTCGCGGATGTGCAGGTAGCGCACGTCTTTCCGGGTGCTCGCATCGGGCGGCATGGGGTCCAGGTGGGCACCCATGAAGAAGGCCACCTTCACATAGTTCGTGGTGCAATTGAAGCCCATGAAGCGCGTGGCCTTGTCCAGCCCGTAGAGCGGTGTGTTCCACTTCACGGCCTTGGTCACTTTGGGCACGGCGCGGGTGATCAGGCGGTCCAGCAGTTCGCCCACCGTGCGCTTCCAACCGGGCATGGCCGCGATGTAGGTCTGTACCGTCTCGTCCCCATGGCCCAAGGCGATCTGCGGGTTGCCGCCGGAAAGGAGCTTGACCTCGGCGGTGGGGTTGGGGGCCTTTGGTTGATTGGCCTTGGTAACGCGGGATGGCATGAGATGGTGGTGTTTCCACAAAGTTGTGCAGAAGAGGTTCCACTCCAACGATACGGGTGATCAACCTTGCCCCGCATGTGGCATATCCATTGACCACTTATCGTTCACCTGCGCCTTGCCGCGTGTGGTGGCGTTGGGGTTGGTTGTCAGTTATGGGTTGTTTGTTGTCGGGGAATGCCCTGGCAACGAAGAACCGACAACCAAGCCCTTCCTACATTGGATCACGTCCTTTCGCGTGGCCAAGCCGGGTTGGGTACACCATGCTCCGTACAGACCGGCCTACGTCACTGGAACGACGAAGCCCCGTCCATGGCGGGGCTTCGAAACGAATGGGGTGGATCGATGGCGAGGGATCACGGCTCGGTGGGCACTTGCCGCCACTGGTCCGTCCAGTCACCATTGACGTTGGGGTCATGCATCACATCATTGGTGCCGAAGTACTGTCCATCGCTGTTCATCCAGTAGTTGTTGTAGCCGCTCTCAATCTTGCCGGTCTGGCCGGTATAGGGGTTGTAGGCATCCTGCTCGCCGCGGATGCCGTTGATGGTGGCGTTCTGCATACGGTCCATGGAGGCGCTGGTGCTGTTGTAGGTGCCCATGATGGAGTTGTTCACGCTGTTCACCATGTCGTTGTGTGCGGCCTGTGTGGCATTGAAGGCGCTCCACCGTTGCTGCATGCGCTGGTTGTGTGCGGCCCAGCTTTGTTGACCTTGCAGTTGTTGTTGTTGGGCCTGCACCTGCGCTTGCTGTTCCTTCATTTGTACATCGCGGCGCTGGGCGGTGATGACCTCGGGGGCCATCCGGGCGGTCAGCTCAGCCTGCACCAGGCTGTTTAACTCGGTCTCAAAGCTGCTGGCGGGTGCGTCCAGGATGGTGCCCGAGTAGTTCCAGGTGGTCATGGCGTTGCCGTCCATCTGCATCCAGTTCAGGAAGAAGGCCCTCCGTTGGTCTCCCTTGCGCCACACGGTCTGCAACGTTTGCATGTCGAAGTGGATCTGCTGCGGCACATAAAACTTGGCGGCTTCCGCCATGGCCTTGCGGCTCAGGTCGGGACGCCGCTTTTGGTCCACCAGCTCATAGCCTTCGGCCTGCATCCTGGGCGCGATGTCCTGTTGCACCACCTGTTCCGGGCTCAGGGGCGCCCGCATCCGCTCCCCGGCGTTGATGAGCATTTCACGCATGGGACCGGTTACATTCTTGAAATTGACCGGTTTGACCGGGGTGACCCGCAGGCCCGGAGCGGTGGCGCTCCAATAGCCCGTTTCCAGGCCGGACACCTTCCAATGCGCCGGAAGTTGGATGTGGCTCATGGGCACCTTGTAGGTGGCGCTGTACACCGTGTAATCGCGCAAGCCTTCGGTTGAGGTAGCCATGATCTCCTCCGTAGAATCCTGCCCCGCCTGGCCATCCCGGACGGGTCCTGTTTTCCCCGTGATGGCCGAAACCCGCGCCGCCAAAGCGTTGTACGGGTCGTCGCCCTGGGCTGCTGTCGGTTCCTGGTCGCTGTTCCCGCAGGCCAGAAGGAACAAGGGGGCAACGAGGAGGAAGTACGCAGGGTATCGCATTTCAGGGTCGTTTGCCTATCCATCGGGGAAGGGGGCGGAATGTGAACAGGGGATGGATAGTTTCTGATGGATGCACATTCCCGGAGATAGGGGGAATGGCGGCCATCGGTCGGGGAACCCTTGAGGCCTTTGATTGTATGCCCGGTGATTACGGAGAATCGGGCGGAAGTGGAGAACACCGATCTTCGGAACATGTCCGACCGTTTCCATCGGCAGTCCATTCGGCTGCGCGGATACGATTACCGACAGGCCGGCGCGTATTACGTGACGGTGTGCACACATGAACGAGTGCATTTGTTCGGACAGGTCACGGATGGCGCCATGCGCAATACGCCCATGGGCGACATCGTGCAACGGTATTGGGATGCGATACCGGAACACATGCCCATGGTGGTTTGCGATGCGTTCGTGGTGATGCCGAACCATGTGCACGGCATTGTTGTGATCACCAGACAGCCGGATGTTCCGCCCCCCGTAGGGGCCGGAAATTTCCGGCCCCTACGGGGGGCGGAACCGGACCTCGACGTACCTGCCAATCGCCCCGTGGCCATTATGGTGAAGGGTTCATTGGGCCACATCATGCAGACGTTCAAGGCCGCCGTTTCGCGGCAGGCCATACGCGATGGGTTGGTACAACGCGGAACGCCGATATGGCAACGTGGGTATTACGAACGCATCATCCGCGATGACGGCGAATGGGCACGCATCGCCCAATACATCCAGGACAACCCGGCCAAATGGAGGAAGGACAGGTTCAATCTACGGTGACCAACGTCTGCAACACCCCCATATTGAACGCCCGTGTCGCCGGGGCCGCAAGGAATATCGAACATGGAACACCGAATGGTGAATGACGAAGTGAACGCGGATACGACATGCCACTTCGATGTTCGGTGTTCATGATTGGGTGTTCGATATTCAGGTCTGTAGCACGCCCATGTTGAATTCCCGGGTAGCGGGGCTCTGTGACGCTGCTTCGATGCCCATGCTGATCCACGTTCGCGTTTCCAACGGGTCGATCACCGCATCCAGCCAGAGGCGGGCGGCGGCGTAGTAGGGGCTGGTGCTTTCGTGGTACTTCGCGCGGATGCGGCCCAGGATCTCCTCCTCGCGTTCCTTGGTGATCTCCTCGCCACGGCCTTTCAGCGCGGCCACCTCGATCTGCAGCAACACTTTCGCGGCCTGGTCGCCGCCCATCACGGCCACGTTGGCGCTGGGCCAGCCCACGATCAGGCGCGGGTCATAGGCCTTGCCGCACATGGCGTAGTTGCCGGCGCCGTAGCTGTTGCCCACCACCACGGTGAACTTGGGCACCACGCTGTTGCTCACGGCGTTCACCATTTTCGCGCCGTCCTTGATGATTCCGCCGTGCTCGCTGCGGCTGCCCACCATGAAGCCGGTGACGTCCTGCAGGAAGACCAGCGGGATGTTCTTCTGATTGCAGTTGGCGATGAAGCGCGTGGCCTTGTCGGCGCTGTCGCTGTAGATCACGCCGCCGAACTGCATCTCGCCCTTCTTGCTCTTCACCACCTTGCGCTGATTGGCCACGATGCCCACGGCCCAGCCGTCGATGCGGGCGTAGCCGGTGAGGATGCTCTGGCCGTAGCCCTGCTTGTATTCGGTGAACTCGCTGCCGTCCACCAGGCGGGCGATCAGCTCGCGCATGTCGTAGGGCTTGGCGCGCTCGTCCGGAAGGATGCCGTAGATCTCCTTCTCGTCGGCCTTGGGCGGTGCGGGCTTTTCGCGGCTGAAGCCGGCATCCTTCGGCTTGCCCAGCTTGTCCATGATGGCGCGGATCTTCTTCAGGCAGTCCGCATCGTCCTTGCATTGGTAGTCGGTCACGCCGCTGATCTGGCTGTGGGTGGTGGCGCCGCCGAGGGTCTCGTTGTCGATGTCCTCGCCGATGGCGGCTTTTACCAGGTAGCTGCCGGCGAGGAAGATGCTGCCGGTCTTCTCCACGATCAGGGCCTCATCGCTCATGATCGGCAGGTAGGCGCCGCCTGCCACGCAGCTGCCCATCACCGCGGCGATCTGCGTGATGCCCATGCTGCTCATCACCGCGTTGTTGCGAAAAATGCGGCCGAAATGCTCCTTGTCGGGGAAGATCTCGTCCTGCATGGGCAGGAACACGCCAGCGCTGTCCACCAGGTAGATGATGGGCAGGCGGTTCTCCATGGCGATCTCCTGCGCGCGCAGGTTCTTCTTGCCCGTCATGGGGAACCAGGCACCGGCCTTCACGGTGGCGTCGTTGGCCACCACGATGCACTGGCGCTTGCTCACGTAGCCGATCACCACCACCACGCCCGCGCTGGGGCAGCCGCCGTGGTCCTTGTACATGCCGTCGGCTGCGAAGGCGCCGATCTCGATGCGCGGCGCGCCCTTGTCCAGCAGCACGTCGATGCGCTCGCGCGCGGTCATCTTGCCCTTGGCCTTGTGCTTGGCCGTGTGCTTCTCGCCACCGCCTTGGTACACCTTCACCAGCCGCTTGTGCAGGTCGGAGACGGCGAGCTTGTTGTGGTCCTCGTTCTTGGATGCTTCAATGTCGATCTTTTCCATGGATGGGGTGGTCGGATAAACAGATGATCGGGAAATTGCAATGACTCACGTGTCGGCGACTGCGAAGGTCGGAAACGCCCACGACCCCCGACCGTTTTTCTGATCGTCCGATCACCGTCGCGTATCCGCCGTGGGGCCGAACAGCTCGGGGATGGGCACGTCGAGCAGGCGCAGGTACACGCTGAGCTGCCCGCGGTGATGGATCATGTGCTTGATGTGGTGGCGGGCATTCTCGGCCCGGCTCAGGGTGCTGATCACGTGTTCACCGCGGCTCATGCTCCATGTTACATCCAGGTCGGAATCGCTGGCCTTCCTCAGCAGCTCGGCCGCTTTGATCCACATTTCCTCCAACGTGGCCATGATCTCGGCATGGTTCTCCGGGGAGCGCGGAGCGTAGCCCGCGGCGATGAAGTCGAACTTGGGCATCTCAAAGGATTTGATGATCCAATGCGGAAGCTCGGCCACATGACGCCCCAAGCGTCCCAGCGTCATGGATTTTTCATGAGGTTTCCATGCCAACTTGTCGGCCGGGATGCGCTCAAGAAGTGTGTGGGTGGGGGGGTAGAAGTGCAGCAGTTCAGCGGCGATGGATGCTCCTTTGGTCATGGTTGATCTTGGTTTTTTTACTGTGTGAAGGATGGGACTGGGCAAATTTCACTTGCAGCCAGGAAAGAAAGCGGCGAAGCGGCGGGATGGTGGTTGCCGTCGCTCAACGGTTGCCCCAGGCATAGCGCACCAGCCGGGGCGGCGCATCCTTGCCCTCGGTGGCGATCAGCATATCGCCATTGGCCAGGAAGGTGATGCCCTCCGCCTTGGGGAGCAGCCTTGCATCCAACAGGTAGAGCGCCACGTAGCTGCCCTTGCGGTCCAGCACCAGCAGGGTCTGGTCCACGGCGGAAAGGATGAAGTAGTGGCCGGTGGCGGGTTCCACCGTGATGGAGGACATCCGGAACTTGATGTCCGGGATGCGGCGGCCCTTGTCGGTGGTGCGCATGGGGATGTCTACGCCGTCGGCTTGGGCGGCACGGATGATGTGCTTCACGGAGAAGGCGAGCACGGGTGACTGTTGCACTGCGAGCGTCGCGGGGTCGAAGGCGAAGACCTCGCGTTTGTCGCGCAGCTCCGGCCCTCCCTTCTGGCTGTCCTTCGGGGCCACGAGCACGCGGTCATCCACGGGGTCGTAGCCCAGCCCCTCGTAGTTCCGGTAGGGCAGGATCAGGTCAAATTGGTCGGTGGCGGCAAAGCGGTCGCCCTGGCGCCCGATGCGGTAGACGTGGCCATCGCTGCGCAGGGCGAACAAATGGTCCTTCACGCGGGTGATCCCTTCCATGTCGCCCGGGCCCGCAAAGGGATGGCGCCCAAGGATGCGTCCGCTGCGCAGGTCCACCAGGTACAGTGTTGCCGTCTCGTCCTGCAGGCAGGCCACGGTGTTTTCATCCATGGCGGTAAGCCCGCTCACCTCCCGCAGCTCGGCAGGCAGTTCGGTGACGGCAAAAGGCCTGGGCAGCGTTGGCTGGGCCTTCCCGGAAGAAAGTGCAAGGGTGAGGACAATGGTCGGGAGGATGCGCATGGCGTTGTTCACTGGACCTGGGCAAGCATCATGCCCGAACGGGACCACTGCAGGATGATGATGGCCAGTCCCAGCGCGAATTCCAGGACCATCATCGCCTTGAAGTACATCCCCGGGGCACCCATCCGGATGATCGACCACGCGCGGCCTGCACCGGCTGATGCCACCACGATGCCGATGAAGTACAGCAGGTCACGCTGTTGGGGAAGCGTATACGCCACGTATATCAACAGGAAGCCCAGTGCGAAGTAGATGCCGCTGGTGAAGCGGAGCAGGTGATTCAACACCACGGCGGGCGGGTGGCCCTTGGGCAGGAACGCCATGGCGCCCTTGTTCAGCAGGTTGAGGCCGCCGAGCAGGCAGATGGAGGCAGCCAGGCCGAGGATGATCTGCAGGGCGGTTTCCATGCCGGATATTCTTGTTGCGGGGATCGAAATTAGGGGATGGCCTTTGGCCTATATGGTCCGAAGATCGTGAAATGCAAAGGCAGGCCGCGCACGGTCTGCACGGCCTGCCTTTGCTGGAGAGAATAAAGGGTCAGCGCGTGGCCACTTTGGTCACGTTTTTCTTGTCGTACACGTACACGAAGTTGCCGCAGGTGCTCATGCTGGTCACCGCGCCGTTGCGGGCCTTGAACTCCTTGAAGGTGCAGTCGTCCAGGTCGAAGCAGGCGATGTCGGCCTTGGCGGTCTTCAGTATCAGGCGGTCGCCTTCCACGTCCTCCAGGTCGGCCTTCTTGTACTTGCCGCTGGCCACGGGTTCGCCGGTGGACATGTTGAAGGTGCTCACGCCCTTGTCGCCCACCACCACGATCACGTCCTTGTAGGTGAGGATCTGGTCGGCATTGCCCACGCCGCCCTTGGCCACGGGCACCACGAATTTCTCGGCACCGGTGTTGATGTCCATGCTGTACAGCTCCTTGCCGCTGCACACCACGAACTGGTCGCCCACCACCACGGCGTTGGTGATGCCCTTGCGGAAGCGCTCGCTGTCCCACACGAGGCTGCCGTCGGTGGTGCTGAACGCCTGTACGCCGTTGGGCTTCACGTTGGGCCGCCAGATGCGCCACTCCTCGGTGATCTTCCAGCCACCCTGCCCGTCGGGTTCGCGCTTGTAGATGTAGGCCTGGGCCTCCACGTTGCCGCCGATCTGCAGCAGCACGCGGTCGCCCACCACGTACATGTTGGGGATGGCTCGGGCATCCTTGATCTCGGGGCTGGTCCACAGGAGCTTGCCGCTGTTGCGGTCGTACTTCTTCAGGTACTGGCTCTTCTTGCTGCTCATGTCCAGCACATACAGGTCGTCACCCACGATCACGGGGTCGGCCACCGTGTGGTACACGCCGAACTTCTTGGTGCCTGCCGGCCGCCCCACGATCTTGCCGTCGGGGGTAAAGTCGAACGCGGCACTATAGATGTTGGCGCCGGTGTTCAGGTCGTATACCTGCATGCCGTTCATGCGCAGGAACACCTTGTCGCCCGCCACGTTGAGGGCGTAAAGGAACTCCTTGCTGATCACCTTGCGCTCGGCTCGGCCTACGTAGGTGTTTTCCCAGATGATGTTGCCGTTCCTCAGGTCGATGCGTGCGATCTGGTTCTTGAAGCCGGAGAGCAGGGCGAACAGGCCCTCAGGGATGAAGTTCACCATCACCATCTGCTTGTCGCCGGTCACCACGTACTTGCCCACGGTGCCCTTGAACTTGTCGGTGCTCCACTTCTCCTCGCCGGTCTTGGCCATCACCCACACGAGGCGGTCCTTCAGCGTGATCGCGAAGGCGTCTTCCTCGGGCACGTACACGATGCTCTCATCGGTAAGGCCCTGGTACTTGTCCGTATCCCACAGCAGCTTGCCGGTGGCCAGTTCCAGCACGGCCAGTTGGTCCTTGCCCATTTTGCGGTCGAAGAGGAAGACGGCGTTGCTTTCCCAGAAGGGGATCAGCTCGTCGACCTTGCGCAGCTTCGGCGTCAGGTCCTTGTAGCGGCCGGTCCAGATGGTCTTTCCGGTCTTGTTGTCGAACACGGTCATTTCCTTGTCGTCGGCGGAGTAGCTGTATCCGCGCTCTTCGGTGCCTGTGCCCGTGTAGTCGAAGCGGTGGCCGAGCTTGGTCTCCCAAACGGTGGGCATTTCTTTCTGCGCGTGCAGGCCGATCGTAGCGGTGATCAGCAATGGTGTAAGGAACTTCTTCATCTTGTTGTGGGTGTTTGTTGTCAACGGGGAATGGCGTTCAGGTCGAACGTGTGCTCGATGCGGTATTGGCGGCCTTTGGGCATCTTGAAGGGCATGCGCGAAAGGTGTACGAGGTCCTTGAAGCGGTTCTGCGAGCGGATGTCGTGGCCCTCGGCGCTCACCACCAGCACGCTGCTGATGTCGCCCTTGTCGCGGAAGCTCACCTGCAGCACGTAGCGGCCGATCAGGTTCTCCTTCAAGATGGCCGCATGCAGGTCGGCACCGGGCCGCAACGAAGCGTCGAGCACTTCCGCGGCGCGTGCAAGGATCGTCTCCTTGTCCTCCAGCAGCTCCCGTTTCTGCGCGTGGGCGCTGAAGGTGAGCGTGAGCAGGACGATCAGTCCGATCAAGTGTTTCATGTTCCGTAGGTCCATTCCACAACACGGGTACCGAACGTCATCAGGATGCGCCTGCCGTCCGGCATGAAGACGAAGGACACACGGCCGTCCGCGCCGAACTCGCCATCGATCAGGGGCGTGGCATCTCGGAAGCGGTAGCTGAGCTCGAAGCGGTCCACCATGCGGCCGGTCGTGCGGTCGTACAGGTGGATCTCCATGAACTTGTTGCCCTTGCTGGCAATGCCGAAAAGCGTCCCGTCCGGGCTGATCCCGAAGTCGGGGTCATAGGGATACAGGGAGGGGAAGGCCGTACGGCGCATTGCCCCGGTGGTGGCATCGGCGACGCTCACGTGGTGCTGGTTGACGTTGATGGAGCTGCCCTTGCGGGTGTGTGGCTTGGAAAGGATCCACAGGTCGCGCCCGTCGGGGCTGTATTCGAGGCGGAAGATCTTGTCGAAGGGCTCGTCCAGCACGTGCAAGGGCTTCAATGTGGCCGCGTCATGGATCACCACGAGCTCGCCTTGCTTCATCAGGTTCTTCAGGGCATCCTTGTCGCTGCGCACGGAAGGCATGGCGGCCAGCTCCGCCTTGGTAGGCTTGTGCGAGATCGCGAGGCGTGTACCATCGGTGTTCACGGCCACCGCATGGCCCAAGTGCTCCAGGTGCTTTATGCGATGCACCGCGCCGCCAGGGAGGTCCATCACGCGCAGGCCGTCGGGCCCGATGGCGTACAGGGTGCGTTCATCGGGCGCGAGGACTGCGTTATAGGTGTCTTCCAGCCGATGCACAAGCTTGCCGGTTGCCGCTTCGCGGATCTCGAACTTCACGGGGCGGACCTTGTTCGGCGCCAAGTCCAGGTAAAAGATCTGCTCCATAAGCAAGTAGGTCCCTTGGGCGCTGAAAGAGGTCCGGGCCCCGGCATACCAGTTGCCCGCGTCCAGGTCGGTGATGATCCGCTGCTCATGAAGGTCGTAGAGGCGGAAGGGATAGGATTGGGTGGGGGCGATGGCCAGGGTGCGCCGGTCGGGCGACAGGGCGAGCCCTGACAGGATGTGCCGCGTGGGATGCCCCTCGTCCCGAATGGCCAAGGTTTGGTAGCGCTGGCCGTCAGACTGTGCCTGCATGGGGATGCCGGCCACGGACAAAAGCAGGGCCAATAAGCCCGGAATGGTGCGGTGTAGGAAGGCGGTTGTCTTCACTTGGCGCGGTTTTCGGGACAGGGCCTTGTTACGTGGCGCTTTGAGACCCGTTATACGGGATTGACCGTAATCTTTCAAGGGCAAGAAGCGACCGGCCCGGTTGGATGGTCGGTTGGGGATGGCAACAAAAAGGCCGGTACAACCACGGTTGTACCGGCCTGTAACATGAAGGGAAAAATGGCTATGCTTTCTTCACGCGTACGGCATTCATCCCTCTGGGGCCGCGCTCGAGCTCGAAGCTCACCCTCTCACCTTCGCGGATCTCTTCCTGGATGTTCGAGATGTGCACAAAGTACCGGCCCTGTCCGCCGGTCTCGTTGATGAATCCAAAGCCTTTGTTGTAGTCGAAGAAATCCAGCTTGCCGGTCTTGGTCGGATCTTCCTGGCCCTCTTCCTTGGGCGGTATGCCCAGCACGATCTCGCTGGCATCGATCTCCACGCGCGCGTTCGGGTCGGGCGGAGTATCACTCAGCATGCCGTTCTCGTCCACGTATGCCATCATGGACTCTAAACTTCCGTCCGTGGCATTTGCCTTGCGCTCTTCCTTGCGGCGCTGCTTCTCCAGCTTCTTCTGCTGGCGCTTCTTTTCTTTTTCCCTTTTTGCGAATGTTGACATGTGCCCGCCCGCATGGTTTGTCCACCCGGGTTGATGCATGGAACGTTCAGCGGCTCAGGGCTTCGCTTGCGCTTGGGCGGATGAATGCGGATGTCGCGAATATACGGAC
>WBZR01003251.1_pt1 | contig 11901 bp, 11 predicted proteins | sample 5204231 | NCBI WGS metagenome assembly WBZR01 (sample SAMN12412403, study PRJNA552823) | activated sludge metagenome | isolation source: activated sludge from anammox sidestream of wastewater treatment plant... | place: USA: Virginia | collected 2017-08
CTGCTGATATCTTGAAATCTTTGTCAAATGTACGTCTGATTCTCTTTTCTTCCATGGGTATATTCCTTTCTTTACGAATATACACCTTAATTTCTTGTCTACAAAATCGAGGTCACTTCAACAGTTACATTACCGGAACACATCAAATGAATGATACAGTCTTTCTATTGTGTGTAAAGTATAATACAGCAGGTGTTCAGCAATGGGAGAAAATGTATATTTACCCCGGTGAAGCATATATCCGTCCTACAGGTATAACCCTTGATAGTTCGGGTAATTTGTATGTAATTGCTGAACAGGGACCAGCTTATTATTTGCCTACAAATGGATTGATTGCAAAGTTTAATACATTAACCGGAAACCCGGAATGGGTAAGAAGATATTTTGGCGATTACGGCTGGGGAGTATTTAATGATATTAAAATTGATAAGCATAATAATATTTATGTTGCAGGCAGATCAGATACTTCTCACCTGCTGATCCGGTATAATACCAGCGGTGATACTGTATGGGTAAGAAAATATCATCCCCCGGCACCTGCTCCTTATATAAGATATGAAATAGCAGAGGCGTGTACTATTGATGATTCGCTCAATATTATTTTTACCGGCATAAGGAGATTCAGTAATCCTCCATTCGGGAGTGTTGATTCTGTTTTAACTGCAAAATATTCATCTGGCGGTATATTAAGATGGGAAAGCACATATTTTTATTCGATAACCGCAAATGTTGGAGAGAAAATTACAACTGATGAAAACGGGAATATATATGTAGGAGGAGGAACAGTTGTTTCAGGTTTTGGCGTTTACCTGACTTTGAAATATGACAGGAATGGCGTTCAGCAGTGGGCAAAAATTTATGATGCGCCGGGCAGCGGAGATAATATTTTAAGAGCAATAGTATTAGACAGAATTAACAATGCGCTGCTAGTAACCGGTGGTGCAGTAACTAATGGAATTCAAATGGCTACAACTATCAAATATAACCTGACTAATGGTGATTCAGTATGGATCAAAAGAGACACTGGAACTTATTCCCGAGCTAATAACAACGCTATTATTGTTGATTCATCAGGTAATTGTTATACAACAGGCGGCAACTATAATTTGGGATTATTTCCATTTGATATTATGTCAAGAAAATATTCAGAAATAGGAAATTCAATGTGGTTTATCATATATAATGGACCATTTAATGGAATAGATTATGGTGTAGATTTAGCATTAGATAATTTAAGAAATTTATATGTATTAGCTACAAGTGAAAGCGGAGCAGGAATTCGGGATTATATTGTTATAAAATATAATCAATTAACTAACATTAACCCAATTTCATATAATATACCATTAAAATTTATTTTACAGCAAAATTATCCAAATCCGTTTAACCCCATGACAAAGATAAAATATGCTTTGCCTTATGCTTCAAATGTAACTTTAAAAGTATATAATATTTTGGGGCGTGAGGTGATTTCACTGGTAAATGAATTCAAAGATGCCGGTTCTTACATTGTTGAATTTAACGGTAAAAATTACGCAAGCGGCGTTTATTTCTATAGAATTGAAGCCGAGGGTCAAAATGGCAGGAAATATGTGGAACGTAAAAAAATGGTGCTTGTGAAGTAATTAATAACTATATATTTAATATTATATAATTATTGCTCAAGCATTCATCAATAGAATTACTCCGTTTATATTGAGTATTAAAGGATAGAACAAAATAAACAAAGATTTAATGTCCGTTTGGCAGGGGAGAAGCAGGGAAATTCAATAAAAAAAAGGATAAGTTAAAAACCTATCCTTTTTCTCCTCCTTTAAATATCCTCTCGGAAATTGACATTTAAAGTAATATTAAATAAATACCTAATTACATTAAAAGAATATAAATTAAAATAGCTATTATTCCTGCAACAGAAAATATTGCATAATCCTGAATAATACCGGTTTGTATTTTTCTCCAGTCAAGTGAAAGATTATTAAAGAATTTTGCAGTACCATTCACTGCACCATCAACAAGCTTTACATCAAATATTTTATAGAAAAATCCGGTAAGCCATAATAGGGGATTAACAAAGATCTTATCATAAATTTCATCAACGCGGTATTTATCTTTAAGAAGGTTATAAAATTCACCTGAAAATGCGTAAAGTTTTTCTCCGGTTTTGAACATTTTAAATGAAATCAGTATAGCAGCAGCTGCAAGAACAACTGAAAATACAATCAAACCAATTTCAGTTGATTCAACTGCATGATGCTGAGGCAGAATTGCCCAGGCAGAAGTATATACCGGCTCAAGCCAATGCTCAATGAAATTAGGAGCTATTATATGCGGCATACCAATAAATCCGCCAATAACCGAAAGAACTGCAAGTATTATTAAAGGAACAGTCATTACTGCAGGTGATTCATGCGGATGAATGTGTGATTCATCGTATCGAGGTTTACCGTAAAATGTTAAGCTAATCAGTCTGAAAATATAATAGGCAGTAAGGAATGCTGTGAATGCGGCAATTCCAAATACTATGTAATTTCCGCTAAAGAAAAGTTTTGAAAGAATTTCATCTTTGCTGAAAAATCCGCTGAAGGGAGGAATACCTGATATTGCAATACCGCCCATAAGGAATGTTATAAAGGTTATTTTCATTTTACTTTTCAAACCGCCCATTTTAGTTACATCCTGTTCGTCATGCATTCCGTGAATTACAGCACCGGCACAAAGGAACATTAAAGCTTTAAAAAATGCATGCGTAATTACATGGAATATTCCAGTTGAAAATGCACCGGCACCCATTGCCATAAACATAAATCCAAGCTGACTTACTGTTGAGTATGCTAATATTTTTTTAATATCATTTTGTGCAATTGCAATTGTAGCTGAAATTAATGCAGTTAATGCACCAATATACATTACGACATTCATTGTTATAGGAGCCATTGCAAAGAGCAGGGAAGTTCTGCCAATCATATAAACACCAGCTGTTACCATTGTTGCTGCGTGTATTAGTGCAGAAACCGGTGTAGGTCCTGCCATTGCATCAGGTAACCATACATATAACGGAATCTGTGCTGATTTTCCGGTAGCACCAACAAATAAAAGCAACGTAATGATTGTGAACATTGAAACTGGAACTGCAGAAGAGGGTATTGCAGCATTTATAGCCATAAAGTTAAGTGAGCCAAAGCTTGTAAAGATGAAAAACATTGCGATCATAAATCCCATATCACCAATTCTGTTAACCCAGAAAGCTTTATTAGCAGCATCACATGCAAATTTTTTCTCATAAAAATAACCAATAAGCAGATATGAACAGAGTCCAACACCCTCCCAGCCAAGGAACATAAGCATCATATTATCGCCGAGTACAAGGTTAAGCATTGCGAAGATAAAGAGATTCATAAACGAGAAAAATCTGGCAAAACCTCTATCTCCATGCATATATCCAATAGCATATACATGTATCAGAAATCCAACACTTGTTACTACAAGACACATTGTAACAGAAAGCGGATCAACTAGATAAGCTGCATTAATGTTAAATGAACCTGCTGATATCCAGTTGAAAAGGGGAATGGTAATTGTTCTTGCTTCAGCCGGAAGCGAAGTTAAATGAAAATAAGCCATTACAGAAATAATCAAAGAACCAAGAATCATAGCGGAACTGATTATACCGGATAATTTTTCATTTTTTAATTTTGAACCAAATATCCCGTTAAATAAAAATCCAGTTAAAGGTAAAACAGTAATTAAATAGAAATATTCTACCATTTTAAAATGTTAATTTCATTCAGGTTAATTGTAGGTTTGTTTCTGTAAAGGGCAATTATAATAGCAAGGCCTATTGCAGCTTCAGCTGCGGCAACAGTCATAATGAAAAATACAAATATCTGACCGTTTAAATTCCCCAAAAATGATGAGAATGTTACAAAGACCAGATTAACGGAATTCAGCATTAACTCAATACACATAAAAACTACTATTGCATTTCTGCGGGTTAAAACGCCAACTACACCGATTGAAAATAAAAGAAGTGCTAGAATTAAGTAAAAATTTATATCCATATACAAAAATAACAGAATTTGAGGATTATATCAATTTATTTTGTAGAAAATTGAAAATAATTTAAAAGAAGCATAGAAGCTGTTAACACTGATTGACGCTGAAAAAATAAGAAGAAGATATGAATTATTTTATTGTAAATGTATAGAAACTTTTGAACCTGATTATTACTGGCAAAGTATGAAAAGGATATGAATCAGTTTGTGTAAATAAACAGATACTCTGTTGAAGTTGATTAACAATGAAATGTACGATAAAACTATTTTGCAGGGGATATTGGGAAAAAATTCAGACAGAAATCTTTAGAAATTTATATGATTTGATATAACATTTAACTTTACATAATATATATTATTTCTCATTTATTTAACATATTGTTAATTTTATGTATTTTATATGGGTTTAATATACCGAAATTCCGCTATTTCTGTGATTGATATTCTATTAATTTGGTTATAAATTGTTTATAGTAAATAATGTATAATTAAAAAATATGAATATCACCCGGAAAAATTTTTTTATAATATTATTCATCTTAAATTGTGTTACAGCTTCATCTAATTCACAGGATAACTGGAAAACATCTTGGAATGCCGTTCTGGCTAAACTTGATTCTATGTTTTACCGTGAACAGGCACAATTCAGGCTTATGCAAAGCTATCAGAACGATCCCACGGAAGAGCTAATATTAAAAGATATAGATTCATTAATTGTATTTCAAAAAGATGTAAATTTACATATTGATTTTGCAAATGATTATGAATTCACATCAGATGCTGATTCAAAAAATGCCAGCGAAACAATCAGACTTAAAATTGAAGGATTAAAGGAGTATTTTGAGCAATGCAGACTGCAAATCCATGTAAATAACAACATATTACAGCGAAGACTGAAAAATGAATCGCTTGATTTTAAAGTAAGCCAGATTGACGAGCTAAAATTAAATAATTATAAACCAAAATTAAAATAAACAGTAATATTAGCACACTTACCATAATTATTAAATCTGAATTAATGAAATATGTTAATTGATTGCAATTAAATATAATTAAATCTAAAATTTAAACCTTTACAAAGTATAAGATTCCGTTGATTTTTTAATTTACCTCTTTATTTCACTTGAAAATCCAATTCTTATTAAGTTAATTCGTATTATAAAATTTGTTAAATTAAAGAAGTTTAACAAATAATTAAGCAAAAGCAACAATTTTAATTCTGCAATAATTTCCAGAGAAAAACATAAAAAGACAGGTAATTGGGCTGATATTCAAGTTATGAGCGAAAATGAACGCTTAAGTAATATCAATCCTAATGAGATATTTCATGTGATTTCAGCACTTCAGTTCAAACATGAGGATCTGCTGATTTTATTTGAGCTAGCTGATAAAATACGAAATATTGCAGAAACAAAAGCCGGATTAGATTTTTTAAGAACAATCCTTTCGCATAAACGTGCCGTGCTGTATTTTGCACAGCCATCAACAAGAACATATCTTTCATTCAATAATGCCTGTCAAATTTTGGGCATACAGACAAGTGATATGCGTAATGTCGGAAACTCCAGCGAAGCTAAAGGCGAATCACTTGAAGATACACTAGAAACAATACATTCTTACACAGATTTATTAATTATCAGGCATATTGAAGAAAATCTGGCAGAAAAAGCGGCGTGGATGTATAATAATTCAGATAGACCAATTCCAGTTATAAATGCAGGTTCCGGTCCTAATGAGCACCCAACTCAGGCATTGCTTGACGCATATACGCTTTACAGAGCCTTTAAAGGAAATATAAAAAACAAAACCATTGCAGTTATAGGCGATTTAAAACGCGGCAGAACAGTTAGATCGTTAATCAGAATTTTAAATAATTTTGAGTACATAAAATTCATTTTCATATCCCCTATTGTGCTAAAAATCCCTGAAGATGTAAAGTCATACCTCCTTAAAAATAACATAGTTTTTGAAGAATCAGATAGTTTAGATAGTTGCATTAAAACCGCTGATGTATTTTATTATACAAGGATACAGGATGAATATGATATGCAGAATGAATCGAAAGCCATAAATTACACAAATCTTTACCTAAATCCGGAATATTTATCTAAAATGCAGGAAAATGCAATAATTCTACATCCCCTGCCCCGCAGGGCTGAAATACCGCCTGATATTGATAAAGATAAGCGTGCCTGGTACTGGAAGCAGGAAATAAACGGGTTATGGATACGTACTGCATTGATTTCTTACATTTTTAAAATTGATGGATATATCTTGAAATATAAATAGCTATATGCATTAAAAATAAACAAAAAAGCCTCTAAAATTAGAGGCTTTTGTATTATGTTTTAGTAGATATAGTTAAAACGGTAAATCATCATCTGCTGCAGTTGTAGTCTTTTCTGACGGTTTTGTTGATGAGTTTGATCCACCGGCTGAACTACCGCTGCCGGAGTTATCTCCTTTGGAATCAAGCATTATCATTTCATCCAAAACTATCTCAGTTTTATAATGTTTTTTCTTGTTTTCATCTTCCCAGTTGCTTGTTTCAAGTCTGCCTTCAACATATACCTTACTTCCCTTTTTGAGGTAATTGCTTATTGTTTCAGCAAGTCCCCGCCAAGCTTTGCAGTTATGCCACTCTGTTCTTTCCTGCAAGTTTCCATCCTGATCTTTCCATTTACTGCCTGTTGCGACAGAAAATGATACAACAGCGGTGCCGCTTTGTGTGTATTTAAGCTCAGGATCCTGTCCCAGCCTGCCGATAAGCATTACTTTATTTAAATCTCTTGCCATGATGTTTTCCTTTCTTAAGAAAACAGCCTTTGATATCACCCGTTTTTAGTCAAAATGACTTTAATATCAGCTATTAGTTATTAGTTTTTTATTTAGTTAATTCGGAAAAAGGAAAATATGAACTGAATCCTTTGATAAAAGCAAAACGGTACTTTTATCAATTACAGCGATATCAGTTAAATTCTTAATAAGCGGTATGTAAAAGAGCATATTGTACTTTCCGCGTTTTAAGTCATATACCGTTATTCCAGTTGAATGCAATATATATAAATTATCGTTAAAATTCGCAATACTTATTATTGGATTATTTTTTTCGGGGTTTACAAGGCGTTTTACAAATACTCCAAAATTATTAAAATTTACAATATCACCTGTATTTTTATCAAGTATCCAAATATCAAGACTTGAACCTTTTACCATTTTAACAGGATTATCAAGTTTTTCCTGACCCAAAGTTGCAGAACCGAAAACCAAAGTAACATCAGAGTAATCGTTTATTTTTAGTACTTTATAATTTGTAGCATCAGCAAGCACAAAAATTTCGCCGGTGCTTAAGGTTAAAACTCCGTTTGGATTATAAATTTTTTTAGAAGACTCAGCAGTTAAATTATAGGAATTAAAATCAAACTGAAGGATGTAATTCAGGTTTAAATCAAGCCGTTTAATACGGTTATTCTGGTAATCTGCAACAAGTACATCAAGTCCGTTTGATGCATCAATAGAATACGGCTGATTTAGTTCATTTTGACCAAGTCCTGAGCCGCCAAAAGAAGCAATTTGACTGCCTTCTTTTGAAAATTTGTATATTGTATTAGTTTCAAGGTCAGAAATAAATATAAATTCTTCTCTTGCGGTGGAAATTGATACTGCATTTTGAAATTTGCCGAAAGATGATATTAATTGCAGGGAATCTAAAGAAGTGGTTATAGTGGAATCATTTTGTGAAAACAGCTTTACTGAAAATATATTTTCTAAAAAAAGAATAAGGATTAGAAAATATTTTAAATTGAAATTATTCAATCTTCAAACCTGTTCTTGTTTTTTAAATAATCAACAAAAACCTGTTCACCAAGTTCATTAAGGGAAGAATAATATGCTTTCCCTCCGTTTGCGGCAGTAAATTGTTTAATAAATTCAATTAGATATTGATCTTGTGCAATCATAAATGTAGTTATTTTTATTTTTTCTCTGCGGCAAGCAACAGCTTCATCAAGAGTTTTATTGATAATTTTCGGATCAAGTCCCCATGAATTTTTATAAATTCTTCTGGAGTTTGTACCAGGCTCATAAATTGCAGATGGTTTTCCATCTGTTATCATAAATATCTGTTTATTGGCATTCTTTTTCCGTTTCAATATATTTCTTGCAAGTTCTAAACCCGCTTTTGTGTTGGTGTGAAAGGGTCCAACCTGTACAAACGGCAATTCGCTAAGTGATACTTCGCGGGCTTCATCACCAAAGAGAACAATACTTAAGGAATCTTTTCTGAATTTTGAGAGAATAAGTTCAGAAAGTCCCAGTGCAACCTGCTTTGCCGGAGTAATTCTATCTTCACCATAGAGAATCATGCTGTGGCTTATATCAACAAGAAGTACTGTTGCAGCAGAGGTTTGCATTTCTGTATCATAAATTTCAATATCTTCTTCATTTAAAATAAATTCATCAATCCCCTCACGTTTAAAGGCATTACTTAGAGTTTGGGTAGTATCAATATTGTTCGGCTGATCGCCAAACTGATATTTTTTAGTAGTATTATTCCGCTCAATCCCCTTTCCGTTTATTGATGATTCATGAAAACCTTCGGGTGATTTTTTCATTTTGCCGAAAATTTCATTGAATGAATCTCTGCGGATTTTCATTTCTCCCTTAGGAGTTAAAATGAACATTCCATCGGTTTCATCTATCAGACCTTTATCTTTAAGTAAATTTATAAAATCGGAGTATGTAAAGGATTCATCAAAGAAATTATACTGTTCATCAAGCTGATTCATCCAATCAAGAGCCTCGTTCACATCACCGGATGTTTGCAATAATATAAAACTGAACAAATTTAGCAGACGCTCAAGTTTTTGCTCATCAGTGAGAGATTTTTCGTTCCATCTGGAATAAACGAACTTCATTTTCTCATTATTTTTGGTTTATAACGGGCAAAGCTGTACATAGTTCCGTTAAAGATTTTAAAATACTGTTTTTAGGAAGGTTTTAAAAATATTTTATATCAGATAATATTCCGTATATATTTTAAAATCAGCTCAGGGTAAATACCAAAGGCAAATATTCCGATTACTGAAATAACAGCAGCGGTGAATGAAAAATCAGAATGCAGTCCGGTATCATTAATTTCTGCTGCTTCATAGAACCACATGTACAAAATAACTTTAATGTAATAGTAAACTCCAACTAAACTTATCAGGATACCTATAATAGCAACCCAAATGTAATTAACCTGTATAGCGGAAAGGAAAATATAATACTTTCCCCAAAAACCTGCAAATGGCGGAATACCTGCGAGAGAAAAAAGAAAAATTGTCATTAAAGTTGCAAGGAAAGGATGTTTTTTTCCAAGTCCTTTATAGCTTTCAAGAGTGTTTTTTGCATTAACTTTACCGGTGTTTTCTTCTACCATTGAAATAATAATAAACGCACCTAACTGCATTAGAATATAAGCTACAAGATAAAATAATACTGCACGTATTGAAAACTGGTTTATTGAAATAAATCCAATCATAATATAACCGGCATGTGCTATACTTGAATAAGCAAGCAGCCGTTTGATATTTATCTGCACTAAGGCAACTACATTTCCGTAAATCATAGTGAAAATTGCAATCATAGCAATAATCATTGGAATATTATTAAGACCAAAAATTGAGAACAATGAGATCATAGCTCCAAAAGCTGCAGTTTTGCCAATACTGGACATCATTCCGGTGACAACAGTTGGCGCACCGTGATATACGTCTGGAATCCACATTTGCAGCGGGAATGAACCGGTTTTAAAGATGAAAGCAATAAAAACAAGAGTTAAACCAATTAAATAAAATGTATTTTTTTGAGGATGAGTATCTGTAATTGCTGTATAATTTGTAGAGCCGGTGTATCCGTAAACAAATGCAATACCCATCAGGAAAAAGCCGGTAATAAATGCTCCGAGCAGAAAATATTTAATTGCGCTTTCGTTTGAATCTATATTCTTCCGTAAAAATCCTGCAAGTACATAGAAACAAACCGACATTAATTCCAGACCAACAAATAAAATGATCAGGTCATTAGCCTGAGTCATCAGCATCATACCAAGCAGAGCGAAAAACATTAGAGCGTAATACTCACCGTGATTAAAATGTTCCTGTTCAAGAAAATTTTTAGAAGAAAGCAAGGTAATTAGCATACCTGCTATTAACACAATATTTAGAACTGCAGTAAGAGTATTTACACGTATAAACTTATTGTAAATAATAAAATTTTTAGAAAGATCGGCAAATGAAAAATAAATTCCGGCAGCAAGTGCTGCAATGGAAAAATAAAATATCAGGGTTTCTGCTGTAGATCTTTGTGATTTAGGGAAAATTGTTTCCAGCAGCATTACTACTAAACCTGCACCTGCAATTATCAGTAAAGGGATAGAATTGGTAAAATCTAAAAAATTTATCACTGTTTTTCCTCTGCTTTAATTTCCTCTGTATTTATTATTTCATCTTAAAACTTATAATGCAATATAAATTATATTGTTTAATATAATTTATATTGTAAAATACATTTTACAAATATTTTTTAATCCAGTTAATCATAATGGAATTTAAATCACTTTCAGAATCAATAAGAAATTTACCATGTTTATCGGAATTATATACTTTCATTTCTTTTGGTTCCGAGCAGAAATTATCTAAAATCCATTTTTGCCCTGTTTCATGATCATCATCTTTGGAACCGCAAACTAAAAGCACATTTTTAATTTTAGGAAAAAAAGGTCTGCCCATCATTTTTTCATTGTATCCTGTGTAGGATTCAAATGTGCTTTTGCCGTTTGAAACGGCTACAGTAACTTTTAAGCCAAGGTTTAATCCTGCATAAAGAGCTAAATTACCTCCTATAGAAGTTCCAATAGCTGCCACTCTGGTTGAATCAATCCCCTGCTGCCTTTTTACCCAGTCAACAATTGCTGTAATATCATTTGGGGCTTGTTCAGGATCGGTTAATATATCTTCAAGTTTTCCGTTTTGTTTATCAGATTTGCCGTGACCTCTTATATCAAAAGAAAGGACTTTAAATCCTGAGGAAATTAATGAATCAATAAAAGAAAGTTTCCATTGCTCTTTAGTTTGGTTAAACTGGTGAATAAGAATCACAACAGGCTGCAATTCGTTCTTTTTTTCATCAGAGTAAAATAAAGAACCAAATATTTTCTTTTTATCTGCTGTAATTACAGAAAATTCTTTATTAGTAATTTCCAGTTTAAGTTCCGGGTTGTTAAGTTTTATTTCTTTTTGATTATTGTTTATACTATCCGGAACTTCTTTTTGATAAACTTTATTTTCACTGCAATCAAATGCAGTGGAAATAATAAAAATTGTCAGATATATTATAAAATACTTCAATTTTTATACTATAACCCTTAAAAATAGCTAAATTTTATAAATATTTCAATTCAGGAATTAACGAAAAATAGATACATAATTGTAAAAGATTTATAAGGATTAAATTCTTTAAAATGGATTAAATATTTTGTGAGAATATAAAATTATTACAATGACAATAAGTAAGGTTTGCTGTGTTAATAATTGCATTACAGCTGTATTTCATCACCTTTTTCAGGAATCAGAACATTTTTCCTTTCCATTTCATTTAGCATACTTGCAAGTGCCTGCTGCTGGTCATAGTCACCATGGACTAAAAATATCTGCTCCAGCGAATTTTTACTGAACTTACTGAAATATTCACGTAATTCATCTCTATCTGCGTGAGCGGAAAAGGAATTAAGAACATAAATTTTTGCTTTCACCGCATGTTCTTCGCCAAATATTCTTACATAAGCACCTTGTTTATCCTGTGCTTC
>WBZR01004249.1_pt1 | contig 11901 bp, 10 predicted proteins | sample 5204231 | NCBI WGS metagenome assembly WBZR01 (sample SAMN12412403, study PRJNA552823) | activated sludge metagenome | isolation source: activated sludge from anammox sidestream of wastewater treatment plant... | place: USA: Virginia | collected 2017-08
TCGCCGCCATGAGGAGGTGGTCGGCGCGAACCACTTCCTTCTCCGCATGCAGTGGCCCGGCATGCCGCACGAGCGTGTGCTCGAACAGATCGCCCTGGTCGGCTCGGAGATCATCCCGAAGGTCGGCGGAGCCACGGACTGGGGCCGGTAGGGTGATGATCATGTGCTGGGCCGCTGGTCCGGTAAGCGATCGATGATCCGGTCCGTTGGGGGAGACTGGGTCACGGGGTATTGACCGAAAGTTGACTCGATGAAGGCGATAAAGGCCGAGCGAACCCTGACGAATCAGGTCTACCAGTCCATCCGCGATTCGATCCTGAGCGGCCGTCTCGAGCCCGGTTCTCTCTATTCCGTCACCCGCCTCGCCGACGAGCTGCAGGTATCGCGTACACCCGTCCGCGAGGCCTTGATCGACCTGGCGTCGCAGGGGATGGTGCGCTTCGAGCGCAGCCGGGGCGTCCGGATCCTCCAGACCACCGCGCACGACGTCGTCGAGATCTTCAGCCTCCGCCTCCTGATCGAGGTGCCCGGGACCCTCGCCGCCATACCGCGACTTTCGGACGCTGACGTTCGTGCGCTGGAGAAGGAGTACGAGCAGATGATCGCGGCCGCCAAGGCAGGCGACGAGTCGCGAACCATGTTGCACGACCGTCGCTTCCACCTGGTGCTGCTAGGTGGCTCGGGGAACGAGCGGCTCGCCCGGATCGCCGACCAGCTACGGGACCAGATCCTGACCCAGGGCGTCTCCACGGTCGGTCGGAGCCGATCACTGATGGAGGTGGTCGAGCCCCACCGTCCGATCCTCGAGGCGGCCCGCGAGCGTGACGCGAAGGGTGCGGCGTTCGCGATGCGTGACCATGTCCTCTCCACCGGTCGGTTGATCGTAACCCAGGAGGGCGGCGATCCAGCCGATTTAGAGGACTGGGAGCGCTATGTCATCTATCCTTGAGAGGCGATAAGTGCAGATCGAACAGCAGTTCAACGTTCCGGTCGACCCCGATGCCGCGTACGTGCTCCTGACCGACGTAGAGCGGATCGCACCGTGCATGCCCGGCGCGCAGTTGCAAGAGATTGAGGGCAACGAATACCGCGGGATCGTCAAGGTCAAGGTCGGCCCCATCACAACCCAGTACAAGGGGACGGCCACGTTCGTCGAACGCGACCCGGCGGCGCGCACTGCAGTGGTGAAGGCCTCCGGGCGCGATACCCGCGGTCAGGGCAACGCCAACGCGACCATCCAGATGGCGGTCCGTGAGCACGAGGACGGAGCCAGTGTCTCGGTGGTCACCGACCTGAACATCACCGGTAAGGTCGCGCAACTCGGTCGCGGAGCGATCGTGGATGTGAGCACCAAACTGCTGGGAACTTTTGTTGATTCCCTGGGGGAAGTCCTCACTGACCAGGGCAAGGGCGACGTAGCGGCCGCGGCTCTCACCTCTGCCGGAGAAGAGCCGTCGCGTCCGTCGAGCGAGGCGGTCAGTACCCTAGGCACCGTCGACGACGGCCGCGCCCTGGTAGCCGAGGCTCACGCGACACCCGTGCGGAGGGTCGTCTCTAGTCCGGAGCCGGAGCCCGTGGAACTTCTCAACGTAGCGGGCCCGGCGGCGCTACGGCGGGCGCTGCCGCTTATCGCGGTGGCCGTCTTGGTCCTAGTGGTGTGGCGGGGCCGACGACGACGCTTGTACCGCAGTGGCGAACGCTGAGGTCTGAGGTTGACGCGGTCTGACGGACACCTAGCTTGGCCATTACCGAGCCCCACGAACACATCGTCGCGCTGACGACGTTGCACCCGCGCCGGTCCCACCGGTCGCGGCCGGACGGCGTCGGGCGGTCTCCGAGCGGCAACTCCTGGCTCGGACCCGCACCAGTGGAGGATGACGATGACAACTCGGTACGGATCGGTCCGCGCGAGGGCGCGGCGCTGACTCGGGGCGCTCACCGCGGCGCTGCTGGTGATTCCGGCGATCGTGACCACGGCGACCCGGCCTCGGCGGGGACTCAGATCGTCTTCACCGCCGACACGCCCCCGGCCACGGGCACGGTCGGCGAGGCGTACGGCCCGTACACCTTCGAGGCCACGAACTCCACCCCGGCGTGCCCGATGAACTACGAGGTGTACTGGGAACAGCCGACGGGCACCTTCCCCCACCCGCTGTCGCCGGGTTCTCCATTGCGGCTCTCCTGACGGTGTTGTGGGTCACGCGGCGGCCTGATCGGCTGGGTGTTCGTGGGGGAGGGTGAGGTCGATGGGGCCGGCGGCGAGCATGACGAGCGCGAGGGCGGCGTCGGCGGAGTGGAACCCGTAGGCGCGGCGCACGAGGAGCCGGACCTTGGTGTTCATCCCTTCGACTCGGCCGTTGGAGATGCCGTGTTCGACGGCGTTGAGGATCAGGTCACGTCGTTGTCGCATGGTGCGTGCGGCCTTGATGAACGGGGCGAGGCGGGACCGTTGCGCGCGGGCGCACCACCGGTCGAGCCGCACGCCGGCCTCGGCGCGGTCGAGGTCACCGGCGAAGATGGCCCGGAACTGCTCCTTCATCTCGTACGCGCGCCAGATCCCGCCCCGGTTGCGGCGGATCCGGGCGAGCTGATCGGCTTGGCGGTCGGTGAGGTCCTCGGGGTTCTTCAACAGCGCCCACCGCGAGCCCTTGAAGTCCTTCGCCCACCGGTCGTCAGGCAGCCGGCGGAGCTGTTGCCACAGGTCCCGGCGGACCTCGTCGAGCGCGTCACCGACGAGTTTCACTACATGAAACGGGTCCGCGCACACGACGGCTTGCGGGGCGTGCCCCTCGGCGCGGACCGACTTGAGGAAGGCCGGGCCGAGATCGAGCGACACGGCCTCGATCAGCCCGGCACGCTGGGCGCCGAGCGCGTCGAAGAACTCGTCCAGGGTGGCCGAGTCGCGGCCCTTGGCACCCCAGACGACCTTGCCCCGGTCGTGGTCGACCACCAGGGTCAAGTACTTGTGGTGCTTGCGCCAGGAGATCTCGTCCACCCCGATGCGGAACAGCCCATCGAGCCGTCCGGGATCGAGTTCGCTGGCCACGACCCGTTCACACGCGCGGCCCACGGTGCGCCACGAGACCCGGCACAGCCGGGCGATCGCGCTGCGGTCCATACGGATGGCCCGCCACGCCAACAAGTCGTCGAAGTCGCGGGTCAGCCCCGCCCCGGGGCGGGCGAACGGCACCGCCTCGACCACGACCCCGTGGGTGGGGCAGGCCAGGCGGCGCAGCGACGCGCGCAGCTCGACTCGCCACACCCCCAGGTCCAGGTGCCGCCACCGCGACGGCCGCGGGCGGGTGTCGTAGCGGGCCCGCGTCTTGTAGGCGCAGTGCGGGCACCGGAGCCGCCGACGACGCAACACGACGGTGACCACGACCGTGGCCGCCAAGAACTCGACCGCGGTGACGTTCACGCCGTCGAGGCGCAACAAGCGCTTGAATGCAGTAGTGACGCGCACGGGCTGACGGCCTCCAGGAACTCAGGTGTAGGAACCCGAGAACCTTCGCCCCGGCCCGTGCGCGTCGCGCGGACCCCCACAACCAGCCGAACACCCAGCAACCAGAGGCCCTACGCCGCCTCACCCACCCACACCGAGGTCAGGAGAGCCTCCATTGCAAGGTTCACCGGGGTGCTCTTGGGCACGCCCACGGTGGGCGGTGTCTGCGATCCCTGGATATATGCCTACAACGGCTGCGGCGATCCCGGCGCGTGGGCGAAGACGACCATCATGGTCTACGAGGCGCCGGCCTTCACCGCGGCGACGCCGCCCGACGGGTTCTCCGGGTGAGCCGGGGCAGGGGCGGGGAGCGGGGGCGCCGGCCGGCGCCGCCCGCCCGACGCCACGCCACCGAGGTGTGGTCATGGTTCGGGCCGGTCCTGTGGGGCCGGCCCGAACCGTCGTCTCCAGCGTGTTGCGATCCACCCACCTCTGGTGGGGTCGATCGCAACATGCCGGGCGGGGGGAGACGGCCGAACGCATGTTCGGTACCCTGGGTGGATCGTCGCCTACGCCGAGCTCCACTGCCACACCAACTTCTCGTTCCTCGACGGGGCCTCCCACCCCGAGGAGCTGGTGGAGGAGGCCCAACGCCTGGGCCTCGCCGCTCTGGCCGTCACCGACCACGACGGCCTCTACGGGGCGGTCCGCCTGGCCGAGGCGGCTCGACCCGTCGGCCTGCCGACCGTCTTCGGTGCCGAGCTGTCCCTCGGCTCCGACGGGTCGGGCGGGGGACGGCCCGGGTCGGGCTGGGCCGACCCGCCGGGGGAGCACCTGGTGGTGCTGGCCGAGGGGCCGCTCGGATACGCCCGCCTGGCCACGGCGATCAGCGCGGCCCAGCTGCGCGGTGCCAAGGGGGCGCCCCGCCTCGACCCGGCGACGCTGGCCGACGCGGCCCGGGCGCCCGTCCACGGTCACCCGCCCGGCGCCGGGCCGGCGTGGTTCGTGCTGACCGGGTGCCGTAAGGGGGCGGTGCCCGCCGCCCTGGTCGACCACGGCCCCGCCGCGGCCCGCCGGGCCCTCGACCGTCTGGTCGACGCCTTCGGCCGCGACCGGGTCCTGGTCGAGCTGTGGGACCACGGCGCCCCGATCGACCGTCCCCGCAACGACGCCCTGGCCGAGCTCGCGGCCGCGGCCGCGGTCGAGGTGGTGGCCACCAACAACGTCCACTACACCACGCCGGATCGCCACCGCCTGGCCGCGGTGCTGGCCGCCGTCCGCTCCCGGCGCAGCCTCGACGATCTCGACGGCTGGTTGCCCGCCACGCCGTTCGCCCACCTGCGCCGCCCCTCCGAGCAGGCCCGGCGCTTCGCCCGCTACCCCGGCGCGGTGGAGCGCAGCGCCGAGATCGCGGCCGCGTGCGCCTTCGACCTGCGCATCGCGGTCCCGTCGCTGCCGCACTACCCGGTCCCCGACGGCCACACCGACATGAGCTGGCTGCGGGAGCTCACCCGCCGGGGCGCCGCCGTCTACTACCCGTCCACCCATCCCATGCACGCCGAGGCGATGCGCCAGATCGAGCACGAGCTGGGCGTGATCGAGGCGCTCGGCTTCCCCGGCTACTTCCTGCTTCTCCACGACATCGTGGAGTTCTGCCGCCGCTCGGACATCTACTGCCAGGGGCGGGGGAGCGCCGCCAACAGCGCGGTCTGCTACGCGCTGGGAGTCACCAAGGCCGACGCCGTGTCGCTGGGGTTGCTGTTCGAGCGGTTCCTGTCGCCCGAACGTGACGGCCCGCCCGACATCGACCTCGACATCGAGCACCAGCGCCGCGAGGAGGTGATCCAGTACGTGTACGGCCGCTACGGCCGCGACCGGGCCGCGCAGGTGGCGAACGTGATCACCTACCGGCCCCGCTCGGCGATCCGTGAGGCGGCCAAGGCGTGCGGCCTGTCGCCCGGGCACGCCGACGCGCTGGCCCGCTGGGTGGAGCGCCGCCGCTCGAGCTCCGACGACCCCTTCGCCGAGCTCCGCCACGCCCCGCCAGGTTCACCACCGAGCGTTGGGTCGCAAACCGGCGCCAGGCGACGAGAACTGTCCCAACGCCGGTTGGATCAGGGGGTGCCCGACGCGCCGGCCGTCCCGGAGCTGGTGATCGACGTGGCCGGGGCGCTGCTCGACTTCCCCCGCCACCTCGGCATCCATTCCGGCGGGATGGTCCTGGCCGACCGGCCGCTGGTTGAGTGCTGCCCGGTGGAGTGGGCCCGCATGGAGGGCCGCTCGGTGCTCCAGTGGGACAAGGACGACTGCGCCGCGGCGGGCCTGGTGAAGTTCGACCTGCTGGGCCTGGGGATGCTCACGATGCTGCACCTGGCCGTCGACCTGGTGCGCGAGCACGAGGGCGTGGAGATCGACCTGGCCACCATCCCCCAGGAGCCCGAGGTCTACGAGATGCTCTCCGCGGCCGACACGATCGGCGTGTTCCAGGTGGAGAGCCGGGCCCAGATGGCCACCCTGCCCCGGCTGCGGCCGGAGTGCTTCTACGACCTGGTGGTGGAGGTGGCGCTCATCCGGCCGGGGCCGATCCAGGGCGGTTCGGTGCACCCGTACCTGCGACGCCGCAACGGCGAGGAGCCCGTCACCTACCCGCACCCGCGGCTGGAGCGGTCGCTGGCCAAGACCCTCGGCGTGCCGCTGTTCCAGGAGCAGCTCATGCAGATGGCGATCGACGCCGCCGGCTTCACCGCCGCCGAGGCCGACCAGCTCCGCCAGGCCATGGGCTCCAAGCGCTCGCAGGCCCGCATGGCCCGCCTGCGCGACCGCCTCCTCGACGGCATGGCCGAGCGCGGCATCACCGGCGACGCGGCCGGCGAGGTGCTCACCAAGCTGGAGGCGTTCGCCAACTTCGGCTTTCCCGAGAGCCACTCGGTGAGCTTCGCCTACCTCGTCTACGCGAGCGCGTGGATCAAGTTCCACCACCCGGCCGAGTTCGCCGCCGCGCTGCTCAACGCCCAGCCGATGGGCTTCTACTCGCCGCACACCATCGTGCGCGACGCCCGCCGCCACGGCGTGGAGGTGCTCGGCCCGTGCGTGGAGCGGTCGCGCTCCGACTGCACCCTCGAGCCCCGCAGCGCGGCGGCCGGCCCGATCGGGCGGTCCGGGCCGGGCTGGCACGCCGACCCGTCGGTGCGGGCGGTGCGCATCGGGCTGCGCTACGTGCGCAGCCTGGGGGAGGGGCTGCGGGAGCGGATCGACGCCGAACGGGAGCGCGCCCCGTTCCGCGACCTCGACGACTTCACCCGCCGCACCGATGCCCCCGTCGACGCCCTCGAGGCGCTCGCCACCGCGGGGGCGTTCGCCTGTTTCGGGGTGGAGCGCCGGGCCGGCCTGTGGGCCGCGGGAGCGCTGCGCGACGCGCGGACCGACAAGCTCGACGGCATCGTCACGGGGATCGAGGCGCCGCCGCTGCCGGGGATGACCGAGGCCGAGGAGACGGCCGCCGACCTCTGGTCGACGGGCATCTCCACCGGCCGCCATCCCACCGAACTGATCCGGGCCGACCTCGACCGTCGTGGGGTGGTCGCCGCGGCGGCGTTGCGGGGGCTGGCGCACGCGTCGGTGGTGGAGGTGGCGGGGGTGGTCACGCATCGCCAGCGTCCCGAGACGGCCAAGGGCACCGTGTTCGTGAACCTGGAGGACGAGACCGGCCTGGTGAACGTGATCTGCCCGCCCGGGGTGTGGACCCGCTACCGCCCGGTGGCGGCCACCTCACCCGCGTTGCGCATCCGCGGCGTGCTGGAGCGCCACCAGGGTGTGGTCAACGTCCTCGCCCAGCGCATCGAGGTGCTGGCGCTGCCGATCGGCACCACCCAGCCGTCCCGCGATTTCCGATGAAGGGCGACTGTTCAGGCGGCTGCGACGGGTTTACCGTCGCAGTGGAGGCGCACCGTTCGGGGCGTCGACGAAAAGGGGGGACGCTAATGGCCGACCTGCTGATACTGGATTTCGAAGGGCTCGACGAGTCGGATTACCGCAAGGTGAACGGTGAGCTCGGGGTGGATCCGGCGACCGGTGTGGGCGACTGGCCTGCACCGATGATCAGCCACGCCGCCGGGCGTACCGACGACGGGCACCTGGTGGTGGTCGAGGTCTGGGAGTCGCGTGCGGGCCAGCAGGAGTTCATGGACCGGCTCGGCCCCGCCCTCGAGGCGGGTGGCGTCACGGTGCAGCCGAGGGTCACCTGGGCCCACCTCGCTGGCCGGTACCACCGCACCGACTGACGGACCCAGGGGCAGCGGGCCGACCGGCCGACCGGCCCACCGCCGTGATCGGTCGGTCGGGGATCGGACCGGGTCAGGTTGCCTGCTTCGCGACGTCCAGGCTCGCCGCGATGGTCGACGCCCAGGCCCGGATCTCGTCCCAGTCGCGGCGGTCGCGGTACTCCTCGGGGGTGCCGTCGACCATCGACCGCTCCATCGGACCCTTCGGCTCGGCAGGTAGCCGCCCTCCGAACACCACGTGATCCCGGGCGCCGAGACGCTCGACCGCCTTGACGATCTTCGGAGGCTCCAGCCACGACGGGCCGGGCTGCTTCTCGGGGTCGCCGACCGGGCCGGAGCTGAACACCCAGAACGGCATCGCGGCCAGGGCCTTGCGGTGCCGGCGGAGGAACCGCTTGGCGTCGCCGCGCCACCGCTTGATGTAGACCGCGCTGCCGAGCACCACGGCGCCGTAGGGCGACACCTCGCGGACCTCCTCGACCGGTCGGCAGTCGACGGAGAGGCCCCGATCGCGGAGGCCGTCGGCGACGGCCTCCGCGATCTCCCGGGTGGATCCCCGCTTGGAGGCGAAGGCGACGAGCACGTCGGTCATGCTCGCGAAAATATCGTGTGCTGCATGAACTCGTGCAGGGCCGGAAGTCCCACGTCACCAACCCGCGGCGAAGGTGAGGGCGACCGCGGCGAGGATCACCAGGTTGTACGCCAGGTGGGACCGGGCCGACTCCCGCAGGGCCCCCTCCTCGGTGCCGGTCGCCCGCCATCCGCGCAGGTACCTCCACGTGAGGTAGCCGCCGCCCACGGAGAGCGCCAGCGCGGCACCGACAGGGATGCCGATGAGCGCGTGAGCCAAACCGAACAGGACGGACCACGCCGCGTTGCCCACGACCGAGCGTCGCTGGGCTCCCCGGCGGAAGATCCACTCCTCACTCAGCACCAGGATCGGGAGGCCGAGCACCAGGAGCACCATGAACACGACCGGGATGACGATCGTCAACGGTGAACCCGTCGTGGTGTCGGTGGTGCCGAACACGGGGTTGCCGACCCCGCCGATCGCCGTCCACCAACCCCACGAGAGGACCGGCAGGCTCATCAGCGGGATCCCGACCGCGAGCACCCCGGCCAGGACCGGCACCGCGAGGGCGAAGTGGTGCCACCGGAGGCCGCGCAGCAGGTCCCAGGTGGGAGCCCCTCGGCGGAGCGACATGGAGGTGGCTCGTGCCAGCTGCACGCCGACGTAGCCGAGCACGGCGACGGCGACCAGGTCGGTGAGCTTCACCACATGACGCTAGGCGCCCGGGCGCCGGTTCCCGCGCGCGGGCCCGTCATCCTCCCCACATCGCTTCCGAGCGGCCCACACCCGCCGGCGGCTCCTCACCCCACCCTCGTTCCGTCGGGGCCGCGGATGCGGAGGACGCCGTCGCGATCGAGCTCGACGCGCCAGCGGTTGTGGTGCACGGCACGATGGTGCCGGTCGCAGAGCAGCACCAGGTTCTGAAGGTCGGTGGCGCCGCCGTCGGCCCAGTGGTGGACGTGGTGGGCATCGCACCAGCCGGCCGGCCGGTCGCACCGCGGGAAGCGGCACCCGCCGTCGCGGGCGACGAGGGCCCGCCGGGTGGCGGGTGGGACGGTCCGTGACGTACGCCCGACGTCGACCGGGATGCCGTCGGGGCCGGTGACGACGCGGGAGAGATCGCAGTCGCACAGCAAGCGGCGTACGTCCGACGGGTGGATCGGGCCGGTGAAGTCGCCGTCGAGGCGGCCGGGCCGGCCCTGGGTGAGGGTCGCCCAGTCGACGACCACCGACACCTGCGCGCGGGGCCGCCCGCCACCCGGGAGGGCCTCGAGGGCGGCCTCGGCGATGCGGACGAGCGCGTCGGCGTACCGCTGCGATGCGGGGCGGGGCCGGTGATGCTCGGGTGGGTCGGCGTAGGCGTGGAGGGCGGTGGCAAGGGTCTCCGCGGCGGCGTCGCCGAACTCGCCGGTGAGGACGGTGCGGCCGGCCCAGGCCCGTGACAGGTGAAGCCCGTCGGGGACGGGCGGCCGGGTTCCGTCGGCGTAGGCCAGGTTGCGGAAGTGCGCCGCGGCGCGCCGCAGCCCTCGCATGTCGGCGCGACGGGCCAGGCCCAACAGGACGCCTTCGCACGCCACGAGCCGATCGTCGTGGCCCTCGACCCTTGCTCCGGCGATGGTGCGGAACGCGGCGGTGGAGATCTCCCCCGAACGCCACGCGTCGCCCGTCGCGGTGAGCAGCTGGCACACGCCGCCGGCCGTGATCGCGGCCTGGGCGTCGCCGGCGCGCATCCCGGCTTCTCGGGCCAGCCACCCGGCGGTGGAGTCGCCGGCGCCGTCGGTGCCGATCCCGCGGGCGTTCGCCGCCGCCGCCCAGCGGGCGAAGATCCCGTCGAGGCGGTCCATCGCCCGGCGCAACGCGAGCACGGCTCCCGCCAGGCCCGCGTCGCCGAGCGCCTCGGGATCCGAGCCGGCCAGCACCTCGACGGCCGCTCCGAGCACCGCACCCGGATCGCCGGGACCGGGATGCTCCCCGGTCGCGGCCCCGCCGGGTGGGCCGGGATCCGGGAACGCCCGCGCGTCCGTCACGCGGGATGCGCCCCGGCGGCGCGGGTCCGGGCCGGCGATACGGCCGGTTCCGTGCCTCCGGTCGTCGCCTCCGACGATCTCCTGCACCGCGCCCCACCTCCCTCACACCGGGGCCCGGAAGCCTCGGCGCGGCCTCGCCGTGGCGAGTGGACCGCCCGATCTCCGGGACTGCTCGAACGGGGGAAGTGGACCGACCCCACCCTAGAGCCCGGGTGTGACACCCAAGGTGGCCCGTGGGGCCCGGCCTCACCACGCCTGCACCGCCGGGCCGCCGGTGCACCACGCCCCGGGCCGGCGCACCTCGACCGTGGCGGCAGCCACCGAACCCTGCACGCTGGGCGCGTGCCCGACCACTACCCTCGCGGTGGGGAGACGACGGCTCCTGGTCCCCGAGAGCTCGGACCGCCCATGTGCGCCGGCGACCGCCGACCCGCGGCGGCCGAGGAGACGGCAGGGCCGTGGAGGCGTGGTGAGGAGGAGCGAGGCCATCGCCGGTCGGCAGATGGGGCGGGCACCCGGAGCATCGCCGGGCGGGCCCCCGCTGCGGCGCCGGTCGCCCCGGACCGGGTTGCGCGCCCTCGCTCTGGCCGCGCTGGCCGTCGGGGCGGCGCTCGCCGTCATCGGTCCCGTCACCGCGACGCGTGCGCCGGCCGCCGCGGCGGTCACCGACGGCGACCGCCCCACGGTGCGCGAGGTCCCGGTCACCGGGCCCGTCGACCCGTTCGTCGCCCGAATGGTGAAGCGGGGGATCTCGAACGCCGCCGCTGCCGACGACGCCGCCGTGCTGGTCCGCATCGACACGCCGGGCGGCCTCGACTCCTCGATGCGCGACGTGGTGAAGGCGATCCAGCGCTCGGCGGTGCCGGTCCTCTGCTGGGTGGGTCCCGCCGGGGCGCGGGCCGCGTCGGCCGGCACCTTCATCCTGGTCGGCTGCCCCGTGGCCGCCATGGCACCGGGCACCAACGTGGGAGCGGCCCACCCCGTCGGCCTCAGCGGCGACGTTATGAGCGAGAAGGTCACCAACGACGCCGCGGCCTACATCCGCTCCCTCGCCGAGGCCCGCGACCGGAACGCCGACTGGGCCGAAAAGGCCGTCCGCGACTCGGTGAGCATCAGTGCGGCCGAGGCCGTCCGCCTCCACGTCGTCGACCTCGAGAGCCCGAGCACCGCCAACCTGTTCGCCGCCGTCGACGGCCGGAGCGTCGCCACCTCCGCCGGAGAGGTCACGCTCCGCACGGCCGGGGCGACGACCACCACCGAGCACCTGACGTCGGGTGAGTCGATCCTCCACGCCCTCGCCGACCCCGACATCGCGTTCCTCTTCTTCGTGCTCGGCCTGGCCGGGATCGTGATCGAGCTGCTCCATCCCGGCATCAGCATCCCCGGTGTCGGAGGGCTGATCCTCCTCGTCACGTCGCTCGTCATCATGTCGGTGCTGCCGGTCAACGTGGGTGCCCTGGTGTTGATCGCGGCGTCGTTCGTGTTCTTCGTCATCGACCTCAAGGTGCCGGGCCACGGGATACCCACCGCGGCCGGGATCGTCTGCCTGGTGCTCGGCGGCCTGTACCTCTACGACGGGGT
>WBZR01004250.1_pt1 | contig 11892 bp, 10 predicted proteins | sample 5204231 | NCBI WGS metagenome assembly WBZR01 (sample SAMN12412403, study PRJNA552823) | activated sludge metagenome | isolation source: activated sludge from anammox sidestream of wastewater treatment plant... | place: USA: Virginia | collected 2017-08
GTTACAGGAATTGTTTCTAATGAAAACCTGAAAAGAAATAACACTGCAGAGGAAAATGACCTTTTGTTTTTAACTAAACCTCTCGGTGTCGGAATTCTCTCCACTGCACAAAAAAGGGGAGTTCTGAAAAAAGAACACCAGAAATTAATGATTGGGCAAATGACAAGACTGAACAGCATTGGTGAAGACCTGGGAAAAATCAAAGGAGTGACCGCAATGACCGATGTCACCGGTTTTGGATTGCTGGGACATTTGATTGAAATGGCGGAAGGCAGCGGGCTGAGCGCCGAGGTCTTCTATGATAAAATTCCACTCATAGACGGAATGAGAGATTACCTGTCACAAAAAGTATTTCCCGGAGCAGTTACCAGAAACTGGAACAGCTATGGTGAAAAAGTAAGTTTTGAAAATATTGATAATACCCAGGAAGCTTCATCCTTGTTATCCGATCCTCAAACCAATGGCGGATTATTGGTCAGCGTGAGGCCGGATTCTTTAGATGAAGTGAGTGCTGTGCTGGGAAAAAACACTCCTCTGATCGGAAAAATGATCAAAGCAAATAAAAAACGTGTCCGGATAAAACAATGATTTAAATTTTTCCTCAGATAAACATTGTCTCCTCTTAAAATCTTTTCTAGTTCTTTTCTAAAAAGATTTCTGCCATCATGCACCTCACACTGCCCCCACCGATATTTTCAATTGTAGGAACAGCAATAGGTAAAATTTCAGCAAAGCTTCCCAAAGCCTGTCTTTGATCATTATGTAAAGAATCAAAAGCGGAACGGCTCATCACCAGGAATTTTTTTCCTTCCTTGTTTTTAACTTCCATCATATTGCCCGCAAACGATATCATCTGATCCCTGCTGATCGGTATGATCTTATGGCCTGTGGATTCCAGTAGCTGCCGAACGGCAATAAGCTCCCATTCCTCTTCAATGGCTTCTTCGCACAGCACTGCAAAGTTTTCTCCCAGCGCCATCACCACATTGGTGTGATACACCGGGTTTCCGTTTTTATCTGTTGCAAGAAAGACCATTGCCTGATAGCTATTTGCCCCTGCAAATTTTTCCAGAACAAAAAGGTTGGTCCTTGGAGAAATAGCCGCATAGATCATTTTATTGTCGTGGTCCACCACCATGCTCCCTGTACCTTCCAGGAATCTCCCTTCTGCTTCAAATTCACTCCAGTCCTGTATATCCTTTACTTTAAAATTATCGTTGAGCCATTTTAAGATATCATCTCTTTTCTCTGATCTGCGGTTGACCGCATATAAGGGAAAAACAGAAACAATACCATCAGGGGAAGTGCTGAGCCAGTTATTTGGAAAGACAGCGTCAGGCTTGGGATCATTGACAGTATCTTCAAATACGATCACTTCAATATCATGGCTTCGCAATACGTTCACCATATTCTCAAACTCACTCATAGCCTGCTGTTGCACCTTCTGAGTTTCAGAGGTCCGGTTTTGAAAAAAATTATTTGCAGCCGTCTCTTCATTGAATCCGAAAGTGACCGGACGTACCATCAGTATCGTGGATGACAAGGGCATAGTTTCAGTATGAGTTAAGACTGAACCAGAGAATCAATTCTTTGAGCAAGCAATTTATCCTTTTCGGTTACCATATCACCGGCATCATGAGTGGACAACCAGATCTCTACGGTATTATATACATTGGTCCACAGAGGGTGATGATCCATTTTTTCTGCTTCTATTGCAACTCTTGTCATAAATGCAAAAGCTTCGCTGAAATTTCTAAATTGAAACTTTTTATACAGCTTATTATCAGTTTCCTGCCACATGGATTTTGTTTTAGATGAATAAAGAACTAAAAAATAAGATGCCCTTTGTTTTTGATCTTTTCATTGGTAAGCTCCACGACCAGTTGTACTCCCATGATTGCCTTCACCGATTCGATCCTTTGCTGAAGGATCTCTTCTGCAGTTACCGCATCCCCTTTCATCAGCCATAAAAAATCGAGATGCCTGAATTCGGGTAATAAATACTCGCCATCAAAACGGTTATTATAAATATAGTGGGAAAGGGTTCCTGCGGGTTCTGTAAATTCATACACAGAAAAAAAATAATTCCTTTTTTTCCGTGTCAACTGAATTTCGATCTCATTATTTACCCGTAGGTCCATGGACAACCTGTTGTTCAGATGCCAGCATATCTGATAGTCTTTGACGGGAGCAACGATCCCCAATAACCGGGTGTCTTCAAAAAACTCCCTGATCATCTCTTCACTGTCGAGCAGAAGCTTTGGATTTTTTTCTGCCATAATGGACCGATTAATCTCTCATTTAAAATTCCACTTCAGCTTCCATTGTTTTATCTCCCCTGTTGAATTTCACTATGGCCTTTTCGCCTTTTTTGAACTTGCCCAATGCCTGCATATAGTTTTCAATTGTGGAGACGTTGAAATCGCCCAGTTGTATGATCACATCCCCGGCCTGAAGGCCTGCTTTCTGTGCCGGCTTCCCATCAATCACTCCGTCTGCTTTTACCCCGGACCCCGGATAAGTATAGTCCGGCATAATGCCCATAGTGACACTGAACCTTGCAGAGGTTGTTGTTTGAGTCTCTCTTGTTTGGGTAAAAGTCAACCTGCTTTTGTTATTAAGGTAACTAATCACGGCAAATATATTTTTGATCACTTCCAGTTCGCCGTTATAATTTATTTTATCATAATCATCGGACGGCTTATGGTAATCCGGATGAAGTCCGGTGAAATAGAAAAGCACAGGAATGTCTTTTCTGTAAAAAGAAGTGTGATCGCTTGGCCCGGTACCGCTGCTGTCAAATTTAAAAATGAGGCCTGATCTTTTTTTATTGAAAGACGCAAACACAGGGCCCCATTCCGGTGAAGTACCGTATCCGCCTATGGTAAGAACATGAGTGCTGTCATTCAATCTCCCTACCATATCCATATTGATCATATAATCTGTTTTCTCCAGATCGATTGTAGGATGGTCGGTAAAATATTTGGAGCCATATAATCCCAATTCTTCTCCGGAAAAAGCAATGAATAAATAGTTATTATTCTTTAGTTTGTATTATTTCAGCATTCTTGCCAGCTCTATCAACGCCGCCGTACCGCTTGCATTATCATCAGCACCGTTGTGGACCAGGTGCGCTCCTGAAGCCAGTCTTGAATTGCCGTCTTCTCCATAACCCAGATGATCAAAGTGGGCTCCGATGATTACTGTTGTGGCAGCGCCATTATCAATATATCCGATCACATTATGTCCGGTACGCTTCTTTTCTTCCAGTGTGAATTTTAATTTCAGATCGAAAGAGGCAGAGGCATCTTCAAAATACTTTGAGGCGGCAGTTTCTGTAACATATACTACCGGAATGCTTACTGTTTCAGAACGGTCTTTCGGCTCGTAGCGGAGTTGGTCATCTATATCAGAAGAATTGTAAAAGAAAAGTGCAGTGGCTCCTTTTTCTTTTGATACTTTCACTGTCTTTTTAATAAAATCATATACATCAAAGTGCGGATTGTTCTTGTTTTCCTCTAATGCCTCACCCAGATCAATGAACCAGGGCATTCCGATCTCTTTGATCGCTACGGAAGGAGAAGCTTCGAGTGAAGTATTTGGGCTGAAAGGAAAAACGAAATAGTCTTTCCCCGGTTCCAACTTATTGTTATCAATGATAAGATAGGAAGAGGGGCTCAGTTGTTTTCCGTCATCTACTTCAAAGGCCTGATAATAACCATCTGTACCCTTTGCGGTTAATCCGGTATTTTTAAATTGGCTACTGATATACTCCATGGCCAGTTTTTCTCCCTCGGTACCGGTACGCCTCCCCTCGAGCTTATCGCTGGCCAGATATTCGATATGATGATGAAGGTTGGAAAAAATAGCTTTGTCAGCCTTCTTTAACTTTTGAGCTGTACTTACCTGAAAAGAAAGTAATAAAACAGCAACAGCACCTAAACGAAAACGATTCATAATTTTTGATTAATTAAGACAAAGGTATTAAGGGAGAAACTTATAGCGGGTCAAAAAATTATAATATCTGTTAAACCCGCCCATTGAGCTTTTCGGTCTTCTATGCCTTCGGTCAGAGCACATTCCATATATCTAAGAAGCCACCGTTAACATTCTTTAGTTTAAACCTTCTTAATTTGATAACTTATATTTCTCCTATTTCATATTCATATAATCAACCACAAGATCACAAAATGCCATAATACCCGTTTTAAATCCGCTTTCATCAATATAAAATTCAGAAGTATGGTGAGGCGGAGCTTTTTGGGGATCCATTCCTTTGGGCATACCTCCCAAAAAGAAAAAGAAAGCAGGGGCCTTGGTGCCATAATAAGAAAAATCTTCGGCCCCGGTCTGCCATTCTGATTCTATCACATTGTCTTTCCCTGCTGCAGTTTGCAAAGAGGGAAGCACCTTTGTTACCAGGCCGGGGTCATTGTACGTCACCAGCGTTTTTGTATCAATCACAACTTCTGCAGTTGCTCCCGATGCCTCTGCAATATTCGTTACTGTTCTTCTTATTTTTTCATGAACTTCCGACTGCATTTTAGGATCGAGTGTTCTTATGGTTCCGTACATGGTACAATCATCTGGTATGATATTACTCCTCACGCCTCCTTCAATTTTACCGACCGTTATGATCACCGGTGCTTTTGTAAGCTCCGATTGGCGGCTAACAATAGTTTGCAACGATTCAATGATCTGTGCAGAAACAACAATTGGATCTACTCCCTGCCATGGTGAAGCGCCATGGCTTCCCTTACCTTTTACTTTAATGGAAAACCAGTCGGATGATGCCATGAAAGAACCCGGTTTGTAATAGATCTTTCCTGCTTCCAGTGATGACCAAATATGCAAGCCGAATACTGCATCTGCTTTTGGATCGTCCATTACTCCTTCTTTTACCATCAGCTTTGCCCCACCCTCTTCACCTTCGGGCGGGCCTTCTTCTGCAGGCTGAAAAATAAATTTCACCGTTCCTTTAAGGTCCTTTTTCATATCAGAAAGAACTTTTGCGACACTCATCATAATGGCCACATGCGAATCATGGCCGCAGGCATGCATTACCCCTACTTCCTGGCCATTATAAGTTGATCTTTCTTTTGAAGCAAATGGAAGGTTCGATTTTTCAGTGATCGGCAAGCCATCCATGTCTGCCCTTAATGCAATGCAGGGCCCGGGAGAACCTCCTCGCAAGATCCCAACCACTCCTGTTTTAGCTACCCCTTCTTTTACCTCCATACCTAAACTTTTAAGATGATCGGCAACGATCTTTGAGGTTCTGAACTCATGATTACCCAGCTCAGGATGTTGGTGCAGATCTCTTCTCCACTCTATGCATTGCGATTCTATTGCATCAGAGGCAGCTTTGATCTTTTGTTTCAACAAAGCAATATTGTTCTGTGCATTCAGCTGTATTGCAGCCAGTGCAGATACCAAAAAAACGATCCGGACCTTCATAAAAAACTTTTTATGAATTTAAAGATTATTGTCGTTCCCTTTTTTTTATTTTCCTACTTTGTTGAGTTGTTTTTATATTTTTAAGGTCCGATGCTGATTCGCCATCTTCATTTTCTCCGTTCTGTCTTTTTGAACAGCATTACTGCTTTTGGTGGGCCGCAGGCACACATTGCAATGATGATGAAGACCTTTGTCCGTCAGCGCCCTTACATTACCGAACAAGAACTGATGGAATACACTGCTTTTTGCCAGTTATTACCCGGCGCTTCATCCACACAAACAATTACACTGATAGGATATAAAAGAGGGGGGGTGCCTCTGGCAGTACTTGCATTGATCATTTGGATATTACCTGCCAGTATTTTGATGGGGGCTTTGTCCTTTGTACTTCACTACATTGACAAAAATGCTTTGCATTCCGATATTTTCAAATTCATTATTCCCATGGCAGTCGGATTCATGGTTTATGCTTCTGTTGCCGCCTTTCCTATTGCTATTAAAAATCAGGTCACGTGGATCATAATGATCTTTTCCACGATTGCAACTTATCTCTTTTTCAGACAACCCTGGATCTTTCCTGTTTTGATCGTTCTTGGTGGAGTCACCACCAACCTTAGCAAAAAACGTATTCCCCAAACCGAAGTAAAACCTAAAAAGATACGATGGTGGAATTTCTGGCTCTTTGGTATCATCTTTATATTAGCCGGAGTGCTTAGTGAAAAAGCAAGAAAAGAAGACTGGCATGAAAGAAAACCAATCAATCTCTTTGAAAATACTTATCGTATGGGTAGCCTGATATTTGGCGGCGGACAGGTACTTATGCCTCTTATGTATGAACAGTTCAGCGTGCGCCCCTTAGAAATGAAAAGAAAAGACCCTAATGTGATACAGATCAACAAAGAAGATATGTACACGGGTATGGGAATCATTAGGGCTATGCCCGGAGCCGTATTTTCCATTGCTTCATTTGCCGGAGGCATGGCGTTAAAGGATATGGGAACTGGTATGCACCTCTTGGGTTGCCTGATCGGCACCATTGCCATCTTTTTACCAAGTCTATTATTGGTGTTATTCTTCTTTCCGGTTTGGAGCCATTTAAAAAAATTTGCAGCTGTTTACCGATCGTTGGAAGGGATTAATGCAGTAGTAGTAGGCATTATGATAGCAGCTACATTCTATATGATGAGGGATATTTCTCTGTTGGAAGCGAAAACGATCAGCTTTCTGAACTTGGGTGTAATCCTTGGAACTTTTTTACTTCTGAAATATACACGTATCCCCTCGCCCGCAATTGTTGTCGTTTGCCTTTTACTGGGTTATTTTTTTACATAATATCTACCTTTCAATATTTCTTCATACGCTTTATCAGGAACCAGGTAACGGGCAGATTTTTTCTGAGCAATGAGTTCCCTGATCTGTGTTGAAGAAATTTCCAGTAATGGAGCTTTGAGAATATTAAGTTTTGACTGAATGTCATTTTCAATTTTAAATCCGGGTCTCAGGTAAACAATGATCTCATGGTTTGAAACAATGGATTCCCAGTTTTTCCATTTCTTGAGGTTTTGAAAACTGTCACTGCCCATTATGATCACGAAATTGTGTTCCGGATACTTTTCCTGCAGATAAGCAAGCGTATTTGATGTATATGATGGCCTTGTGAGGTGAAATTCAATGTCAGATACCCTTACTCTATTATCATCTTCTGTTGCCAGTTTTAGCAGATGAAGTCTATGATATTCATTTAGAAGGGTTGACTCGGTCTTAAAAGGATTTTGTGGTGAAACAATAAACCACACTTTATCCAGGTCGGTCTCATTTAAAGCATGATTTGCAATGATCAGATGACCAACATGAACAGGGTTAAAAGAGCCAAAATATAAACCGACTTTCATTTAATATGCTGATTATCAATGTATTATATTGTGCGTTGTCTGTGAAAGTAATATTATATGATGTTTACTTTCTTTTATTAATCATTAATGATATCTATTAGCTTTTCCTAAAGAAATGCTCATTTGAAATTATTTGATTTTTTATTCCGATGCGGCAAAACTAATATTGTATTTCGTCCTCCGTTTAGAAATTTTGCCATTATGCAAAAAAGAGCATCAAAACCCGTAATCAATTTCTTTTATCCTTATAAGAAGTGCTATATAAGAAACAGTACTGGTCTTAAATCTTTTATCACTATGCTTTTCATCAATGAAGAAAAAAGACTGGAAAGCATGAATTATGTGTTTTGTTCTGATTATGAATTATTGAAAATTAATAAAGAATACCTGGGCCACAACTATTTTACAGACATAATAACTTTTAATCTTTCGGAGCATTACAGGCCAATCAAAGGCGAAGCTTATATAAGTATTGACAGAGTAAAGGCAAATGCTTTTCAAATGAAGATATCGTTCAGAAAAGAACTTCTAAGAGTAATTTTTCATGGTTCGTTGCATTTATGCGGCTACAATGACAAAACAAAAAGCCAGAAAGCTAAAATGAGGAAGAAGGAGGATTATTATCTATCTCTTTACCTAAATAAATGATAATCATAAGAAGAGGCTAATGTTTCACGTGAAAACTGTAATCAATTAGCCATTATCCATCTGTTTTCCTTCTATGAGAGTAACTTTGCAGTCCTTAATTCAAAAACAGTGTTTCAGGAATACGATGTAATTGTAGTAGGGGCAGGGCATGCGGGAAGTGAGGCTGCCGCTGCAGCCGCAAACATGGGCTCAAAAACGCTTTTGATCACCATGAATATGCAGGTTATTGCCCAAATGAGTTGCAATCCTGCCATGGGAGGCATTGCTAAAGGGCAGATCGTGAGGGAAATAGACGCATTGGGCGGATATTCCGGAATTGTGAGTGATCTGTCAATGATCCAGTTCAGAATGTTGAACAGGTCGAAAGGGCCCGCCATGTGGAGCCCCAGAACTCAAAATGATAGAATGCTTTTCTCCCAGAAATGGAGGGAAATGCTTGAAAATACCCCTAATCTTGATTTTTACCAGGATATGGTAAAAGCATTGCTGGTAAAAGGCAACAAAGTAACCGGGGTTGTTACCGGTCTAGGCCATGAAATACGGTCAAAATCAGTTGTTTTAACTAACGGTACTTTTTTGAACGGGATCATTCATGTCGGAGAAAAACATTTCGGAGGAGGCAGAATGGGAGAGAGGGCTGCAATCGGGATTACCGAACAACTTGTTTCATTAGGCTTTGATAGTCAAAGACTTAAAACTGGAACACCCCCAAGAGTGGACGGGAGGAGCCTGGATTACTCAAAAATGGAAGAACAGCCCGGCGATACGGAGATCACAGGCTTTTCATTTCTAAAAACTCCTAAACCGCACCGACAAAGAAGTTGCTGGATCACTTATACCAATCAAAAGGTTCACGATATCCTGAAAACCGGGTTTGACAAAAGCCCCATGTTTACCGGCAGGATAGAAGGAACCGGTCCGAGGTATTGCCCAAGCATCGAAGACAAAATAAACAGGTTTTCAGAAAAAGAAAGGCATCAACTCTTTATTGAACCTGAAGGATGGAACACGATTGAGATCTATGTAAACGGTTTTTCTACTTCATTACCTGAAGAAGTGCAATACGAAGCAATTCGTATGATTCCGGGTTTTGAGAATTCTAAAATGTTTCGGCCGGGATATGCCATTGAATATGACTACTTTCCTCCCACACAGCTTCATTACTCTTTGGAAACCAAGCTGATAGACAATTTGTTTTTTGCGGGCCAGATAAACGGAACCACCGGATATGAAGAAGCCGCATGCCAGGGAATAATTGCCGGAATAAATGCCCATCAAAAGATCAATTCTCTGGACCCGGTCATTTTGAGGCGTAGTGAAGCCTATATCGGCGTTTTAATAGACGACCTGATCAGCAAAGGGACAAAAGAACCTTACAGAATGTTTACTTCAAGGGCTGAGTTCAGAACTCTTTTAAGACAAGACAATGCAGATCTCAGACTGACCGAATTAGGTTATCGTCTTGGTTTGGCTTCCCAGGAAAGAATGGATAGGGTAGATGCTAAAAGAGATGCTGTTGATGAGGTTAAAAGAATTCTGGAAACAATGGTGATGGATCCGGAAGAAGTGAATCCATATCTGGAAAAACTGAATTCTTCTCAGATCAGTGAAAAACAAAGAGCTCACAGGCTTTTATTACGCCCTGAACTTGAATTGGAGGATCTGATAAAAATGGTACCGGAACTGGGAGCTAAACTTATAGGTTACGAGAAAGAAATTCTTGAACAGGCTTCCATTCAGATAAAGTACGACATCTATATAGAAAAGGAGAAGGATCTGGTAAAAAAAATGGCTTTGCTTGAAGAACTTCAGATACCCGAAAACTTTGATTATAAAAAGATCGTTGCGTTGGGAAATGAAGCAAGGGAAAAACTGAATAATGTGAAACCGACGACTCTTGGCCAGGCAAGCAGAATTTCAGGTATCAACCCTGCGGATGTTCAGATACTGATGGTTTATATGGGGCGATAGAACGTCTGTTTTTTCTACCCACTTTTTTTGCCTGTTCTTTTTTAGTAACCGACATATCCCTGATTCCGGTGATCAATCCCCTGCAATTGGGTGAACCGCAACTGCAACTGAATGGTTCCATGGTTTCATCAAGAAACCGGGCATAATCCAAAGTCAGCTCTTCGTCTTTATTAATATTTTTAATGGCGATCACATTCAATCCGTCAAATTCAGTGTTTGGATCACAGCTATGATTTTGCGGAGCCCACTCTGCCGGATCTTCATCCCATAAAATGTAAACCTCTTTACTTATAGGATAAGCATAACGCCTGAAGGTCTCTTTTTCTTTTTCACTCCAGGTCTTTTCCATATGCCTCCTGGTAATGATCCTCTGTGCTTTCTCTTCTCCTCTGAAAACTATTTCTCCCCTTGAAATTTCACGGTTTGCATAAATACCGAAACCGGAAATAGAGTTTCCTTTTATCTCAAAAGGCTTTTGTTTTCTTTTATGCCTTGCAATACCTTCCGCAATGATATGGCGTAAAAATCCCGATTGTCCGATCCCGTCAAATTTTAAAATAAAATCTGCAGAGCCTTCCCATCCGTCAGAATAAAAAACGGAACATGTAAAATTCAATTCGAGAAAATATATCTCTTTTTGATCATTCACCCTGAAGTCCATCCTGCAATATCCAACACCACCGAAGGCCTGAAATATTTTCTTAGCCGCATCTCTCAGCCCCGCTTCCAGTTCAGCATCATTACAGGGATGGTTGCAATCGGGATGAAGTTCCCATGTTTTTAACGCATAGGTTTTAAACTCCAGTCCTTCCGGAAATATATATTCTACCGGTTTAAATGTTGTACATTCTTTGGGGTTATTTGCATTGGCAGCGACTAATACCGTAAATTCTCTTCCGGCAATATATTCTTCTACCAGAAGGTTGCTGTGTTCTTCAATGATCGACGAACACTTTTCCTTCAGTTCATCAAGGCTATGAACCAGTGAATGTTCATCAATACCCCGGCTGTCGCCTGCATGTGCAGGTTTCACAAATAATGGATATTTTAAGTGGCGAGTTTCTTCTTCAATATTCTCAAGTGAGTTGATCAATGCATACGCAGGCACATTCACTCCTTCCGAATAGGCCACATATTTCATCAGCTTTTTGGGTACATCGAATAAACGAGTCCCGGGCCCAGTAATGGGCAGGTTCAATAATTCTGCATTGAAATAAATATCATGGCCCGGCACTTCCCAGTCGGGATAACCTTCGCAGAGATTAACAAAGATGTCATAACCTTTTTTACCCAGCTCCCTTAATTGTTTATAAGTGGTCAGCTTATTGATGAATACATGATCCATTTGAGATTCAGGCATCAATGCTGATAAAATCCGCACAGGATCATATTCTTTATAATCAACCGAAGTGGTTGAATAATCGGGTAGCAACACACATATCTTCATATAGAAATTACCGGTATTTGCCCCGGTTAGCAATGGTGTCATAGATTATTTCTTCGATGAGTTGGGTAAAAGACCTGCCGGCAAAACGAAGTATCGCTCCAATGGAAGTATAATCCTCATCTTCACTCAATCCGCATTGTGCATTTACTTCCAGAACATACAATTCCTTGGTTGTAGCATCCATTCGGATATCGATCCTGGTGTATCCTGTTCCCTTGACCGCACAATAGGCATCCAGGCTTAATTTACAGATCCTTTCAGCCAGTTCGGGTTCTACGGTTTCATAATGATAAAAACTTCCTCCATTGGGCATTGGCATTTCATCTTCATAGATCTCCCAAAGCCTGTCAAAAGATAAAAACCTTTCTTCTTCAGAAAGCGATTCATGAAATATCCTTTCTACCGGTTTATATACAATACACTTTTCCGGGTGTTTATAAGATCCCACGATCATGGAGGTAAACTCCGGACCTTTAA
>WBZR01004252.1_pt1 | contig 11888 bp, 11 predicted proteins | sample 5204231 | NCBI WGS metagenome assembly WBZR01 (sample SAMN12412403, study PRJNA552823) | activated sludge metagenome | isolation source: activated sludge from anammox sidestream of wastewater treatment plant... | place: USA: Virginia | collected 2017-08
CGCAAGTCGATGCCGGACATCGACATCGACTTCTCGGTCCACGGCCGCGACCGGGTGATCGAGTACGTCGCCGACAAGTACGGCCGCGACCGGGTCGCCCAGATCATCACGTTCGGGACGATGATGGCGCGCGCCGCCGTCCGCGACGCCGGTCGCGTTCTCGACATCCCCTACGGCGTCGTCGACCGGGTCGCGAAGCTGATCCCGGAGGGCCCGAAGGTCTACCTCGAGGAGTCGCTGAAGCCGGGCGCAGAGCTGCGCCAGGCGTACGACACGGACGAGGTCACACGCCAGATCGTCGACCTCGCCCGCCCGCTCGAGGGGCTCGTGCGCCAGGACTCGATCCACGCCGCCGGCGTCGTCATCTCCGACCGCCCGCTCGTCGAGATCGTCCCGCTCCAGCAGAAGGGCGCCGGCTCCGAGGTCGTGACCCAGCTCGCGATGCAGGACGTCGAGGCGCTCGGGCTGCTCAAGATGGACTTCCTCGGCCTGCGCAACCTCGACGTGATCGACGCGGCCGTCGCGCTGATCGGGGAGATCGACATCGCCCACGTCCCGCTCGACGACGCGAAGACATACGAGCTGCTGCGCCGCGGCGACTCGACCGGCGTCTTCCAGTTCGAGTCGACCGGCATGCGGGAGGCGCTGCGGCAGGTCAAGCCGACCGAGTTCGAGGACCTGATCGCGCTCGTCGCGCTCTACCGGCCCGGGCCGATGGGGTACATCCCCGGCTACGCCAGGCGCAAGGCCGGGCAGGAGCAGGTCACGTACGCGGACGAGCGCCTGAAGCCGATCACGCAGCCGACCTGGGGGATCTGCATCTACCAGGAGCAGTACATGGAGATCGCCAAGCGTCTCGCCGGCTTCAGCCCGGCCGAGGCCGACGACCTGCGCAAGGCGATCGGCAAGAAGAACCACGAGCTGATGGCGTCGCTGCACGGGAAGTTCATCGACGGCTGCGTCGCCAACGAGGTCGACCGCAAGGTCGCAGACCAGCTCTGGAAGGACATGGAGCAGGCGCAGGACTACTCGTTCAACAAGTCGCACGCGGCCTGCTACGCCCTGATCGCCTACCGGACCGCGTACCTGAAGGCGAACCACCCGGCCCAGTACATGGCCGCGCTGATCTCCTCGGTCATGAACACGAAGGACAAGGTCCCGTTCTACGTCGCCGCGTGCGAGGAGCTCGGGATCGAGGTGCTGCCGCCCGACGTGAACGTGTCCGCGCTCGACTTCGCCGTCGTCGAGGGGAAGATCCGCTTCGGCCTGAACGCCGTCAAGAACGTCGGCGAGGCCGCCGTCCGGGCGATCATCGCCGCCCGCGACTGCGGCGGGCCGTTCGCGTCGATCTGGGACTTCTGCGAGCGGGTCGACCCGCAGGTCGTGAACAAGCGGGCGCTCGAGAGCCTCGTCAAGTGCGGCGCGCTGGACTCGACCGGCGCCCCGCGCGGGGGGATGCTGGCCGTGCTCGAGCAGGCGCTCTCCTGGGGCGGTCGCCACCACTCCGGCCGCCTCGCCGGGCAGGGGTCGATCTTCGATCTCGGCCCCGGTGAGGTCCAGGCCGAGCGGCCCCGCCACCACCCGCCGATCCCCCCCGGCGAGCTCGACCGCCAGGAGCTGCTCGCGCTCGAGAAAGAGACGCTCGGTCTCTACGTGTCCGAGCATCCCCTGCAAGCGATCAGAGACCAGCTCCGGCGCAGGACCGATTTGCCGCTCGCGGAGCTCGCCGGCCGCCGCGACGGCGACGTCGTCACCGTCGGGGGCATCGTCGGCGCCCTGCGCTCGATCACGACCCGCCGCGGCGACCCGATGGCGTTCGTCCGTCTCGACGATCTCTCCGGGTCGGTCGAGATGGTCGTCTTCAACTCCGCGTTCGCGGCCGCCCGCGAGCTGCTCGAGGCCGACCGGGTGCTGCTCGTCAAGGGCCGCGTCGACCACAAGGACGGCGAGACGAAGCTGGTCGCGCTCGAGGTCTCTCCGTTCGAGGCCGTGCCGGAGCGGCGGGAGGTGCGCCTGCGGGTCGACGCGCGCCGCGCCCACGCCGGCGTCGTGCGGGAGCTGGCGGAGGTCGTTCGCGGCTTCCCCGGCGACTCACCGGTCGTCCTCGATCTCGACATGACCGCGGGGTCGCGGGTGCTCGCGTTCGGGCCGGAGTTCCGCGTCAACCCGGACTCGGACTTCTTCGCCGAGGTGAAGGCGCTGCTCGGCGAGGCCGCCGTCGGCTAGCGGGGCAGCGGCCGCACGGTCCCGCGGGACCTGAGCGAAATTGGTCAGGTAACGGCCCTCGCGGCGGGGCATGCTGAGCGGGCGCGGTGGTCGAGGTCGGTCTAATCGTGCTCCCCGGCACGACCTTCCTCCTTGGCTCCCGGCCTCGGCCACCGCGTTATGCCGGCTACCACGCCCCGAGTTCGGGCGTACGATTGAACGGTGCGGCGCGCGCTCGTGCCGACCGTCCTCGCAGCCGGAGCCGCCCTCGCGGCGGGCGCCGCGCGCGCCGACGTGATCCCGGTCGAGATCGCCGGGGCGACCTACACCGTCACCGCGAGCGCCCCCGGGGCGGAACTCCGCGGCGGCGGCGAGCTGACGCTCGACGGGAGGTTCGTCGCGTCGCTGCGCGGCACCGCGGGCGGCGGGAAGCGCTTCAGCGCCCAGGTGACCCGCTGGCAGCTCGAGCACCTGGAGCCGAGGTCGCGTCTCGAGCTTCGCCTCAGGGTCACGTCGAGCAGCGACGCTGCCGGCTGTCCGGTCGGGACGCGCGGGCGCGCGACCCTCGTCGACGACCCGGTCGCCGCCGGCGACGGCACGGAGGACCGCGTCACCGTCACGTTCGCCCGTGCCCGCTGCAAGGCGTTCGCCCGCAGCTGGGTCGACGCCGCGACGGGCGCCCGGGCCCGCGTCGGCATCGCCATCGACGTCGCGCGGCCGCGCGCCGGCTAGCCGCCGGGTTGGCGTCACTCGTTGCGGGGATCGCAGCCTCCGGCGTGCGGTCGGGCTCCACCCGCGGGCCGGGTGGCCGTTTCCGGCTGCCGTCCGGATCCTCCTCTAGGCTCCTCACCTTCGCGGCCACCGTGGCCTCGACGGTAAGCTGATCGGGCGGCGTGAAGAACCGACGCGGAGGGTCGATGAGCACCACCGAATCCGAGATCCCGATCGCAGCCGAGCTCGCTCGGGTCGTCGACTGGCGCCTGCGCGAGCTGCTGCGCGCCGGCTACGAGCCCGAGCTCGCCAGGCGGATCGCGGAGCGGACCGACGTCGACCTGCACTTCGCCGTCGACCTCGTTCGCCAGGGCTGCCCGCCCCGGACGGCCGCCGACATCCTGCTCTGAGGCCGGGCGGGCGAGCCGCGCGGCCGCCACAATGGGTCACCTGCCGTGATCGCACTCCTCGCCTCCATCCCCAGCCCCTCCGACAACGTCGCGGAGCTCGGGCCGGTCACGATCCGCTTCTACGGGCTCGCGCTGCTCGCGGGCATCCTCACGGCCGTCTGGATCTCGGGTCGCCGCTGGGTCGCCTGGGGCGGCGACTGGGATCTCGTCATGCGCTGCGCGATGTGGGGCGTCGGCTTCGGGATCGTCGGCGCGCGGCTCTACCACGCGGCGACGAGCTGGGAGGAGCTCCCGGACGAGTGGTGGGGCATCTTCGCCGTCTGGAAGGGCGGGCTCGGCGTCTGGGGTGGCGTCGCCGCCGGCGTGGTCGCCGGCGCGGTCGTCGCCCGCCGCGCCGGCGCGAGCATCCCGCTGCTCGCCGACGCGGTCGCGCCGGGGATCCTCGCCGCGCAGGCGATCGGACGGCTCGGCAACTACTTCAACCAGGAGCTGTTCGGAACGCCGACCGATCTCCCCTGGGGGCTCGAGATCGACCCCGTCAACCGGCCCGAGCGCTACGCGGACGCGGCCACCTTCCACCCGACGTTCCTCTACGAGCTCGTCTGGAACGGGATCGGCGTCGCCGTCCTGATCGCGCTCGGCCGGCGCCTCCGAGCCGGGCAGATCTTCGCCCTCTACGTGATGTGGTACGCGCTCGGCCGGGCCTCCTGGGAGGAGCAGCTCCGGGTCGATCCGTCGAAGGAGATCCTCGGGCTGCGGCTCAACTTCTGGATCGCGATCGGGGTCTTCCTCGCCGGGCTCGCCTGCTTCGTGTGGGCGCAGCGCCGCAGCCGGCCCGCGCGCCAGGTTGGCGTCCGAGCCGCCGGGTAGCATCGCGGCCCCGTGGGGCAACCGCTCGCGATCCGCGACCTCGAGCTCGACCTCGACGCGTTCGAGGGCCCGTTCGACCTGCTCCTGACCCTGATCCTGAAGGAGGAGCTCGGACTGTCCGAGGTCGGCGTCGCCGAGATCGTGCTCGCGTTCGTCGAGCGGCTCGAGCGACGGGAGGGCGGGTTCACGCCGACCCAGCTCGAGGTCTGCGGCGAGTTCCTCGTCCTCGTCGCGGCGCTGCTCGAGCTGAAGGCGCGCGAGCTGTTTCACGAGGAGGGCGAGCTCGACGTCGAGGAGCTCGATCCGGACGAGGCGGCGCTCGAGCTCGCCGAGCGGCTCGCCGAGTACCGGCGCGTCAAGGCCGGCGCCGCCTGGCTCGAGCAGCGCCTCGCCGCCGAGGCGGACCGTTTCTTCCGGCTCGGGCCGCCGCCGGCTGCGCCGCCGCCGGTGCGCCGGCTCGCTCCCCAGGATCCCGTCCGGCTCGCCGCGGCGATCCGCGCGCTCGCCGCGGAGCCGCCGGCACCGTCGCTCGCGCACATGCCGCTTCGCTACCCGCCCGTGGCGCAGTTTCTCGGGCGCTTCCGCGCGGCGCTCGCCCGGCGCCGGCGCTTCGTCTTCGACGAGGAGGTCGACGGGCTGTCGCGAATCGAGCAGGCGGTGGCGTTCCTCGCGCTCCTCGAGCTGCGCAAGGCGGGAGAGGTCCGGCTCGGACAGCCCGCCCCGTTCGAGCCGATCTCGGTCTGGAAGGCGGCCTGATGGAACGCCAGCTCTACCTCGTCGACAACCCGGTCGACCGGCTCGCCCGCACGCTCGAGGCGCTGCTCGTGATCGCGCCGCGCCCGCTCCCGGTCGAGGAGCTCGCGCGAGCGGCCGGCGCCGGCGCCGAGCGTGTCGAGACCGCGCTCGGCCTGCTGGCTGGCCGCTACCGGGAGGGCCGCAGCGGGATCGTGCTCGAGCGCGTCGCCGGCGGCTACGCGCTCCGCGCGGCCCGCGAGGCGGCCGAGGCCTGCGCCCGTCTCGTCGAGCGGCCCGTCCAGCGGGGCCTCTCCCAGGCGGCGCTCGAGACGCTCGCGGTCGTCGCCTACCTCGGCCCGGTCAGCCGGCCGGAGATCGCCCGGATCCGCGGCGTCGCCGCCGACTCCGCCGTCGCCGGGCTCGTCGATCGCGGCCTGATCCAGGAGGCCGGCCGCGACGGCGAGGGCGGCGCGATCCACTACCGGACGACGGCCCTGTTCGAGCAGGTGTTCGGCCTCGCCGGCCCCGAGGAGCTGCCGGCCCTCGACGACCTCGCCGGCGACGGCGAGGACCTCCGCGAGCGGCTCGAGGCCGTCGCCGCCCGGCGCGGCGCCTGAGCCCGGCCGGGCCGGCCGGCCGATACTGCGGGCGTGCGCCTGAATGCCTACCTCGCGCGCGCCGGCGTCGCGTCGCGCCGCGGCGCCGACGAGCTGATCCGCGCGGGCCGGATCACCGTCAACGGCGCGGCGGCCGGGCTCGCGACATCCGTGTCCGCGCGCGACCGGGTCGAGCTGGACGGGCGCCCGCTGCGGCTCGAGCCGCTCGCTCACGTACTCCTGCACAAGCCGGCCGGGGTGGTCACGACCGCGCGTGACCCCCACGGGCGGCCGACCGTGGTCGGGCTCGTCGGCCACCCGGCGCGGATCGTCCCCGTCGGCCGGCTCGACGCGGACACGACCGGGGCGCTCCTGCTCACGAACGACGGCCCGCTCGCCCACCGGCTCGCCCACCCCCGCTACGGGGTCGAGAAGATCTACGAGGCGGAGCTCGAGGGCGTGCCCGACGACGCCGCCCTGCGCCGGTTGCGCGAGGGCGTCGACCTCGACGACGGGCGAACCGCGCCCGCGCGGGCACGGCTCCTCCGCCGGCGGCGAGACCGGGCCCTCGTCGAGCTCGTCCTGCACGAGGGGCGCAAGCACCAGGTCAAGCGGATGTGCGCGGCGGTCGGCCACCCGGTCGTCCGGCTCCACCGCAGCGCGTACGCAGGCCTCGGGCTCGAGGGGCTCGCGCCAGGCGAGTGGCGCGAGCTGACCGCGCGCGAGGTCGAGTCCCTGCGGCAGGCGGCTGCGCCGCGCGCGGCGGCACGGGGGCCGCGGCGGCGCTGACTGGCCGGCGGCGCGAGGGGGCCGCGCGCGTCTCAGGGGGCGACGAAGCCGATCGCCTCGTGCGCCCGGGCGAGCGTCCGCGCGGCGACGGCGTGCGCCTTCGCGGCGCCGACCGCGAGCAGGCGGCCGAGCTCGCCCGGGTCGGCCCGCAGCTCCGCGTAGCGGCGCTGGATCGGCTCGAGCAGCGTGACCACCGCCTCGGCGACGTCGGCCTTGAAGGGCCCGTAGCCGTGGCCGTCGTAGCGCGCCTCGATCGCCGCCGGCGGCTCGCCGAGCGTGGCGGCGAGGATCTCGATCAGGTTCGTCACGCCCGGCTTGTCGGGGGAGCGGACGACCTCCCGGCCCGAGTCGGTCACCGCCGAGCGCAGCTTGCGGCGCACGACGTCCGGCGGGTCGAGCAGGCGCAGCACGCCGGCATCGGAGTCGGCCGACGTCGACATCCGGCTGGTCGGGTCCTGCAGGTCCATCAGCTTCGCCCCGACCTCCGGGTAGGTGCCACGCGGCACCGTGAAGATCTCGCCGAAGCGGTTGTTGAACCGCTGCGCGATGTCGCGGGCGAGCTCGAGGTGCTGGCGCTGGTCTTCGCCGACGGGCACCGTGTCGGCCTGGTAGAGGAGGATGTCGGCGGCCTGGAGCACCGGGTAGGTGAGCAGGCCAACCCCGAAGCCGTGCTCTTTCGCCGACTTCTCCCGGTACTGGGGCATCCGCCGCAGGTCGCCGTACGGCGTCATGCACTCGAGCACCCACGCGAGCCGAGGGTGCTCGGGCACGTGGCTCTGCACGAACAGCGTCGCCACGTCGGGGTCGAGGCCGCACGCGACGAGCAGCGCCGCCAGAGACAGCGTCGACTCGCGCAGCTCCCCGGGCTCCTTCGGGATCGTGATCGCGTGCAGGTCGACGATCGGGTGGAAGCAGTCGGCCTCGTGCTGCTGCTCCGCCCAGCGGCGGATCGCGCCGAAGTAGTTGCCGAGGTGCTTGTCGCCCGTCGGCTGGATCCCGGAGAGGATGCGCACGGTCGCGAGGGATTATCCCTCACTACACTGAAAGACCATGGCAGTGGTGGATTCGACGTGGACGCCGTCCTCCTGGCGCGCCCTGCGGGCGCTGCACCAGCCGAGCTGGCCGGACGGGCAGGCCGCCGCCGCGGCCCGCGATCGGCTGAAGGCGATGCCGCCGCTCGTCTTCGCCGGCGAGGCGCGGGCGCTCAGGGCGTCGCTCGGGGAGGTCGCGGCCGGCCGGGCGTTCCTGCTCCAGGCCGGCGACTGCGCCGAGTCGTTCCACGACTTCACCGCCGTCTCGATCCGCGAGAAGCTGAAGATCATGCTCCAGATGGCGGCCGTGCTCACCTACGGCGCCATGCTCCCGGTCGTCAAGGTCGGCAGGATCGCCGGCCAGTTCGCGAAGCCGCGCTCCTCCCCGACCGAGCGGGTCGGCGACCTCGAGCTGCCCTCCTTCCTCGGCCACCTCGTCAACGGCGAGCTGCCGACCCCGGCGGCCCGCGTGCACGACCCCGACCGGATGGTGCAGGCCTACCACCAGTCGGCCGCGACGCTCAACCTCCTGCGCGCGTTCACGAAGGGCGGCTTCGCCGACATCATGCGCGTCCACGAGTGGAACCAGAACTTCGTCGCCACCTCCGTCGAGGGCCGCCGCTACGAGCGGCTCGCGACCGAGATCGAGCGGGCGCTGCGGTTCATGGCCGCCTGCGGGATCGACATCGCCTCCGAGCGCCAGCTCCACGAGGTCGACGTCTGGACGAGCCACGAGGGACTCGTGCTCGACTACGAGGAGGGACTGACCCGGCGCGACTCGCTCACCGGCGACTGGTACGACTGCTCCGCCCACATGCTCTGGATCGGCGAGCGGACGCGCCAGCCCGACGGGGCGCACGCCGAGTTCCTCGCGGGCGTGCACAACCCCGTCGGCGTCAAGCTCGGGCCGGGCGCGACCGCGGACGAGGTGCTCGCGCTCTGCGAGCGGCTCAACCCGGGCCGCATCCCCGGGCGGCTGACCCTGATCACGCGATTGGGCGCCGGCCTCGTCGGGGAGCTCCTGCCCCCGCTCCTGCGCGCGGTTGCCGCCGCGGAGCACCCGGTCATCTGGGCCTGCGACCCGATGCACGCGAACGGCGTCGTCACCGCGGCCGGCTTCAAGACCCGCGGCTTCGACGCGATCATGGGCGAGCTCGAGGGCTTCTTCGCCGCCTGCTGGCAGGAGGGAGCCTGGCCCGGCGGCGTCCACCTCGAGTACACGGGCGAGGACGTGACCGAGTGCCTGGGCGGCTCGGAGGCGGTGCTGGAGGAGCAGCTCTCCCACCGCTACGAGACGCTCTGCGACCCGCGGCTGAACGCGCGGCAGTCGCTCGACCTCGCCTTCCGCGTGGCCGAGCTGATGCGCCAGCGCGACGTGTTCCCGGGCCGAGCGGACTAACGGCGTGGCGATCGAGCGGCTCGCACTGGTCGGCACCGGCCTGATCGGCGCCTCGGTCGGCCTCGCCGCCGCCCGCGCCGGTGCCCGCCGCGTCGCCGGCTGGGACCCCGACGCGCGGGCGCTCGCCGTCGCCGCCGAGCGCGGGGCCGTGCACGTCGCCGTCGAGACGATCGACGAGGCGCTCGACGGCGCCCAGCTCGCGGTCGTCGCCGCCCCGGTCGCGACGCTCGCCGCCCAGGTCGCCGCAGCGCTCGCGGCGAGCCCAGAGGCGTGCACGGTCACGGACGTCGGCTCGACCAAGGCGGCGCTCTGCAGCTCCGTCTCCGATCGCGTCCGCTTCATCGGCGGCCACCCCCTCTGCGGGTCCGAGGCGCGCGGGCCCGAGCACGCGACCGCCGACCTCTTCCAGGGCGCGACCTGGTTCCTGACCCCCGTCTCCGAGACCGAGCCCTCGCGCTACCGGGAGCTCCACGGCTTCGTCGCCTCGCTCGGCGCGTTCCCGGTCGCGATCGACCCGGCCGCCCACGACCGGCTGCTCGCGCTCACGAGCCACCTGCCGCACGCGCTCGCGAACCTGCTCCTGAACCAGGCGGGGGCGACGAGAGTCAACGGTCACGAGGCGCTGGCCGCCGCCGGCGGCTCGCTCAAGGACATGACCCGGGTGGCCGGCGCGAACCCGCGGATCTGGGTCGACATCTTCCTCGAGAACGCCGACGCGCTCCTCGACGCGCTGCGCGAGCACCGCCGCCGTCTCGACGACGTCGAGCGGGCGCTCGCGGCGCGCGACGCCGGGTTCCTCGCCCGCTGGATCGGGGAGGCGGCGGGAAACCGCCGCCGGCTGCTCGAGCAGGCGTACGACGACGCCGGCGCGCTCCAGCGTCTCCAGGTGCACGTACCCGACCGTCCCGGCGTCCTCTCCGGGATCACGCAGGCGCTCGGCGCCGAGCAGATCAACATCGAGGACTTCGACCTCGCCCACATGACGCCCGAGCGCGGCGGCACGCTCGAGCTCCTCGTCACCGGCGAGAACGCCGCCCGCCGCGCCGCCGACCTGCTCGAGGCGCAGGGCTACTCGGTGATCATCGCGCCCGAGTTCGAGGAGTAGCCGCCGTGAAGGTCGAGCCCGCCGTCAGCCTCCGCGGCGACGTCGCCGTTCCCGGGGACAAGTCGATCTCGCACCGGGCGCTCCTGCTCGCCGCGATCGCGGACGGGGAGAGCGAGATCCGCGGCTTCGGCCGCTCCGCCGACACGCTCTCGACCGCGGCCGCGGTTGCCGCTCTGGGCGCGGGGGTGCGCGACGCCGGCGACACGCTGACGGTAGCCGGCGCCGGCCTGCGCGGCCTGCGCGCGCCCGCCGGCCCGATCGACTGCGGCAACGCCGGCACCCTGATCCGGCTCCTCGCCGGGATCCTCGCCGGCCACGACGGGCGCTTCGAGCTCGTCGGCGACGAGTCGCTCTCGCGCCGTCCGCTCGAGCGGGTCGCCGCGCCGCTGCGTCTGATGGGCGCCGCCGTCGAGACGACCGACGGGCACGCGCCGCTCCTCGTCTCGGGCGGCCGGCTCGAGCCGATCCGCTACGAGAGCCCGGTGGCGAGCGCCCAGGTGAAGTCGTGCGTCCTGCTCGCCGGCCTCTACGCGGCCGCGGGGCCAACCACGGTCGCCGAGCCAGCCCCGAGCCGCGACCACACCGAGCGGATGCTCGGGGCGGCCGGCGCCCGGGTCGAGCGGCGCCCCGGCGCCGCGTCGGTCTGGCCGGCCGAGCGGCTGGCGCCGCTCTCGCTCGACGTGCCTGGCGACTTCTCGTCGGCCGCGCCGTTCCTCGCCGCGGCGACGCTGCTTCCAGGCTCGGAGCTGCGCCTGCACGGGGTCGGGCTGAACCCGACTCGCACCGGCTTCCTGCACGTGCTCGAGCGGATGGGGGCCCGGATCTCCGTCTACAACCGCCGCCACGCCGGCGGCGAGCCGGTCGGCGACCTGGAGGTCGCCGCGGCCGAGCTCGTAGCCGCCGATGTCACGGCGGCCGAGGTGCCGGCCCTGATCGACGAGCTGCCGCTGTTCGGGCTCTGCGCCGCGCTCGCGCACGGCGACAGCTCCGTCCGCGGGGCAGCGGAGCTGCGCGTCAAGGAGTCCGACCGGATCGAGAGCGTGACGGGCGCGCTGCGCGCGGCCGGTGTCCACATCGCCGCTCACCCGGACGGTTTCCGGGTTCGCGGCGTGCCGGCCCGCCCGCGCGGCGGCACCGCCGTCGACGCGGCCGGCGACCACCGGATCGCGATGCTCGGGGCGCTCACCGGGCTCGTCTCCCGGGAGGCGATCGACGTCCGGGGCGCGGAGTGCGTGGGAGTAAGCTACCCCGGCTTCTTCGAGGTCCTCGAGTCGCTGGTCGTCAGGTGAGGGGCCGCCCGTGATCGTCGCCATCGACGGGCCCGCCGGCGCGGGCAAGAGCACGGCCGCGAGGCGGCTCGCCGAGCGCCTGGCGTATGCCTACCTCGACACGGGGGCGATGTACCGGACCGTGACCCTGCTCGCGCTCGAGCGGGGCGTCGACCTCCGCGATGGCGCCGCCCTCGAGGCGCTCGCGGCCGCGAGCCCGGTCGCGTTCGCGGCCGGGCGCGTGCTCGTGGGCGGGCGGGACGTGACCGAGGCGATCCGGGCGGTCGAGGTCGACCGGGCGGTGTCGACCGTGTCCGCCCACGGCGGCGTCCGGCAGGTGCTGCGCGCCAGGCAGCGTGAGCTCGCGGAGGCCGGCGACGCCGTCGTCGAGGGCCGCGACATCGGCACCGTCGTCTGCCCGGCCGCGGAGGTCAAGGTGTACCTGGTCGCGGCGCCGGAGGAGCGGGCGCGCCGCCGTCGCGCCGAGCGCCCCGGGGCGGGCGCTGACGAGGTCGCGGGCCGGGACGCACGCGACGCCGCGCAGCTCGCGCCCGCTGCCGACGCCGAGGTGATCGACACGACCTCGCTCACGATCGACGAGGTGGTGGCGGCGATCGAGTCGCTCGTGACCGCGAGGACCGGGGCGTGAGCGACTTCCCGGGCGCCCGCGTCGTCGTGCCGCTCATGTGGTGGACCTTCGGGAAGGGCCTGATCGGCGGGCTCACCCACACGCTCGCGCGGCTGCGCGTCTACGGGGCCGAGCGGGTGC